>Ga0307379_10012967_pt1 | contig 10830 bp, 8 predicted proteins | sample UN2MG_FD_202237 | JGI IMG/M metagenome (GOLD analysis project Ga0307379, IMG submission 202237) | Soil microbial communities from Risofladan, Vaasa, Finland - UN-2 | ecosystem: Environmental > Terrestrial > Soil > Coastal area > Acid sulfate soil | place: Finland: Risofladan, Vaasa | collected... | reverse complement strand
CCGTAAACGTCGTGCCGGAGACGCTGTTCATGGGTGCTATGTTCATACCCTGGCTGATCATAGGTTGGGCGGCGATCGGGTGGTTCGCGATACCGCTAGTCTGGCGCAGGGCGGACATTCGCTTGTGTCTCGCAGGCGGCGTTGCCGCCGGTTTCGCCGTGTTCTTCGCCCGCGGACGCATCCCGGGATACCACATGGACGAATGGGGGCTCTCGGCTATGGTCTCTATCCCTATTCTGGTTGCGGCCGCGGTCGGTTCATATGCTGTGGCATACGCCTGGCTGCGACGCACCTACGTATAGCCGAGTTGAAGTCGTTGGGCGGCGCATCGCGAAGGAGGAGGGCGGGGTCACGACGAACTTCCTCTACGACGGCGACCGGGTGTACGCCGAATACGACGCCGACTGGGACCTGGTCGCGCGCTACACCACGGAGGGGCCGAGCTACTACGATCCGCTGATCTCGATGCGCCGGGGGGATGCCAGCTCCTTCTACGCTTTCGACCAGATCGGAACGACGAGGAAGCTGACCAATGGCAGCGAAACCATCACCGACAGCTATGCCTTTGACGCCTTCGGGAACCTGCAGGCGAGCAGCGGCTCGACGGTCAATCCGTATAAGTATGTCGGCGCGCTGGGCTACTACAGCGACACCAGCAGCGGCCTGCTGCACGTCGGCGCGCGGTACTATGCGCCCGATGTCGGCCGCTTCATCAGCGCCGACCCCATCGGGTACGCCGGAGGGATGAATCAGTACGGATACGCAGGTAACAACCCGGTTGATCGGATAGATCCGAGCGGCTTGATTGACCGACAGGGCTGCATCAAGAAGGCAAATGAGTTGAGGACGCATCTCAAGGAACTGGCCGACCATAAGAGTGGCTTCCACTGCGGCGCGGTCCGGGGCATACTGGGCTTGTTCGTCGCAGGAGGCAAGTGTGCTGGTTTCCTGAAGAACTTCCCTGGCGAGCAGAGAGAATTGCTCGAACAGGCTGAGCGCCTGTATCGGGAGAAGTGCACTGGTCCGAAGGAGGACCCGGAGTATCGCCCTTGTCCGATAGCATGGCCGACTCGGGCACCCGGCCGGGTCCTGGCAACAAGCCCTTGGCCATACATAGCAGCCGGGGCAGTCGCCATTGTCGGCACGATACTGATCCTTGACGACGTTACGTGTGTTGGTGTGCTGGATGATCCCATTGCGGGGGCATTGATTGGTTTCGCGGCGCGATACGCCACGGCGCAGTAAAGATCAGCACGACGACGACTTGTGAATCAGGCAGGGTGCTAGTCAAAGCACTACTGGACATGCCTGTGCCCTGGCTGCGCCGTCCGCCGACATTCCGATAGAGGTGCCTTTGGGCGTCCAGCTTACTCTGCGTATCGGCTCACCACTGTCGCCCTCACCGGAAAGGAGCGTGATAGGATGATGAAACACGGTTCGTCGCCGTGCCCGATGCCCAATCACATAATGCATACCCGGGTGCGCCTGGGCGAGGAAGGATTCATGGATGTTGTGTTCGCTGACGACTCGGAAATCGACTACCTCATCCGACTGCTCACGCATCTACGCGACAATCCAGAGGAACAGAATCTACACGTTCATATCCAGGACTACCGGATGTGTAACGCTCACCCGGAGCAGGCAAGGCCGGACGATGGCGAGGTTGTGTTCCACTCGCCGAGACGCAAACCCGGGGAATGCCCGTGGATTGACGAAGATATCGAGGGTGTGCCCTTTCTTAGTGGGGGCGAGTGGCGCAATGGGCATGATCACGGCAGTGATAGTGTATCGGGCGATCAGAGAACTCTTGCGGTTTCTGTGCCCTGTCACCAACCTTGTACCGGCGCCCTGAGGGATAAAGGAGGACCATATTGCTGCAGGACATCATAGCGGAACTTGCGCGTTCCGACGATGACCTCCAGCCCATTGCGGCCGCCACCGTGCGGCGATGGATGAGCAGCAACGATCCAGAGGTGAGAGGAGCAACCAGTACTCTGCTTTTCGAAGGCAGGCACTGGGATATGATCACACCCCCGTTGGACTATGATGAAGAGTTCGACTGGATGCTCGATCACTTCGAGTTGTGCTTGAGGACTGACCCGCAAGGTGAGTGGATCAAGAGCCGTTGGTCTGCTGGTAATGACCTGCTGGTGTGGTTTGTAGCGTTATGGGATCAGGGATGGGATGCGAAGTACGTCCAGGGGATCAAGGCCCTGCTCGCCCGATTGTACACGACGGGCAGCGCGGATCTGAAGGAGTGTATCGAGCAAGCGACTGTGGAGCACTTGTTCGAACGTCAGGAGGTACGAGAGTTCTTCAAGGACTGGGAAGGGCATCCGCAACTTGGCCCCGCCCACGCAGCGGGTCTCAAATGGGCCCTCGGTGGCGGGAAGAGTCCATACTGGCTCCCCCGACAAGCGGTTCGTCAAGTATCCTTTGACGAGTATTTCGAACAGAAGCTGAATTACTTCGCGTCCCTCATGCAGGACGATCCCAAACCGAGGTGGACCGATATCGAAGACTCCGGTGGTTGGGACCTGCCGCGGTGGTTTGTGCGACTGTGGGACGAGGGACGGGACCGGAAGTACTTCGAGCGGGTCAGAGACATTCTCGAGGAGCTGTACCCGACAGGCACGCCCGAACTGAAGGGCTGCATCGAGCAGGCGGTTTTGGGGGCCATGTTCGAGAGGGAGCCGCTGCGGCAGTTGTTCGAAAGCTGGCGAGATAATCCCCAACTTGGCCCCGCCTATGAAGCAGGCCTGCGGTGGGTTCGTGAAGCCGGCCGCAAGCGGGCCACGGAATGACATGGCTTCGCCTATGACGCCTTCGGCAACATCGTCGGGTCCAACGGCACGACGCCGAATCCGTACCGCTACGTCGGCGCGCTGGGCTACTACAGCGACACCAGCAGCGGCCTGCTGCACGTCAGCGCGCGGTACTACGCCCCCGATGTCGGGCGCTTCACCACCCAAGACCCGCTTCGACAGGGTTCTAACCACTACGCATACGCGGCAAATAGCCCGGTCAATGCTATAGACCCAACCGGGACTTGGGCGGACACTCTCCACGAAGAGATCAGTAGGGAAGCCGCCTGTGGCGTTGGTTTCTTCGGCCCCGAAGGACAAGCGGGAGTAGGGTTCTATGCCTACGATGCGGACTGGGCCACAGCTCCTGGCTTTGCCCCGCACTTTGGAGATCAAAGGGGGTACGACGACGACCGCATGGATGACGCTCTGGACGCATGGAACAACGGGCACTGCGAAACAGCATTCCGCCAGCTCGGATATGGACTTCATGCGGTGCAGGACTACTGGGCTCACGGCGCCAATAGGCGCAGGGATCACTTGTGGAATCCCGATTATAAGTGGCTCGACGATCCCACGTTCCTGCCATCTCGCATCTGTCGGGCAAAGAAGGACAGCCGCGACTATCTCCAGGAATTCCTCGACAAGCAGAAGGGGTCGAAGACGCCCGGCGCCCGAGAGTGTCGTCGCATAGCAACGAGCGCGCCTGCAACTCATCGGCCGATCCCGATAGCGCCGCGGTCGCCTCTTCCTCCTGTCAACCCGTGGTCACCACGCATCCCGTGAGAGACCCGACCGGGCTATGCGAAATGGCGGATGAGCCGCCTGGCGAGGAAATGGATGGTCGTGGAATAATGGACCCTAACCGGCATCTTCTCGGAACGGCGGTTCGCATATTCGGCGCGGGCCACCTCGCAGTCCAGGTTATTGTTCTGCCGTCTGGCGCGCGGCCACTGGGCGCCACGTTCTTCGTCTGCGTATTCGCGGTGTCGGTTGTCATCGCGGTCGGCGGGGCTTTCCTTGCAAGCAAGCCGCGAGACCTGAAGGGGGCTCCATTCGCAGTCCTGGCGGCGCTGGGCGCGGTTGCTGTCTATTGGTTGTACAGCGACACTGACATTGCTTGGTGGGTAGCGATTCTCCTGTGGTGTCCCGGATGGATTGCTGCGTGCTTCTTATTGACCCCGAAGTCCTGGAAGGTGTGGCAGGGCGCGGCGGCGGCACTGTCTTGTGGATTCTTCGTGTCAAGCGTTGTTTGGTCCGGCACGCTGCTGGCTACCCATACGCAGGTACTGCTCATGAAGAGCATGTTCCTTGCACCGATTCCCTTCGCCGCTACCCTTGGGTGCTATGCCGTCATGGTGCCATGGCGCTGGCATTCAAGCCGCAGGCGTGGGTTGACGACAGTAAGCGCCGAAGCGGCAGCGGTCAACGTATCTGACAGCCAGGCTGAGCCGTGATAGGACAGCCATACTCGACGTGAATGATGGGGAAGGGGACGCTGGGCAGATGAGGGGGTACACTACACCACGGAGGGGCCGTCGTACTATGATCCGCTGATCAGCATGCGCTTCGGGGAGGTGAGCCGGTACTACGTGCTCGACCACCTGGGGAGCGTGCGCAAGCTGACCAATGCGGCGCAGAACATCACGGATTACTACGCCTATGACGCCTTCGGCAACATCGTCGGCTCCAACGGCACGACGCCGAATCTGGCTAGGCCCTGTTTGCCAGCCGGCGAACAGGGCCGCCATGGCGGTGCGGCCATGCCGCACCTAGCCACATATCGCCACGTCGGCGGGCTGGGGTACTACAGCGACACCAGCAGCGGCCTGCTGCATGTCGGCGCGCGGTACTATGCGCCCGATGTGGGCCGCTTCATCACCCCGGACCCCATCGGGTATGCGGGAGGGATGAATGTATATGCCTACGCATTCAACAGGCCCCTCGTCCTCGTTGACCCGTCAGGTCTGCACACGCTTGTGTTTACTGGAACGAAGATCAAGGTCTTTGACGATAGCGGGAGGTTGCTGGATACCTACGCTGCGGCATCCGGAAAGCCTGGCGACACGAGAGAGGACTGCCCCAAGTCGGGTGGCCCCACCCCCGAAGGGGTCTATTGGATAGACCCTCAGGGTATTTGGCATCATGCCAACAACTGGTTCGGGGACACGTTCAGGTCGCATACGTACCGGGGCGATGAGTGGGCCTGGGGCCTCAGGCGCGTCCCGCTTGAACCTGATCCAAGAACGGACACGCATGGTCGCTCGGATATGTGGCTGCACGGCGGAGGCGACGTTGGCAGCGCTGGCTGCATGGACATTGGGTGGAACGACGTTGCCCTGTTCAACACCCACTTACGAAGACACAAGGGTCGAGTCAAGGTGATCGTGGACTACTCGGGATGGCGGACACATGTGCCTGGCACCTACGGCAGGGGCCAGGAGTGGCCATGGCCGTACTGGCGCATAAATCCTTACGCGCCGCAGTAGGAATGACCATGGGAGATCGGATAGCAATGAAGACACTGCCATCGCACAGTTGGGAGCTAACGGTGCTGCTATTCGCCGCGCTGGCGGGCTGTATTCTCATGCCGATGATCTGCGGCTGCAGCCGTGCACGGGGCCTGGAACGAGCCTTTCCAGATAAGGACCCGGATGGAGTAATTGACTTAACGGTGCCTGTGTGGGTATTGGGGCAAAGCATGAGTGGAGGGTGGTATGAACTGCCTGCGGTCGAATACTTCTACATGATATTGCGGGACGAGCGCGGCCACGTGTACTTGGCGCTGCTGCTCGGGGACCCCGCTGGGGCAGAGATCTTCACCCGTCGCTGGCAGTGGCCCGGCGATGAGCGCCGGGTTCCTGGAAACGTGGTCGCGCTCGTTCCAGCCGAGAAGGGATTGATAGCTAAGACGTCAGCGCCTGGCATAGAGGTTACGGCGAAAGAAGTTGTCATCAGCATCGAGAGGAACGTTGCACACGAAGCGAGGACCTACATCTTTCGATTGCGCAGGTTCAAGGGGAATGGGAATGAATGAGGAGCCTGACGGTATCCCAGCCCTAGTGTAAGGTTGGGCGACGCTCTCCCGTACTTTAGGGCGCAACGGAGACTTCGCCAGGCGGAATCTGCGAGTTGTGTGCCGCGGCGTGGGGAGGCGAGGCGAGCTGATGGCATGCGTTTGACTGGGTGGGCGCGACAAGGAAGCTCACCAATGCCAGCGGAACGGTGACCGATAGCCATGCCTTCGACGCCTTCGGGAACCTGCAGACTCGCCGCGTGCGGCAGGATTCGGGCGCGGCCCCGATGAACTGACCGTCGGCTGCCGCAAATGGTTCCTTGTTCCTGGAAGGGAAGAGCGCTCCGCCCGGGACGCAGGCTCAGCGCAATGAGAGCTTCGCTGCAAACGATTCTGGCCCGGATCGCTGCCGCCAGCCTCCTCTTCGCGGTTGGGTATATCGCGGGATGGTCGAAGGGACACGCCCCCGCCATCGGCGGCGCTCGCGGCTCCGCGGCAACCCCCGCATTGCACTCGCTGGCGGCGGCGGGCCGGTTGCAGGCATCCGAAGGCCGCGCAGCCGCCGGCTTGACGGCGACAGCTCTCGCGCAGACGCACTCGCCGCCCGTGTCGAGTCTCCGGTCTCAGGGCGCCGAAGACGGGACTCCTCGACGTGGTGAAAGGCGAGACCTGCGTGAGCGACAAGCGCGCGGGATCACCGGGGTGCGCTAGGCGTTGTCCACCGCTTGACGCACGACCTGTGACAGGTGGCGTACCTCGACGGCGACGCCGCAGCGGCGCGCGCCGTATGCGAGCTGCGCCATGCACGCAGGACAAGCGGTGGCCAGGATGCCCGCGCCGGCGGCAGCGACGTTGGCCATCTTGCGCGCGAGCACCTGCATGCTCATCTCGTGCTGGCCGATGACGTAGGTGCCGGCCCCGCCGCAGCACCAGTCCGCCTCCGGCAGCGGCCGCAGCTCCAGCCCGCCGATCGCGCGCAAGATCTCGCCCGGCCGCTCCGCCAGCCCCTGGTAGCGCCCCAGGTGGCAGGGCTGGTGAAAGGTGACCGCGCCGCTCCCGCGCGCTCCCGCCAGCATCTCCGGGGCGATGACCTCCGACAAGTCGCGCACGCGCGCGGCCAGCGCCGCGGCCGGCCCCGTGCCCAGCAGCTCGGCCTGGTGCTTGAGGAAAGAGGAGCAGCTTGCGCAGTCGGTAACGATCATGTCCTCGCCGACCAGGCGGTCGAGGTTGGCGCGCGCGAGGTCGCGGGCGAGGTCGAGATGTCCGTGGGTATATGCGGGCAGCCCGCAGCAGACGTTGTCGGCGACGCGCAGGCCGAAGCCGCAAGCGGCGAGCAGGCGCAGCGAAGCTTCGGCGGCATCGGGGAAACCGAAGTTCATGCCGCAGCCGACGAAGTAGGTGACGATGCCGCGCGGGCCCGCGGTCGGCAACCGCAGAGCGGCCAGTCGCTGACGCAGGAACGAGCGCGGGGGCGCGGGCATGATGGCGTCGGCCTGCGCCAGCCCCTTGGGCAGCCACGGCACCCAGCGCAGGACGCGCAGCGCCCGCAGCGCGCCGGAGCGCTTGCCGAAGTAGACCACCCGCATCAGGCGCTCCAGCCGCCCCTGGTCGGCGAGGACCGCGCGCATCACTCGCTGCTCCACGGCGGAGCCGGGGCGACCGCGGTTGAAGGCCGCGCGCGCCGCGGCCACCAGCCGGTCGGTGGGCAGTTCGGTCAGGCAGTGCGCGGTGCACGCGCGACACATCAAGCACTGAGCAAAGGAGGGCTCCGCATCCCCGCTCAGTTGCAGGTCGCCCTCCAGGGCCTGGCGCACCAGCTCGTTATGGGCGCGGGCCGTGGCCGTCTCGCGCCCCGTGACGTGATACACCGGGCACGCGGTCTGGCACAGACCGCAGCGATTACAGCGGGAGATGTGCTCTCGCACCGCCTCCAGCGCCGCGTTTGCCATTCACATATCTCCCGTCATGCCCCACCCTGATCCCAGGTTGCAGTGGCGGGAACCGCCGGCGGCGTGCGGCAGGTCAGGGGGTCTCCTGCGCCACCGGGTTGACCAAGGTGCCGATGCCGGAGACGGTGACCTCGACGCGATCATTTGGCCGCAGAAAGACCGGCGGCTTGCGGGCGAAGCCCACGCCCGAGGGCGTGCCGGTGATGATGACGGTGCCGGGACGCAAGGTCGCGATGTGGGAGCAATAGCTTACCAGTCGCCGGCAGGAAAAGATCATGTCACTGGTGTTGGAGGCCTGCATGACCTGGCCGTTGAGCCGCAAGCTGATGTCGCAGGAGTCGGGGTCGAGCTCGGTTTCGATCCATGGCCCCAAGGGGCAGAAGGTGTCGAAGCTCTTGCCGCGCGCCCACTGCACGTCCAATCGCATCTGGCAGTCGCGCGCGCTGACATCATTGGCGCAGGTATAGCCCAGGACGTAGTCCAGCGCCTCCTCTTCTCGGACGCGGCGGCAGGCGTGACCGATGACGATCGCCAGCTCGGCCTCGTAGTCCACCTCGTCGGGCGCCATCGCGGGCAGCACAATCGGCTCCCCGGCAGCGATCACCGAGCTCGAGGCCTTGAGGAAGATCACCGGCGCCGGCGGGTAGCTGACGCCGCTCTCGTCGGCGTGAGCGCGGTAGTTGAGGCCGATGGCGAAAAGGTCCGGGGGCCGCACCGGGGCCAGCAGCTTGACCGCGTCCAGCGCGAATTCCTCGCCGGTGAACTGCATGGTCTCCCACGGCGGCCCGCCGATGACCTTAAGCAGCTCGTCGGCGATCACCGCGTAGGCTTCCTTGTCTGGTGCAGCGAAACGTGCGATTCTCATTTACTCTCCACCCTTCTCCACGTCGGCTCCGTCGCCTTCCGCGCGCGCTTGCGGGGCCCGCGTGCGAGGCGAGCGACAACCCCTCAATACGGGAGCCGTGATCCCAGCACCCCCGCGGGGTCGAACTCGGCCTTGAGCAGGCGCATGACACGCGCGCCCGCCGCAGGCGGCCCCCACACGCCCGCAGCCGCCTTCAACTCGACCGGGCCGCGCTCAAGCACGACGCTTGCGCCGTGCTCCGCGCACCGCGCGCGCAGCGCGGTGATCCCCGCCGCCGCCCCCTTGGCCGCGAAGGCCACACGCCCGACCCCGATGGCAGGGCTCGCGGCGACGACGCACTGGCCCTGCGCTCCCAGCAGCTCGCGCGCCGCTAGTATGGCGGCGGCCAGGCTCGCCGGCGGCACCGCGATATGACATATCGCCGCCGACGTGCTCCAGCCCCACAAGGCATCGGTGGCGGCGGCCCACCAGTCAGACTCGCACCCTTCAACCGGCACCCCGCCGCCCCCCCGGCACACTCTCGTGATCGCGTCAGTCTGTCGTTCCACCGCCGCGGCAAGGCCCTCGGCCCGGCAGGCGAGAATCCACTGGCCCGGCCGCCCGACCAGCTCCCCCGACAGCACCTCATCCGCGGTCAGCTCCAGTTGGCTGGAGGCGAGCTGGTGCGCGCACGCCATCGCCGGTCCGAGCTCCGGGAACGCCCACGCCGACCATGCGGTGCGCGGCGGCAGCGGATGCAGCTTGAAGGTGGCGGCGGTGATGACGCCAAGGGTGCCCAACGCGCCGACGAAGAGCTTGGGCAGGTCGTAGCCGGCGACATTCTTGACGGTCTTGCCGCCGACCGAGATCACCTGGCCGCGGGGCAGGGCGACGCGCAGCCCCAGCAGGAGGTCGCGGCAGGCGCCGTGGCGCATGCGCCCCGGGCCGTAGGAATTGGCCGAGATGACGCCGCCGACGGTGGCGGCCTCATGCGGGGGATCCAGGGGCAGCCGCTGCCCGCGGCGGGCGAGCTCGGCCTGCAGATCGGCGAGGCGCGTGCCCCCCCGGACGGTCGCCGTGAGGTTGTCGGCGTCGTGCTCGATAACCCCGGTCACGCGCCTCAGCGACAGGGCGTAGTCAAACCGCTGCGGGGGCGTGCCGAGATCGAGCTTGGTGGCGGCGCCGACCGCGATGACCGCGGCGCCCTCATCAGCGGCGCCCGCAAGCAGCGACGCCAGCTCGCGCTCGGAGGCGGGGGTGAGCATGCCGGCGGGGGACCTATCGTCCACCACCAGGGAGGGCGGCGGCGGCGCCGCGTGATCGCGCGGGGACCTCGGCTCCGCGCCGGGTCCCACCGCGGGCAGCTCGTCGGGCAGCACCTTGCCCGGGTTGCACCAGCCGCGCGGATCGAAGGCGCGCTTGACGGCGGCGTGGGCGGCGAGGTCGGCGGGGGCGTAGAGCAGCACCATGGCGTCACGTTTCTCGCGACCGATGCCGTGCTCGCCGCTGATGGTTCCGCCGGCGGCGATGCACGCCTGCAGGAATTGGAGGCTGGCGCGCTGGGCCCGCGCGCGCGCAACCTCATCCGTGCTGGGGAGAATGATCTCGGGGTGCACATTCCCGTCGCCGGCGTGGAGGCAGTTGACGACGTGGAGGCCGTTGCGCTCCGCGATGTCCCGGATTTCCCGGAGCACGGCCGGGAGTTTCGAGCGCGGCACGACGCCGTCGCTCGTCAGGTGCGCGCAGGTGAGCCGCGCCACGGCGCTGCCCGCCGCCCGCCTGCCGGCCCACAGCCGCTCGCGCTCGCGCTCATCGGCGGCGCTGCGCACCTCACGCGCGCCCAGCCGCCGACAGATCGCCTCGCATCGCCGCGCCTCATCCGCCAGCGCCTCCGGCAAGCCGTCAACCTCGATGATCAGGATCGCCTCCGCGTCGTGCGGATAGCCGGCGTCCATTGCCGCCTGCACCGCCTGGATCATCGGCCGGTCCATCATCTCGACGGCGGCGGGGATGATGCCGGCGGCGATGATATCCGACGCCGCCTGGCTCGCGGAATCCATCGCGTCGAACGCCGCCAGCAGGGTGCGCACCGCCTGCGGCAGCCGCCAGATGCGCACCGTGACCTCGGTAACGATGCCCAGCGTCCCCTCCGAGCCGACGATCAGCCCCAGCAAATCGTAGCCCGGCGCATCCACCGCCTTGCCGCCCAGGTCAATG
>Ga0307379_10012966_pt1 | contig 10830 bp, 3 predicted proteins | sample UN2MG_FD_202237 | JGI IMG/M metagenome (GOLD analysis project Ga0307379, IMG submission 202237) | Soil microbial communities from Risofladan, Vaasa, Finland - UN-2 | ecosystem: Environmental > Terrestrial > Soil > Coastal area > Acid sulfate soil | place: Finland: Risofladan, Vaasa | collected... | reverse complement strand
GCAGATTTTCCAGTGCAATGGGACTGGGCGGTTCAGGATGGTGGTGAGGCCCTGCAGAAATGGTTCGGACAGCGATCGCACGTTGAGATCGAAACAAAGATGATTGAACGTGTCCTGGAAGAGTTGGGTCCTCATGGACAGCAATTCCAGGAACGATTTGAAGCATTGAGCCGGGATAGCGTCGCATCGAGTGACGTTCGATGGCTCGATCTTTACGTTAACGCATGCGAAGAGCGACGCGCCAGACGCATCCAAACCCTGCTTGCCACCTCGCCCAAAATCGTCTACACAAAACATCATAATTTAGGCGGTACCCATTACGCGTATACTGAGGCACAATCCGATGCGCAAAGAGAACGCTATTTTCATCCCGATGCCGCGCTGTGTTTGATTGAAATGGACGGCATAACCGCAAAGTCGCGTACGCTCATTGAGGATCCAACAGGTGTCATCCGTGATCCGGATGTATCGCTCGATGCCAAACGTATCCTTTTTTCATGGAAGAAATCGGATCGCGAGGACGATTTTCATCTTCACGAGATAGACGTTCTCTCAGGTACTGTCAGACAGCTTACCGATGGACTTGGATTCGCCGATTACGAGGGTGCATACCTGCCCAATGGTGATATCGTGTTCAACTCCACCCGTTGCGTGCAAACCGTGGATTGTTGGTGGACAGAGGTCAGTAACCTCTATACATGCGACAACGATGGAAACTACCTGCGCCGCCTCGGCTATGACCAGGTCCACACCAATTATCCCACGGTCACCCACGACGGCCGCATTATCTATACGCGCTGGGATTACAATGATCGTGGTCACGGCCGAGTGCAGGCCTTATTCCAAATGAATCCCGATGGCACGGCCCAGGCGGAGTTCTACGGAAATAATTCCTGGTTCCCAAACTCAATCTTGCACGCCCGCGCCATCCCCGGCACCCAGAAGGTGCTCGCCATTGCCGGCGGACATCATGCGCGACAATCCGGCAAACTCATCCTTATCAATCCCATTAAGGGGCGACAGGAAAACAGTGGTGCCCAACTCATTGCACCCCCCAGAAGAACGGAGGCCGAGAATATCGACGCCTACGGTCAATTTGGTGAACAGTTCCAGTATCCCTATCCCATTAACGAGACGGAATTTCTTGTAGCGTACGAACCTGCCGATTGGGCACGCGCCTGGTACGGACAGGAGCTTTTGTTCAGCAGCAATATCTTCTTCCAAGCAGTAAAATCTGGTACCATCCAGATTGATCCGGCCTTGCTGCGTTTTAAGATCTATTGGATGGACATTGACGGCCGACGCGAACTACTGGCCGCCGATCCCGAGATTTCCTGCAATCAGCCGATCCCGTTGATGCCCCGCGAGATTCCTGTCAAACCCAGCCAGGTGGATTATCGGAAGGACACAGGTACGTTCTATATGGCAGACATTTATGTCGGTCCCGGCCTGGAGGGTGTGTCACGGGGAGCTATCAAGAAGCTTCGGGTGGTGGCTCTCGACTATCGCGCGGCCGGCATCGGGGTTAACACAAACCGCGGCCCTGCTGCTGGTGCCATCGTGAGTACGCCTATAGGCGTTGGCAATGCAAGCTGGGACGTGAAAGTAATCTTGGGTGAGGCGACAGTCTACGAAGATGGCTCGGCGTGTTTCATCGTGCCTGCGCGCACCCCCGTGTATTTCCAGGCCCTGGATGAACAAGGACACGCGGCCCAGACTATGCGAAGTTGGTCCACCCTGCAACCGGGCGAGACGTTCTCTTGTGTGGGTTGTCACGAGAACAAGAACACCGTACCGGTTTGGCAACGAACGCCGACGCTGGCCATGAAAGCAGGTCCCCAACCGTTGGAGCCGTTCTACGGACCGCTCCGAGGCTTCAGCTTCATCAAAGAGATTCAGCCCATCCTCGACAAACACTGCATTCGTTGTCACGACAATCGAAGCACTATCCCCGCGTTGATGGCGCAGGCCAATCGCGAACCGATCCCGAACGTAGATCCTGACACGTCGGATCGGCCCTTCAGCCTGCTCGGAACCCTGGATCCTGAATACCGGGCTGGACGCAAATGGACGGATTCCTACCTTGCGTTGACCCACGCCTACGTAAAGACCGACGGCAATCCGCACATCATGGGTTCTTGGGACCATGCCATGGTGAATTGGATCAGTCCTCAGTCCATACCGCCGCTGTTGCCCCCCTATTGGAAAGGGGCGGCCAGGAGTGGAATCATCCCCCTACTGGAGAACGGGCACGAAGGCACGGAACTCACCCAAGCAGAACTGGATAAGATCGCATGCTGGATCGATCTGCTCGTTCCTTACTGTGGGGACTACACTGAAGCCAATACCTGGGCGGACCCGGGTATGGAACGTTACAACAACTGGTTCAAAGACGATCCCTACACGGAGAGCGATCCCGCAAAACGGTATCAGCATTTTCTGAACAAGCGCAAGCGCATGAAATCCATCGAGAAGAAGAACATTGCGGCCCTGATTCAGAAACATCGAAAAGACTATTAGGCGTGTCAAAGGAAAGTGGTTAGCGTCATGCGAAACGTACGTGGAGTAAGGACTATGAAACAAAGAATAGCGATCTCATTGATATGGGCACTACTGCTTGTGGGAGACATACCCGGACTTGCTGAAGAAACCTTGGAGAATGATTTGCTCCGGGTCGAGTTCAACGAACAGGGCCTCGCTGCACTGCATGACAAAGCCTTGAATAAAACGCTTGAGTTCGAAGGCGACTGCTTTTCCTTTATCGTCGAACACAATCTCATTGACAGTAAGCACCTGGAGGCTCGGGAGCATACCCGCTCTGCAGACTCGCTGACATATACTTTTCGAGATGGTGCCATTGATATCCAAGTCATGTACGAGTTGAAACCGGGATGGCGGTTCATCACAAAACAGGTCCAGTTTACTAGCAAGAAAGACGACATCTATACTGTGAGCCATGTAAATGTCTTTCACGGCCGGTTGAAGACTCCCGTGAAAGAGGTCTATGTGGCTGACTACGGTGAGAATGCCGCTCGGGCCAAGGGGTTGAAGGCACTGGCCGGATTCGCGCGTATGGACGAAACATGGGGCGGCATGTTTCTCGTCCAGAATCCGTTTATGGATTGGAAGTTCGACGACGGCTACATATCCACCGATTATCATGCGGATATGAAATGGGATCAAGCGTGGGGAGTGTTTACGTCCGACCGAGCGTGCATAGGCACCTATGACTTAACCGGACAGATGAGTCCCGGTTACATGACGCACCGACCGCCATGGACGATGGAACCGGAATGGTCGTTGTCGGAAAAGAAGATCGACATGGGCGAGATCGACGCGGTAATCCATTGCGTCCGTGAATTCCTGCTCTACAAACCGAAGAAGAGCGTTAAGATACATGTGCCTTGGTGCGAGAACGATTACCAAATAAACGTAGCCACCGCGCACGGGGAAGCTCAATACAAGCGCATCGTGGACACCTGCGCGGCACTAGGTATCGAACACATGCTGTACACCGTGCGCAACACGGACATCGCCAAACAGGAAGACGCCTCGGACAACTGGCACTGGGAGCATCTGCTCTGGCTCAACCAGGGGATCCAGATCCGGTCAGGACGCTGGAACCCCAAAACAGACACGCTCCCCGCGAAGACGCGCGAGCTGATAGATTACGCTGAGAAAAAAGGCGTGAAACTGATGGCCTACGTCTATCCCACGCTCGAGTTTGAACCCGTGAAGGACGCATTGACCACGCGTGCCGCGAACAATCCACAAGTCGTTGCCACCTTCGGTGAACGCGCCTTTCAGGATTGGTTTATCGAGAATCTGCTGGCGTTCAAGCAGAGGACCGGCATCAGCGGGTACGCTTTCGACTACTGGAGCATGAATGTGCTGGGATACAGCCATTACGCCCAATGGTGGGGGGCGCGCCGTGTGTTGGAAGCGTTGCGCCAACAGGCGCCGGACATCGTCATTGACGGCCGCCAACAGTATCACGGGTATAGCCCGTGGATCTGGCTGGCCGGGACCTATCCCCATCCGACGGGCGGCGACGAACAACCCGAGAGTTTCGAGTCTTTCCCGGACCTCCATTTCGACCGCTGCTCCGGTACACAACAACGGCTCACTTCGTACTGGTACCGAAACATCCAGTTCTGCCCCACCGAGTTGATGCCCGGGTTCATCGGCCACCAGACCGCCCGTAAGAACGCCGACGGCGATGTTCCGTACAACGACGATTTCAACATCCGCGACTGGGACTATCTCGGCTGGAAATATTCCCTGATTTCTTCGGTTGCCACAGCACCCTTCGCGCATTGTGTGGATATGATTCCCGCGCGCGATACCCGCGAACATGAGCTGTTCATGAAAGACTTCGAAAGTCAGAGCTTCATAAAGGCCTGGTTCGAGTGGACTGATGAGAACACTGATATACTGCGCCATCTGCGCTCGATCATCGGGCCACCCGCCATAGGACGCGTCGACGGCACGGCGGCTTTCCAAGGCGATCACGGTTTCATCTTCTTGTTCAACCCAAATCAAAGGAAGATTCAGGCCGAGTTTAGTCTGGATACCATCATCGGTCTGAAAGAAGGCGAGCCGTTTCTTATAAGACATCTGTATCCGGAAAAAGGGGAATATGTTGGCGCGCCAGGAACCGGCGTATTCCATTACGGCCAGACGTTCAGCATGCCTATGGACGGGACCTCGGCCTGGGTGCTCGAAGTGATGCCTCCTCCGAAAGACGGGGAGCCGTTATTGTTCAACGTGCGCGGCACGGCGCGATTTGAGGACGGAATATTGAATCTCAGCGATGTCATGGGCGAAATCGGAACGCGGGCAGACATTCAGGTGCTTCTGCCTAAGGGCGAGAAAGTTGAGACGGTCACCATCAACGGCCAAAGGGCGCCCTTCAGACAAAAGAGCCGCATAGTGTCAGTCCGGTGCCGCTTCAAGGGCGCCGCCTTCGCACACAATCAGGCAGTCGCGGAATACGATCCTTCCTTCAATGGTGACACCGTTGCTGCAAAGTTCAAGATACCTGAAAGAATCTTCAGACAGTTGGCAGAGAGAAAGAAGAAATGGTCTATCGACTGGACAGAGGAGGATCTGGAATGTACCTGGCTCGCACCCGAACGTCTGCTGCTCTATCTCCAGATTGCCGAACCTGACCGGAAGATGGAAGCGTATATGAAGCTCGATGGCAAACCTTTGGAGGTAAGGAAAGCCTACAGTTCAAGAACTCCTGGAAGGCTTCAAACGGGTAAAGGTCACAACACCTTTACCGGATTCTATGCAGACGTGTCCCATCTGGAACCCGGAACGGAATATGCTCTGGAGGTCACCCTTCCCGCCGGATTGAAGCCCGGCCAGTTCCAGGGCGTCTTCTTTGAAAATGTCGAGACGGAATACACCGACGAGATTCTTGTGAGAAGTAAGGGAGAATGAACAGATGAAACGAAGAGATTTCCTGAAAACAGTCTGTATGGGAATGGTCGTGAAGCCCCTGTGGGTGAATGCAAGTGGATCCAAACGCCCGAACGTCGTCATCCTGTTCGCTGACGATCTTGGATACTCCGATATTGGCTGCTTCGGAGGAGAGATCGATACGCCTAACCTTGACCGATTGGCGGAGAACGGTGTGCGTTTCACCCAGTTTTACAACGCCGCGCGATGTTGTCCCGCACGGGCAAGCCTGCTAACCGGCCTCTACCCGCATCAGGCGGGCGTGGGATTCATGGTGTATAAGAACCATGGCCAGGGATACCTTGGGCATTTAAACGATTGTTGCGTTACCTTCGGTGAAGTGTTGGGTGACGCGGGGTATCAAACCTACATGACGGGCAAGTGGCACTCCGGTCATGTTCCCGAATCACGGCCCGAAGTGCGCGGGTTCCAACATTTCACAGGCATCTATATGCACATCGACAGCTATTGGAAAGTGCTCAAGAATTGTGACATCTATCGGGACGGTGAACTGCTTATTCCCGCGCAGGAAAACCCCGTAAATCCTTACCATCCGGACAGGGAGTTCTACACCACCGATTTCTTCACAGACGTTGCGTTGGACTATATCGATCAGGCAACGGGACAACCTGAGAAGCCGTTTCTGTTGCATGTCTGTTACAACGCTCCCCACTTTCCCCTGGAAGCGCCTGATGACCTTATCGAAAAATATCGTGGGCGGTATATGCGAGGCTGGGATGAACTGCGTAAGGAGAAGCTGACGCGCATGAAGAAGATGGGTCTGGTCTCCAACAAACAAAAACTACCTCGTGTAAACAGCAATGTCTCCATGCAGACGCCTGATCTGCTGTTCAAGGCGCTGATAGACAGCGATCCTCTCCCCGAGTGGGACACCCTGAACGAACGGGACCGGGAAGAACTCGATTTCCGAAGAGCCATGTACGCCGCCCAAGTCGATTGCCTGGACCAGAATGTCGGACGTATCGTGAAGCGTTTGGAAGAACGCGGCGTGTTGGACAACACGCTCATCATGTTCTTCTCCGACAACGGGTGTTCCGGCGAACTCGGTGTCTTCGGCATGAACTGGCATAAACACAAACGCAGCAATTATACTGAATGGCGCAAGAAAAGCGGTTGGAGCATTTCGCAGGGTCAGTGCTGGGCCACGTACTCAAACACGCCGTTCAGAAAGTACAAACAATATGTTCACGAAGGCGGAATCGCTTCTCCATTCATTGCACACTGGCCAGAGGGTATTCCCCAGCGAGGTGCAATTGTCAGCAATCAAGCTTTCCATCTCATCGATATCATGCCGACCCTTGGTGAGCTTGCTGACACAACGTATCCTAAGGAGTATCAGGGCCGTGAGATCGCGCCGAATCCAGGCATCAGCATGACACCCTATTGGCAGGGGAAGGTCGCATATCCTGAGAGACGTGTCCTCTATTGGCAGCACATGAATCACGCAGCCATCCGCGAAGGCAACTGGAAGCTCGTCACTCTGAACGACCGCACGGACGACCACTGGGAATTGTACGATTTATCGGAAGATCGAAGTGAGACTGAGAATCTCATCCAGGAATATCCCGAGATTGCACGCAAAATGAAAACAAAGTGGCGTGTCTGGGCAAAAGACGTCCACGTCACGCCGTTCCCCGAGGACCGTAACTTGGAATGACAGGCAAGGAAGCTCAATGAATAATCAACAAAGAGATTGTATATTTGTCCTGTTTTTAGTGTTCTACTGTACCGGAGGATTGTTGCTGTCACTGCCTGTAAAAGCTCAAAGTCATCAGCGGACAGCAGGTTCTCTAAAAGATGCCATCGATTCAAGATCTGTCATTCACTCGTTTAATTATGAAGGAGTTCAACTTCTTGACGGCCGTCTTAAAGATCAATTCGAACAGGTCATGGCTTTTTATCTTGCCCTTCGAGACAATGATCTGCTAAAAAATATGCGGGAACAAGCCGGTATCAATGCCCCAGGCAGAGAATTAGGAGGCGCATACAGCGAGAGCCACCTGACTTTTGGACAGTGGTTGGGGGCATTTGCCCGAATGTATAAAATCACTGGTGACAGAAAGATCCGGGACAAAGCTCTTTACCTGATGGACGAGTGGGGTAAGACCATCGATAAGCACTATGACGCAGATCACTACGTTTATGACAAAGACGTTCAGGGTTTGGTGGATGTGTATGAATATGTCGGATGTGAAAGAGCCCTGGAGTACCTGGATAAAATCACAGATTGGGCAGAGAAGAATCTGGACCGCTCGAACTCATATGCCTTGCCTACGGAGTGGTACACGCTCTCGGAAAATCTTTACAGGGCTTACGAGCTTACCGGGAATAAGCGCTATTATAACTTCGCCAAAGTATGGGAATACAATGATTACTGGGATCTGCTGGCAAAGAATCAAAGCATCTTTCAGAAAACCCTGAAGACAAATCCTAAACATGAAAGTTACCATGCTTACAGCCATGTCAACTCGCTAAGCAGTGCCGCGAGGGCATATGAAGTGACCGGTGAGCGGCATTATCTGGATACAATAGTAAATGGTTATCAGTTTTTACAGGAGACCCAGTGTTTTGCCACAGGAGGCTTCGGTCCTGAGGAACAATTAGTTGTGCCGGATGGATTACCCGAAACATTGGTAGGCACCCGTCGGGGCGAATCTAATGTCGATGTTCGATTTCATTTTGAAACATCGTGCGGCTCCTGGGCAGGCATTAAACTCGCTCGTTACCTACAAACGTTTACCGGCCAGGCTTATTACGGCGACTGGATTGAGAGGTTGACATATAATGGGGTCGGCGCCATGATACCTATGAATAGTTATGGGATGATCATGTATGGTTCAAAGTATCATCTTTACGGTGCCCAGAAATCCCTTTTTACGGTATGGTTCTGCTGCCAAGGGACTCTTCCTATAAATGTAACCAATTATCACAATTTAATATATTACCATGACAAAAAAACCCTGTATGTCAATCTCTTTGTGTCTTCTAAAGTCGAATGGGAGGGACCAGACGGCTTGGTGACAGTAGCACAAAAGACTCAATTTCCCGAAAAAGACACTGTTCACCTGAGTATCCGTCCCAAGAATCCAGGTCGATTCGGCATCAAATTCCGAGTTCCCCAATGGGCATACGACGGCGTCAAAGTAAAAGTGAATAATGAGATATTCAAAACGGCAACAGCGCCGGGCCAATGGGCTGTTATCGAGCGTGATTGGAGTTTCGACGATACAGTAACACTTCGATTTGATCTCTCACCCCGAATTGAACCTCTGAGCCACTATGTATCTCCCGTAGCTGTGCTCTGCGGCCCCGTCGTTATGGTAGCAACTACGGCACGCGAAAGCGAAGATAGCATTCCTTCTGAGGGAAATCTAAGGTTTCCCGCCGATTGGCTGATATCGGAGGACCAAAAGATATCGTACTCCGCTTGGCCTTCGGTGAAGGCTCCAATCGAGCGCTCCAGGCGGCTTCATACGAACCAAGTATTTCGACCATTCTACGACGTGAAAGCAGGCGAATACTACCGGATGTATTTTGAGCGTGCGGGCAAAATTACTCTATCACCTGACGAAATGGTTTTTCACGGTGACTGGACCTGGGATGGCACTACCCGTTGCGCCAGGGAGAGCGGATGCTATTTCGAGGGTAAGTTCAAGGGCTCCATTCTGGTCTGGGAGGGGCTGCGGCTTAAGGATGCCGGTATCGCAAAGGTGAGCATAGACGGCAAAGATGTGGCCGAGGTGGACCAGTACGGCTATACGGACGTACATGTCCCGCGCCTTGATCAGCGTGAAGTACCTTGTAGATGGTCGATATCCAATCTGAGAAGGGGCGAACATACCGTTAAGGTGACTATCCTGCCACACAAGAATCCAGCCTCTCGCGGGACGAAAATCAACATATCGAAGCTGGTGGTCTATCCGTAAGGTGTAAAATGCAAGAGACGAGAAGAGATTTCTTGAAGAAGGCCGGGATTGGAGCAATGGGATTGTCCGGTCTGATGCCGGTCACTGAAGCGATGCCCGGCTGGAATGGAACGACCAACCCCAACATCATCCTTGTCCTGACCGACGACCAGGGCTGGACGGATACTTCTGTGCAGATGATGGCCGGCCGGGCTGATTCCAAAAGTGATTTCTACCGGACGCCTGCCCTTGAGCGTATGGCCAGAGAAGGCATGGTATTCTCTAACGCCTATGCTCCGGCCCCGGTATGCACACCGACTCGTGTCAGCATTCAATTCGGCAAAACGCCGGCTCGCCTTCATGACACGGGCCACTACAGAAGCGCCAGAAAGGACTTTGATGACGAAGTCTCCATCGCGCAGGCGATCAAGGCTGTGGACCCGAGTTATGGCGCAGCCCATTTTGGCAAGTGGGGTGGCCAGGCAACTTCTCCCGAGCAAGCGGGTTACGACCGCAGTGACGGTAAAACAAATAATTACCACGGTGATTGGCGCTCTTTGAAGGACAAGAGGCCGATCCCCCCTGATAATCCCAAACAGATTTTCGGTCTTACCCGCCGTGCCTGCCAGTTCATGGAAGACCAGGTCAGTGCCGGGCGCCCTTTCTACCTGCAAGTCTCTCATTATGCCGTCCATGTGCAACATCGGGCCCTGAAGGAGACGATTGAGAAATACAGGGGCCTGCCCCGGGGCAAAAAATGCGCCCCGGAAGATTACCAGTCCCCGCCGCCGGGTGTTAGTCTTTGGATGCTCGAGTACGCAGCCATGATTGAAAACCTGGACACTGGCCTAGAAAGCATGCTCAAGAAGATCGACGAGCTGGGGATCACCGAGAGCACTTACGTCATATTCTTCTCCGACAACGGCGGTGATTTTAGAGGTAATACTCCCCTGCGGGGCCAAAAAAGCGAGCTATGGGAAGGCGGCATCCGTGTGCCGATGATTGTTCGCGGTCCCGGCATAAAACCGGGCAGCCGATGCGATGAGCCTGTGGCGGGCTGGGATTTCCTGCCAACGTTTGTGGACCTGGCCGGCGGCGATAAAAAAGCTGTGCCTGAGAATCGCGACGGCGGAAGTTTGCGGCTGCTATTTGAAAACAGTGGCAAAGGCAGGATCGATCGACCTGTCGAAGGCCTTGTATTTCATTTTCCCGATTTCCAGGGTGTAACTATGTCGGCGATTCGCCTTGGAGACTACAAACTTCTAAAGGATTGGGAGACTGGTAAGATACACCTTTATAATCTTGTCGACGATCTGGGCGAGACACGGGACTTGGCCCCCAAGATGCCCAAGAAAGTGAATGAGCTATATCGAAAATTGATGAATTACCTCGACAGCGTCAACGCCGAAAAGGCTGAGGATATTCACCTTGACAGCTT
>Ga0307379_10012965_pt1 | contig 10830 bp, 10 predicted proteins | sample UN2MG_FD_202237 | JGI IMG/M metagenome (GOLD analysis project Ga0307379, IMG submission 202237) | Soil microbial communities from Risofladan, Vaasa, Finland - UN-2 | ecosystem: Environmental > Terrestrial > Soil > Coastal area > Acid sulfate soil | place: Finland: Risofladan, Vaasa | collected... | reverse complement strand
GCAGCCTCGCCCGTTGCGAACACGGCGACGCGAATGTCCTTGCCGGTGCCCGCGGGGAGCGCGACCGTGCCGCGAACCATCTGGTCGGCCTTGCGAGGATCGACGCCGAGTCGGATCGACACGTCGACGCCTTCATCGAACTTCGCCGACGCCATCGTCTTGACGAGGCCGACGGCCTCCGCCGGACCGTAGAACTGGTCGCGGTCGAACTGCTTGAGCGCGTTTGCGTACTTCTTGCCTGACATTGTCTGTCTCCCTCAATGATTGGCCCGCCGGGCGAGGTTGTCCCGGTCGTGGCTGTTGGTGGCGTTACATCTGGGGTCTGACCCCAGATGTAACAGTGGACTACTTGACTTCGATGCCCATCGAACGGGCGGTGCCGCGGACCTGGAGCTTCGCAGCTTCCATGTCGTAGGCGTTGAGGTCGGGCATCTTGATGGTGGCGATCTCCTCGAGTTGAGCCTCGGAGATCGAACCGGCCACTTCACTGCCCGGGTTGTTCGCAGCCTTCGCGAGGCCGGCCTTTTCGCGGATCAACACCGCGGTCGGCGGCGTCTTGAGCACGAAATCGAACGTGCGATCCTCGTAGATCGTGATCTCGGTCGGCACGACAGTGCCGGCCTGAGCTTCGGTCTTGGCGTTGTACGCCTTCACGAAGTCCATGATCGCGATGCCGTGCGGGCCGAGCGCCGTGCCGACTGGCGGCGCGGGGCTGGCCTTGCCGGCCTCGATCTGGATCTTGACGACCGTGAGTACTTTCTTCTTCGCCATAGCGATGTTCCTTTTCCTGTGTCTTCCGTCGCCGGTGGCGAATCAGAGTTTGGCGACCTGACTGAAGTCCATCTCCACCAGGGTCTCGCGACCGAAGATGTTGACGAGAACCTTCAGCTTCATGTGGTCGGCGTTGATCTCGGCGATTTCGCCGGTGAAGTCGGCGAATGGGCCTTCCTTCACGCGTACGCTCTCGCCCTCTTCGTAGTCGAGCTTGGCCTTGCGGCGCGGCGCGGCGTCGACGCCATCGGTCTTCGGCGTGAGGAACGTCTTGACCTCACGACGCGACAGCGGTGTCGGCTTCTGGCCATGACGGCTCTGGCCGACGAAACCCGTGATGCCCGGCGTGTTGCGCACGCAGTACCACGACTCGTCGTCCATGACGCAACGAACGAGCAGGTAGCCCGGGAAGACCTTGCGCTGCACGGTCTGCTTCTTGCCGTTCTTGAACTCGTCGACTTCCTCCATGGGGATGACGATCTCGTAGATCTTGTCCTCCATGTTCATCGACTGGATACGGGCCTCGAGGTTGGCGGTGACCTTCTTCTCGTAACCCGACTGCGTATGCACCACGTACCACTGCCCCGGACGCATGGTCGGATCGTCGAGAACACTTTCCGGCACGTCTTCCGACGCCTCGCCACCATCCTCGTCGGGACTGTCGAGATCGGCATCGGCGTCCGACTCGTCGCTGGCGCTTCCCTGCTCAGCGGCCTGAGTCTCGTCGGACTCGATGTGGACAGCCTCGACTTCTTCCGCAACGTCCGAGCCGGAGTCGGACTCGTCGTCGTGCTCCGCGGTCTCGGCCAACACATCGGTGTTGCCGACCGGAAGCAGGTCAACGGGGTTCGTACCGGTCTCGTCGGGGGAAGTGGTGGATTCGTCGGTCATGTCACTGGTCTCAGTCATCTCGTCGGTCATGTCGGTGTCAGCTCGAGTAGAACCACTGGGACAGCTCGCCGAACAGGAAGTCGAGCCCACCGACGAGCGCGGTGTACACCACCACCGTGATGATCACGATGATCGAGTAACGCTTGACCTCGGGACGCTTCGGCCACGCAACCTTGCGCATCTCGTCGCGCACCTCGCGGAGGTACTGACGCGGACCGACCCGTTCGGACTTCTTCTTCGGCTGCTGTCGCTGGGCGCGCGTCGGCTTGCCCTGCTCATCGAGGGCACCCATCTTGCGAAGCTGTCGCTTCTGCTCGCGGTTCAAATCGTCCAGTGACATGATTTCTCGTTCGGTGGTGGGCAGGGCAGGAGGGACTCGAACCCCCGACCGTCGGTTTTGGAGACCGATGCTCTACCAGCTGAGCTACTGCCCTCGGGCGGGAACGCCGAGTACCCGTTCGAGGGTACCAGCGTTCCCGGAAGGCTGACCGCGGCCGTTTCCGGCTGCGCTCGCTGCCCGTGTTCAGCGCCGTGGGATCAGCGGGTCTCCTTGTGGAGGGTGTGCTGACGCTCGTTGGCGCAGTACTTCTTCATCTCGAGGCGCTCACGATCGTTGATCTTCGACTTCATCGTGATGTAGTTGCGCCGTTTGCACTCGGTGCACTCGAGGGTCACTTTGACCCGCTTGTCACTCTTGGCCATGTCTGACTTCTCTCTCTAGAACTTCGCGGTCACCGAGCGGTGGTCACTTGAGGATCTTGGTGACGCGGCCGGCGCCCACGGTGCGGCCACCCTCACGAATCGCGAAACGCAAACCCTCGTCCATCGCGATCGGCTTACCCAACTCGACGGTCATCTCGACATTGTCACCAGGCATCACCATCTCGGTCCCCGACGGGAGTTCGATCGTGCCGGTCACATCGGTCGTCCGGAAGAAGAACTGCGGACGATAATTGTTGAAGAACGGCTTGTGACGGCCACCCTCATCCTTGGTCAAAATGTAGACCTGGCCCTCGAAGTTGGTGTGCGGAGTGATGCTGCCCGGCTTGCACAACACCTGCCCACGCTCCACATCTTCCTTCGCCGTGCCACGCAACAACGCACCGATGTTGTCACCCGCCTGGCCCTCATCGAGCAACTTGCGGAACATCTCCACACCCGTACACGTCGTCTTCTGCGTGTCACGCAACCCGACGATCTCGATCTCGTCACCGGTGTGAATGATGCCCTGCTCCACCTTGCCGGTCACCACCGTGCCACGACCCGTGATCGTGAACACATCCTCGATCGGCATCAAGAACGGCTTGTCCAACTCACGCACCGGCTCCGGAATGAAGCTGTCGGCAGCGTTCATGAGTTCCATGATCTTTTCCTGCCACTCCGCGTCACCCTCGAGCGCCTTGAGCGCCGACACCTGAATCACCGGGGCATCATCACCCGGGAACTCGTACTCGTTGAGGAGTTCACGAACTTCGAGCTCGACCAACTCGAGGAGCTCTTCGTCGTCGACCATGTCAGCCTTGTTCAACGCCACGATGATCGACGGCACACCAACCTGACGAGCCAACAGCACATGCTCACGCGTCTGCGGCATCGGACCATCGGTCGCCGCGACCACCAGAATCGCACCGTCGACCTGGGCCGCACCGGTGATCATGTTCTTGATGTAGTCAGCATGACCCGGCATGTCCACATGCGCGTAATGACGGTTCTCGGTCTCGTACTCGATGTGCGCGATCGAGATCGTGATACCACGAGCCTTCTCCTCCGGCGCCTTGTCGATCGTGTCGAACGCCGCGAAATCAGCCAACCCCTTCTCCGACAACGTCTTCGAAATCGCCGCCGTCAACGTCGTCTTGCCGTGGTCGATATGACCCATCGTGCCGATGTTGACGTGCGGCTTGTTGCGCTCGAACTTCTGCTTGCTCATGATGCGTGCGACTCCAATGTCGTTTCTTGTTTGTCAGATGTGGGTTGTCAAAGAACGGTGGTGTGACGTGAGATCAGCGGCGATCACTCGCCACGGACCCGCTTCACGATTTCCTGGGCGATGGCCTCGGGCACCTGCTGGTACTCGGAGAACTGCATCGTGTAGGTCGCTCGCCCCTGGGTGCGAGAACGAAGGTCGGTACTGTAACCGAACATTTCCGACAGCGGCACCGCGGCGTTGACGACCTGGGTGTTGCCCCGGGCCTCCATGCTGCCGATGCGGCCACGACGGCTCGACAGGTCGCCCATCACGTCGCCCATGTACTCCTCGGGCGTGACGACCTCGACCGACATGATCGGCTCCATCAGGACCGGCTTGGCCATCTCGGCGGCCTTGCGGAACGCCATCTGGCCGGCGATCTTGAACGCCATTTCCGAGGAGTCGACGTCGTGGTACTGACCGTCGACCAGCGACACCTTGACGTCGACGGTCGGGTAGCCGGCGAGCACGCCGTTGTCGAGCGAGCTCTGCAGACCCTGGTTGGTCGGGTTGATGTACTCGCGCGGGATCTTGCCGCCGGAGATCTTGTCCTCGAACTCGTAGCCACCGCCCGGGTTCGGCTCCATGTCGATCTTGACGACGGCGAACTGGCCGGAACCACCGGACTGCTTGATGTGGCGGTACTCGACGTTCTTGACTTCCTTGGTGATCGTCTCGCGGTAGGCGACCTGCGGCTTGCCGACCGTGGCCTCCACGCCGAACTCGCGCTGCATGCGGTCGACGAGCACCTCGAGGTGCAGCTCGCCCATGCCGGAGATGACCGTCTGGCCGGTCTCCTCGTCGGAGCGGATGCGGAAGGTCGGGTCCTCGTCGGACAACGACTTGAGCGCCTTTCCGAGCTTCTCCTGATCGGACTTGGTCTTCGGCTCGATGGCGACGTGGATGACCGGCTCCGGGAACTCCATGCGCTCGAGGATGACCGCGTGATCGCGATCGCAGAGCGTGTCACCGGTGGTGACGTTCTTGAATCCGAGACCGGCCACGATGTCACCAGCCATGGCGATGTCGAGGTCCTCGCGCTGGTTGGCGTGCATCAACAGGATGCGTCCGAGCCGCTCGCGATCTTCCTTGGTGGAGTTGTAGACCTCTTCGCCCTTGCTGATCTCGCCCGAGTAGACGCGGAAGTAGGTGAGCTTGCCGAACGGGTCGGCGACGATCTTGAAGGCCAGTGCGGCGAATTCCTTGTCCTCGGGACCACGGGTGACCGGGATTTCTTCGCCGCCCTTCATCTCGATGCCTTCAGCCGGCGGGATGTCGAGCGGGCTCGGCAGGAAGTCGATCACGGCGTCGAGCATCGGCTGGACACCCTTGTTCTTGAACGCCGAGCCGCACAGGATCGGCACGAAGTCGAACGCCAGCGTGCCCTTGCGGATCGCCTTCTTGATGTCGACCTCGGAGAGTTCCTCACCGCCGAGGTACGCGTCCATGAGCGCCTCGTCCTGCGTGGCGATCGTCTCCAGCATCGCTTCGCGGTACTCGTTGGCCTGGTCGACCATGTCGGCGGGGATGTCCTCGATCTCGTATGTCGCGCCGAGATCCTTCTCGTCGATGTCGCGCCAGACGAGCGCCTTCATCCTGACGATGTCGACCATGCCCTCGAATGCCTTGACCGCTTCGGGGCCACCGGCACCGATGGGGAGATGGAGCACGAGCGGGTTGGCCTGCAGGCGATCGCGCACCATGTCGACGGTGCGGTAGAAGTCGGCGCCGATGCGGTCCATCTTGTTGACGAAGCACATGCGCGGCACGTCGTACTTGTTGGCCTGACGCCACACGGTCTCGGTCTGCGGCTCGACGCCGGCGACCGAGTCGAACACGGTGACCGCGCCGTCGAGCACGCGCAGCGAACGCTCGACTTCGATCGTGAAGTCGACGTGGCCCGGGGTGTCGATGATGTTGATGCGGTGGTTGTTCCACACGCAGGTGGTGGCGGCGGAGGTGATCGTGATGCCGCGCTCCTGCTCCTGCGCCATGTGGTCCATGGTGGCGGCGCCGTCGTGGACTTCGCCGATCTTGTAGCTCTTGCCGGTGTAGTAGAGGATGCGCTCGGTGGTGGTGGTCTTACCGGCGTCGATGTGCGCCATGATCCCGATGTTCCGGGTGCGCTCCAGGGGGAACTCTCGCTTGGCCATGCTCTACTACTTCACTTCCGTGTCAAGGGGCGACGGGGGGTCTTCGGCTGCGCACCGAGGCGCAGGCACGAGGTTCGAGTGTATCGGCCGTTCCCGCCGCCCCACCAGGACGTGACGTGTGCCGTCAGCGCGCCTGGATGTAGTCGTGGAGTTGGTTGTTCTCGGTCTCGAGCTGACCGACTCGGGCCTTGACCACGTCACCGATCGAGATGATGCCGTCCAACTTCCCGTCGTCGTCGACGACGGGAAGGTGCCGGATCCGGCGGTCGGTCATCATGCCCATCAGCTGATCGACGGTGTCGTCTCCGCGGCAGGTCGTGACCGACGTCGACATCGCCGAACTCACCTGATGTCCGAGCGTCGATGCTCCGTGCGCAGCCAACGCACGGACCACGTCACGTTCGGACAGGATCCCGTCGATGGTGCGACCATCGCGGCTCACCACCAGCGCGCCGACGCCGTGGTCGCGCAACGACGCCGTTGCGTCGGCGAGCGATGCGTCGGGAGCAATCGTGGCGACCGCTGATCCCTTGACCTTCAAGACGTTGTGGACGTGCATCGAGTTCCCCTCCCGATCCGTGGGCCGCCGAGCAGCCGATGTGGTGTCCTCCCCCGAGAAGAACACCCTAGTGCACTCGTGAAGCACCGATTTCGCGGGCGGCCGAAAACGACGGAACCCGAGGCCTCGGCCCCGGGTCCCACTCGTTCGTTCGGTTGTCGCCGGCGGGCCCCGAGGGTCCGCCAGCTGGGGTTCACCAGCGGTAGTGGGCGAACGCCTTGTTCGACTCGGCCATCTTCTGGATGTCGTCGCGCTTCTTCATCGCGGCGCCCAATCCGTTGGCAGCGTCCATCAGTTCGTTGGCGAGGCACTCGGCCATCGTCTTCTCGCGGCGGGCACGGGCGTAGTCGACAACCCAACGGATCGCCAGCGTGGTGGCACGACGGGGACGAACCTCGACCGGCACCTGGTAGGTCGCACCACCGACGCGGCGGCTACGCACCTCGAGCGGCGGCTTGACGTTCTCGATCGCACGCTTGACGGTGTCGATCGCCTGGTCGTCGCCTTCGAGGCGGGACTGGATGATCTCCATCGCGTCATACACGATCTTCTCGGCGACGGTGCGCTTGCCGTGCAGCATCACCTTGTTGGTGATCTGCGTGACGAGCACCGACTTGTGGATGGGATCCGCAACGAGTTCGCGGCGGGGAGCGGGACCTTTACGTGGCATCTCGGGTCACTTCTCCTTCTTGGCGCCGTAGCGGCTGCGGGCCTGCTTGCGGTTCTTCACGCCGACCGCGTCGAGTGCGCCGCGGATGATCTTGTAGCGCACACCGGGCAGGTCGCGGACACGACCGCCACGCACGAGCACGATCGAGTGTTCCTGCAGGTTGTGGCCCTCACCGGGGATGTACGCGGTGACCTCGATGCCCGAGTTCAGACGGACACGGGCGACCTTGCGCAGCGCCGAGTTCGGCTTCTTCGGGGTGGTGGTGTACACGCGGGTGCAGACGCCGCGACGCTGGGGCGAGCCCTTGAGCGCCGGCGTCTTGCTCTTGGTGACTTTCGAGCTGCGACCTTGACGGACGAGCTGTTGGATGGTTGGCACGAATTGAACCTCGTTCGTTTCGGTCGTGTCGGCAGCCGCCTGACAGTAGGCAGTCGACATGTGGTGTGTTGGACGAATCGCGGGTTGCGACCCGCCCGCCGTACACCGGGAGTTCACCCGATGAGAGGACCCTGCAAGGCTACGGGCGCCCCACCGGTCGCGCAACACGCCACGACCCCACCGCTGCGATGAGCCAAGTGTCGGTATCCGGGCGGTTCGCTCATCGCAGGCATGCAACCGACTGTTCACGTGGACTGCGAGCGGGGGCATGGCAGCAGTGGTAGAACCGCAGCGATGGGAGTGTTGAGATCCGATCCGCTCCTGGCGTTGTTCCTCGTGGTCGCGCTCGGGGCCGCGTTGGCGAGGGTGCGCATCAAGGGGGTCGGCCTCGGACCCGCGGCAGCGCTGTTCGCCGGCCTCGCGGTGTCGGCGATCGAACCGGACCTGGCAGATCTCCCGGCGATCATCCCGTTGTTCGGACTGGCGTTGTTCATCTACACCGTCGGGCTGGCGTCGGGTCCGGCCTTCTTCGGTGGACTGCGCCAGGACGGCTTCAAGGTCAGCGTGGCCGTCATCGTGTTGCTCGGCGCCGTCGGGCTTGCCGTCGCCGGGGTGAGCGCGCTGTTCGACTTCGACGACGGGGCGCGAGCCGGGCTGTTCGCCGGCTCGCAGACCAACACGCCGGCGCTGTCGGCGGCGCTCGAGCAGCTGGCACCGCAGATCCGCGAGGGCGAGGTGACCGACCCGGTGGTGGGCTACTCGCTCGCGTACCCGCTGGGCGTGCTCTCGATGATCGCCGCCGCCGGGCTGTCACTTCGCCGGCTCCGACACCCGTCGCGGCGAGACGCGCGAACGCCGACGGTCGCACGGTCGCGCAACGTGACCAGCGCGACCCTGATCGTCACCCGCTCCGACCTGCCCGAGCTCGGCGAGCTGCGGGGCTGGGAGGGCGAACGGCTCACGTTCTCCCGCGTCGAGCACGACGGAGAGGTCGACCTCGCCACCAACGACGTGCGACTGGCGCCCGGCGACCTGTGCACGGTGATCGGTGACCCCGATGTCGTGGACAGGTTCGTCGACTGGGCGGGGCATCGCAGCGAGCGACACCTCGCGCTCGACCGCAAGAAGCTCGACTTCCGCCGCATCTCGGTCTCGCGACGAGAACTGGCCGGCGCTCGCCTCCGCGAGGTCGACCTCGAAGGCCGCTTCGGCGCGATGGCGACGAGAGTGCGGCGCGGCGACGCCGACCTGGTGGTCGATCGCGACTTCGTGCTCCGCCTCGGCGACCGGGTTCGCGTCGTCGGTCCTGCGGAGAAGATGGGCGCCATCGCCGAAGCGCTCGGCGACTCCGACCGTGGTCTGAGCGAGGTCGACCCCCTCGGCTTCGCGACCGGCCTGGCGATCGGACTCGTGCTGGCCCAGGTGGCGATCCCCTTGCCAGGTGGCGGCGAGGTCGAGCTCGGCGTCGGCGGCGGGCCCTTGATCGCCGCGCTGGTGCTCGGCACCGTGTCGCGGACCGGGCCGTTCACGTGGCAGATCCCACACGCGGCCAACCTCACGATCCGCCAACTCGGGGTCCTGCTCTTCCTCGGGGGCGTGGGAATCCGTTCCGGCGCAACATTCGCGGACGCCGTCGGTACCGGCGTCGGGCTGCAGCTGGCCGTCGCCGGGGTGCTCGTCACGGTCGCAACGGCGGCGATGACGACGATCATGGTTCGAGTACTCGGCCGAGACCCGGTCGACGGCGCCGGCATGATCGCCGGCATCCAGACGCAACCGGCCGTGCTCGCATTCGCAGCCGAGCGCGCCGAGGGCGACGAACGCATCGACGCCGGTTACGCCCTCGTGTTCCCCCTCGCGATGATCCTGAAGCTGATCATCGTCCAGCTCCTCATCTGACCCGGCCCAGCCCAACCCCAACCACGTTTGCGTTGCACTTCGGGTGACCCGGTTCGCCGAGAATGCAGCACAAACGTGGGTGACCGGGTCCGGGAAAACCGGAACGACCCGGGCGCTCGGCCCGGGTCGTTCGTGTACGTGGAGTGCGAGGGTCAGCCGATCGGTTCGGCGGCCTCGGGCTCGTAGGTGCCTTCGAGGCCGGCCAGGAATGCTGCCGGATCCTCTTCCTCACCATCGCTCGAGTAGAACGACATCGGCTCGTACTCCGGCGCTTCGATGCCGAATTCGCGATACTTCATCATGCCGGTACCGGCTGGGATGAGCTTGCCGATGATGATGTTCTCCTTGAGCCCGATCAGGTTGTCGCCGCGGCCGTCGATCGCGGCCTCGGTGAGCACCCGGGTGGTCTCCTGGAACGACGCCGCCGACAGCCACGACTCGGTGGCCAGCGATGCCTTGGTGATGCCCATCAGCTCGGGACGGCCCTCGGCGGGACGCTGCCCCTCTTCGACCATGCGACGGTTGGTGTCGCGGAAGCGCTTCGAGTCGACACGCTCGCCCGGCAGGAACGCCGTGCCACCGGGCTCCTGCACGCCGACCCGACGGGTCATCTGGCGCACGATCAGCTCGATGTGCTTGTCGTGGATCGACACGCCCTGGTCGCGGTACACCCGCTGCACTTCCTCGACGAGGTAGAGCTGCGTCTCGCGGATGCCCTTGATCTCCATGATCTCCTTCGGATCGAAGGGACCATCGGTGAGCGGATCGCCGGCGCGGACCTCTTGGCCGTCCTCGACGATCGGACGAGCGCCGAGCGGCAGCACGACCTCGTGCTCCTCGCCGGCATCGTCGACCACGACGACCGGGATGCCCTTGCCCTCGTCCTCACGCAGGCGCAGCACACCGCTGGCCTTGGCGAGACGAGCCGAACCCTTCGGGGTGCGAGCCTCGAAGAGTTCGACGACGCGGGGAAGACCGCCGGCGATGTCCTTGCCCGCCACACCACCGGTGTGGAAGGTTCGCATCGTCAGCTGCGTACCGGGCTCGCCGATCGACTGAGCGGCGATGACGCCGACGGCCTCGCCGAGCTCGATCATCTTGCCGGTCGCCAGCGAACGGCCGTAGCACATCGCGCACACGCCGAGTTCGGCGTCGCACGTCAGCACGGAACGAACGCGCAGCCGTTCGATGTTCGGGTCGTCGCGCAGCGCCTCCATCTCCTCGTCGCCGACGATGGTGTTGCGCGGGAGCAGCGAGATCTCCTCACCGTCCTTGACCATCGGGGCCGCGAGCGGCGTGTCGTTGAGCAGCGCGCGGCCGTACAGCTTGGTCTCGAGGTACGAGCGACGGTTCGCCGTGTCGGGCGACACGTTCTCGATCCAGACACCGAGCGTCGAGCCACAGTCCTCTTCGCGCACGATGAGCTCCTGGGCGACGTCGACGAGACGACGCGTCAGGTAGCCGGAGTCGGCGGTACGAAGCGCCGTGTCGACGAGGCCCTTACGGGCGCCCGGCGTGGCGATGAAGTACTCGAGTGTTT
>Ga0307379_10012963_pt1 | contig 10831 bp, 6 predicted proteins | sample UN2MG_FD_202237 | JGI IMG/M metagenome (GOLD analysis project Ga0307379, IMG submission 202237) | Soil microbial communities from Risofladan, Vaasa, Finland - UN-2 | ecosystem: Environmental > Terrestrial > Soil > Coastal area > Acid sulfate soil | place: Finland: Risofladan, Vaasa | collected... | reverse complement strand
GTCGCTGCTGGCCGGCCCCGACGGAATCATCGCCGCCGACGATGTGGTGGTGATCAAGATCAACTACCAATGGCCCGAGCGCGGCGGGACGAACACCGATGTGCTACGCGGGCTGATCCGGTGCCTTGTGGATCATCCCGACACATTCAGCGGTGAGATCGTCGTTTGTGAGAATGCCCAGTTCAACTCGACGCAGGGCTTCGACCGGGCCGAGAACAACGCCCAGGACCACGGCCTCTCCCCGCACGACGTCGTGGTCTGGTTTCAGGACCTGGGCTACACGGTCTCGCACTACGACTGGACGCTGGTTCGCGGCATTCTCGTGCAGGAATACTCGGACGACGACCTGAACGACGGCTACGTGAGGTATGACTACGATGAGCAGCTTCACGGGCGCTTGTCATACCCCAAGTTCCAGACGGACGACGATATCTACATCAGCCTCAGACACGGCATTTGGGATCCCGACAGCAGCACGTATGACCGGGAGCACCTCAAGTTCATCAACGTGCCGGTGCTCAAATCCCACCACTCCACGTACGGCGCGACGGTCTGCGTGAAGCACTACATGGGGGTGGTGACCAGCTTGCTCAACACAAACTCGCACAGCGCCATCCGCTATGGAATCCTGGGCGCCCTGATGGGCGAGATCCAGCCGGCCGACCTCAATATCCTGGATTGCATCTGGATCAACGCCAATCCCTACAGCGGTCCGCAGACCACCTACGAGGGCGCTACACGCCGAGACGAGTTGGTCGCCAGCGTTGACCCGATCGCGATTGACATTTGGGCGGTCAAGAACATCCTCATCCCCGCGTTCATCGAGAACGGTTACGCGCCGCCCTGGCCCTACCCGAGCGCCGATCCCGACGATCCCAGCAGCGAGTTCCGCACCTATCTGGACAACTCCATGAACTGGCTCTTGGACGCGGGCTACGACGTCACCAACGATCTGGACCAGATCGACGTGGTCACCTGGGACGGCACGGAGGGTAACGGCGACCTCAACGGCGACGGGTGCGTCGATCAGGCCGACCTCGGCATCCTGCTGACGGATTGGGGATGCTCGGACGGCAGTTGCCCGGGAGACATCGACTACGACGGCGATACGGACCACTCCGATTTGGGCATCCTGCTGGCCCACTGGGGCGAGGGGTGTTAGTAGGACCATCGTGGCCGGGGTGTCGCAGGGGTACCCTAAGCGGGGCGCGGTAGCGTCGGGCCGTCCCTTCGGGGACGCGTGTGAGGCAGATCGCAGGTGCGTTTAGCGAAGTGTGGCAGGACGGGAGTGGCTGCGGCGGCGGTTTGCTGGTTGGTCGTGTTGACGGCCGATGCTGCCGACCGGGTCGTGGTGCTGATCGATACCTCGCTCTATGAGCAGGTCGAAGTCAACCTCATGCGCTATGAGGCTGAGGTCGAGGACCGGTTTCCCGTGGACTTGCAGGTCCACGTCGGAGGCGTCAGTGCCTGGAGCCCTGAGGCGATCCGCACGTATCTTCAGCACGAGTACGCCGTCAACCAGATCAACGGCGTGATCCTGGTCGGCCAGGTCCAATACCCCCTCTGGGAGCAAGGGTTTGGCGGCAACTGGGGGATTCTGTCCTTCTTCTACGAGGATCTGGACGGCTCCTTCACCGATACCGACGACGATGGGATGTACGACTGGCACGAGTGGGGCGCGCGGGACGGTCCGGAGATCTGGTCCTGCTGGATGCGGCCGCCGGTGATGGACGAAGCGGGCTATCTCAACGCCCTCTTGGACGAAGCACACGATTACTATACCGGCGTCTTCGTCAGCACCAAGCGGGCGATGGTGGCATGTCACCAGGACTATGACAACAACTTCTGGCCGGGGGGCAGCACCATCCCTTCGATGCCGGCTCTCGTGGATATCTACAGTTTGGAAAACGTCGCCACCGACGGCGAAGAGGACGACCTCGTGTACGCTTCGGAGCTGAAGGCGGAGCTCTTCGGCGGCGACTACGAGATCTTCCACGGCTGGAGCCACGCGTACAACGCGGGCGAGGCTTGGGATGTCGGCTGGATCACGAGCTATGACGTAATGACGGCTCCGATCGGCAGCGGGCCGCTGATTGCCCACATCTACGGCTGTCACAGTGGTGACTTTATTGGATACGAGGGCGAATTGTATGACAACACTACTATCGCGATCGCCTACGCCTTTGGTCCGGGCGCGGGGCAGGCGGGCAGCGGCACCAGTTGGAGCTACGGGACCGAGGGGATGAACTACATAACGGAGGCCATGCGGGATGGGGCCTATCTCGGTCAGGCCTGGAAGCACCTGCTCGACCTTCGCGAGAACTCAGAGGCCATTCAGGAACGCTACCCCGACCGCGACGTGCATACCGAGTTGAGCGGGAACAACCTCTTTGGTAACCCGTTCCTGTGGGCCAACTGGAGCGGTGGGGGGACCCTGCCGGGCATCCTGGACCCGGGTGCCCCCGCCGACCCGCTGGACGCTAAGCCGCTTCGATCGCCCTAGTGCGCTCGCCCAAGGCCGGCAAACGAGGAGTCCTGCCGCCTTCGGCGTCGAAGCTGCGTCCCCGGGTCGCGACGTTAACGTGTTGCCTTCTCGGGTCGCCTTCCCGGGATGACGGGATGCGGCGGCGACTTTCGTGACCCGGCCCCGGCCACGGGACCGGTTTCTCCTGGTGACCGGCCCCGAATCACGTTATTATAGTGATTACTGGGCAAGCCGTGGCCCGCTCAGTCGTTTCGGATGTGCTCAGGGCGCCAGAGAAAGGAGGCCGGCAATGTGCAGAGGTTTTGCACGCGGTGTGATGGCTCTGACGATCGTGTGGTGCGTGGCCGATAGCGGCTTCGCACAGCTCTCGCCGGAGCAGCTCGACGCTTTGCGAGAGCGCGGCGAGAAGGAGGGTTGGTCGTTCACCGTCGGTGAGAACCCTGCTACCAGGACGCCGATTGAGCAACTGTGTGGCCTGGTCCCGCCCGAGAACTGGTGGGAGGATGCCCCCTTCGATCCGTGCTGGCCACAGCGCGATTTGCCGGAGGCTTTCGACTGGCGGGACTACGGCGGCTGCACGCCGGTCAAGAGCCAGGGCTCCTGCGGGAGCTGCTGGGCCTTTGCTACGGTCGGGGCGCTCGAGTGCAACATCCTGATCGTTGATGGTGCGGAAGTTGATCTCTCTGAGCAGTGGCTGGTCAGTTGCAACACGAGCGGATGGGGCTGTAGCGGCGGGTGGTTCGCGCACAGCTATCATGGCGGCAAGCCCGACCCGTGTGGCGGGACCGGGGCCGTTCTGGAGCAATACTTCCCCTATACGGCCACCGACGCCCCGTGCGGTTGTCCCTATCCGCACGAGTACCTGATCGACCGTTGGGCGCACGTCGGCTTCGGCGGCTTTGGCGTGCCGCCGGTGGATAACATCAAGCAGGCCATTCTGGATTACGGCCCCGTCTCGGTGGCCGTCTACGTGGGCTCGGCGTTCCAGGGGTACAACGGCGGGGTGTTTGATGCCTGTCCGAGCGGAACGGTCAATCATGCCGTCGTGTTGGTGGGCTGGGACGACAACCAGGGCGACGACGGCGTCTGGATCCTCCGCAACTCATGGGGTCCGGGCTGGGGCGAGGATGGCTACATGCGCATCCAGTACCACTGCTCGTCGGTCGGCTACTCCGCCTGCTACGTCGATTACTCATACCATGGTCCGCCCCTGATCGCCTTCGAGTACCCCGACGGCGTGCCGGAAACGGTGATGCCGCTATATCCGGCGAGAGTACGCGTGAACGTCGTGCCGGCCAACGGCGGCGAGCCGGTCCCCGGCACGGGCGTGTTCTACTACCGGATCGAGGATGGCGAATGGCACGTTACCGCGATGAGCCAACTCAGGCCGAACGAATATGAGGTCACACTCCCCGGCATGGACTGCGGTTATATGGTCCAGTACTACTTCTCCGCGGTGGCCGTCGGCGGCTATATCTTCACCGATCCGCTCACGCATTACTCCACCGTGGCCGCCTTCGGCACGATCCCTGTCCTGGATGACGCCTTCGAGACCGATCTGGGTTGGACGGTCGGTGCCCCGGACGACGATGCCAGTAAGGGCATCTGGGGGCGGATGGACCCGGAGGGAACCGCCGCCCAGCCCGAAGACGACTGCACCCCCGACCCCGGAACGGCCTGTTACGTCACCGATGGACGGGCCGGCGGCAGTACCGGCGATTACGACGTGGATGACGGTAAGACCACGCTGCTCTCGCCGCTGTTCGACCTCTCACAGGTCGGCGGCACCAAGATCAACTACTGGCGCTGGTACTCCAACACCGAGGGCAGCAACCCCTGTGCCGACGTCTTCGTCGTGGACATCTCCAACGACGGCGGGGATAGCTGGACCAACGTCGAGACCGTCGGGCCGGAAGGGTCGGACGTCTCCGGCGGGTGGTACTACCACGAGTTTCGCGTCGCCGACTTCGTCACTCCCACCGATGCCGTCCAGGTGCGCTTCGTTGCCTCAGACGAGGGCGGCGGGTCGATCGTGGAGGCTGCCGTGGATGACTTTGTGGCCACCGCCTACGAATGCGAGCCGCAGTGCGTCGGCGACCTCAACTTCGATGGCCGCACCGATCAGGCTGATCTGGGCATTCTGCTGAGAGCGTTCGGCAGCGGCCCGGGCGGCGACCTCGACGGCGATTACGACACCGACCAGGCCGATCTGGGAATCCTGCTGGCCGACTGGAATTGCGGCGTGGAGCCGTAAGCCATTGCCGGGCGAAGTGCCGGACTTGTACATTCCACCGGCGACGCGGACGTCCGTCACGGTACAGGGCGTGGGCTGGCGTGTCGGCCGGGGTCCGGAGCGGACACGTCGAGGCATGTCCAGATCATCCCGAGATGGATTGGTGAGTCCTGCACTGGTCCGATAAACAAAAGAGGGCGTTTGGTCCCAAAAACCATCGAGGCCTGAGGCTATTTGGAGGGCAGGCGTGCCGGGCTCGCCGGTGACGCGGGACAGCGCGGTTCACTTAAGCCATTTATATAAAAGCTGTTATCACTGCATATGTTGCTGCTACGACCTCGGGCGTGAGTGCTGCGTAGCCTACAGAAATAAAGGGACGAGGGCCGAGGAATTTCCTTGCAGTGGAAGGCGCGTTCGTGCTAGCATAGCATCTGTACGGTCAGCCGACGTGTGGTGCGCTGTTATCTCGGCGCCACGTCGGGTGGCAAGTTGGGCGGCGCAGAGGAGAAAGTAGCCTGCTCCGCGATTAGGTAATGAGGTGGCCCGTCAAGCGTGCCTTCCGCTGACGTTCGCGACGTCAACGGAGGGGGCGGGTCTGCGGCCCACTTGAGCAGGGTGGGCGGCACAGCAAAAGGAGGTTGAGAATGCGTAAGGTATTGATGGTTGCTTCACTGTTAGTGGTCAGTTCGGCGTATGCCCAGAACGTTTACGAGGACCCGATGGATGGAGGGGCAGGTGGCTGGGGTTGCGAGGTCAGCATAGTGACCGAGGGTGATCGCACGTTTACGCGTGGGCACAACTTCAACGACGACGCCGGCGGGTGGTGGTACGTTAACACCTACCTGGGTGGGCCAAACGACTTCAGCGAAGCCGTTCGGTTTGAGGCCGACGTTCGCTGGCACCAGGAAGGCAGCACGGCGTACGACAACGCGTGGATCGGTGTCCGGATCGGGTGTCCCACCGACAGCTACTTTTACGACGAATTCTTCCTCGTCGGCTCCATCCCGCCGGACAGCGAGGGCGATACCTGGTACCGCATGGGCTTCGACCTGAGCGCCGTTCCCCCGGTGATCCTGGAGACTTGCGACGGGTTCGAGTTCTACGGGACTTTCGACGACGACGCCCCGTTCGCCGACTACGTGGACATCGACAGCGTCGTTTTCACGCCGGAGCCGGCTTCACTGTTGCTGCTGGGCCTCGGCTTCATGACGGCCTTGCGCCGTCGCTAGCGTTCGCAGCGAGACTATCTGCCGAGGACGCGTTCCTCCCCGGTAGGCCAGAACAGGCCCGTGTGCGTTGAGAGGCCGCTACCAGCGCGGGCTCGGCGCGCCACGATGTACCAGAAGATGTCTGTTCGGCGAGCTTCTGCCCGCTATTGGGCCGCGAGATCACAGGGGGAGGTGCGCATGCGACAGCCGAACGCGCATCAGACCCGCCCGGCCAGTCATGGGCGTGCAGAAAGCGGACATCCTTGAGTGGGCGGGGTTCGTGGCAGATACCTGTCCCGCCCCTGTTTGGCTGTGCTCCGGAGCTTCGACCCAAAGTGGGCGGGCACGGAACCTTGTGTCAACCAATTTGGCGGACCTTGAGACCGGCTCGTCGGTAACCGGCGGATGCAACTGACACCCGCTCGGGCGGCAGGGCCTTCAATCTGCTCGTGCTCTCGCAGTCAACCGGAAGTCGCCGGATACGAGGCGCTCAAGAAGGTTTGACCCGGCGATGCGCAACCTGCGATCCGTGGGGTATTCGAGCTTTCTGAGTCCTGCGCTCGCGGCGCGGCACCGCGGACGGTGACCTGCGCCTGTCGGCGAGTTTCCCGGCGATCGATGCGCCGGACAAGACTGCCGTGCCCGCGGATGGCTCGATCATCGGCGGGGCCTGCTGGGGCAGCGGCGCAGCGCTCCTGGAGAGCAGGCCTCCAAGCTTTGGCAAGGGCGTCGCCGATTACCGCGAGGTTCCGAGCCGCCGGCTGTTAATTGCTCATTGACCGAGCGTTTTAACCCCCGTATAATGAAGGAGTTGCATCGCGGCATCGGGACAGACGCATAGACAGGAGAATGGTGATGAATCGCACAGATTCTGCTCGCAGCCTGAGCGATTTCGCGGGGTTGCACGTAGCACGCCGTCTTGCGGTCAGCTTTAGTGTGATGGCGCTGCTCATGGGCGTCTGTGCTGAGGCAATGGCCGATCGGCCCTCAGCGGTTGACAACAGCACGCTGATGTACTTCCCGCCGATCGGGGGGCCGCAAGAGATCGGCGACTGCACGTGTTGGTCGTCGGCCTACAACTACAACACGTACACGCAGGCGCGCGACGAGGGATTGGATGCGTCGGACGGCGACCCCAACGTGATTTGCAGCCCACGTTTCCTGTTCGCGCTCATTGCCCAGGGGTCGTGGGGTGCCGAGTGCACCGAGCATGCGATGGCCCGGCTCGCCGACGTCGGCTGCGCACCGGCCTCGGAGCACCCGATGTCGACGCACTGGACGGTGTGGCCAACCGAGGCGGCGTGGGTCGCAGCGCTCAAGAACCGCACGCGCACACTCCACAAGATCCGGGCCGACAACGAGGCGGGGCTCGAGGCGATCAAGCAGCACATCGCTGACGGCGGCCTCGTGGTCACGCGCGCGGACTTCCTTTCCAACTACGGGAACTATGGTGCCAGCGCCAGCGGGCCCGGAATTGACAACCGCGTCATGTACAGGCGAGAGGGCTACCACTACCTCCGGCATTCGATATGCGTCGTCGCCTACGACGACGATCGCTCCTACTGGGACGATCGCGACCATCAGACGCACTACGGCGCGTTCCTGATCGCCAACAGCGAGGGGCGCGACTGGGGCTGGTACAACAGCACCGAGACGGGCGAAAAAGGCTTCATCTGGATCGCCTACACGATGTTCCTCGAGAGCGAGTTCGGCTGGTACGATTATGACTTGCCGGTCAGCCCTTGCTTCGACAACGCGCCTTACCCGGAGGTGTACTACCACGACGACCGGCCGGATTACCGGCCCACGCTCTACGCGGTCGCCGGGATCAATCATAACTCGCGGAACCTGCTGACCTTCTCCGGTGGTGTTGGGCCAACGGACGCGCCGGAGTTCACGGGACCCGAGGCGATCGAGCAAACCGACGAGGGCCCGATCGCGATCAATGACCGTCGCCGCCCCGCCGTTGACCTGACGGACGGCGCCGGCCTCGTCCCGCCTGGCGTGACGAAGAACGTGTTTGTCTCGCTCGCCCTCGATGGCTCGGCCTCGCAGCCGGCGACCATCACGAGCGTCGATTTCTACTGCGACTTCGACGGCGATCACGTTTACACGAATGTGCCGGCGGAGATGGATTCGCCCCTGACCATCTGGCCGGACACGACGGGATATGTAAGCGCTAGCGTGACCAATCCGCTTCCCGGCGACCTGGATGGCGACGGTGACGTCGACCAGACCGACCTGGGCATCCTGCTAGGCGACTGGGGCTGCACCGGCGGTGACTGCCCCGGGGACTGCGACGGCGACGGCGACACCGACCAGGCCGACCTCGGCATCCTGCTCACCCACTGGGGCGAGGGCTGCCCATAGGACCGCGCTATTTGGCTGTCCGGCGCTGACTCGGCCCGGCGGGCTGAGGTCCAACCGTTTCCCCCTCTGATGTAGCTGCCGGCGAGCGAGTTTCGTGCCCGTTTCGCACCGCCCCAACATGGCGCCAAGGAAAGCGGCTCGGCGTCGAAATGGACGTCGGGCCGCAAACGCCTTTACCGGTAACGCTTCCGACTGCCCCGCCAAGGACTCGAACCTTGAACCTGCGGATTAAGAGTCCGCTGCTCTGCCAGTTGAGCTAGCGAGGCGCTCATGAGCCTGAAGCAATCGGCTCCGAGTTGTCGATACTAGCATACGTCCGGCGACCGGCAAGGGACTTTTTGCCCGATCGACTTGGCGTACTGCGGCGGCCTCTATGAGTAGCGCAGCTCAGCCCATCGTCAGCATCGTCATCGCCACCTATCGGCGCTTGGCCCGGCTGAAACACTGCCTCAACCAGGTCGCCCGCACCGTCCACGTGCCGCATGAGGTCGTGGTCGTGGACGGCGGAAGCGACGATGGCACGCCGGAGTGGCTGGCGACGCAGCCGAACGTCCGCCTGCACGTCGAGCAGCCGCGTGGCGGTTGCTGCCGGGCCTACAACATCGGCTTTCAGATGGCTTGCGGGCGCTACGTGATGTGGCTGAACGACGACGCGTACCCGCTGCTGGCGGCGGTCGAAAACGCGCTCAAGCTGCTCGAGCGTGATGATATGCGTGACGTCGGCCTGGCCGCCTTCTACCACACGCATCCCGACCCGTGGAACGAGCTGCACGCCGTCGAGCACGGGGGCCGGCGCTACAGCGTCCTGCACGTCCGCGGCTATCCGTATGCCAACTTCGGGCTGCTGCGGCGGACGCTGCTGGAGCAGGTCGGCTACCTGGACGAGGGTTACCACTTTTGCGCGTGGGACCCCGACCTGTCGCTGAAGGTCCAGCGCGAGGCCGGCTTGAAGGTGCTCGGCGTGCCCGACGCGCTGGTCTACCACGAAGAGCACGTGGACGAGCGGAAAGAGCACGATGCCGGCGACGTCCGCAACCGCGACAACGGACGTCTGTTCGCCAAGTGGTCGCTGCCGGCGAAGGGCGGCTTACCCGATCCGCGTCCGCGCTATTTGGAGCTGCTTCGCTCGCGCGGGCTGATCCGGCAGGTCACGGCTGCCACAGCCGCGCCACACGCGCGTGTCTAGCCGGCATTGCCTGAGACGGCGATCGCCGAGGCCACCGCGCATTCCCTCGTGTGGGAGATCGAGATCAGGACCTGCCCGATTCCGAGGCGGGCGGCCAGCTCGGCCGATTTGCCGGTCAGCGTGACCTGAGGCCGTCCAAGGGGGTCCGGCAGGATCTCGATGTCCGTCCAGCGGATTCCGCCGCGCCACCCCGTCCCCAACGCTTTGAGCACCGACTCCTTGGCCGCGAAACGTCCGCTGAGGCGTTCGGCCGGCGTGCGACAGTCGAGGCAATATGCCCGCTCCGCCTCGGTGAAGACCCGTCGCAGGAAGTAATCGCCGTGCTCTTTCCACACGCGTTTGACACGCTCGCACTGCACGATGTCGATGCCGTGGGAGACTACGCTCATGGTTTGTTCGACATCGGTCGCTCTATGGTCCGTCGCTCGGATGTGGGTCGGCGGCCACCGGCAGCGGCGACTTAATCTCTCCGGGGACGGCGTTCCGCCGCTGGGCGCTGGTCGGCAGCCGTTCCAGCCGCTTTTTCAACTGCCGAAACAGACGCGCCAGCGCCGCGTCGTGCCGGGCGACCTGCGTTTGCAAGGCGAACTGTGTCTTGTCGTCGGCGGCCTTGGCGAGTCGATGCTCGAGCATCTTGACCTGTCCGGCGTGCCGCTTGTCCAGTCGGTCGCTACGGGCCTTGACGTCGCGGTAGATCAGCCAGGCCCGTTGCTGCTGAGCATCGTCAAGCCTGTATTTGCGGATGAAGGCGCGCACGTAACGGGCCCAACGGTCGTCAGCTCCCTTTACGGCACCGCGTGCCTCACGCCGGTCCCGGTTCACATCTGTCGGCTGCGAGGCTGTCGGCTTGGCGACGTCCCGGTCCCGACCACCGGCCGGGGGCGGTGCAACCGGGGGCGACTCTGGCCGGGACCCCGTGGCGCCACCCTGGTCGCCGGTGGTGCGTCCCATCGCGGCGCGGGCTTCATCCGGCTCGGCAACTTCCCCGCCAGCCCGCGCCTCGCCTGCCAGTTGAATCGGATCTTCTTCCATACCCCAGTCGCTCGGCTGCCATTCCCCACGCGCCCAACGTTCACTCAGCTCATCGATTCGGTTCATGCGGCGATTGGCGGCGTCCACGTCGCGCTGCACGATCGCCTGCTGCTCCGGATCCAGCTCCTGCATGAACTGCTTGGCCCCCTCATTCAAGGCCCGTTGACTGTCCTCGAACACCGGGGTGGCCAACTCCACCCAACGGGCCACCTGCTCGGCCGTGATCGCCTCTCCCGCCGCCCGCGTCTGAATCGCTTCGCCCGCATATTGCAGGATGCGGCCCGCGTGGCGCGTGAAAATCGCATTGCTCTCGCGCG
>Ga0307379_10012962_pt1 | contig 10831 bp, 8 predicted proteins | sample UN2MG_FD_202237 | JGI IMG/M metagenome (GOLD analysis project Ga0307379, IMG submission 202237) | Soil microbial communities from Risofladan, Vaasa, Finland - UN-2 | ecosystem: Environmental > Terrestrial > Soil > Coastal area > Acid sulfate soil | place: Finland: Risofladan, Vaasa | collected... | reverse complement strand
TTAAACTTCTACCAGGCGAAGAAATTGTTATTAAAAAAGGTCCTATCTATCTAAATAAAGATTTGATAAATACTTCATCTTTAGCCTTGGGTCAGGCAACCAAAGAATTGGTAAGAATGGGTGAAATGGCTGAAAGCATGTTAAATGATGTAATAATGTCTTTTATTCAAAACGACCTAAATATCTTAAAAAGTGTATATTTAAAAGAAGAGGTGGTAAATACTTTAGAAAAGGAGATTACCAAATATTTAGTATTGATTGCTCAGCAATCTCTTAGTGTCAATCAATCAAAAAGACTAACGGATTTAATGAATATAGTTAATGACATAGAAAGAGTAGGTGATCATGCTGAAAATTTAGCTGAACTTGCTGAAGAAAAAATAAATGAAAAATTACCCTTTAGTGAAAAAGCTTTAGATGAACTAAAATTTATGTTTTCTAAAGTTCAATTTTCGTTAAATAAATCGATATCTGCATTAAAAAATAGAGATATAGAATTAGCACGGGAAGTAGCTCTAAAAGAAGATGAAATTGATAAAATAGAAAAAGAGCTTCGTGCTAATCATATAAATAGGCTAAATCAAGGCATTTGTTATCCCGAATCAGGTGTTATCTTTTTAGATTTAATAAGTAACTTAGAAAGAGTTGGAGACCATGCTAATAACATTAGTTTAATGGTAATTGACGAATTATCCAAAAGTTAGAGGAATATATGTCATTAATATTATTAGGGATAGTGCAGGGATTAACTGAATTCTTCCCGGTAAGCAGTTCAGGACATTTAGTTATAGCTAAGTATTTCTTAAAACTACATTTACCGGGCGCGGCATTTGAAGCATTTTTACATTTTGGAACAGTTGTGGCTGTAATAGTGCTCTTTAGAAAAGAAATTAAAGAATTAGTAATTTCTTTTTTTGACAGTATTTATAAACTATCTCATGGAGAAAATATATCAAATGTTTTTAAAAATAATTCATCATCAAAATTCGCCTGGTTTTTGGTAATTAGCAGCATGCCGGCAGCAATTATTGGATATACCTTTAGTTCTTATTTTGAAATACTTTTTGGTAAACCCATAATAGCCTCCTTTATGTTAACTATTACAGGAGCCTTACTTTGGCTGGGTAATAAATATTACACAGGGGGTAATAAAAATATTTCAGAAATTACTTATAAAGATGCTATTTTTATAGGAGTAGCTCAAGCTGTTGCTATTATCCCGGGGATATCGAGGTCCGGTTTAACTGTTATTGCCGGATTGTCAAGAAATTTAGATCGGGAATTTGCAGCAAGATATTCTTTTATATTATCTGTACCGATCATTTTAGGTGCTTCAATGTTTAAAATGAGGGAATTATCTTTCTTAAATATAGATTTATCTATTCTGATATTATCCGGGTTAGTGGCGGCAATATCAAGCTATGGTGCTATGAAAATATTTATAGGATTATTAAAAAATCGAAAAATATACTTTTTTTCATACTATCTTTGGATTATATCTGGTTTAACAATTTGGATATCTTTATCGAAAGGACTTTAATCATTTGAAAATAAAGAAAAAAAATACTAAAAATGAAACCATAAGTATAGTAATTATTGCATTTTCTTTATTATATATTTTCGCCTTTATCTTCACTGACAAAATGGGAATCGTTGGAAAAATTATTTTTCAAATAGCAACTCGCAATATTGGTCTTGGTGCCTATATTTTCCCCATCTTGTTATTATTTTTGGGAATTGTAATTCTTTTTAATTATAAACCACCCAATCTTTATCGTAAACTCTTCGGTATTAGTTTTTTATTTATTATATTTCTTATCTTTATCCATATTAGATTACTTTTGCTCGGCAATTCATATTCATTGGCAATGAAAGGGGCTGGCGGAGGTTTGCTGGGTTATTATTTTGCCAATTCCTTATTCCTTTACTTTGGAACAAAAGGCGCTTATCTTGTTCTAATATCTCTCAGCTTAATATCTGCCTTATTCATAACTGATGTTTCCTATTTTTATATATTTAGGAACCTGGGGAATAAAACAAAGATGATATTGAATAATATTTACAATATTTCAAAAAATATCTGGACAAAAATTTCTAAAATTTCAAAACGCAAAGAAGTACCCGACTATCAAGAATACGGAACAGATGAAATACCCAAAAAATTATTTAAAATAAAAAAAACCAGGAAAAAAGAAAAAAAATTAGAAGAGCAACAAGGAGAAGAAGCAACTTTTGACAGAGATTACCAGATATCTAAACAGGAACCTAAAATAGACAGTTATCAGGTTCCACCCCTATCTCTACTATCTGACTCACACGCTGAAGAGAAAGCAGATACTAAATTAAACATTGAAGAAAATGTAAAAATACTCGAGAATACCTTCACTAATTTTGGAATTGATGCAAAAGTCGTTGGGGTTATCCAGGGACCAACTGTTACCCGATATGAAATTCATCCTGCACCCGGTGTTAAAATATCTAAAATAACTAATTTAAGTAATGATATTGCTTTGTCCTTTGCAGTAGCCTCAGTCAGGATAGAAGCACCAATACCCGGTAAAAACGCTGTAGGAATCGAAGTCCCTAATCGTAAAAGAATAAATGTGTATTTAAAAGAAATATTGCAAAGTAGTGAATTTCAAAATGGAAAATATAAATTACCCATAGCTTTAGGAATAGATATTGGAGGCAAGCCCATAATCGCAGATTTAACCGAACTTCCTCATTTATTAATTGCCGGGGCAACCGGATCAGGGAAAAGTGTATGTATTAATAATATAATATTAAGTATTCTTTATAAACTAAGTCCGGAAACAGTGAAATTTCTAATGATCGACCCAAAGAGAGTAGAGCTAAATATTTACAACGGCATTCCACATTTATTGATACCTATTGTAACCGATACAAATCAAGCCATTAAAGTATTAAACTGGGCGATTTCCGAAATGGAAAAAAGATTTAAAATATTTGCGGAAGTAGGAGTCAGGAATGTAGACGGTTATAACGAATATGTTAGAAATATTAATAATGATACTGAACCCTTACCCTATATTATAATAGTAATCGATGAATTAGCTGATTTGATGTTAATCTCTCCGGTAAAAGCAGAGGAATCATTATGCAGATTAGCTCAGATGACCAGGGCAACGGGAATACATTTAATAATAGCTACTCAACGTCCTTCTGTAGATATTATTACCGGTTCAATAAAGGTAAATTTCCCTTCCAGAATTGCCTTTGCGGTTTCTACTCAGGTTGATTCAAGAACTATATTAGATGTTAATGGTGCCGAAAAATTATTAGGGAATGGAGATATGTTATTTTCTCCGGTTGGTGCCTCCAAACCAATTAGGGCTCAAGGAGCTTTTGTAGTAGAAAAAGAAATTAGAAATGTGGTATCCTATTTAATGAAGTATTCCCCCTCTCTCGAATATGAACAAGAAGTGTTAGAATATAAAAAGAGTAAAGATTTACTGCGAGAAACAGAAGAAGATGAAGAAGATGAATTATTCAATGAAGCTGTTTCTATTATTATTAATAGTAAACAAGCTTCAATATCAATATTGCAACGAAAGCTTCGAATTGGTTATACCCGAGCAGCTCGATTGATAGATGTTATGGAGAAAAGGGGAATTGTAGGACCATACGATGGTCGAAACCCAAGAAAGATATTAATTTCTAACGATGAATATTTAGATAACTATGAAAAATAATAGATATTTTTTTATTTTTAAGCAGGAAAAAGATAATCGGTGTCGTATTATATATATTAAGGGTAAATAAAATAACTAACCATTGTAGCAATTATAATTAAAAAACATATTCTTAAGGAGGTGATAGATGGTTTAAATAACAGAATCATATAGAATTTGAGTTATTTAAAAATATTTTAAAAAAGAGGAGAATTATAACGATGAAAAAATATTATTTATGGATTATTATAATTATAATAATTGTAATAATAGCTTCCTTTCTATTGCTAAGAGAAAAAAAAGAAGTTGTCGAAGTAGTAGAAGAGGTAGAGAAATTTAAAGTTGGTTTAGTATTTGACGTAGGTGGAAAAGGAGATAAATCTTTCAATGATTCATCTTACCGTGGTATGGAATGGGCATTAAATGATTTTGACATAGAGCACCTTGAGCTTGAGCCAGGCGTTGATGCTGATAGAGAGGTAAACCTAAGAAACCTGGCGAGCCAGGGTTATGATTTAATAATCGGAGTAGGATTTTTATTTACCGATGCCATAATTACCGTGGCTGATGAGTTTCCTGATACTAAATTTGCCATTGTCGATGGATTTATCCCTGATAAGCCTAATGTAATGTCTATGGTGTTTCCGGAACCTCATGGTTCTTTCCTGGTGGGTATGATTGCTGGTATGAAAGCACAGGAAGACGGAAAAGATACAGTTGGATTTGTTGGCGGAATGGATATAGCATTGATTAATGGATTTGAAGCAGGTTATATAGCTGGGGTTCATTATGTTTATCCTGAATGCAAAATACTTTCTGCCTATGCCGGCGATACTCCTGTCGCTTTTGCTGATCCGGTAAAAGGGAAAGAGTTAGCTTTGTCACAATATGATAACGGAGCATGGGTTGTCTATCATGCTTCTGGTTTGACCGGAGCCGGAGTATTTGAAGCTGCTAAAGAAAGAAAAAGATATGTAATCGGAGTAGACTCCAATCAGAACTATATGGGATATATCGAGGAAACCGGAGAGAATTTTGGTTTAACCAGTATGTTAAAGCAAGTTGACGTTTCAGTATATCTTGCCATAAAAGCAGCGGTTGAAGGAACCTTCAAAGGCGGTATTGAGGTATTTGGTTTAGATAGAACCGCTACTATTAGAACCGTTGTTATTGTAGATAAAACATATAGCGGAGTTGGTTATGCTCTCGATGAGTACAATGAAGATCTTGTATCTGCAGAAATGATAGCCCGGGTTGAAGAAGCAAAGGCTAAAATTATAAGCGGAGAAATTGTTGTTCCCGCCGAAGTAACTAAATAACATATTTCTACATTTATATTGGAGGTATTCATGTAATAATGAATACCTTCAATATATTAAAATTAAGTGTAAATTACCGAAGGAGGATTTATCAATTGCCTGAAATTGCTTTAGAGATGAAAAATATCACCAAACGATTTCCTCTTGTAGTTGCCAACGATAATGTAGATTTTAAAGTCTACAAGGGAGAAATACATGCTCTGGTTGGTGAAAATGGAGCCGGTAAATCAACGCTGATGAGTATTTTGTATGGACTATATCAGGGTGATTCCGGTAAAATCTTTATAAATGGAAAAAAAGTTAGTATCGCCAATCCGAATGTTGCTATCAATTTAAAGATTGGTATGGTTCATCAACATTTTATGTTAGTGCCCCCTTTAACCGTTACGGAAAATATTATATTGGGTATGGAACCCAAAAAAAATAATATTTTCATAGATATGGAAAATGCAACTAAGAGGGTTGAAGAATTATCTAAAAGCATGGGCTTTAAAATCGACTCCAAAGCAAAAATCGAAAATATTTCTGTGGGGATTCAGCAAAGAGTAGAAATTATTAAAGTCCTTTACCGAGGAGCAGAAATCTTGGTAATGGATGAACCCACTGCGGTATTAACTCCCCAGGAAGTTGAAGAGCTATTCGAAATACTTAGATCGCTAAAAAAACAGGGTAAAACTATTATTTTTATTACTCATAAATTAAATGAAGTAAAGGACCTCTCTGACCGGGTTACTGTAATGAGAAGAGGGAAGGTGGTAGGAGTAAAAAATACCAAAGATACCAATCAAGAGGAAATCGCCAGTATGATGGTAGGCAGAAAGGTTATTTTTGAAATTGAAAAAAAACCTCTTAACCTTGGGAAAACAGCTTTAAAAGTAGAAAAATTAAAAGCGCTTAACAACAAAGGGTTACCAGCTGTAAAGAACATCTCTTTTGAAATAAAGGAAGGAGAGATATTGGGATTTGCCGGCGTAGAAGGAAATGGACAGACTGAGTTTGTAGAAGTTATTACCGGACTTCGCCCAGCATCAAGCGGTAAAATATTTTTATATGACAAGGATATTACTAATTATTCTCCCCGAAGTATTAGAGAAGATAAAATTGCTCACATCCCTGAAGATAGGAGACAACGCGGAATTATTTCAAATTATACGGTTGCCGAAAATTTAATTTTAGGAAGCCATTATCGTTCACCTTTTAATAAAGGTTTCGCCTTAAACTTTACCGCAATTAATAACCATGCCAATAATTTAATAAAAGATTTTGATATACGACCTTCCGATAAAGATAATTTATTAAAATCTTTATCCGGAGGCAACCAACAGAAGGTTATTGTCGCCCGTGAATTATACGGAGAACCAAAGCTTTTAATCGCCGCTCAACCAACTCGAGGATTAGATGTAGGCTCTATTGAGTTTGTACACCAACAAATATTAAATGAAAGAGACAAAGGAAAAGCAATCTTACTAATTTCGGCTGATTTAGAAGAGATTTTATCTTTATCTGATCGCATTGCCGTTATATATGAAGGCGAAATAGTAGATGTTTTAGATCCGAAGAAAACAGACGAAAAAGAAATAGGTTTATTAATGACTGGCTCTACTACAAATAAAAAATTATCAAAGGTCAAGTAGTTTATGGAGGAAGATAAATTTGAAAAGTATTAAAAAATTTGACTATTATATACTTTTAGAAAAAATTACTCCTTTAATTGCGGTAATATTTGCTCTATTAGTAGGTGCAATTGTTATTATATTAATTGGTGAAGATCCAGTTTTTGTTTATAAAACATTATTTAGCAACGCTATTGGCAATAGAGATGGCTGGGGTAATGTATTATTCAGAGCAACTCCCTTAATATTTACCGGGCTGACAGTCGCCTTCGCTTTCCGCTGTGGTTTATTTAACATAGGTGGAGAAGGACAAATGTATATAGGAACTTTTCTTGCTACTTGGGTTGGATTTACCTTTACTAATTTGCCTGCTTTCATACTTATACCACTATGCATATTAGCAGCAGCTTCTGGTGGCGCTTTATGGGCAGCTGTTCCCGGAATATTAAAAGCTAAAACAGGGGTACATGAAGTTATTGTTACTATTATGATGAACTGGATAGCTGCTTCTTTAACTTTCTTTCTTGTTTTAAAATTTAAAGCACCACCAACTGAAGCAATGGTAGCAGCAGGCGTAAAACAGATGATTCCACATACCAGTGAAATTGCTGAAGCTGCCCGACTTCCTCGACTTTATAATATTTTTAATTTTTTAAATATAGATTTCCCCTCTTATAATCAAGTAAATATATCTTTTTTTATCGCCATAGGAGTAGCCGTATTAGCTTACTATATTTTATGGAAAACAAATTTAGGCTACGAAATAAGAGCAGTGGGCTATAGCCCTTTAGCTGCTGAATATGGCGGCATAAGTGTGGCAAAAAATATTGTATTAGCTATGGTTATAAGCGGTGCTTTTGCCGGTTTAGTAGGAACTAATGAGGTAATGGGCTATAAATATCGCTGGAGACAAGAACTTTTCACCGGATTAGGATTTAACGGAATTGCTGTGGCACTTTTAGGTAAGAATCACCCTCTGGGGGTAGTCTTAGCTGCTATTTTATTCGGTATTTTAAATTACGGAGGAGCTATAGTCAATATTTTTACTGAAGGAAGAATACCTCGGGAACTTATTATGGTACTACAAGCCGTTATAGTAATATTTGTGGTAATCAGTGATGAAGTAGTGAAGAGATTAATTCGCCAAAGGAGGAAAGTGGTATAATGTTTGGTGATATTTTTAACGCCCAGTTTGTAGCTTCATCTATCAGAGTAGCTATCCCTTTAGCTTTAGCTGGATTAGGAGGAGTATTTTCAGAAAGGTCAGGAGTAATTAATATTGGGTTAGAGGGTATGATCTTAACTGGCGCTTTCACAGCAGTTGCAGTGACTAACTTTGCTCAAAATCCCTGGGTGGGAGTTTTGGCAGCAATTTTGGTCGGAATTCTTCTGGGGCTAATACATGCTATTACCTGTATTACCTTTAAAGCCAATCAAATAGTAAGCGGTGTAGCTATTAATTTATTCGCCAGTGGAATCACTGTATTTTTTAGCTGGCTTTTATTTGGTGAAACCCAAATTATGGTTAAAAGCAATTTGCCAATTTGGGGATTGTCTGTCCCAAACATAGAAGAAGGCTCAACATTTGTAAGAAATATTATTGTTATGTTTGCTCATCATTCTCCCCTAGTTTATTTAACTATTATAATTTTTATATTGGCACACTTAATTTTATTTAAAACACCTTTCGGGTTAAGATTAAGATCGGTAGGCGAATATCCTCAAGCCGCTGATACTATGGGAGTAAATATTGTTAAAATGCGATATATCGCAGTAATGACCTCTGGGGCACTTGCTGGATTAGCCGGTTCTTTTTTATCTTTAGAACAAGCTCATTTTTTTGTCAAAGAAATGAGTGGGGGTAGAGGATTTATCGCTTTAGCAGCGATGATTTTTGGTAAATGGACTCCTCTGGGCACTGCGGGAGCTGCACTTTTATTTGGTTTTGGAGAGGCCCTGGCTATTAGATTACAGGGTGTCACTGCTGTTCCAGTACAATTTATCAATATGGTTCCTTACTTATTGGCAATTTTTGTATTAGTAAGCGCCATCGGAAGAGCTACCCCTCCAGCAGCAGATGGAATTCCTTACGAAAAAGAAATAGGGTAAAGAGTAAAAAAAATTAAGAATAACTCGACCATAGAATGTTTTAGGTATATAATATAAAAAATAATACAATTTCCAAAAAAGGAGAAGAATTTAATCAAATGAAAGATATTGGAAATTTCTTAAAAGAGAGAAGGGAAGCAAGGGGAATTTCTTTAATTGAAGTAGAGAAGGATTTAAAGATACGTAAAAAATATTTGCAAGCCCTTGAAGAAGGCAATGTAGATTCAATTCCCGGTAAAACTTATCTTATTGGATATTTGAGAAATTATAGCAAATATCTGGGTGTAAATGAAGAAAATATTAATCAGATAATTCAAACTTATCATAATTTAGAAAAAAAGAAGTCTGGTTTAAAAAAAACTAAAGAAGAAAATATCTACCTTAAAACGAAAGATAGATCTATCTTTGAGAAAAAAAGGTTTTTCTTTCCTATTAAGTATGTTTATTTAACCAGCTTTGTTCTTATAATCTTTATTGGATTATTATTATTAAGCCGTTCTCTTAAAGAAGCTCAGAATTTTCCGGTTCCTTCGCCTGAAATCGGAAACGAAACTGGCACAAATATCGAGAAAAAAGCGAACGATATAAGCGCTTTAACTGAAGAACTTATTAAATCGGAAGCAGAAGCTATTAATGCAGAATATTCTACACAGGATAGTATTTTAACTAAAAAATTACCTATTCTAAAATTAATCGCAAGTGACAAAACCTGGGTAAAAATTCTTTCCGAAGATAAAACAATATTTGAGGGAATATTATTTGAAGATGAAGAATTTTTTTGGGAAACCGACCAAGTTTTAGAAATTATAACTGAATATCCTATTAAAATTGAAGCATATTATGATGATGAATCAATTGAGATTGGCAAAGGAATTATTGATAATTACCTTCTAAAATATAATTTTAATCCTACACAAAATATTTAATTTTTTAGGTTTGCCTCGCTAAGGGAGTAACTGCTAAGCAGGGCAAAGAAACTTAACATAAAAGTAGAACAGTTAGGAATATACAAAATTGTGGGAAAGATATTTTTGCCAAAATTAGCCAAACTTATAATAAGTATGATTACCTCGGATAAATATTTATTCAGTCTATACAAAGAGGTCTTAATTAAAAGATTTGGAGAAGTTGATATCGAGAGCAATACTCAGCCTTTTAATTATACAGATTATTATGAAGAAGAATTTGGCGAAAATTTAATGCAAAAATTATTTTCCTTTTCCACTCTGATTAGACAAGATGAGCTTGCAGAAATTAAAATAATAACCAATGGTTTAGAAAATAATAATATAGTCAAAAATATTAAAACAAACATAACCCATCATAAACGAAAAATAAATCTTGATCCAGGGTATATTACCCTGAATAAATATATTCTTGCCAGCACTAAAAATGGACCATCCAGAATTTACCTGAATCAAGGGATATATGCCGAAATTACTCTTAGATTTATAAATAAATCATTTGTTCCTTGTGAGTATACCTATCCTAACTATAAAACTTATGAATATATAATTTTTTTAACTTCAGTTAGGCAAAAATATAAATTACAACTAAAAGAGAACTCAAATAAAATATAAATAGAATAAGAGGGAGTTAACTTTAAAAATTTGGAAAAAGTAAGATCATTTATTGCCGTTAATTTAAATCCTGAGATAAAAGAATATTTAACTTCTCTTCAAGCTAACCTAAATATTCCTGAAACCAAAATAAAATGGGTTGAAAAAAACAACTTACACCTCACTATGAAATTTTTGGGGTATGTATCGTTAGAACAAATGGAATTAATAAAATCAATATTAAAAGAAATTACCAGTCGATATAGTCCGTTCATTATAAAATTGTCTTCTGATATGGGAATGTTTCCAACTTACAAGATGCCTCGAATAATATGGGTAGGGATGAAAGAAGGTATAAGCGAATTAAAAGGGTTATATAATTACCTAGAAAATAATTTATCCAATAAAGGCTTCCCCCGGGAAGATAAAGATTTTTCCGGCCATATAACCATCGGAAGGGTGAAATTTATTAGAGATAAGACTAACTTTATTCAAATAGTAAAAAGAATTAGCGTAAATAATTTATCACAAGAGGTTGG
>Ga0307379_10012961_pt1 | contig 10832 bp, 11 predicted proteins | sample UN2MG_FD_202237 | JGI IMG/M metagenome (GOLD analysis project Ga0307379, IMG submission 202237) | Soil microbial communities from Risofladan, Vaasa, Finland - UN-2 | ecosystem: Environmental > Terrestrial > Soil > Coastal area > Acid sulfate soil | place: Finland: Risofladan, Vaasa | collected... | reverse complement strand
ACTTTATCCCAGTCTGCTTCCGCGAGGTCCTCCGTAGGACAGAACGCAGTAACGCCGGCATTGTTAACCAGAATGTCTATCTTTCCAAACTTTTGTACAGCCTTATCTACCATCTGAACTACATCGGGCTTGTTAGACACGTCGGCCTTTATCGTAAGAGCCTTCCGCCCGAGCGACTTGATTTCCTTTGCTACGGCTTCAGCTGATTCAAGATTTATATCAGCAATCACTACACTTGCGCCCTCTCGTGCAAAGGCGAGGGCAGTTGCTTTGCCGATGCCTGTACCACCTCCAGTTACCACCGCTACTTTACCTTCAAATCTCATTGTTGCCTCCACGCGCTATTGCTTCAAGCCATTTATGAATAACTCATCGGTAATATTAGCAGATATGATTACTTTGTCAAGCATAAAGCTTGCTTGACAGATAGGAGGACGAAACTCTATTATTGTTCACGATACTAGAGCGGAGTAATAGCCAAAGGAGGAAAAAGTGGTAAACAAGCCGACAATATACCTGGGAGGCATCCAATGTAGACTCGGACAAGATGATAAGTTCAACAAATGGTACAACGAAACACACATTCCACTTCTGTTTAAGTCCGAACACGTTATGTCTGTGACCCGATATAAGCTGGTGCCTTTAATCGAGGGGCAAAACCCTATGTATCTGACAACCTACGACTTCAAAGATAAGGGGGGCGTCGAAGCGTGGTTTGCAAGCCCTCTTATGGCCGCTGCCGTAGCTGACACAAAGAAAACATGGGCAGGGGAAGAGTTTGAAGCACCCTGGCAGGCGGTGTATGAGCCAATCATGACATGGCGGAAGTGACCTCTCAAAAGCAAGTAGGTACTATTCGTGATAGGGACACCCTACCCCTGGATAATTATGAGGATACAACAGCACGCATATCCTGTTCCTCATGGAGTCTGAGCACCTTTTGGATGTGAAGTGTTATCAGCTGCCAGACCTCTGGGCTCGAAGGCACCAAAGCGTATAGTTTTCGTCGCAGAGACGCAGAAAAAGGATGCGGCGAGGGCTGAACCAATTGAAAGACTGGCCTATATGCTCAATACCTCCGGGCTTACCGCCGAAGTTATTGCTGATATCCGCTCCACAGAATGGACGAAACTTCTCGGTGCTGTTCCAGGACTGGGCTTGTCTTCACCTATCCGGCTAGAACTCCATGAGATATGGATAAAGCGGCATCTTGCCAGCATGTGGGTTCAATTACTCAAGGAAACTGCTTAGGTTGAAAAGATACTGACCTTGGCGCGGGCATCACCAGAGCTTTCTCACGCTAGCTGGTTCTGAAGCTTGTCGATGCTGTGGGATGGTGTGTCTCAGAAAGCATCGGTTTTTCGTATCTTGAAGCGGGAAGGTCTAATCGAGCCGGCTGCGGTGGTTGGTTTCAAGACCAGACATAGCCAGGTCTGTAAAATGTTCGGCAATCGCTTTTGCGCTTAGCCTTCCGGTGCGACTGTACCAAATAGCAGCCCAGTTGCACATGCCAAGGATGGCTTTCGTCGTCATTCTGATGTCCACTTTCCTGAACATTCCCTTTTCTATCCCCTCTTCAAGAATACCTACCAAATGGTCTTCGAGACGGTTACGTTGTGCAATATACGCTTCCCTATAAGGATTTTCTAAAGCGCGATCCTCTCTAAGTGTGACGCTTACAGCATCACGGTTCACCTCTATTGCTCTCATCTGAATTTCCAGACTCATACGTAGTTTTTCCGTCGGCAACTCCTTACTGCTGTTTATTGGTTCCAAATACGGCAGTAAATAGTCAAAGTATAATTGGATAACCTCTTGTAGGATTTGTTCCTTATTTTTGAAATAGTGATATAAGCTGCCTTTAAATAGTCCACATTCATTGGCCAAATCATTCATGCTTGTAGCGTTGAAGCCTTTCTGCCGAAAGATCCTTGCCGCAATTGTCAAGATCTCTTGTTTCCTTTTATTAGGATCATCTCTCATAAGACATATTTCCCTAACGTTTGGTAAAACTATTATGTAAGGCTATCAGGAACTTTTTCATATGTCAAGCAAGAGGTGTGCGATGTCCAGGACATACGATACAGTTTATAAGTTATGGGTATAGTGAATATATCGAGAAGACATTGACCTGCCCCATAGCAAGCGACCAAAATGTCCCCGCTTGAGAAAGGCAATAATGCCTCCAACCATAACCGAACGGTATGAGTTGGATCACCCTCTTGACAAACGGAATAGTTCGTGTTAGCATACTAAAAAACATTGACCAAACGTTTGGTAAATTATATTTAATAATATGGTACGGCAGTGTTCCCTGCACTTACGTTAAGCTACAGGCAATGTGGATAGAGTGGAAATATGATATTGGCTTCGAGAAATGGAACGTTGGATGCAAGATTACAGGAATAGTATGGAGATATCACTGTTATACCCCTTTCGATGAAGGCTGAGCTAATGCGAAGATGTACTAGTGAATTGCACGGAGAAATCAGCTAGGCGCGCCTGAGTGCGCGTGACTTGGTTGAAACAAACGGTCATGCGATAGAGGCAGGGGTGCTACCAAAGAATTTAGCAAACCATGCCATTGTACAACGCCAATGTATTATATGTGGTCTGCGACAACTGTTAAATCAAAGGTACGTGCGAATCTGCCACAGAGATGAACTCCTCAAGGAACGGTTGCGAGTTGGCCGATGACTTCATAGGGGGGTCTGGTTCAAGTCATCAGTATCGTGGAAGCAAATCAATGCGAGGTTTATGATGTCAAGCAGCAGGTTCAAGGTTCTCATCACAGATCCCCTCCTTAGAGAAATGGTCGACTATGCGAAGAATAAATTCCCCGAAGATGCGGCCAACATTGACTTCGAAGTGGTTGAGCAAGGCAGCGAGCAAGAGTTAGTAGCGAAAGTGCCCGGCGTGGACATATTGGTGGGTGCCCGGAACAGGATGAACCGTAACGTACTGGACAAGGCTGACAAGGTTATCTTCATTCAGCAGTGCGGCGCTGGGTATGACAACATTGACACGAAAGCGGCAAGGGAGAAGGGCATAAACGTATCGAACGCTGGTGGGGCCGGCATCATTCCTGTCGCCGAGCACACGCTCATGCTCATGCTCGCTATCTCGAAGAACCTAGTGAGGTGCGACCGGACCATGAAGGCCGGGGAGTATATAGCAGAGGAATGCATAGGCAGAGTCTACGAACTCAGGGACAAGCTTCTTGGAATCGTGGGTATGGGCAAGATCGGATCACAGGTGGCCAGGCTTGCGCACGCCTTCGGCATGGGAATCCAGTTCTTCGACCCATATCGCAAGGATACCAGCGACCTCGAGTTCCCCGTGAAAACTGTCTCTCTTGAAGAGTTGATGACGACATCGGACTTCGTCAGCATACACGCTCTTCTCAGTGGCGACACGCGCGGGATGCTCTGTAGGAAAGAACTCGAGATGATGAAGCCGACAGCTTACCTGATAAACACCTCTCGGGGGGCGATTGTGGACGAGGAGGCGCTGGCCGATATATTGAAGGCTGGCAAGATCCGCGGGGCGGGTCTCGATGTTTATGGAGAACATGGAGATCCTCCTCTTAAAACGAGCAGACTGCTCAAGCTCGACAACGTCGTACTGACACCTCACATCGGCGGGGTGACCGCAGAGGATCTTCACAGGAATTTCTACGAGACTTCACTGGGGAACATAATCAGGGTGGTACGAGGTGAAGAGCCGAAGTACGTCGTCAACTAGTGATTGAGAAGGCCATTACGGACAAATATCGTTTTGGAGAGTTCAGCAAATGGTGAAGATAAGGGTTCACGGCAGGGGAGGCGAGGGGGCGGTTACGTTCGCACATATCCTGTGCGCAGCGGCCACCTATGATGGGAAGTGGGGCCAATCAAGCATGGGAGCTGGTTTCGAGAGAAGGGGAGCGCCGGTAGAAGCCTACGCTAGGATCGGCGACAAGTTCATCGCAGAACGGGGCCCCATCATTGATCCTGATATAGTCGTGGTCCTGAACTCAGCTCTTGTTAGAGTGATTGATGTGGAAGCCGGTATGGCTGAAGGGGGCAGGTTAGTGGTAAACGCTTCTAAACCTCTAGGAATGAAGCACGAGGCGACTTATGTTAATGCGCGAAGAATCGCGCTCGAAATCCTTAAGATACCTATTCCTAACACGACAATGCTTGGAGCATTCGCAGCTGTTACAGGTCTTGTTAGCCTGGCATCACTGGAGAAGTGCGCATCTTTGATGCTGGCGTGGTTATCGGATGAGAAGCAAAAGGCTAATATCCAGGCCATTAGGGCTGGCTACGAAGAGGTGAAGTGTGTCTAAGGCATACATCAGGGGAACGGCGATTCACTCGTCGGCAAACATGGCTCTCGTCAATAAAACGGGAAGTTGGAGGTTGAGCGAACCGGTCATTGAGTATACAAAGTGCAAGGGATGCAAGATTTGCTCCGAGTTCTGCCCTGATTACTGCATAGAGAGGCTCAATGTGGATAAGACGGCCCCCCCATCCACTCCCCGCATCAGGATAGACATGGAGTACTGCAAGGGCTGTGGGATATGTGCCCACGAATGTCCTCACGGTGCAATAATGATGGTGGAAAGTGAGGTATGAGATGCGGATATTCCTATCCGGAAATCAGAGCATAGCACACGGCGTAAAGTTGTCAAGGGTGGAGGTGGTGAGCGCTTATCCGATTACACCAGCAACGCCTGCTTCCGAAGAGCTTTATATGATGAGCAAGCGGGGCGAGCTTGATGCGCTAATTGTGAATGCCGAATCCGAGTTAGGCGCCATGGGAATCTGCGCCGGTGCTACTGCGGCGGGTTGTCGGAGCTTTAGTTGCACATGCTCCCAGGGACTGGCCCTAATGCGCGAGATGCTCTGGGCAGCATCCGGCATGGCACTCCCTATTGTGCTCGCAATCAACAGCCGGGAGACAGGGATACCCCAGGGACTCTTGAGCGACCATTCCGATTGTCTGTCAGAGCGGGACGCGAGCTTCATTCAGTACATGTGTGAGAACAACCAGGAGATAATCGACTCACTGATCATGGCGTACAAGATCGGTGAGAACGAGAAAGTACTACTGCCTTCTTTTGTGGTTTCCGAGGGGCTCCGGATGAGCCACAGCTTCGAGGCGGCGGATGTTCCGGAGCAGGATCTTGTTGACAGGTTTCTGCCAGCCTACAAGCCCAAGCATGTCTTTGTGGACCCTGACTATCCAATGGTGGTCGGGATAGGGGTCATGCCACATTATGTCAATTTTAAGCGGCATCAGTACCAGGCGATGCAGGATGCCAAACCTGTTATAAGGGAGGTATGCAGGGAGTTTGCCGAGATGTTCGGCCGCAAATATGACCTGGTAGAATCCTATAAAACGGATGACGCGGAAATGGTGGTAGTTGCGATGGGATCGGTGGTGAGCATATTGAGGGAGAAGATCGACGAGTACCGGGCTCAGGGCAAGAAGATTGGCCTTTTAAAAATACGCGTTTTCAGACCCTTCCCAGAGGAGGAGGTCAGAGCGGCGCTGTCACATGCCGGGAAGGTGCTGGTTATCGATCGGGCTTGTTCGCCGGGAGCTACCTACGGGATATCGTGCATTGAGATCAGAGCCGCACTACATAAATCACAGGCGACCATCTCTAATATGATTATCAGTGCGAGAGATATTGCAGCCCGTACGGCTGACGAGATCCTCAACAAGTGGTTCAAGAGCGACAGTGAGTGGGTTGAGTGGTTCCAGGCTGTAGATGACGAGAGAACGGCAACACTCTGTGGCTGGGACAACTACGAGAAGCTGGTGAATGGAGAGCAGGTTGACAGGGAAGTCGTGAAGGATGGGGAAAGTCCCCTGGGCAAGGGTACTGTGGGTTGTGTCGGCTGCATGAGCGGGGGCGCAATCCGTCAGGTTATGGATGTCTTCGGCAAGAATACCGTGGTCGTTAGCAACGCGGGCTGTGGTATGGCGTTTAGTAATTTCTACCCTATGACCGCATGGCGCGTTCCGTATTTTTTCTTCACGTACAGCCACGCTGGAGCAGCGGCTAGCGGCATTGAAGTCGCGATGAAGCTGAAAGGGATAAAGGCCGACCTAGTTCTAATAGCCGGGGATGGTGCATTGTATGACATTGGACTTCAGACATTTTCGGCGGCACTGGAGCGGGGCCACAGGATAATCTACATCTGCTACGACAACCAAGCTTACATGAACACCGGAGTCCAGAGCAGTGGGTCCACGCCCTACGCTGCAAAGACAAAGACTACTTTAGACGGAAGAAAGGGCAGGGTCAAGAATATCGAGCAAATTGTGGCCGCTCACGGAGACATCTATATCGCGACAGCATCACCGGCCTACCCATCGGACCTGAAGCGAAAGTTGAAGAAGGCAAGGGGACTGAACAAACCATCTTTCATACACATTATCTGTCCTTGCCCTCCTGGATGGGAGTATGACCCAGCCCTGAGCATTGAAATCTCCCGTCTCGCGGTAGAGACTGGGACTTTTGTCCTCTATGAGTACGAAAATGGAAAGCTAACTCTCAATAAGTTGCCCAAGGACAGGAAACCCGTGGAAGAATACCTCATGAAACAGGGGAGATTCTCGCATCTCACCAAAGCTCAAGTCGCAGAAATCCAGGCTGAGGTCGAGAGCAACCTAGAAAGGTTGACTGCCGGAAATCTGGTTTGAGGAGTGAACATGTTAAAGCTGACCGCAGATGATACTCTGGGAAGCATCCTAAGCGGCGTGGCAGTGACCTACCCGAAGAATGAGGCGATTGTCGCTGGGCAGCAGCGGATCACCTACGATATCCTGATGGACAGGGTTGACTGTTTAGCCAACGCTCTGCTCAAGCTAGGAGTAAAGAAAGGTGACAAAGTAGCTATATGGATGGGGAACAAGCCCGAGTGGGTGTACGCTAATTACGCCTGTATCAAAATCGGGGTACCTGTTGTTCCACTGAACACGAGGTACAAAACCCATGAGCTTGAGCATATACTAAGGCAGTCAGACTCTACCACTCTGTTTATGATGGACCACTTCCTCAATATCGATTATGTCCCTATGATCAGTGATGTATGCCCCGAGCTCAAGAACTCGAAACCCGGTCAGCTCGAATGTAAATCCTTTCCCTTCTTGAAGCGGATAATCATGTTCGGTAAATCCCATTATCCGGGAATGTTCGACTATTACACGGTGCTGAATTCGGGCAAGGACTATGCGAAGAGCGACGGGTTCAAGAAGGCCCAAGAAGCTGTGAAACAGGAAGACGTATATATCATCCCTTTCACTTCGGGCACAACGGGTTTTCCGAAAGGCGTGGTAACGACTCATTACCAGTACCTTAGGGTCGTAGAGGGTGTTAGCGCCAGGCTCAACATGTCGGACCAGGACCGTATTTTGGTGGTATCCCCGTTCAGCCACAACATGGGCAACATGACGGGTATGTTGCTGGGCGCTTGTAATGGGGCGTGTATTATTCCCATGGAGTCGTTCGACCCCGGCGAAGCACTGCGTCTGATTCACGAGGAGAAGGTCAGTAAATTCGCCGGCTCACCGACCATGTATATCATGATGCTTGACCACCCCGACTTCCCGAAGCGGGATACAACCTCTATTCGGAGCTCGATGATCGGTGCCGCTGATGTGTCTCCTGACTTGGTGCGAACCATAATGGACAGGATGGGAATCAAGGACCTGATATCCGCCTACGGTCTCACTGAGAATACGGGCGTCAGTACCATGAGCCAGCCTGGAGACCCCCCCGAGGTTGTCGCCTACACGGCGGGCAAGCTGATATTCCCCGACTGCGAATTGAAGGTGCTGAACCCAGACACGGGTGAGGAAGTGCCTCGTGGCACACAGGGCGAGATATGCAGCCGAGGGTTTTACGTTCTGACAGAGTACTACAAGATGCCAGAGGAGACAGCAGTGGCCATTGACAGCAAGGGATGGTTTCACACCGGCGACCTCGGCATCATGGATGAAAAAGATTACATCAAGATCACGGGCAGACTCAAGGATATGTTCATCACTGGTGGAGTTAATGTCTATCCGGCGGAAATCGAAAACTACCTGCTTACGCACTCAAAGATAAGCATTGCTTCGGTGGTGGGCGTACCTGATCGCAGGATGGGCGAAGTGGGCATGGCTTTCATCAAGCTGAAGCCAGGTGAGACAGCCACGCAGGATGAAATCATCAAGTTCGCCAGGGAGAGAATGGCGAACTACAAGGCACCTAAGTACGTTAGGTTCGTCGACGATTATCCTATGACAGCTACGGGCAAGATACAGAAATTCGTCCTCAGGAAGTCGGCTATCAAGGAACTGGGGCTCGATAAAGAGTGATGGTATCTGAATTTTCCGAGAGCTACAGGAACAGGCACAGGCTGGCACAGGGGTGGAAACGGGGAGGCAGAAAGATAGTCGGGTACTTCTGTAACCTTACTCCCGAGGAGTTGATATACGCAGCAGGTCTTATACCGGTGCGCGTCAGAGGTAGTGTCGAGAACATAAGCCTTGCCGACGCGCATGTGCCATCGTTTTGTTGCTCTTTTATAAGAGGTGCCTTCGATCAGGCGCTCAGGGGCAAGTACAGTTACTTGGATGGAATGGTCTTCCCCAAGACATGTGACATGACCCGAGCCCTCTACAGCATCTGGAAGCGGAATATCTGCCTGCCGTATTACTATTTCCTGCCCTTGCCGGGCCGGAGCACCGACGAAGCGGTTGAGTATACCGTGCACGAACTGGGCCTTTTTCGAGAATCCCTTGAGGATTTCTCCGAGAACCGGATAGATGATGAATCCCTGGATCGTGCGATTAGAATTTACAACCAAAACCGGTCCTTGGTCCGGGAAGTCTACGAACTAGGGAAAAGGGAGTCGCCTCCCCTGACGGGCAGCGATGTATTCGCTGTTGAGATCGCCGGACTTGTGATGCCGAAGGAAGAGCATAGCGCGATGGTTCGGAATCTGTTGAGTGGACTGACTGAGGGAAGTAATTCCGGGCGGAGCGGCCCGAGACTGATGGTAACTGGTAACAATTTCGAAAGCATCGAGCTATTGGAGACAATAGAAGATTGCGGGGGAAGGATTGTCATCAACGACCTGGATACCGGAAGCAGGTACTACGGGGCAGGAGTCTCAGAAGACCGGGAACCGATGAGGGCGATCGCCGAAAGGTATCTGCGAGAAGTGAGGTGCCCGTGCAAGCACCCCGCAGAGTCCAGATTGGAGCGCATCCTTGGGCTAGCGCAAAGCTACAGGGTCAAGGGAGTGATAACAGTAGTCCAGAAATACTGCGATACACATCTATATGATCGCCCATGGATAGAGAGCAGACTTCGGGAAGAAGGACTCCCCGTTCTCTCTATCGAACACAGCGATACGGGCTGGACAAGCGGCAGATTTAGGACGATGGCCCAGGCCTTCATCGAAATGTTGGAGTAGTCCACGTGAATAGTAGACAGGACAAACAGACGGACAAAGAAAGAGCGGGCAGGCTGACTGCGTCGGCGGAACTAAGTACTCTCAACGAGAAATACTACAATGACCTTGCGAGCGCGAAATCCGAAGGTAAGCCCGTGGTGTGGATAACTTCATTGGCCCCTATTGAAATAGTTTATGCTTTTAATTGCATTCCATTCTTCCCTGAGAATTACGCCGCTCTTTGCTCCTCACGCAAGGTAGCATCGGAGCTCTGCCAGGCTGCAGAAAGCAGGGGCTACTCTCAGGACCTTTGTGCTTATGCTCGGTGTATGTTCGGCTCTATCTTTGAGAAAAAGGGTGCTTTCGGAGATAAGGTCCCCCCGGCGCCGGATATCCTTCTAGCTACTCAAGGTGCTTGCACTACCCATATCAAATGGTGGGAAGCCCTGCAAAGACATTTCAAGTGCCCCCTAATTGTCATCGATGCCGCATACACGGTGGACAGCGAAAACCTCGCCTCTCATCAGAAAGCGTATATGGAAGCTCAGTTGAGGGAAATGACTTTCCTTATGGAGAAGCATACTGGCAGGAAGCTTGATATGACGAAACTTCGTGAAGTGATTTCACTCGCAGACAGGGCAAGCCTTCTCTGGGACGACATAGACGATCTCAGGAAAGCCATCCCGACACCTGTAAGCCAGATTGATGTCTTCACCTGCCTGTTTCCTTTGGTCACCCTGAGAGGAATGCCAGAGGCAGTAGACTTCTATGAAGAGCTCAGGGATGAAGTCAAGGAGCGTGTGAACAAAGGTATCGGCTTTGTTCCCGATGAGAGGTTCCGACTCATCTGGGACCTTTTCCCCATATATCACAACATGAAACTCCTGAACTACTTCGCGGAATTCGGCGCTGCTTTCGTGACTGACCTCTATGGAAACGCATTCAGCGGTCGTCTGAACCCTTCCGATCCTTTCGGCAGCCTTGCAGAAAGGTATTTAAGCTTCTTCAACAGGTCTGCTTCTTGGGGAAAGGCTGAGATGTACAAGAAGCGCGTGCGCGATTACAGTGTTGACGGTATTGTATTCCACTCCAACCGCTGCTGCAGGTTCTGTACGGCCTATCAGCGTGAGGTCGGACACATTCTGAAAGAGGAACTCGGGCTACCCAGCCTGATGTTTGAGGCTGATATGGTGGACCCGAGGGGATTTGATGCTGTTGATGTGAAGGATCGTATTCAGTCTTTTATCGAGACGCTCGAGGCTCGAAAATATCCAAAGATAGAGAAAATGCAGTAACCGGTAGCTTGTTCAAGATACCGAAATATCCCGCACCAGCTAGACTGTGGCAAAAAGTAAATAGGTCTTCCCTAGCGCTTAGGCTATCGGCAAGTAG
>Ga0307379_10012960_pt1 | contig 10832 bp, 13 predicted proteins | sample UN2MG_FD_202237 | JGI IMG/M metagenome (GOLD analysis project Ga0307379, IMG submission 202237) | Soil microbial communities from Risofladan, Vaasa, Finland - UN-2 | ecosystem: Environmental > Terrestrial > Soil > Coastal area > Acid sulfate soil | place: Finland: Risofladan, Vaasa | collected... | reverse complement strand
CGAGGCCGAGCTCGGCGTCGTCTTCGGCAAGACCCTGAAGGACGTCTCCGGGGAGGTGGCCATGGATGGCATCTTCGGGTACACCACCATGTGCGACGTCTCCGCCAGGGCGGTCCCCGACGTCAGCGGCTTCTGGCCCCAGAAGAGCTTCGACGGCTTCGGCCCCATGGGGCCCTGCCTGGTCACCAAGGACGAGATACCGGACCCCTACGACCTGGCCATCAAGCTCTGGGTGAACGGTGAGCTCCGCCAGGACTACAACACAAACGACATGAGCCACGACCTGCCGGCGAAGATAAAGTTCCTCTCCGAGATCTGCACACTGAACCCAGGGGACTTCATGGCCTGCGGGACGAACCACCATGGTCTGGGCCCCCTACAGGACGGAGACGTCGTGGACATGGAGATCACGAAGATCGGCAGGATGTCCTTCAACGTCAAGGACCCCCACAAGCGGTTCTGGGACGTCAAGGAGACCACTCGCCCCTAAACTCCCTTTTCTTTACTTTTTTTAGATGTACATAAAAAAGCTATTTTTCGATCGCGTATCTTAGAGCCTTCTCGGCGTGGATTACGGCGGTGTCGAAGAGCTTCACGTCGGTGTACTCAGGAGTTACCAGCAGAGGGATCTCAGTGCACCCAAGGACTATCCCCTGCGCTCCCCTGTCGACGAGGCGCCCGATTATCTCCAAGTAACCCTTCCGGGACTCGTCTAGGATCTTACCGAAGGTCAGCTCCTCGAAGACCACCCTGTTCACGTAATCCCTGTCCTCCTTCCCGGGGACTAGGGCCTCGACGCCATGCCCTCTCAGTCCCTCCACGTAGAAGGGCTTCTCCATGGTGAACCTGGTGCCCAATAGACCGACTGTCTCCAGCCCTGCCGTCTTCACCGCCTCGGCAGTGGCGTCGACGATGCTGAGGAGGGGGATGGAGGACCTCGCCTTCAGCTTGTCGAAGAGTATGTGCATCGTGTTCGTGGCGATCACGGCGAAGTCGGCGCCCGCGGCGTCCAGCCTCCCTAGGCCCTCCAGAAGCGCCTCCTCGATGCTCGCCCAGTCCTCCACGGCCATCCAGTCATGGAACCTCTGGAAGCTGACGTCGAAGATGACGGTCTCGGGGTAGCCGAGGTCACCGTGGAGCTCCTCGTACCTCCTGAAGATGTGCTGGTAGTAGGAGACGGTGGACTCCGCGGTCATACCGCCCAGGATGCCGATCCTCTTATGCATAGAACATCATCAGATGAGAGATCGGCGCCTCCACATATTTCAGTGCTCCTTATACAGAGGCCCTCGTCAGATAGAAGGGACTGTGGAGCGTTCTCTACTTTTTTTTATTAAGAAAAATGGGGGAGCTATGCGCACTCCCGATTGGGGGGGAGCGCGGATTCAGAAGAGACCTTATTCTCTATCGACACCCCACCGCCACATAATAGTAGCCTGAGGAAGGTTATAAACTGTCACTTGTCGGATCCGCAACCAACAGCTTCAGTACCTCTCGTAGCCACCCCCCTTCCACATCTCGAAGACATCCATGGTCCCGGGGCAGACCGCCTGGAACACCTTGACCTTCCGGTCCCCGTACCCTCTACAGACGTCCTCCTTCAGCTCCTCGTCCAGGAACCCCACCCCCTTCCCGGAGGCGTCCTTGCAGCTGGCGGAGAAGACCAGCACCGGGATACGCGCCCAGGCTATGGCGGAGTAGCACATGGGGCAGGGCTCACAGCTCGAGTAGATCTCGCAGTGGCTCGTCTCCCCCTCCTGAGGCAACCTCGACACATCCCTCCTGATCGCTCCCAGATCGATAACCCCAAGCTCCTGGCAGGAGGAGCGGATCACCGAGATCTCGGCATGGGCCGTTGGGTCGCTCCGCTCAACGACGTGGTTGTGATCCCTCCAGAAGCGGATCACCTCACCGGTGCCATCGTCGACCTGGAGCAGCACAGCGCCGAAGGGGCCGCCCCCCGACCCCAGGGACGCCCTCGCCTCCTCGCACGCCATCACGATCCATCGATTGGGCTCCACGAGGATCCCCGGGTAGACGTGGCAGACGCCCCCCTCGGCGTCGGCTCCCTCGAGCCTCTCCTCATTCAGGTGGTAGGGCTCCCCGACAGGGACAGATTTTACATAACTTCGACCGGCGTCCAACTGTCATCGATTAGTAGGCCCCTCCCCGGGTAAAAAAGGGGAGCGATGAGGGGGCTCCGACGACTAAACGTATATAACGGTATAAGTTAAAGCTAGGTTGTCTGGACTGTATGAGTATGAGTGAGCAGATCGAGAAGCTGACTTTCGAGGATAAGGACTTCAAGTTCATGGCCGCCTACAATGCCTACTCCGACCACTTTGAAGGAGTCGACGAGGAGGGACGAGCGAACCTCAACGAAGCAATCACGAAGCTTCACAAGGAGGAGATCACATACCCCGAGTTCTACGAGGCCCTCAACACCGAGGGCGATAGCAACAGACCCTTCCACAGGAGCAGGATAATGGGCTCCCGAAAGTTCGCCTACCGTAAGAGCGAGAGGAAGATCGACAGGATCAGGCGCCACAAGTAGCTGGGCTGGACCGTCATACTCTGTAAGCATCATTTATCTTGTGAGCACCCCAATCTGAAGTGTCGGTAATTAATACGGGACGTTCAACGAGGGGGATCTGTTATGAAATGGGAGGTTTTGGCCGTAGCCATCGAGGCACTGAGCTGGATGGAACTCCGACGGATCAACGAGCGCCTCGCACTCACCAGGACGTCGAGGCAGCTCGATATCCGTTCCGAGTCCGCCCTCCGCCACGCCTTCCGCCTCATCATGGAGGTGACGCGAAGGCGGAACGCCCTGGACTACCTCGCAGTCCAAGCCCTGAACCTGGAGAGCGTCGACGACCTCAGCCTAGGGGTCCGCAGCTTCCTACGCATCTACATCTCAGAGGTGAAGTACGGCGGCGTCACATACGGCGAGGCAATGGAGATGGCGGAGCACGCCCGGGGGATACTGGGCTCAAGGGAGCTTTCCCCAGTGGAGGAGGCCCTCGACATCATACCGCACCTAGAGCCCCAGCTGGAAGAACTCCCCCAAGAAGAGGCGACGGCCCTACGGACGTTCCACCCTTCCTGGTACGTGAGGTACCTCAACGATCTCCTCGGGAGGGAGGAGTCCCTACGGCTACTCCAGGCCCCAGACCCCCCGACCTATATACTTGTGAACACGCTCAAGGGAGCCGAAGAGGACCTATTGGAGGGCCTCGGACGTGAGGGACTGGAGCTGGAGCCGGAGCCCGGAATGAATCACGTCCTCCGGGTGATTGAGGAGCCCCGCCCACTGAACTTCCTGGAGGCCCACAGGGAAGGCCTCTTCACGAATCAGGACAAAGCGAGCGCCCTCGCAGGGCTGGTGGCCGCCCCGGAGCCGGGGATGACGGTGCTGGACGTCTGCGCCGCTCCCGGAGGCAAGACAGGGCACCTCGCACAGCTCATGGGGAACCGCGGGAGGATACTCTCCATGGACTTCTCCGAGCGCCGCCTTGAGACTTGGAAGAGAGAGATGACCCGGCTGGGGGTGAAGAACGCCGTCCCCGTCCTGGGGGACGCAAGAGAGCACAGAGCCTTCCCGGACGTGGAGGCCGACATCGTACTCGTGGACCCCCCCTGCACGGGCACGGGGACATTCAACCGATCCCCCAGCGGTAAGTGGCGCCTCACCGGCAGATCCATCGACAGGATGGCGTCCGTCCAAAGGAGAATACTGAACAACTGCGCCAAGCAAGTGAAGCAGGGGGGAACCCTGGTCTACTGCACCTGCAGCGTGACCATCGAGGAGAACGAACTGGTGATCCGAGATTTCCTGCAAGCCCACGCAGATTTTAGGCAGGTAGAGGCGGAGCCGAGGGTCGGAGCTCCGGGTTTGATGGGTCAGCTTGAAGCTCAGCGTCTGTATCCTCATATCCACAGGTGCAACGGGTTCTACATCGCCAAGCTAGTCAGGGCCTGGAGAAGTTTTACTTCATGAATTGCATCTAGTTGATAGAATATTGCTACTTCACCAACCGTTGATTGTTGGAAAAATAAAATTTAAAAAACCGCTGAAACTCCGTTAAAACACTGTAAAAACGGTGTTTAATACCTGGCCGGTCTGCGCTTCGCGAAGCATTCGCGACAGTAGACGGGCCTGCCCTCTGTGGGCTTGAATGGCACCTCACACTCCTTACCGCAGTCAGCGCAAGTGGCCTTGTGCATCTCGCGGGGGCCTCTGTCGAAGCTTCTCCTGTTATTATAACTCAACTCTTTCACTCCTCTTCTGCTAGTATACTCAGAAAGCCCCTTGAGGCATCCCAGGTATCCACGCCTGAGGCGTCGGCAGGATATAAAAAGGCTTCCATCGGGGCTCCCATGGAGTAGACTTAAAACGGTCCATGAGATAAAATACGTGTCTGGACTGTTAGAGAATGAGTGAAACCGTAGAGAAGCTGGTCTTCGAAACCACGGATTTCAAGTCCACGGCCGCGTATGGAGCCTACTCGAAGCGTTTCGACGAAGCGGACGAGGAGAGGAAAGAGGCCCTGAACACCGCTATAACCCAACTGCACTCCGAGGAGATCTCCTACCCGGAGTTCTATGAGGCCATCGACAGTGACGTCGACAGCAGCAGACCCTTCCACAGGAGCAGGATAACGAGCTCCCGAAAGTTCGCCTACCGGGAGAGCGAGAGAAAGATCGACAGAATCAGGCGCCACAAGTAGTGCGACGCCTCAAATTTTTGACCACCCGCCTGGGCGAAGCATCTATAAGGAGGCGGGTGCCCGGAAGGGTCGACCATGTCGACCGACGGGAGTATCAGGGCCAACGTGAAGAGGGGGGCCGAGGTCCTGATCGTGCTGAAGAAGGACCAGCGCACCGGCAGGTTGACTAGAGGTGTGGTGAAAGACATCCTCACCAAGTCCGCCAAGCATCCACGGGGGATCAAGGTCAGACTAGCGGACGGCAAGATCGGAAGGGTGAGGGAAATCGTGGTGGAGAAGGCCACGTAGCCTCGTAACAGGGTCAAAGACAGTTTTTTAAGATCGCAATCTGCGGAGCAGCAATAGGTCGTAGATAAAAAGTCACACTTCGTCAGAACTCTGCGGTCCACCGCTCCCTGGACGCGGATCGGCCTGTTCAGCTGCCCCCGCGTGCCCGGACGTCACGAGACCAGGTACTCGAGTGCGAGGGGGGTAATCACCCTGTTGTGCCAGCCCTTGGTGATGATGCCGTTCTTCACAAGGGGCCTGCGGGTGCTCTTGGGCAGCCTCATGATGGCGGCGTTCTGGTCACTGGAGTTCATGATGTTCATGAGCTCAGTCTTGAAGAACTCGATCATGTTCTGGAAGGACTTCTCCTGGAGGGTCATTCCAGTCATGTTGACGAACCTCTCGTCCCGCTCTTTCGCTCCCACCGATTGCTTCCCAGCTTGGATCAGCGCCTGCGCCCTTCGGGCCTCCTTGAGCTCAGGGTCACCTTCCCTCCTCATCAGCGTCAGGTCGTTTACGATAACCCACCTGTTCACACCGAGCTGGGAGGCTATCTTCGAGTGCTTCAAGTCCTCGCTAATGCCCTGTAGAATGACGGGATGACGTTTTTGTCGCTCACGCTCTCGGGTTTGATCCTGCATAATCTACTAATCAACTCTGGGAGATTGCATCAACCTATCTTGAGATAGCCTTTATCCCTCAACCAGTAAGCCTGGTTCTGGGTGTACCGGAAAATGATGTCGCCCTTCTCCTCGTACTGGAAGTCCCAAGGCGAGATTAGGACGACATCCCCCTCCCTCACCCAGTTCCTCTTCTTCATCTTGCCCCGGACCCGGCATAGCCTCTTGTGCCCGTCCTGGCAGACGACCCTCATCCGCGTATACCCCAGGTTCTTGTCGACGATGCCCAAGATGTCGTTCCTGTTGGGCATCATCATCCTATGGCTTATGTCGCTCTCACTCTTAACCAGTTTCTTACCCATTTTGTGGAAATCCTGCATCACCACATTGGGACGGTGACTAATAAGATGATACGTTGACGCATCAAGAGGCCATCTACCATGGAAAATTGAAACGAAAAAAAGAAAATAAATTGAAGAGACGCACTATTTGTGCTTGCCCTCGGGTATCTTGACGGTGAATCGACATCGCATGTCCCCGGCGAGGGCGTTCTCCAGTATCTCGACCTCGGTCTCCTCCTCGAAAATGAGGTCGAAGAGGAGCTTCCCGTAACCCCCGCTGCAGTAGCACCACTCGGGATTCACCTCGGGCTCCCCGGCGAGTATGGCGGCCCTGGCGAGGGGGCAGTGGCAGGCGTAGTACCTCTTCATCAGGGGGTCCTCCTCGCCGACGTAGGCGTCAGGGTTGTAGGGTATCTTGGTCATGTAGATCTTGTCGCCGTGGCGGACGCCGCCAAGCACCTCCTGGTTACCCTTAACGAACTCCACAACCCTCGGGGTGATCTCCTGCTCGTACCAAGCCCGCCCCTCCTCCAAGTGCTCCTCGAGCACCTTGATGGCGTCCTCATGCTTCCACTTGAGGAACTCGTCAATGCTCTCCGCCTCTTTGTACATCTCCTTGAGGCCGTCGAAGGCCTCGAGTGGGATCCTGTGGTGGTTCCCCGCGAGCACCCTCCTGTAGACCTCCTGCGGCAGCTCACACTCAAGCCTCTCCATGAAACGGGCCGTCACCTCGGGGACGGCCTCGGGCGGTGAGCCCAGGGGTGGCATCTCGATGCCCTCGAAGACCCTCCTCGAGGTCTCCTCGTCGACGAGGGAGGTGAGCCTCTCCGAGATCGACTCCAGGATGGTCCTCCCCTGCAGGATGGATGTGAAGTAGACGTAGATGTCGTTCATCCTCGTTGCGTAAAAGTACCACGACAGGGCTCTCAGCCGCTCCATAGAGTTCTCCCCGCGGGAGACGAGGAGCGCGATATGCTCCTTCACTTCCTCGACGGTCGCCGAGTCGATGGACCGATCCTTCACCGATAGCTCTCTCTCGAACTCCCGGACAGCATCAACGGCGTCCCCGATCCTCCCCTCGTCGAGTCCCCTCCCAACGAGAAACTCCCTATACTCTCCCTCTTTCATGAATCCAACTCCCTCACACGCAGCATCTATTCAGAGCTAGATCATCGGAGGGTCGGTGCTGATAAATAAGATTCGAAGGTCCAATAATGGAGAGATCGGGTCCTTCCTCACCATGGTGCGCTGGACCCGAAGCCGATGATAGTCTCACACCTCTTGCAGACGTACGCGAAGTGAGGCCTCCAGATTGTAGACCTCAGCTGGACTATGGCCAGATCTCTCTTGGCGACCTCCTCGCCGCACTTGGGACACTTGCCTATGGGATAGCTCATGGACATCAGTTAATGAAACGTTGACCTCTAGACAAAAACTGACGGTGCCTGGTCACCGGCTCCATCAAAGGCAACGGATGTTGAGAACCTTAAGCTAGAGATCGCTGAGGAAGAGAACTCCCGTCGGCCACTCGAGCCTCAGCTCGGAGAGCCACTCCTTTATCAACGTCTCCCGGTCGGCGGAGTACTCCTTCACCTTGAGGCCTGCCCCGGCTGCCCCTTTGCGCATCACCTCGCGCCTCTCGATGTGGGGGCAGTCATCGGGGAGGCCGCACTCCACACAGTCCGCCACGCCCTTCGCCTGGGCGCAGGCCCTCAAGGTGCAATCAGGTGCACCGTCGCCCTTCTGGCAGCCATGGCAGAGGGGGATTTCGACGATGGCGGAGAGCCCCTTCATGAACTCACTGAAGTCGAAGCCGGCGGGGGCCCACTCCTCGAAGCTGTAGCCGTCGAGGACACTCCTGTACCTCGCGGTCAGCCCCCTAAGCACCCCGTTCCCCATAACGCAGCTGCCGCAGTAGATGCCACAGCAGCCGATCTGGTCTCTCACGTTCTCGAAGGGGTTTTCAGCTATGAGGTCCGTCATGATCCCTCAACAGTCAATGTGCACGGGAATATTTTAACTGACACAGGATGGCATTCGACCGCCTACGTCTCGCATCAGGCATTGAAACAAAGGGACCCTGAAAAGGCGTGGTAGGCTACGCCTCCTCGACCCTGATCTCCTGGGCACCCTCCCAGAGTACCTTCAAGCCCATCTCCCCGAGCAGCTCGGCTCCCTCGACGATGGTCGCGAAGTGGTTTCCCTGGAGCTGGCCCACCTTGCTACTGAAGAGGGCGGAGCCGTACGGAATCAGCATCTCCTTCTCGCTGACGCCCCCGGGATAGTAGAGGAGGTCCCCCCGGGAGGGGTGGCTCGTGGCGTTCTCTAGGGGCACCTCGATGCTGAACTCGTCCATGGGCAACCAGGCCGCCTCCCCGCTCCACCTCGCCTGGATCACTTTACCTCGGATGGGAAGGGCTCCCAGAAACCCTTTACAGGTCTCAGGGGCCAAGTCATCAAGGAGCTCCGCGACGAAGGGAAAAACGCCTATTGATATCTTCAGCATCCTCGACATGCTTCACACATCTCTTACCAAGTTGTCAATGTCCTCGCCACGGCGGACATCAGATTGGGCCGTCAGATCTCCCAGCCCTTCCCGTCCATCTCCTCGATGAACGAGACGAGGCACTCCACGAGGGCGGCCCTCATCATCTCCCCCTTCTCCGTTGTGGCCTTGGTCGGGTCGCCCGTGACCGCGTAAGGGGTGAGCTCGTCGAAGGTCCACTTCAGCTGGACGTACTCAGGCAGGTCGGGTATTGTCCCCTTGGCCCTCTTCATATCCACGAGCCCCGGCTCCACCGCCAGCATCATCGACGTCTCCCCCTCCCCCCCGTGGCCGAGCCCGTCCCAGGCCTCGAAGGTCCCCTCAGGGAGAAGTTCCCCAGCGGTCACCCACCAGGCTTCCAGAACAGCCACCTTCATCTCAGGATGCGCAACCCTGAACTCTCTCGTCGCGGCCTCAATCGCGGGTATGTTCCCGTCGTGGCCGTTGACTATCAGTAACCTCAGTATGCCGTGGGCCAGCAGGGATTCCAAGACCTCCCTCAGGACCCGGATGAGGGTCTCGGTTGTGAGGGTGATCGCTATGGGGAACGAGGCGTAGTGGACGCTCATGCCGTAGGGGAGGCCGGGGAGGACCAGGAGCCCCTCCACCCGCTCCGCCACCGCCTCGGCGAGGTGCTCCGCCACCAGGGTATCAGTACCGTGGGGGAGGTGTTCGCCGTGGGACTCTGTCGACCCGACGGCGAGGACCGCCTTGTCGTAGCCTCCGGCCTTCAGATCGTGGGCTGTCATCCTCAGGAGCCTTTTCTCCACCATCCTGGACACTGTTAAGCAATTACGTGGAATGCATATAAGATCAGGTGCCAAGGCCGAGGAGGGGGTTTCAGAGCAGTAGGGGGACCTGAATAGCAATTAATATCCCAGAACGCTCCCCTATGGTCTAACATGGTGGCCAGCTACCCCCTCGCGGAGGCTAAGGGGGAGGTCCGGTCGTGCATCGACGTCTGGAAGGGCATCTTTGAGCGCCACTTCGGTGATGTGATCGAATATGCCTACGCGAAGGGCTCCTGCGTAAAGGATTGGGAGTCACCCATCGACTACGTGCCAGTCCTAAGCGACGTTGACATTCACGTTAAGCTCTGGGAGGGGCGCTCTCTCTTCGAGGGAATCGAGCAGCCCTTCAAGCTGGGTCTGGATGTCTCCGCCGAGTACGAGGAGGAGTTCCTCAGGATCGACCCCGAGCCCCTCCACGTTCCCAGGACCCAGATCGTGATCCTGAATCCCCACTTCTTCGAACCGGACTTCTTCCTCCCTTCCCACATACCGGCGGAGGACGTGATGATAGGAGAGCCCAAGCCGGGCCCGCCGCAGCCCGCTGAGAGGGTGAGGGCCAGCGACCTGAAGGCATTGATGACCCTCGAAGAGGACCTCCGCTGTCTCCCCGTCAGCATCCTGGACAGGAGCGGCATCGACCTCGTCGTCCTCATCCGGAGGCTCAACTGGCTTATCTCCTCGACGCCCATCAGGCTCCTCAGCCAGGTCCAGGACCCGGAGGAGGCGTGGCACCTGAACCGGACCCGGGCGTGCGAGATGCTGAGGAAGCAGGGGTTCCAGGACGTCGCCGAGGAGTACGAGGAGTACTACCTCACGGGGTGGGAGGCGTTCCGAACCGATTTCCGGGACGACCCGATCCTGCGGAGGCTTCTGTCAAGGGCGTACAGCGTGCTGGAGAGGGTCCACGCCCACGCCGTGGTGCTAGAGTGAGCTAGTTGACCTCATTTGGTACTTCAGCATTCTGAGGCCCGCATTAATCAGCTCTGGGCGCTCGAGTTCGACCCCGGTGAGCATGTAGATGAGGGGGCCCCTCCGGTACAGGAAGCGCCTCCTCTCCTCGATGTTTGGGCCCAGGGCCTGTGAGTAGCTGGAGAGGATCCCCTCGATGAACGCCTCGCCCTCAGTGAAGAAGAGGAGGTCCGCCGCGGGGTCCCAGAGCCCTGTCTCCTCGAAGTCGATGACCCCCGTCACCTCCAGGGATGAGGGGTCGACGAGGACGTTTGAGGTGTCGAAGTCGCCGTGGACCACCCGGGGCGTGAACCTGAAGTTGTCGTCGTCGGAGATGAACCCGGTGAAGAGGGCGTCGATCCAGTCCCTCTGATCGGGGTCTAGGAGTGAGTAAACCTTCTCCCTGATCCTCCCGTAACGCTCCTCCCAGTGCCGCCGATAGACATCCATGTCGAACTCAGAGGGCCACCTATCCGTGAACGCCCTGAACGCCTTCTCCGAGTGGAGCCCGCTCAGGAAGCCACCGAGCCTCTCGGCCACCTCCTGAAGGCGACCCTCATCCGCCTCGCCGAAGCACCTCGACAGGGAGA
>Ga0307379_10012956_pt1 | contig 10834 bp, 13 predicted proteins | sample UN2MG_FD_202237 | JGI IMG/M metagenome (GOLD analysis project Ga0307379, IMG submission 202237) | Soil microbial communities from Risofladan, Vaasa, Finland - UN-2 | ecosystem: Environmental > Terrestrial > Soil > Coastal area > Acid sulfate soil | place: Finland: Risofladan, Vaasa | collected... | reverse complement strand
CAAACTTGCGCGCTCGTTGCACCCAGGTGGCTACTTGATCCTGAAATGCACGCTTGATGGTCACTGTATCCCCTGCCGCTTTCGGTGTCTCTCCTGCAAGAGCTGCTTGAGTGTTTTGACTTCACGGCGCGACGAACGAGCAACACGCGGCTTTGGCTGCGCGGGCTTTGGCCGCGCGGGCTTCGGTGCAGCTGGCACCGCACGCATATAGCCAGCCGTAATCTTTTTCCCTACGGCTTGTTTAGAGGCCGGTCTCCGCGCTAGGGGCTTTCGTGCGCGCACTACTTTTGGCTTCGGCTTTCGCTTCACCGCAGCGATACGCCCTGGTCGTCTATCACGACCAGCTATGCTAACGTGAAGAGGCATCAACCACACTTGACCCTGCCGAGTAGCGGCAGAAGCAGCCTGCCCACCCACCAATATCAGATCCTCGTTCAACCTAACAAACAAGATACCAGCTTTTGTGAGGTAGCGTTTATACTTGTCCATGTGCCCGAGCATCGTAGCTTTGCGCTGATCTGATGTGTTTTTGAATTTATGTCTGGAGCCAGCGGGACTTTCGCTTCTACCCCGCCGGGGCGCAAGTTCTGGGGCAATGCCATAAGCATACGTGTGCTGTGGCAGCTGTGCCTGCCAAATGGCTTCTGCTAACGCTGTGTCACCGCCGTTATGCCGCAACCGTGTATCTGGCCAGTCTAGCTCGCGAAGTACCGAAGTCTTAAGCCACCAGTAGCTACCCCGCATGAAATAGATACCCTGCCGTCGCTTTCCTTTCTTCCCAGTGCGAAAGAACGGACGATTAGCATACCACTTTGCATCATGTATCCAGCTTGCAACACCAGGCAGATGCTCCTTCCAGTACCGAATACCAAAGTAAGTAACGGTCTTATCCATCTTGATGAATGCCTCTACCGTGGTAAGCCAATCACTACAAGCTATGTTGGTGTCATCGTCAAACCAAGTCACCCACGGAGTTACGATTGGGTTCGCTGGATCAGTGAAAAGCTTCCGCATGACTGGATACTTCGGAGGATTCTGGCTACTGATGTAAATGATCCAGTGTTTTGGCGCATGCTGCAACAACCAGTCAAATGTTTCCAAGCACATAGCATTCAACCATAGACGTACAGACACCTTCGCTGGGTCTAGCAACAGCAACGGCGCGATAGCCTGCTTATGCATACCAGGGTAGTCACCGTAGACCAGCATGAATAGTGTAGTGAGCACCGACTCAGCCTTTCGTGGCAATGAACGTAGTCCCTACCCGACTGACAAGCGCGAATCCACACTGACGTAGCAACTGAAGATAGTCATCAGTGCCATACAGTCTCCAGTGGCCATGCTGAGCGGGATCGGCAGCGCCAAACTCTACTGTCTTGCTACCACCACAGGGTACGTTAGAGATGTAGATACCACCAGGTTGCATGAGTTGGTAAATCTCACGAGTAGCCTTACAGTCGTCTTCCACATGCTCCATCGTGTGTACTTGTACAACAATAGCAAACCTGCCAGCCTTGAATGGCGGCTTGCAAATATCACCGTAGACCGTATCCTTCTGGTCCTTCTCCTTAGTTAAAACAGTCACGGCAAAATAGCGTTTCAGCTTCTCATAGTATGGAGGATCCATCGAAACCAGCAACAACGCCGTCCGTGGTTTGAAACGAGCGAAGAGCTTGAGCTCCCCGAACACCTTGAAAACCGCTCGATGGCGCTCAAGACTCCGACACTGTGGACACCGTGAGCGTTTCCGCCCGTTGTAATCCAGGAACTTCGCAGCTGCAACCCCGCATATAGGACAGCGCATTTCGCTGAATCCCTCTCTACCAACTACAGTGTTTTACACAAGCCTATCTTTGCAGCTAACCCAGTGAAAGACGATGCCGGCGTACCAATGATTAGCTTCGTACGTGACAGCAGAACAAGATCAGTCAAAGCGTCACGTATTGCTGCCGGAGTACTGCGCACGTGCTCTGCCTTCTCCCACATCTGTACACGTGCACCGTAGTGTTCCAGAAAGGCTTGCTCAACACTCACCTCATCGCTACAGAGAAATATACTATCTGGTATCTTGTCTAGTTTGGTATAATAGAACTCAAGTGGCCGTATGGCCATACCGTGCCGAACGAAGTCACGACGCCGAACATGAACACCGATGCACTTGCTGACGTCCATCTGTTGAACACCCTCTGCTACAGTAGGATGCAACGTCAGCTGCTTGAAGCGCTCTGCGTACTGCCCCGCCTTCATTTTCAGCAGTGGCTTACCTGTGCGCACCATGACTACAGGCGCTTTTTCGCTACCATCAATGTGATCAGTATTCAGAAACGTATGAATATTGGTAGCTGGCATAGTCCAGTTTAGCAACTCAAATGGGTAGGCACTAAAAAGATCCGGCAGCGCACATCTGCAGCCGCCCAAGTCAAGCCACGATACCTGGAGCTGTCGGTTTGTCCGCTCAGCCAGCTCCATCGCCGTAAGCACCACACGGAGCCGGTTACCCAAACCATGAATAGGTTCAACGATCAAAAGCCGTTGTGTCACCAATGCCTCCTACAGTAGTCCACATTTGATTGCGTCGAGATTGTAACTGATAGTCTCCTTAGCCACATGCAAAGGATGCACACGTTTCCAGACCGAAAGCCCTCGGGCGAAGTAGGCTAGATCGACCTTCAGATCCATGGCGTGCGCGGCATGATACATGACTGAGTCTACTACGACAATGTGCTTTGCCCCCCGCATGACCTCCAGCGCAAAAGAGATAGGCATCTTCGTGTGATCCCATGTGAAGTCTGGCGAGACCAGCGGCAGGTCCACACCTCGTCGATGTAGCCACGCTTCCGCAGCTGTTCGAGGTAGATCCTTCTTTGGAAGCCCGGTGCTGCCATGAAAGAAGACATACTCATCCGGAAGAGAGGCAGCCTTGACAAGCGCACGCACCTCTGTGGTGTTGTAGTAGACCTCTGTGTGAACATCAGAGCCCAGCATCACTCCCATCTCGGCAGCCGTACCAGGGATCTTGTGGCTACCGCGATCTTGATGCATTATGATCTTCAACTCGTCATAGTCGTGCTTCACAGCAAGTGCCTTGGCCTCCTTCGTGACTGCAACACGTCCTTTCGCATACGGACCAAAGTCGTTCCATGCATCCGAAACCCAGTGCACCTGATCTACGCAAGGGTGCTGCTTGAAAAGCTCTGCAGCCTTAAACCGGCGAAGCATAGCCCAGCCAACAAAGTTTCCCGTCGTCTGCTTGTACTTACGAATCGCGGGGGTAGCCAAGATGTTGTCCCCCAGGCCATGCCAGAAAACGAACAGGACACGCTTTATACGCTTCATTTGGGCTCCATCAAGAAGTTGGCTTTATCCAACTGTTCTGCAAGCTTATATCCTACAGACTCAATAAAGGCTAAGTGATCGGCCCACTTTATGCCGTAGATAGGGTCACAAGCACGAGGACAGTACTCGAATATGATAGGCATCTGACATCGCTGAATTGTCTCAACACTGCCCCTCAAAACCAGTAGATCAGCGCCCTCGGCATCGACCTTCATGACGCAAACGTTATCAAGAGCTAGATCGTCAACCTTCAAGGACTCGACAGGCTCACCTGAAGTTGCTTTTGGGTCGACCCACGCACTGTGTGTCGTCTTGGGGACATCCAAGTACAGCTGTTCCCCGCTGACATACCAGGCGGCGTTGTGATGAAGTACTACGTTATCGCACGCGTTCACTTCAAGGTTCCTCTTGAGAATGGTAAGGATCCTTCCACTTGCCTCAATCGTATGTATCTTCCCACCAGAATCCCCTAGCGCCCTTGAAAAGAGCACAGTGTCCTGGCCGTAGTATGAGCCCACGTCTATGACGGTGGCCCCAGGACGTATCAAAGCCACTACCTTGCTGACAGTCTTCTCACCATGAACCGTACCTCCCACGATAGCACGAAAGACGACATCTCTGGGCACATCCGTAGGAAGATAGAAAGCCCCTGTTGGTGTCCTAAATAGCTCCACTGGAATTGGGTTGTTAGCCACCGGAATCCTCCGGACTGCGCCAGATGAACAGGATTCGCTTACTTACCTAGAAACTCCTTCAGGAAGCCACTCCAACGTTTGCGGTTGTCATAATTTGATACAACCTCAAAGTCCACAAGCCTCACCGAGACCTGCCTCGCCCTTCGGACAAGGGTATTTGGGGCTCCGAAATCATGACTGATATCTATGTCAGGATGCTCACGTAGCCAAGCTAGCAGCAACACGCGGATTAACGTCTTCGTCTCTTGAATGAGAGATAGACGAGTCAACGGCTCGTAGCCCTGTAGCAGCTCCATTAATATCCGCGCCCCAGAGATAGCGAAGATGTGAACTGCGCGTATATCATGCTCCTTGTAGCCCGTGAGACCCTGCAGCTTTAACGCTTCAGCATACTCACTTTGAGCCCCTTCTCCGAATGTGGGGTCGGTGTACTCCTTCACCCAGAAGAGCTTACCCAGTGCATCCTCTACCACATAATAAGTACGACGCGACTCCACCCGACGCGGAGGCGTCTCCAAAAGCTGTTGTCTTCGCCCACCCTTAGAGCGAAAAAACCGCCGCACAATGCGGTAGTCTCGCCCTTCAAACTGGATTACAGCTCCAACTTCCACAAGAGCCTCCGGATGCCATGTATAGGGGACGAACCGATCAGATGCACCCCAGTAAACCGCGTGTAATGCCGTATGTAGTCTTCAAGCCAAGCATGCGGGTCCGGCATCTCGGGGAGCAGCCTATGCCAGGAATGCTGCGGACAGCGTTCATCTTTCTGACCCATATCAAAGAACATCTGGGTGCATCCCTCAGCCAGTTTACGCAGGTGCTCATTAGCCTGCTTCCAGCCGACCTGTGCGATAACGTGATGGTGCACACTCATGTAGAGGATAGTGGTGTGCTCATCTGGCTTCAAAGAGACGGTCATCTCAGAGACACTTTGCTGAACGAAGGTAACGTGCCCGAAGTCTTGCTGATGTAGATCCCGAAGATGGTTGCACTCCTGCTGAGTCTCGGTGCAGTTGTCTACTCCGAGAACCTTCGAGTACATATCCGCAAGACCGAAAGAGAAGAGCCCTCGATCGCACCCCATATCGAGGAGCGAACCACCCCCCAGCGCATGCTCACGGACCAGGGCAAGTCTCTCCATGCAGTCCTTGCGGTGTCCTTTTCGACTTCGATCAAAGAAGTTGAGTTGATATTTCACGTGATCTCCTGAAAGAAGGCTACCTGTGGGTAGATGTCTGCTGGATTCTCGTGAAACTCGAAGGGTATGTGCCCCTCCCAGTAATGCCGTGCCTCCCAGATGAACCGGTAACCACGACATTTACGTCCCTGAAAGAGGTTGTGGAACGTCGGGCACTTCCCCACAATCTCTTCAGTCGCAACACATAGCTCGTCACTTATGGTATACGATGGACGCCGAGCAATATGCAAGACCCCGGCAAGCAAACGGCAAAGCCACAAATGCCCAAAGTGCTTCTTCGTAGTTAAGAACTCAATGTCTGACGCAGGAACAGCATAGAAACCCCGCCTGCACTTGGCGCTTATCAACGTAAGCGCCTTCGGTAGATCATCAATATGCTCGAAGGTGTGGCTGCTGTAGCAGAAATCGAAGTGGTTGTCAGGTAGGTCTGCTAGCACGTCACAAACATCCCCCTCAAGTAGCTTGCGCTTGCCAACTTTCAGTTTCCTACCGTAGCGCTGTGCATCTGCGTCAAGCCGATCAATCACGTGAGTTGCCTTTGAAAACGTATGAACAGCTCCGCCAACATCAACCACCCTATCACCAGGCTTGATTCCGAAATCAAGGGTACTTCTTCCAGCATAATTATCGCCATCAGCGAACAGCTGCTTACCCTTTGGCCCGGTCATGGCTTGCTCCTAAGACATGATATACCAAACGTATACAGCCCGCGTACTGACAGCTCTGCTGGATCGGCAAGACTAACGTTCTGCCAATCAGTGGCCCCTAGCCGCTGCAATCCAACTGATTCAAGCGGCTTGAGTATCCTAGCCTCAAATGTCTTGGGCGTATATGCACGTGAATCGGTATGCGTACCCTTAGCGCGATCTGTAACAATCTTGCGATTAGCATCCGGGTACTCAAGATACGTCGTGAAGAAGTCCGTCGAGAGCACCAAGACGCCGCCGGGACGGAGACACTTAGCAAGGTTCAGAGCTGCCTTAGTGTCTTGATCCACGTGCTCAATGACACTCAAACACGAGATCAGATCGAACTGGCCAACCAGCTCAGGCTGTGGCTCACGCAAGTCAACTCGAAGTGACTTCACACCAAACTTCTTCCCCATCTCGGCCTGGTACTTCAGATAGTCGATGTCAGCGATCGTCACGTCGTAGCCGTCAGCCGCAAGGAAGTATGGCAGCACCAGTTTCGCACTCCCCACCTCCAGCACCTTACCACGATGTCGATGCCCCGAATAGAGTAGCAAGTAAGCATACTCAAACCACTTGCTAGGAGCATATATCAGTCCATGCTTCTTAGCAAACTCGGCAATTCTGGCCGTTAGCGTTTTGATCTCAGCATGCTCCTTCTCACGCTTGTCATACAGCTTAGTGAGTATAAGCGGCACTGCTGTAGGGTTCCGTTTGCAATGTACTCGGTTGACATCGCAGCTACTACAGAACCCGTAATGCCAGCAATCCTGCGCCCCTGCGCTGATAGGCCGAAAGGCTTTGATGTTGCAGACTGGATCGATACCAGAGTACAGCTTGTAATGACAATGATAGTGATCTCCGGCAGGATCGATAATGAGGGATTGTGCTGGCTGATGACACTGCACACGCTGCTTAGCAGAGCTACCACATATTTGACGATAAGCGCCGAAGTCAGTAATCCCACAGACTTTGGCTGGCGTCCCCGGACCGGAGTAGTGCTCGTTAGGGCAGAGGTTGGCAGGGTCAAATGCCGCCCGAAACCCATCTTGCTTGCTGTAGAAGCCTAAATACGGATTACCCTTCAGTGGAAACGCCTTACGAACTTTTGCAAGCTCGCGTGCATACTTGGCAACCTCCGGATGGTTTACGTACGAGGTCTGCCCCACTTGCTGACCAGCTGCCCGAAACTGGTGAACCACCGCAATGTACTCCTCAGCTGAAATACAATGAGGATGAAATGACGTGTTCACCCGCAGTGTTGTACCCTTCTGAGGCTTGAGGCACCGTGCAAAGTCTGGTCGCTTGAAGAACGCACCCTTACAGTTCGTCGTAATAGTAACGTGATACCCCTGCAGCCCGTTGACAATCTCGATGATGTCTGGATGCAGTAGTGGCTCTCCACCTATCAGACTCAAGCGCTGACCTGCAGGATGCTCAAGCCCGTTCCAGAAGCGCAATATTTCACTGCCAGCAAGCTCTTCCGTTTTCCGGCAGCGCCCTCGTTCGACCATAATACAGAACGGGCAACGGCTTGTGCACCTGAACGTCAGCATATGCGCCCAATAGCAAGTGCTACCGTAGTAGTGCGCCGGTAGTTTGAGCTGGGGCATACTTTCCATCCAATCAGGGTGTAGTACACCACTGCTGCCGCTTGTCAACGATCAGCAAGTAGTCATACTGGTTTGACTTAACGTCTCTTGGTTTTGTCCTCATCTTCGAGACACAAAACTGGAAAGGACAACAGAGCTCAGCGAACTCGTGAATGTCCCTGAAATTCTTGCTCGCCTTATCGTCCCAGTGATTGCAGTGCCCAACAGGGGGTGGAATATCCCGCACATTAAACGAGGTACGCCATGGCACGGTAATGATCAACCGTGTAGTCGCCAAGGCCAACAAGTTCTTGAAAGCAAGCGCGTACCCGGGAATATGCTCCAGCACCTCACTGCAGATAACAACTGGTGCAGACGATACAGGAAATGAATCCAGGGTGAAGATGTCAGCCGTGGAGAAGCGCACAGACCCTGGAGACGTAATGACATCCTGCCAGGTTTTGTATGGAATAATATCCGTCGCGTGGACCGCATAGCCGAGCTGTGCCAGATGAAAATCCAAGCGTCCTTCACCGCAGCCCACGCTCAGCACGGACGTGACCGGCGGCATGTCATACACAGGCAATGCATCGATGATGGAGATATCACGAATGTCCAGCGGGGGTACGTCCATTGTACAGCCGTCCTCTCTTCTGATCACACCTTTTGGTACATCAGCTCCATACACACGTAGGACTTCGCAACATACTTCTTCAACATCAGCTCTCGAAGTCCCTTCCGCTCGAAGAATGCCGGAAGATTGACATGGTTGAACTCGGTCAGATGCTTCTTTTCAGGATGCTTGATGAGTTCTCGTTCATCTTTGTCTGGAATATCGAGCAACAGGACGCCGCCAGAGCGCAGCATAGCAACACACAGTTCGGTGGTGCGACATGGATCGATCACATGCTCCAGTGTGTTCCAAAGCACGACAGCGTCAAAGCAGCCCTTAGGAGGATCAAGCTCCGGTAGCAGCCCGTAGTCAATGTCTAGTTGGTAATGCTCTTTTGCCCAAGCAATTGCCTTCTTGCTTATTTCGTTACCCTGTACTTTCCAGCCACGATCACGGGCCACCTTCATGAAGAAACCAGCAGCGGCGCCTACATCATAAACGAGCCCCGGAGACAGGTGCTGCTCAAGCAAATCCACCTGGTAGCTTGCACGTTGCATTCTTTCCTTCTTCTTGGCAGGATTGCTACATGCACCTAGCATCATGGCACGACCCTGCTCCTTGAGCAGTTTGGGAGAAGGTATAACGGCTTGCCGAAAGCAGCCACAACTGACACAGTGCAGCATGCCTTTGACTAGCGGGCCAGTAAGTCCTCCACCACATAAAGGACAGCAGACATCTCCAGTACTCATGCTTTGCCTTTCTTAACCGCACACAAGAGCGCAAGTACACGCTGGGCAAACGCGCTCCGCTTAAACCGCTGTACAGTCTTACAACCTGTCTTAGCTATCTTAGCGCGCTCAGCCGGATGCGCAAGGTAGTACTTGATCTGAGCTCTCAGCGTTTTGATGTCAGTGAAGACAGCTAAGTCTCTGCCGGGTTTGAAGATATCCGTCATATGTGGCCACGCTTCAGTGAGTAAGAACCCACGAGCTGCCAACACCTTGTAGGTCCGATCTGACGTTCCTCCCTCTGTGAAGTTCAAGTTGATCCGACTTGCTGCTACGGCTACAGCATGAGTCCGACCATATGCCTGCGTGTAGATATGAAAACCAACAGCTGCGTGATACTTCTCTCGACTTGGATTATTCAGATGCCCTATGAAAGACACATCATGCTTAGTGTCCGCCTTCGCAGGACTATCAACGGCCGGGTCAAAGCCCTCACACAGCTGAAATACGTGTGGATGCCGCTTCTTGAACGCCTGGTATGGTGCCCACAATGCGCAACAAACGAGATCGCACTGTGCCATGTTCTTGAAGAAGTACTTACCCCGCTCAAGCGCCGGGTCCATATACCAAAGTACAGTCTTGGTAACCTTATGACACTCTTCGAAAACTCGTGGGGTTAGCTCGTCACACTTGCTGAAAAAGATGAAGTCGGGCCGTACATCCTTACACAGTTTGATGAGGGCGGCATCTCTTTGCAACGGGCCAAGCTCCGTCCCCCAACGCCTGTAATCGTACCGAACGACTTTAACCTTACACTGCTCGAAACTTCTTGCTTGCGAGATGTTTGTGGAGTTCTTGCCAAACACACCAACGAAGATCATCTTCATGAACAGCCAGCCAATTCTGACTAGGTAAACAACCGATACACTGTCTCGGTGAGTCCAGGAAATCGAGCGCTACAATGCGCAGCTAACGGAATGATCCCAGGTGTGTGAATCACTGTGTCCGGGTGTGGTCCTTGCTTCCTGCGCTGGTTGAACTGGCGAGGCATTTGCGCAACTGAAACTCCGGTCTTGTGAAGTGCCCGAGCTAGCGCAAGCATGTCTGCGCCCCGGCTACAACACCATTCCGCATACCAAGTATCAAACAAGCGCAACACCTGTGATGTACGGTGCCAAAGCATTGTGCTGCTGCTCCAGTACGGAAAGTTGGGGCCGGTCAATTCCTGCGTTGCCTTGAAGTCTCGGATACAGCGTTTGCTTTTGTTGACCAATACTTGCTTCGAGTTGGCAACGTCCTTGACCTTTGAGTGAAACTGGGAGAGCGTCATCGCCATCGGATGCCCGCAGGTAAGATAATCCCAGATGTGTCGGACAGGCTTCAGCACAAGTGTATCGGCGTCCAAGAAAAGTGTAGTTTCGTACGGGCAAAACAGCGCTGTACGCGTCTTCAACAGTCGAGAGCTGATACCAGCGTGTGCTTCCCCCGTCGCCTGTATGTTGACTGTGACCCTGTACTTCTTCGCAAAGGCGGCAAACTGCGGAGCTTTCTTATCAGTCAACACCATAACTGGACCAGCGTAGTCCCGACGCAGGGTAGCAATGCTGAGAGCAGCCCCCTTGAGGAAGCTGTCACCCGTCGCTACGTAGACAACCCCGCGAGCCATCTACTTGCCTCCCCTTATGGTTGCTAGTAGCCCAAGCACTGCCCCCGCAAGCTCTGCAGGCGGCAATATCTGCCCCGTCTTGTGTAACAGCACCTTTGTTGGTGTCCTGAGCGGGTTCCAGTACGCCTCGTAGCGTTCTTGATTGTATGCCTTGATTGCCGACTGTCGAGTGCCCATGGCCCAAACCATGTGAGGCGTGCCACACAACGAAGCGAGATGCATGGGACCACTGGATGGCCCAACAACGATTGTCGCCGCCGCCATGAGATCCATAGTGGGCTGGAGCTCGTGTCCCCTATGATCTACTGCGCCTACTG
>Ga0307379_10012955_pt1 | contig 10834 bp, 15 predicted proteins | sample UN2MG_FD_202237 | JGI IMG/M metagenome (GOLD analysis project Ga0307379, IMG submission 202237) | Soil microbial communities from Risofladan, Vaasa, Finland - UN-2 | ecosystem: Environmental > Terrestrial > Soil > Coastal area > Acid sulfate soil | place: Finland: Risofladan, Vaasa | collected... | reverse complement strand
GTGCTTCAAATGATTCGGTTCGTGTTCTGAAAGTTGGGATCTTGACATTAAGACGTTTTTGCTTTGGAACTTTATTGGCTATCTCTTGTATCATTCTAATACGATCTCGTAAGATTGCTTCTGTAAGTTGGCCGTCATTAAGTTCAGTATACCAAATGGTTACAAGTGGAATACCAGCTTCGGCTAATGCCATATCTTTTACTTGATCTAGTTGACGTCGTCTACGAAGTTCTTCTTCTGGATCTAGTATCTCATTAGAAAACTTAATGGCTTTAACATGCTGTTCGCCGTGGACCTCTATAGCAACTTGACCCTTAACATATAGGTCAACACGCATCTTTCTTAAATCGGCGCCGCATAAAACTATTAGTCTCTTAAGTTCAATACTAAAGTTAGTACCCTGGACTAGGTTCTGTAGATTAGTTTCCTTCCATACTTGACCTGGATAGATCTTACGGAGTAACCTCAGAACTTTAGTTAGATACTTGGAGTCCATTTACCAGCTCTTCTTTTCTTCAGTTTCTTTCTTAACGTCAGTTTCTGATTTGAGCCGTCCGTTCTCTAGAAGTCCAAGAATATTAAACATCCATTGAACGTGTGTCTTATCAAATAGATAAGGTTGGGCGTACTCATTACCAGATGAAATACGTCCTTGATCTATAAGTCTTTCATGCTGTTCGCGCGCCTTCTTGATGACGCCATAGACAACACGCTTAGGATCAGTATCTAATAGACCTTCGGTAGCATATCCTAGTACCTGCTCAAGCCACGTTAGCTCGTTAAGACGGAATGCAATATTGTGCTTATAGGAATGAACTACTAGAATCATATCGTCTGGTCCACGATCTGGATGGGCTACTCCTTTAGGCTTATGAGGAATACCCTGTTCATAACCACGGAACCATGCCCTAAGTTTAGAGTAAACCCGCTCAGCCTTTCCTGCTGGCCATCCAGGATTAGATAGTGACATTTGTAGTCTCCAATACGTTTACTTTTCTGAAAGCAGTATAATGTCTTGAACAATATCCTGTCTTTTTGTTATTCATCTTGCGTTCACAACCAGGCATGGAACACCCGCCCCAATCCTGACGATAATGCTTAGAACAATAACCACGAGACTTAGAGATTCTATCACAACCCTCTTCTAGACAGGTCTTGCCACTCTGTTGCTCATGATTACGAATGGGCTTAAGATCATCTGGTGAACTAGCCTTAGCTAACTGCCGTCTATGAGTTTGGCAATACCCATGCTTATGCCAACTCGGACGACCGCAATCTGGATACGGACAAGTATCGTGTCCAACCTGTTCAGTTGGATTCTTATGCTTATAGGCTCGTAGTGCAGTTAATGGCTTGCTCTTACGAAGTTGTGCATAGTGTCCATTGCAACAAGGACCGAGACTAGTTTGTTTGACAAATACTTTTTGATCGCAGCCGGGGAAATGACAGGTATCCATGTTATCTTCCATCCATAGTAGCTTTTGCTTTGGCATTGGCTTCTTGACAATCAAGAATTTCCTGGCCTAGCGTTTCACTAAGATTCTTCATACATGCATTTAGCTTCTTGTAGTCAATAGCATACTGGCATAGGCCATTGACTCCAACATGCTCAACTATTGCGTCTGCAATACAAACATCAGTTGCACTCTTTAATAGTTGAATATTATTACAGTCAGCAATTGGAACGTAGACCGGATAGGGAATTCGAATTGGTTCACAGGGCTTCTTGAATGCACATCCCATTGTAAAAACCAACAGGGAAACTAACATTAATTTCTTCATGGCAAACTCTCCAGAATCTCATAGCATTGATCGACGGCCTCTACGCATGGTCTAGAATTAAGCTGAGCATCTGCTAGTGCTGCGCTTGCATCTTTATAAGCCTTAGTCAACTTCTTATTTTTCTCTAATAGATCTGCGCTTTTGATAGCTTGTTGTTTAGCAAGTTCTACTTGGTTGGCTATCTCTGCGTTCTGAACATCCATGAGTCTCTTAAACTCATTGTTTGCATGGGTACAGACACCAAGACTATTCTGAGATAGTTGAAGATCAACTCTAAGTTGAACAATCTGATTTTGTTGACGAGTAATTGTTGAAGTTAATGACTTCCAGTATCCAAAGACCGCGAGGATCAATAAGATACTTGCAATATACTTCCAATACTTCATCAGAAACATTAACACTGGCATATACTCTCCTTAGATAATTGGTTCTTCATCTGTCTTTGGTAATTTAGATTTAGATGCTGGTTGGACTGGTAAGTTACTACCTGCCGCATATGTATTAGCTGCTCCACCAAACTTTGACATGCCATAAATTGCACCTGACAATGTTGCGAGTCCAATCATAAAACTCTGGTAGCCACCCCAATCTGGTTTAGCTACAAGCTCGGTAATAGTATACGATGTTTTTGTTGCAATGTCAAATTTAGTTATTTGAACTGGATTAACGGGATGGTTGTAATCAGATAAAATTCCTAATGATAGCAGTCCCATTCCTATGACTACAACAAACCCAGCAAAGCATCTACCAAAGGAGTAATTTGTACCACCATTTTTAAATACTGTTAGATTCATTCTTCTTCTACTTTCCTAGGGCGTCCGCCTCGACGCTTCATTAGTTCAGCTTTAAGCTTTTCAATCTCTTCTTTAAGGGGGGAAACGGCGGAAGAAATCTGAGATTCAAAACTTCCAGTAGCCCCAGGCAAGATTGCCAAAGACTTTCTGGCACCCTGGATAGACTCTATCTGTTTAATACCTTCCTCGAGTTTATTAGTTCGCGCAATTCTTTCTCTACAAGCTTTCATAATAGTTTCATACTGTGCTTGTATTTGGGGTTGAGCTGCATAATGCTTTCGATAGGGAAAGATACCATCACAATTTAAGCATAGATACATGGCAAATTGAGTTCCCATAGTTGGAGGAATTTGCCCAGGTCCACCTATACTTAGTAAACCATTTAGTTTTCCAAAAACCAATCCATGAATCAAACGATCATCACGACCGCAGTTATCACACTTAACGGGAATCTCGGCTGGCATCTGGATCCTCCTCGTCCTCGACAATTACTTTAATAACTCGGGGTTTGGGTTGACCGTTCTCATCAATAAAATTCATATTGCCATCATCATCAATTGTAATAATAGCAGCTTTTGTTCTTGCATTTCTAATTGTCATCATATTAGCCGGTCCTTCGTAGGGCATCTCTAACTCTCTTGCCCTCTTCATATACTACACTAATTTGGGCTCCTGCCAAGTAAATGGTGGAGCTAGTTTGAGTAGCGCGCATTGATGGAACCATTTCGGGAAGTTGCACATAAAGTACCTTGTCTAAAACGAGGGTGATAACATTACCATCCCTCTTGAGCTCTATAGTCTTATCCATTATAACTCCTTTTGAGTTTGAAAGCAACCTAAACATACATGACAATGCTCACCTGGGTTTGGGGGCAATAAAGAAACTGCCCTATCTCTATCCTCGGGAGTCTTGAATACTCCTAAATCAACTGTAGATAGTATGGAAGAAATTGATTTACGTAGTATATTTGTGTTAAGTCCCAATGATTGAGTATTAAATTCCGGTCCATGTGGTGTTAATCTAATCACCATTACGTCATTTATTTCAATTCCATAATGATCTCGCATCCATAAACTGGCATGTAAAGTTTTATAATTTAATACCTGTTCAGGATGTTTTGAATCACAACTAAACTGACCTAAGATATAGGTATCATTAGACTTATCTATTAGTATAACATCTATTAATTGGTGAATAGTAAATAGTCCATGGTGGGTTTCCGCTGCTATATTAACGGCGTCAATCTTTTCCCACACTCCTTTGCCCCAATCCCGTAGATGATCTAGAGCTGCCCTCTGTTCCTTGGCATATCGAGTAGCCCAAGATTGCTCGGGAACTCCACCTATTGATTGGGCATAGGTCTTAACTAGGAACTCGAGGGTGGGAAGACGGGTGCCACGAAAGCTCCTCTGTAGCATATACCTTCCAGCAGCCGCCAATCCAATACAAGATTTACAGGCAATATTTGCCCTGATCCTTGGTAGGTAGTTCATAGCCTGGGGACAGCGGGATACGTGCTCCAAATCGCTAGCTGATATAAGAACCCGACCCGTAGAATTAGATTTGGCCATAGTTTATAGGTCGTCTTGTTGCGATAGGACCCAAAACTTCTTCTTACCCTGTGTTTCTTCAAGAAGTACACCCTGTCTTTGAAGGTCGGAAATAGCCTTAGTATAATCAGTGGTGAATCTACTTGGAACACGTTGGCGTAAATCTCGTTTATTAAATTTCCCATCGTTATCCTGGATCTTCTGCATAATCCACTTGGCTGCTGCAGCCTGACCGGATTCTCCGAAGTCTTTATAGACATGCCATACTGAACGCTTTAGATATTCGCCCACTTCAATAGCTCGACGCATTGTAGTCTTGGTGATCTGGGTATTATGATCTAGCAAAGCAAAGAGGATAGCTATTCTAGCAATATGAGAAGGGATACGATTAGTGACAAGATTTTGCATCTCGTCCATCTCGGTTAGTTCTTTCTCAAAGTTCTCCATCCACTCACGGGCTAACTTAGAAGCATCGGCTGTTGGTTGAACTAGAATTGTAGGTGTTGGCCCATGACTACCAAGCGAATCGTCCATTGCCCTAAGGGCATCACAAAATTCATGAACTATATTCTGGTCGGGGTCTTGTGTAATGTAAACCTTACGAGCCTGGTGTCGGAACCCTAACCAGTAAGTAAATCGATTTGCATAGCCGCCCATCACGTCTTCTCTACGCATATGGGTATGGAGATAGATTTTGGTAGTAGCAGAAGCAATAGATAGATGCTTACCTGTTAAGTCCCATCCGCCGCTTTTAGATATAGAGCCCTGAGAAGAACCCTGCCAGAGAGAAAGGATAGCTTGGATTACTGGTCCGCCTCCCTCTGATCGTGCCTTCATTAACTGTGTTGAATATTCATCTGCCATTTGAAGCACACGATTGTCTGCTACTTCTGTAAATGCTTTACCAACACCTTCGGCGGAACCAAAGAAACCATAAGTTGAAATCTTTGTCTTCGCTGACATAATATTACCAAGTGAAGCAAATAATTCTTGGGTCATATAATCAAGTATAGCTGACTTACCAATATTGGTATCACCAACATTCATACAATACATAGCGGGTACGTGGCGTCCGAAGACTGTAGTAGAAGCACGACGTCCAACGATATGGGATGTAAGCGCAAGTAAGCTACCCATGATCATAGGATCGGGTGTAGGAATACGAACGTGAAGTGCATCGCGCATATCGGCAAGTAGAGGTGGCCAGGCGCTATTAGGTAAATCTAAATCTTCTGTTCCTGTAACTGGAGCATCAGCTTGCATTGCTATCTTTTCATAGCCCTGCTTAACAATTACGGCAACAGTTGGATAGGGTTTATTACAAGTTTCAAACTGCTCTAATGTAATATTGGCTTTAATAGCCTCATTGATATCATACTTCTCAGGAACATCGATAAGACCTATTGTATCGCTAACCTTATCCCAGTCCATTACGTAGATTTGTTCAGTTGTAAAACCTTGTTGAGTAAGACCATCAAAGATTTCTTGGTTCATTGCTCGCCCTGCACGATCATTATCACCGCAGAGAACAATCTTATTACTACCACAATCTTTAAGGAATAAACTCCACTCTTCTCTCCAAGCTACCTTGGCTCCAAACATCGCTATAACATTAAGTGTTCTTTCGCTTTCTATATTGTCATCAAGTGATAGAAGGGAAAGCGCATCTGTTTCACCTTCTGTGATATAAATAGTTTTAGAACGCTTCTCATTATACCTAGCGATATAGCCATATAGAATTTGACTAGCCTTTGAACTCTTAGCCCACCAGCGGCTACCGTCCATAGCGCGGAACCTAAGACCCTTTACCTTTCCAGAAGGTACATCTCTTGCAGGTACGGTTAGATTACCATACTTGTCAACACCCAACCTAAGTAGGAATCGAGTCTTAAATGATATCTTACGTTGTTCTAGAAATGATAACCAGTATTGAGTATCCGGATCTTCTGTTGATAGGAAGCGATCCATGTTAGCTTCAATCTTAGATTCATCCGGTATAAATGGTTCTACTGTTTCTACTGGAAATGAATTACCAGGTACGCCAGCGGGACGAATGCGCCCTTCTTTCTTAGCGTATTCTTCTAGGTAATGTAGGGCATCTCCAAACGTAGAGTTATGAAGAAGCTGTACGAAATTAACTAGGTCACGTTGGGTCTCTGGTCCACAACCTGCATGGCAGGTCCATTGACCACGGCGTGATCCTGTAATACATATCGATAAACTATTACGTCCATCGGGATGTAAAGGGCATCGTGTGTATAGTTGTCCAGAAGCAGCATCACCACTTACGCGGTCAAGATGCTCCCGGATAAATTGCTCAATATCTATACTGTCTTTTAATGCTTCAATTGCGACTCTATCTAGCATTGTTCACCAAAGTTATGTAGGACTTCAAATGTATCATAGTTAGGAACGAATTACAATACCTAACCAGCATTAAAATATAGCCTGGTCGCCAATCTCTGTAACGCAACGTTCACGGAAAGGACAAAAGTTACATTGCCAATCGCCCTTCTCAGTAGCCATTGCATCTCTATAGACTTGGTCTTGTGTTTTCTTTTTACCAGACTTTGGTGTTTTCATTTTTGCAAAACGACTATCAATCTTTTCTTTCCAAATCTGATGTGCTGTAACAGTCTTTGGATGTTTAGATCCGTGATTAATACTTACCTGTCCTGTTAGAAGATAGTCGGGATCATATTCGGGAACGTAATCGCGTGGTGGTAAAGTACCGGCTTCTACGTGTGATCTAAGTTCATTGAACCGCTCATAGATTGCTTCAATACTATACTCAGGCTGTACCACGCCATTAACTACTGCACAACGTTTACCATTATGATCTGCTAGAGTAACATCAAATTCTGTATCGGGACCTTTATCTCGAGCTCCATATATAATCTTCCATAGATGAATACCATCATTCCAAAACTCTTGGAGGTATAGCATCGTCTGTAATAGATTGGATGACTTAGGGAATGGAGACTTCTCGTCAATATAGTCCGGTGGGATCCAGGTCTTATATGCTTCCTTCGCCCTTTCGGGTCCACAAAGATTAGCTGCTGAAATCGAACCATCATAGGTTTTAACTTCTACCCCAAATCGCACACCAGTCTCAGTGTGTTCTACGATCATATCTACCTCTCCTCTTACTCTAATACCGTCACGCATTGAGTTGAAGCGAAGCTTATGGCCGCGAACATCGGGGTAGACAACCCTATAACAATTTACTGCATGGAACCATTCTTTGAAGATGTCTTCTGTTACTGTTCCAATGGTCATTGCTTTAATAGACCTTGGTGAAGTAGCATCTGTCTCGGGAAGACGAAGCATCTTATAGGACACTTGTCGTAGACATGCGCCCTCTATTCTATCGTGCATTAACCCACCCTTACTTACCGTTGGAAAAACGATTGAAGCTGCGGAGGGCCAATAGCCATCACCATTCTCTGAATGAGCGGCTCTTAGTTTGGAATCTTCTACTGCTGCTAATTGTAATGCGTTATAGGTCTCATCTAATAGGGGAAAGGGACTCTTATAATTATCCACGTTTCTCTTTCGGTCCTCAATAGGACTAATGTTTTTGCAGCTCCGCCCATTCGTCTCAGCCATCCTACGTGAAAGGATTCCTGATGCGCGTAACTGCTTTGGTTCTTTTAATCTGTTCATACTCCAATTGTATCACGACCTAAGTAAGGACGCAATAGTATTAGAGACTATTTTTACTACGCCAATTAGCTACAGTTTCAAATACTGATGGTCTATCGATAAAGGTTCCCAAGGATTGGATCTCAACTCGATCCATTTCTTTAGCAAGCTGTGCCGGTAGTTCCTCGGGCGAGGGACAACGAGTAGCGGTAAACTCTCCTGTGAGTTCTGCTTTCTCAATAAACGTATCTTGCTTACCAGAAAGTACAGACCAGAAGTTATCGAAAAACCAACCCATCCGCCACTTGCGAGCAATATCAACCCAACCAGTATGATACATCCATACGCTACCTGATCCAATGTCCTGTAGAAGAGTTTGTGTAATTTGCGAATATGCATGCGCTCTTTGTTCTAATGGAACCGATCTAATCTGTCCCATCATATTAAGAACTTCTGGATTAAATAGCCAAATACCTGTATTGTAATCGGGTCTATTATAACCTAAATTTGTTATAAATCCCGCCGCATCATCTCTATTATCTATCGCAATGATCTTACCCGTGCGTGTATTACGACCACGAACGGCCATATCACCAAGCCTTAGTGGCATACCGTGATAGATTTCAGGAATATTACGGGTAGCCCGGATCTTCAACCAGTTACCAAAGTTAAATCTTACTTTATCTTCGCCACCAAATAGCTCTAGGATTCCAGCAATAGCAAAAGGACGGCGTTGTTTAGCATTGTTATCATCTAGGCATTCCTGAATTAGCTTTAGTTCATTCCCATCTTTTAGGATTTCATCGGCATCAAATTGAACTGCCCAGCCATCTTTGTCGCCCTTCATTTGAGCTAGCGCATCGACTCGAGCAATCTGTTTAGTAAAACCATCTTCGCGTGGTTCATCTGGATTCCATTGATGCTCTATAATCTTAAGTTTATTACCAAGAATCTCACGATCAAATTGTTTAAGGATCTCCAATGAATTATCATCGTTCCACGGTGTAATAGCTCCCTCTGGAATCTTTACATCCATCTTAGGAAATCTACTATAGCAAATAGAGATTGACTCACAAACTCGAGACCAACTTAGTAGCGTTTCGAGATATGTTAGTTTCATGGCCTCCGGTGAAAGAAGTGTTGTATAGCCTCGAAAGTTCATTAATCGATCTCCTTCAATGGGTAATAAGTAGTTCCAATTAACTTAATAGATTCTATCATAAGATGATCATCGATACTAGCCTTTAGCGAAGTTTCTTTAACCTGTAGATTACAGACAACGGACATAGCCTTTTGGCCCGCATCATTGAATGCAACTATTACAAGATCTCTTTTCAATTCCGGTGGAAATAATTTCTCATAACTATTATCGGATCCTAGAAAAGCAGAATGTTCAAGTTCAACTTCCACAGAAGCATTCTTAAGAGACATAGTAACATTAAAACTTCTAGCAATAACTTTATCTAGAAATGTTAATGGGTCAGTAGTGTCAATCATTTGACCTGCTTTATAGATATCTTCTGCCCACCCAGCTGGCGTAGTCCAAATTTCTATATCACTAGCTGACGGTGCCCAATGCATTCCTGTCATTCTACCTTGTAAATTCATATAGTTAATCAGTCCTAGCATCTTGAATTTTCATCTGCTGTACGCCGATAGATTGAACTGCAACACCAAGAAGAAGTAGTAGCAAATCTTCTTTCTGCATACCAGCAAGCTTATCTCCAAGAGATTCGATACTTGTATTAAAGAAGTTCATTCCAGTATCTAAGATCAATGGATATCCAGCGGGCGCTAGAGAAACTAAGGTTGTCATAAAGACAGCACTAGCTTCGCCAACTAACTCTGCTCGCTTTTCATCTGAAAGATTAACAAACTTCTGTAAAGTTTCATATCCATCTAAGTACCATTGTGGATGTCCATTACCTGATTCGTCATCAACTCTAAGATCTTCCATCTTAACCCTCTATGGTTGGAGGAATCTTCCAACCCTTTCGAAAATTATCATAGCATAATTCACAAATGTCTGCCTGATGTACCTGTCCATCCTTCTCACTTCCAAAACCAAACATAGCAAATAATTGAACCGATAATCCAGAGGCATCAACGGTATTGTTTATTTCAAGTCCACATATATTACACTTAACTTTTATTTCTTTTCTTTGTGGAACCATTACCTCTTTATAGATTTTCATTAGCTCTTTTCTCCTGGTAATGCATTGGCAATCTCAGTTGCTCCACTTGGAGATGGAATATTCTCGGCCATAATTTGTTTAGGTCTTGGTAGAGAATATAGCATTTGTTTTTTCTTTGCGCGATCCTTAAGATGTTGTTTAGCATCTTTCAGATTAGTATTAACCTCTAATGATTGCAGAAGAGCGGTAACAACTAATGAAGGATCAATAGATTGAATGCATGGAGCTCGCATACCATCGGTTTGGTGATATTGATTAACGGCACATCGTGGACTTACCCCATGGCAAGCTCCCATTGCAGGACATACTGATGCAAAGTGGGGAATAATATTAATTGAATACTTTTGAGGTTTACAAACAATTGGATTAGTCCAGCCCCATACGATAATAGATGGAGTTCCAACGGCATCAGCACAATGACCGGGACCTGAATCAATACCTATATGACATAGTGCTTTACTTTGTAACCATGCCATCTTGCGATATGATAAAGCTTTATCTGTTCCTGGTTCAAATCGCATATCAATAACACCTGGAAGCATCATATCTCCAGGTCCACCAACCATTACAAATCTAAGATCGGGATAGCGACTACCAATACCCTGAAGAATAGCCATCCATTTTTCAGAAGTAATCATCTTACCAGCTTGTGAAGTTGTATTGAGAGTAATAATAGGAAGTACTTCTGCATTATCGTTAATAAGCTCTGGAAGTAATGTATCAAAAGAATCAAGTTTAATAAATGGTTCTCCGGGTGGAAATCCAATCATCTCAGCTTGCATATCCATGAGATGTGTATGACCATGGGCCCAACCACCATGTCTAATAGCAACGTGGGGGTAGTGAACCTGATCTTGTGGATAATCA
>Ga0307379_10012954_pt1 | contig 10834 bp, 9 predicted proteins | sample UN2MG_FD_202237 | JGI IMG/M metagenome (GOLD analysis project Ga0307379, IMG submission 202237) | Soil microbial communities from Risofladan, Vaasa, Finland - UN-2 | ecosystem: Environmental > Terrestrial > Soil > Coastal area > Acid sulfate soil | place: Finland: Risofladan, Vaasa | collected... | reverse complement strand
AAAAGAGGTCACGCCGCAGGGTTCTACAGTCAAATATGAGTTTCCCGCTCGTGGCGATTTGCCTGCGGTGACCTTAACCTGGTATGACGGCAATCATCAAGTGCCGAGACCGGAAGATTTGGATCCAAAACGGAGATTGGACGGCAATGGCATTCTTTTCATTGGCGAAGAAGGTACGATTCTCTGTGGCGGTTGGGGCGGCAGCCCGCGCCTGATCCCGGAAAGCAAAATGAAAGAGTACCAGCGTCCGAACAAGACCCTGCCTCGTTCTCAAGGTCATCACCGTGACTGGATCGATGCCTGTAAAGGCGGCAAACCGGCCAGCGCCAACTTCGATTACACCGGCCCGTTGACCGAGATGGTGCTGCTGGGTAATGTGGCTCAACGCGTCGGCGAAAAGATTCTTTGGGATGGCAGCAACCTTACGGTGACCAATATCCCCGAAGCGAACAAATACGTCCGCGGTCCTTACCGGACGGGCTGGGACTTGAATCATACATAATGCTTTTGCATCCACGAGTTAAGAGGATATAAAACTCGCAGGCCACAAAAACTCGTAAAAAAGGGTGCGTCCCGAATTAACCCGCAAAAACTTTCTTCGGTACATTGTTTGCCCTCCCGTGGATTATTGCCGTTTACGGGTTATTTCGACGGCGGTGGTTAATGTGATATCGTGATAATGCTAACCGACAACGGCTCCAGCGATGTGGTAAAACTGTTTCCGCGGATTTGAATAGAACCGTTTTCCGAATAAACAGGATTATAGTCATCCCAACTCTTTCCCTTGAATTCCCATCGCCTAAAGCTCTTGATTCTTGGGAAATCATTGATGACCACCTCGACCCCATCTTCCCGTTCATCATTCTTGTTGAGCAGAAAAACCGTCACTTGTTCGTCTAATGGAGTACGGCAAGCGTATGCGCGTATATACCCGTGTACGCGATCCACCTCTACCAACTCCTGGCCTTCCAGGTGCTCATTGACTATCTTGTTTATCTCACCCATATTGGTGCGATTGTTGTCGAGGTCCAGAAGAAGTGATCCTCCATTTCTATCTTGACGATGAGGTCCGGTCCAAGCGGAATGAGTGCCCCAGAAATAGGTATGGGTCACATTCTTGAAGGAGATCTCGTTCATCACTAACTCGAACCACCACAGCGCCCTGGTGGTATGCCCGCCGCCAGGCAAACTGGTTCCGCTATTGGCATCCGTTTCTGTTACAATGATTTCAAGATCTGGTTTTGCAGCAATCCCATTTTGTGCTTTGCGTAAGTTATTTACATAATCTTGGGGGTCATTTTTCCAATCATCATAAGAGCTCGCTTTTGCGGCCCAGTTATATTGATGGACACTGACGAAATCAACAAGGTCGGGAGAGTGATCGATGACTGCTTTGTAATACGCCGTTGCAGCCAGGATACCAGGCCCAACCGTGATGTTAGGATCTACCGCTTTCATGGCTGCCGCAAAATCCACGTATAGATCAACATACTCATCTTGAGACATGATGTCCCTATGATGGTCTTGTTCATTTCCCAGTTGCCAATAGATCCCTTCATATCCTTTATTATTTGCATAGAGAACCCATTCAACGGCCGAAGTCTTTAGATAGCTATAACTGGGTCCTCCATTATATTTATAGGACATGACATTAACACACACAACAGGTTTTGTATTTTGTTTTATACAGAGGCCCATGAATTCATCAAAATCCATAGCGCCTTTAAAGGAGCCATCATTATTAACTGCCCATGACCATCTGCCAGGAGAGCTCGATTGCGTAGCGACTTTGGGGCGTAAACCACCTGAAACATCATCATAGGGCGGTGTATGCCATAAATAATTGTTGGACAGAGCACCATAAGGAAAGCGTAGAGAACCCACCTTCATTTCGCGCATGGCATCCTCAAAAGACGTGTTTCTCTTCCTATGGATGTCGGAATCCAACAGCCAACATAGAACCGCCCCGGCCGGGCCCGGCACTACTTCTTTGACTACATTGCCGGCCTCAATTGAAATTGTGGTGGCCGAAAAACCCTGTATTGAGAATAAGGACAGGGCAATTGTCAATAACAAGGCTTGTTTTCTCATATGTTCCTCAATATCCCCAGAACATGGGAACCAAGGATAGAAAATTCAATTTCAACGTACAGAAGTGAGTATAGCATTGGGGATATAGCGATTCAAGATAAAGAACAGCTCATATAGTAGGGATGCACCCTATTTTATGTTGTCCTGTTCTTTGTGGATTTGTCCTGTCGTGACTTACCTTTCTTTGATTTCCTGAAAAGTCATAGGGCGCGTCCTTATTTATACTCCTATTTATACTGTCTATATTGAATACTGGGAGAACCGCCAAAAGGTCTCATTAACGGCTTGGTTTCTTTGGCTTTGGCGGAACCGGCAGAGGCAGATAATCCTGGTTTAGAATCATCCATTCCTGCAGGGCGGCTTTCAGGTCTTGTTCTGCACCGGTCGCCGCAGGCTTACCAATCAGGTTGTTAAATTCGTGAGGGTCTTCCTGCAGATCATACAGCTCGAACATTGGCCGCTGTTCGGCGAAAAATGCTTTCGAGAACTTCGCTTCGAGCATTCCGGTCTCGTGCCGCTCTTGCAGATCTTTCCACATGGCTCCTCCGGCAAAATCCACAGGCGAATAAGGCAGTTGCCACAAAGCGTTGTATATGAATTTATAACGGGACGTAATGACACACCTGCCAAGGTCAAAAGGGCCGGTTCCCTGCGGCAAGCCTGAGCCGTGAGCTCCCCGCTCGGCAAAGGCGTATTTGCGATCCTGGAACGGCTTCCCTGCAAGAGCGTTCAGGAAGCTGACGCCGGTCATTTCTTTTGGCGTTCTGACACCGGCGGCATCGAGCAATGTCGGAGCCAGATCCTCGCCCGAGATCAAAGCATCGGACTTCGTGCCGGGCTTAACATGCCCCGGCCAACGCACAATCAGGGGAACCTTCAGGCCCCACTCGTACAAAGTGCCCTTGCCGCGAAGCAGGGCGGCGCCGTTATCCCCCATGAACGCAACGATGGTGTTGTTCTTAAGGTTATTCTCGTCCAGCACCGCCAGCAGTTTTCCGATTTCTTCATCCATGCGTTGTATCTCACCATAGTAGCCGGCAAGGTCCTTTCTCACCAAAGGTGTATCCGGCAGGTTGGCGGGAATTTTGAGCGAGTCGGGATCGGGCTCATAAGCCTTGGCCGTATAGGTTCGGTGCGGATCGCTGTATCCCACTTGCAGAAAGAAGGATTTGCCCTCTGGGACCCGGCCAAGGAAAGTCCGGAGGTTCTGAGGATTTCTCGCAAAGTCTCCGGAACCAATCCAGTCGACCCGTTCATGGAACGTTTGCAGGTTGTATTTGTCGAAGACTTTCTGCGATGCTTCGGGCAAACTCCCGGAACCATCGAGATGGAAGGTCCGCCCGCACAGGCCCGTATAGTAACCCTCGCGGCGCAGCAGTTCCGGGAATGCCGCCACGTCTCTCGGCAGCGGGGCCGAAAATCGGGTCATTCGAATATCCACTGCCGATCGTCCCGTCATCAGCGAGGCACGAGAAGGAACGCATTGTGGGGCGGTTGTATAGGTGCGCTCAAAACGCATTCCTTCTGCCGCCAGTTTGTCCAGGTTCGGCGTTTTGAGATTGGGATCGCCGTAGCAGCCCAGGTGTGGCACGCTATGGTCATCCGAGAGAATGAAAAGGATATTAGGTTTGTCATTGTAAGATTTGGTTGCGCTCTCCTGCGCGAAGGCACGACTCAATCCGGCCAGACTGGCTACAGAAGCTGAAGCCAATCCAAGTAAACTACGACGGTCGATGAATTTCATAATCTCTCCTTGCCAATATCCAGGTAGATGTTTCGTTTTCAGAGCAGACAAGCCCTGTGAATCCCGGGAAAAACAAACCGGGGATCACGAATAACAATTCCGACATCATAAAGGCCCGGGCCCTATTCACACAAAAACATATTCAGAAATATTCAGGAAGAATATTCAGGGCAGCCGCCTGTTTTTAGCGCCAAGGTTTGCTGCTTGGGTGTACGTTCGTCGGTAGGGTACGATGAATCGCACCACTTGTTAATAGCATAGAACCATGCCGGACTACAGACGATGGTTTCGTGCCGGCGGGACATATTTTCTTGCTGTCGTGTCATTTAAGCGCCAAACAGATATTTCACGACGCTCATGCCTTGAGGCCCTTTCTCTTTCCGCTCGAGAATGAATCGGCATAATCGGAATGGTGCATATATCGTATGTCGTATGTCGAAGATCGCCAACGGCCAGTCGCAAACAATCAATGCAGAAAGGGGAATTTCTTATGACGCACACGTGTGGGTGCCTTCCACACCAAAACCGACTGAGACCCCACAGCCATGAGAAATGCAGGCTAAGGGTTTCTCCTGAGAATTCCGATCAGAATCTGCGACTGCTCGGAAATGGGGCTGCCTGGGCCGACCCAGTCGCCTCCGGGGCCCGCTCCCCAGGAACGAACCGACCACCTGGAAGGCTCCTTGAACAGGCCGCGCTGCACCTCGGAGACCGGCGATGGAGACAACGTATTCTCCATGAAGTCCGCCACCGCCTGGGCGCGTTTTGCTGAGAGGAGCCACTGTTCCTTTCCTTTTTCTGCGTCGGCGGCCAAGCCAAGTACATACAACTCGACCGGCTTCCAGTCGGTATCCTGCTGCAGGTCCCGGCAGAATCCCGTCAGGAATTGCCTGGCCTGCTCGTTAATATCCGCGCGGCCGGATGCAAAATGGACGTTGGCTACTGTGAAACGGGTGCCCCGGGCCATGATTTGGGAAGGCACAAGGGTGGCCACCTGCCTGAGTTTCTCAAGGATTCGCTGAAGCTCCTCTGCTTTGGCGTCGATGGTTCTGCGGTCGGACGATTCCTCCGGCTCCGGCACGAAGTGCTTGGTCTTGCGGTCGCCGAGCGGCGGCGTTTGGCTCTTTCCGAGGAGCGATCCAAGTCCGACGTACGCGATTGATTCCAGGAAGGCATCTCTGCCTTTGTTGAAGAGTTCCGGATCCTGGACGTCGGCCAGGCTCAAGAGCATGACGAAGAAAGTCAGCAGCAACGTGACCATGTCTGAAAAGGTGACGATGTAGGCCGGGACTTTAGGCCCCCCTGCTTCATTTGTCCGTCGCCGCAACCTCAATTTAAGATACTCCATTCCAGCAGAAGGATTTCAACCGTACGTTCAGATTCTGACTGTCCTGAGTCCGGCCCACCCTTTCGCGGGTCTTGCTGCATCGCGGCGCCGGCTGCGGCGATGTTGAAGCGGCCGCTGTCAATCTCCTGCTCTGCGCTGAGGTGCTCCATGATCGCCCAGGCGCGCGGCAGGCCGAAATACTCGCTGCCGGAATTGCCCGGCGGTCCGCTCTCGGTGATGATGATCCGGCTGGGTACGCGCCTCAGGAAGGAGGCCATCGTGTTCATTGTGCCGCGTCCTTCGGCCGAAAGGACCGTCCCCGCACCCCAGAAAAGCCTCTTCGAGGGGAACCGGAATGCCATTGCCCCGTGGAGGTCCGCGAGCCTGGTCTCTTTCATCACGCCATCCGCGAGTCCTTCCTCAAGAGTCGGTTTCTCGCTGCCCTGATCGAGATCATCGGTGTATTTGACTCGCGGCAGAAGCAAGAGCGAATCGCTGTCAGTGCCTATGACCGGGGTGATGCTGGCGAACGCTCGGGAGTAAATCACCTTCAGGCGGCGAAAGACGCGGTCATCAAACGATGAGAAACTCAAAAGAAGCACAAAGAACGTCAGCAACAGCGTCATGCAATCGCTGAACGTGACCATCCATTCCGGCGCGCCGGGGGCCTCGTCTGCTTCTTGTTGTTTTTTTGCCCGCCTCACTATATCTTCGCCTTGACTTCCTCGCGCCTGCTTTGGGAGATAAACGCCTGCATTTTTTCTCGAATAGCCGTTGGATTATCCCCCTGGGCCATCGAGCAGATGCCTTCGACAATCATTTCCCTTGCGGTTGCCTCGGCTCTGGAGTAGATTCCCAATTTTCCGGCGAGCGGGATGAAAATCAAATTGGCGGCAAATGCCCCGTAGAACGTGGTCAGCAGGGCGACCGCCATGCCGGCGCCAATCTGGTCCGGCGAGGACAAGTTCTTGAGCATTTGGACCAGGCCGATCAGCGTCCCAATCATCCCGAAGGCCGGGGCCGCCGCACCCATGAACTCGAGAATCTTTTTGCCGTTGTTATGACGGTCCTGGAGGTTTTCGATCTCCAGCGTCATGAAATCTCTGATGGCCTCCGGATCGTTCCCATCGACGAGCATTTGCAGGCCCTTGACGAAAAACAGATCACTGACCTTGGGTATCTCCTGCTCGAGAGCCAGGGCTCCATCGCGCCTGTTGATCGCCGCAAAATTAACCATATTCTGGACGAGCTCCGAGGCCGAAGGGATCTTTGTGACAATCGTTTTCTTGACCACCGAGAATATTCCGAGAAATTGAGGCAGAGAGAAATGGATGAGTGTTGCGCATAACATTCCACCGATGGTTATGGCCAACGAGGGCAGGTGCACGAACGATTGCCACCCGCCGCCGACAACAATGGCACTGACAATGACAAAAAAGCCAAGAAGAATCCCGATTATGGTCGCAATGTCCATAGGACTACGTTCCCTCAACGATCTGCTTCAATCTCTGGCAGAAGGCCGCGGCGAGAGCAGGCTCAGAAGCGGCCAGCTCCGCCAGCAGTTTGGCCTTGGGTCTCTCGGTCATGTAGTAGAGGATCTTCACGGCATCATCAAAGCTGCCGCCTCTGTTACCGCTCTGTGTCTCGTCGCCCCCCGCCGCGCACATGTTCGTGAGGATATTGCCGGCGCTGGTCGCCTCCATCTTGTCGTAGGTAGCGGCTATAGAGACCAGATTGACCCGTTCCGCCTGGTCAATCTCAAGCCTGCTCTTGAGCAGCCTGTCGCGCTCACTCTTGAGGTTGGCAACCGCCGAAGCAAGCTCGATCCGCAGATTGTTCAGCTTGTCGATGTCTTCTTTGAGCACGTCCTGAGCCATCTGGAATCTCCGTTCACGCACGGTCAGTGCCTGGAGCCGGTTGTCATAGTCCCGCATTTTATCTCGGATGTCCTGAATGAGGTTTTTGAGCTGCTCTTCCGTCATGGCTTTCTTCATGGATCCGGAACCCGCCTCGACGGCGCCTGCGAATGTGGCTTCCGCCGGCGATGCGTCCCGTTCGGATCGACCGTCGGTGACGGGTGGCTGCTCTGACGTCTCAGGATGATTCGCCGCAGACGAATGTGTGAGCCAGGCGAGGACAAAAGCACCGGCAAAACTGACCACTCCCGCGGCGGCCATGAGGATCAACTTCTTAGTCATAGGTTCTCTCCAAACTTTGCGCTTTGCGGACAAATGAGACGCCGGCCCTCTCATCCAGCTCTTTTTGCTCCAGCCTCTCCTGTTCTCTGATAAACTGCCGTTTCGTCTCTGCTCGCAATTGTTCCAAACCTTGCTTGAACTTCCGAAGTTTCAACACCTCGGCGATTTTCTCTTTCTGGTGCGACTCCAAAGCGTGAAGTTTCTCTTTGAGCTTCTTGATCTGCTCGTCGCTGGCCGCCGAATACCTTAGAAAGAACTCCTGGCGGCCCAATCGCTTCTTGGGATTCTCTTTGGCCAGGCCATGGACTATTTCTTCCAGCATCTTCTGCCGGCTCAGCAATGCGCCTCGCGCTTCGGCCAATTTTTCCGTCAGCTCGAACAACTGTGCCCTGGCTCTCTGCTCCTCCTTCTGCTTAATGTCGAGGACGCGCTGCAGCCGCCATACAAAACGTTTCATTGAGTTTCCAATTCTTCATTGAACTTCTCCAAAATTGGAGTTAGGCATACTTTTGGAAAGAAAAAATCTTGTTCTTCAGTCTCACGTCAGTCTATTGTCCCTGCGAACCCAACAGGTCATCCCAGGCCCGGGTGATGCCGGTCAGACGTTTGACCGTCTCCGGGAAATCCGTTCTGTCCCGGACCGGCTGGACCAGGAAGTTCCGTATCCTGTCGATCAAGGCCACGGCTCCGTCGATGCGCCGGTTGTTGCCCGGGGCAAATGCCCCGATAGTTATCAAGTCTTCGGCATCACAATAGACGGCGTATATTTCCTTGAGCTTCTGGGCCGCCAGCTTATGCTCTTTGCTTGTCACCGCCGGCATCAGCCGGCTGATACTCTGGAGAATATCGACGGCGGGGTAATGGCCCCTTTCCGCCAATTTCCGTGACAAGACGATATGTCCATCCAGCAGGCTTCTTGCACTGTCCGCTACGGGATCCGCCAGATCGTCGTTCTCAACCAGGACCGTCAGAATACCCGTAATGCTGCCGCGTTCGGCGCAACCCAGACGTTCGATGAGTCTTGGCATCAGAGAAAAGACGCTGGGGCAATACCCCTTCGTGGCCGGCGGCTCGCCCGCGGCAAGGCCTATTTCACGCTGCGCCTGGGCAAAACGCGTCAGTGAGTCCATCATGAACAGGACGTTCTTGCCCTTGTCCCTGAAGTATTCGGCGATTGTAACCGCGACGAAGGCGGCCTTGACCCGCTGAATCGGCGGCGAATCCGACGCGGCGACGACAACAACGCTCTTCGCCAGGCCCTCTGCGCCGAGATCTGTATCGAGAAACTCCCGAACCTCCCGGCCACGCTCGCCGATGAGCGCCACGATGTTGACATCGGCGTCGCTTGAGTTGGCGATATCGCCGAGCAGGACGCTCTTGCCCACGCCGCTGCCCGAAAAAATACCGACTCTTTGTCCCGTGCCGCAAGTCAACACTCCATCTATCGAGCGAATTCCCAAAGCCAGAGGACGAGTGATTCTCTCCCGGCTCAGAGCTTCAGGGCTGCTTGCGTCCAGGGCCTTCTCGTCCCGTCCGGCCAAGGGGCCTTTGCCATCGATGGGCTCTCCAAGCCCGTTGAGGACCCTTCCCAGGACAGTGTCGCTCAGGGCGATGTGCCTCGGCGTGCTCCTGGCCGTGACTGTATTGCCCGGTGATATTCCCTCGATGTGTTCCAGGGGCAGTAAGATCAGGTGGTCATTGTGGAACCCGACCACTTCGGCCAGCACGCACCGCCCAGGACGAATCTGGATGCTGCAAAGCTCCCCCAGCCCGAGGGCCGGGCCGGTAGATTCAACGGTCTGGCCGGAAACCCGCACGACAAGACCCTGACAATCCAGCAACCGCACGCCGCTCAGCGCCGAGTGAAACTTCGCAAAATCGATCAGGCCGTGATGAGCTTCACTTATAGTCATGCGTTATTCCGCCTTCCTGAGCGCTTTGCCAATTCGTTCCAGATTCTCGTCGATCAAGGACTTGATGATCCCCTTTGGGCTCTCGATAAGGCATTCCGCCCGTCCGATGTTCGGGTCTGGTACAAACTCAATGCCGGCCAGGACACCGCCTTGTTCATCATGCTGCTGCGCTTTTCGGCACTGTGCAAGGTCGTCAGGATTCAAATGCACCACCAAATCATGACGGCTTGGTGCGTGCATGAGTGTTTCCTTGACGATAGATTCAATTTCATAGTCCCCGTTGTCCACTTTGTGCATCAGGATCTTTCTGGCGATTTCCACCGAGAGCCTGGCGATTTCTTCTCTGTGCTCGCTGAATATCCCGGCGTACGATTCGTTCAGCTTGGCGATCACCCCGTTCAATGTCTGGCACACCTGCGAAAATGCCGCTTTCCGGGCATCTGAGTCACCGGGCACGGTAGGCTCCGTCTGTGCGCTCGAATTCACAGGGTCGTGAGCGGGCGAAGCGCCGCCGGCGCTCTGAGGATAACCATCCAGCAGTTCGGCAGAGACAATCGGCCTATCCAGAGAGAGAGCCGCCGCCTGTGACATTGTCCTATCGCCCTTTCATCCTGAGTTTGCCTTCTTCATTCGCCTCTCGGAGCGGCTTAACGACTTCTTCTCTGGCGTCGAGCACTTCCTTTTCCAGCGGTTCCTGCATCAATGAGACTTCTTCATCCAGCGTGGCCATGGCCCGCTCGGAGATGTTCGACCGTATCTTCTGCACGATGTCTTCGTCGGCTCCGTGAAGCGCAATGGCTAATTTGCTCGAGTCCACGGTCCGCAGAGCCTCCTGCAGGGATCGGTCGGCCACCGAGGGAATGTCTTCCCATGTTATCATCAGGCACCTTACCATAGTGGCGGTTTGCTCATCCTGCTTGGCGATTTCATCGAGCAGTTGGTCCCGCAGCGCTCTGTCCAAACCACTAAGCATGATGGCGAGTTTCCGCAGCGTCTGCTCCGGTTTCTCCACGAGGGTCTCGCCTTTAAGGCTCTTGAGCCTTTTGGTGATGGTCGATGCGATTTGCTGCTTGACTCGGTTGCCCACCAGTTCCGGATTCGTCATCTTGCATACGGCTTTGAGCCGTGCCTCTTCTTTCAACAGCGCCAAGACCTCCTGGCTTCTCTTCGGCGCCAGCTCGGACAGCACCACGGCAATCGTCTGCGGGTGTTCACCTTCCAGGGCGAGAACAAGCTCATCGGTGCCGGCCTGGCGAATATCCGCAAACAGATCTTTCTTCTCTATCGTTTCTCGAATCTCGGATTGAATCTGGTCGGCTTTGTCTTTATCAAGGAGGGTGAGAAGCATCTCATTGAGAAAAGTCCTCACGCTGAATCTCTGGGTGTGTCTTTGCTGAAGCGTGTTGCAGAATTCTCGGGCGACCTTCGCCTGCTGCTTGATGTCATGCTGCTCCGAAGCATCGATTCGCGCAAGCTCCATCGCGATTTCCTGGACATCATCGGGGGCGAGCCCTCTGAGCAGTTCCGCGGCGGTAGCGGTATCCAGACTCATCAACAACAT
>Ga0307379_10012953_pt1 | contig 10835 bp, 3 predicted proteins | sample UN2MG_FD_202237 | JGI IMG/M metagenome (GOLD analysis project Ga0307379, IMG submission 202237) | Soil microbial communities from Risofladan, Vaasa, Finland - UN-2 | ecosystem: Environmental > Terrestrial > Soil > Coastal area > Acid sulfate soil | place: Finland: Risofladan, Vaasa | collected... | reverse complement strand
CATCTGCGCCAGGCGCCGGCTCGTCTCCTTGATGCCCAGGCGCCGGCACACGTCCTGCTCGATGGCGCGCCCGCGCCGGCGGTTCAACAGGATTGCTCTGTCGGACCGGGAGAGCCGCTCTGCCAGTGTCCCCATCCGCGACGGTCTCGCCTCCCCCGCTCAGGGGGCGGGAGTTGTACCATGATAGCGGGAGGGTTGCAAGAGGCTGGTTGCGCGAGGTGGCAAACCCACGCCGCAGTTCAACACGATGCGCAGCACCAGTGGGCTTGTCATCGAATGACCGGACAAACCCGTCCCATACAAAACGAGATGCGTCTCGCCGCCGGCGTTTCTTTGGGAGTGTCACGGCAAAGCGATATGGCCCGGTCCGTGCCCGGTACCCGTACGGGCCTGTAGGGCTTGACGGCGCGGTACGGGTCCGGACGGCAGGCAACGGGATCGGCTGAAGCAGGTGGCGGCGCAGCGTGAACGTAACTCCTTGCCGGGCAAAGATTTAGGCCTATTTTCTGCCGTTTGGCATGCCATTCCGGCGGTTTTTTCCCCGGGTTTTTGGGCCGTATCCGTTTGATTTCTGCGTTTTTTGCGTCATACTTAACAGTGGAAAGGTATCGAGGCCATCGGCCTCGGCACCTGCACGTCACATTCATATCGAGAGGGTCGCGCGCGGCGTGTGGCCGTGCGCGAGAACCGGGGGAGAACTGCGGGGCGGAGAGTCTCTACTTGGAGAGCGCGCCAAGACGCCCGGACGAAGCGTTCGCCGGCCGACGCGCCGGCGCCGCGGGACCTTGCCGCGTTCGATTGGGTGGGGCTGCTTCGGCAGCCGAGAGGACGAATCCGAGCGAACCCGTCTCATACGATGTTCGAAGGAGGTTCGAGATGAACACTGCAAAGGCACTTACAGGGTTGGTGGCAATCGGCATCTTCCTCGCCGCAAGCGGCGCGGCCCAGGCGGGGCCGATTGGGGAATTCAAGGTCCAGCGCGGCGAAATCGACGTCACCGGCACGGGCGTCAGCATCACGGCCGGAGTCGATTACGAAGCGCCGGCGAATCTGGACAATGCGTTCGTCCGCATTGTGAACACCCGCCTCTCGGGCGGCGGCAGGTCGAGCGGCGGTGGTAACCAGAACAGCGCCGACTGGAACGTCTCGATCTCCAATCCCGGCGACCTCCTCACCTCCATCAACTTCGACCGCTACAGTAACAGCAACGACACGCGCGTCACGTGGGAGATCATCGAGTACGTCGGCGCGCCCGGCGGCCCGAACGAGTTCATCGTGCGGGACCAGACCGAGATCGAAAACACGGCCCAGTCGGCCACGGGCGCGGCCGTCGCAGGCATCGTGAACGACGCCAACGTCGTGCCCTTCATCACGGGCCAGCGCGGCAGTGCTGATGACGTGAACAATGCGCACCTGACCATGCACTACTCCTCCTGGGACGACACCACCGACGCGCCGACGTTCACGCGCGGCGTCTCTTCCGACACCGCCGCCGCCATCAGTTACGCGGTGGTGGAATTCACCGGGTCGAACTGGGACGTCGACCGAGCGGTCTACGACTTCAGCACCGCCACCGGCACCACCGAGACGGTGACCATCGATCCGGTCGACCTCGGCAAGACGTTCATCCACGCCCAGAACACTGCAACCGAGACGGGCCTCAACGACCAGGGCGTCGACACCAGGCTCACGGCGGCCGATACCGTCTCGTACAGCGTCTGGGTCGACACCGATCAGATCGGCGTCGCCTGGATCATCGAAAACACCGAGGCCGATCCCAACAAGGACATGGTCGTCCAGCACGTCGAGGGGAGCAAGGCAAAGGGAGGCGGCGATGCGGTCCCATGGACCGAGACCATCTCCAACGTGTGGAACCTCTCCGGCACGTCCATTATGGGAGAATCGGCCACCTCGGATGGAACCGGCACCGCGCACCCACGGGGCAGCATCAACCTCCAGTTGACCGCCGCCGATGAGGTCACCCTCTGGTGGTCCGACGACGGCCAGCCCAACAACTACTCGTTCGACGTCGTCGAGTGGCCCACCGCCTATCTCCTGGACCTGACCTGGGACGGCGCCGGGGACGGCAACTGGGGCGACATCGACGGCCTGGGCAACTCCCGCTGGACCGGTGGCGATCTCGACGATTACCCCACGGCCGACTCCGACGCCATCATCAACACGGCCAACACGGTCACCGTGGCCGCCGACCAGGCCGCCCACGGCGTGGCCATCAGCAACGGCGGCATCCTCAGGATCGCCGCCACCAGGAGGCTCGACGTCACCACGCAGGTCGCCGCCGCCGGCGGGCACGTTGAATTGCTCGACGGCTCGACACTCAAGACCGGCGCCGCCACCCTCGCCACCCTGAAGGCCGACGGCAGCGCCACGGTCGATGCGGCCGGCCCCGTGGCCGTCGCCGGTTACTCCGATAACAGCACCCCCACCGCCCTGACGCTCAAGGGCGGCGGCACGTTCAACCTCGGGAGCGTCTCGACGGTGGCCGGATCCTCCTTCGCGGTCAACGGCAGTTCGCTCCAGGGCGAGACCGCCGCCAAACCGCTCGGCGACGCCCAGACGCTGACCCTGACCGGCAGCACACTGATCCTCACCGACGTCGTCGGCGCACCGGGCACCGGCACCGTGGCCGCCGACCCGAAGGCACACTATAAGTTCGACGAGATCGGCACCGCGACGACCGCCGCCGACGAGACCGGCAACTACGACGCACCGGTCAGCACGATCAGCGGGACGCCGAACTGGGTGAACGATCCGGTCCGCGGCCAGGTCCTCGACTTCGACCGGGCCGACCAGACCTGGGTTGACGTGCCACCCATGGGCGACGAGGTGGACGCCGTCTCGTTCGCCATGTGGATCAACCCGCAGGCGCAGCCCGGCTCCTACGACGCCCTGATGAACAACGACGGTTGGTCCGGCGGCAAGATCCACTTCGCCATCAACGGCAGTTATACGATCGATGCCGACTGCAACGGCGGCGGCGGCAAAAAGACCATGACCAATGCCATGGTCCAGGGCGAGTGGCACCACGTCGTCTACACGTACCAGAAAAACGGCACCGTCGAGTACTACTTCGACGGGCAGCCCGACTCCAGTTTCGGCGGCATCCCCGACCGCACCGTCGTCATGGGCGGCGACACGGAGGGCCGTTCGATCGGCCAGTGGGGCGATGACCGACGGCTGGAAGCCATGCTCGACGACGTCGTCATCTACACCCGCGCCCTGACCCCGACCGAGGCGGCCCTGATGTACGCCACCCACACGGCCCCCGACTTCTCGGCCGTCAGCCTGACGATCGGCGCCGGCACCTCCACGCTCCAGTCGCAGTGCATATCCGACGTCACCTTCGCCGGCCTGACGATGAAGCAGGACGCCGCGCTGGTCACCGCCGGTACGGCGGGCGCCGCCTTCGCCGGAGGGACGACCATCGAGGCCGGCGCCACCGCCGTCAGTTTCAACCCGCAGGCGCCGATGAACCTGGGCGCCATCGATGGCAGCGCCGCGCCCAACGTCGTCATCACCAAGACCGGCTCCGGCACGCTGGCGCTCGATAGCGCCGGCACAGATTTGGCACCGACGGCCACCATCGACGTCCAGGCAGGCGCCCTGCAAGGCTACCACAGTTCCAACCCGTTCGATGAGGCGACCCTGAAACTCAGCGGCGGCAACGTCCTCCTGTCGGCCAAGGCGGGCATCGGCCCCGATACGGTCACCTACGACAACCCCGTCGTCGCCGACGCCAACGGCACCCTTACCGCCGGCCAGGGCGCGGCCGGTGAGCCCGCGCCGATGGACGTCGTCCTCGGCAGCACGGCCAACGGCGTCACCATCAACAGCGGCAACACTCTGACCCTGCGAGCGACCGACGGCTACACCCTCAGCGTCGCCGGCAACGTGACGGGCGGCAACCTGGCCGTGGACCAGGGCACCGTGAACCTCGCCGGCGCCACTGTGGCCAGCCTCAACGTCTCCGGCACCGGCCAGGTGAACCTGAGCACCAACATCAACCTGACGAACCTCACCGTCACGAACGACTCGGTCCACGCCGGCAGCCATCTCGTGACGGTTGCCGAAAGCGGCGTCATGACGTGCGGGGCCTCGACCTATACCGCCACCAGTGGTTCGTTCAACGCCACCGGCGACATCACGCAGACCGGGGCCGGCACCCTCATCCTCGGCGGCACCCTGACCGTCTCCACCGAAGGCAAGGCCACGTTCCTGGAGGCCAAGATCGGCGACGGCCTGGACGGCAGCCTGGTGACAAACCACCCGATCTACAGCGTCATGGGCAGCGGCACGGATATCTGGAACAAGAACGACGACTTCTACTTCGCGTACCAGCAGGTCGACGCCGGCGAGGAGATCGACGTCTCCGCCCGCGTCCCGGGCTTCACGGGCGGCAGCAACGCCTGGCGGAAAGCGGAACTCATGATCCGCGACGATCTTGACGACACCTCCGCCTTCGGCGCGAACATGCAGTCGTTCAACGACAACGTCGGCGCCCAGTATCGCACGGCCGTCGACGTCAATGCGCTGGGCGACTATCACGGCGGCGACCCCGAACCCACGTTCATCCGCATCAGGCGCGCCGCCGGCTCCAGCACCATCGAGTACTACTATCGTGAAAACGAGGGCGATCCCTGGGTGCTCCAAACCAGCCACGACATCACGATGACCGGCACGGACTACGTCGGCCTGGCCGTGACGGCACACGACGCGGCCCAGCAGACCACCGTCGACTTCGACTACCTGGCCGGTTTCGCCTTTGACCCGGTTCCGACCACCTTGAACAACCTGACCGGCGAAGGCACCATCGTCGGCGATATCCTTATCGCCGGCGCCCTGGCGCCCGGCAGCAGCGTCGGCCGGATCGACGTCGCCGGCGACCTGACGCTCGACACCGCCGCCATCTACGACGTCGACGTCGACGCCGCCCTCATCGACCTCGTCACCGTGGACGGCGACCTCGCCCTGGCCGGCATCCTCTCGATCGACGGCCTCCTGACCGAAGAGGAGTACACCATCATGACCTACACCGGCGTCCTGTCCGGCGCCTTCGACGACATCAGCGACGTCGTGGCCCAGGGCATGACCGTGAGTTACAGCCTGCCGGGCGCCGTCCGGATCACGCCCGAGCCCGCCAGCCTCGCCCTGATCGCCCTCGGAGCGCTCGGTCTCCTGATCCGCCGAAAACGCAAATGAGCGGTCCCCCCAAGGGGACTTCCGAAAACCAACGGGCGGCTCCCCGCGAGCCGCCCGTTCTCTGTGCGCGGCGGGTGGCATGGTCAACCCGAAGGGTGACCATGTTCAAAGGCGGCGGGTGGCATGGTCAACCCGCAGGGTGACCATGTTCAAAGCCCAGTGCCATGCTTTCGCTGGCGCGCGGCGGCCTTCCCAGGCCGCCGCGAATGCAGTTCATGCCTGTTCCTGGTGGCCTGGGAAGGCCACCAGGCCGAACAAAAAGGCGAAGTAGCGTTGTAAGATCAGCCGGCAGCCCCCGCTCGCGCGCGGCGCGGGCCAAGTCGATCTTTTCCGCCATTCCGGATGACGTTGGCGAGGGCGAATCGAAATCAGGGAGCCGCTTCCGGTCGCCCTCGAACCACTCCTACCGGGTGCCCGGACGGGGGTCGCCCGGATCGGCCGGCTTGTGCGGCTTCGACTTCGTGTAGGTTGCCGCCATGGGGGCGAAGACGGTCCCGTCGTCCGAGAAGGCGCGAAGGGTAAGCGTGGTGGTTCGCGTGAAGGTCAGCGGCCCCTCGCAGAGCGAGGATGCGGACGTCGGCTCGCGGCCGTCGGTCGTGTAGCGCAGCGTCGCTGCCTCCATCAGGTTCCGGACATCGACCGTGACCGACTCCTTGAACGCGCCTGCGTGCGGCGTGAGACAGGCGAGGGTGTTGAACGTCCGGTTCCGCTTGCCCAGTACGAGGGAGACGGACCCCTCGCCCGCGCCCGTGAACCGGAAGGCCGCGCGGCCCTTCGGCGCCGGAGCATTCATCGCCGGGTGGCTGGAAACGAGTTCCCTGTCTTCCAGCCACGGCCGGACGTTCAGGGTCCGCAAGGGGCAGCCTTCCACGACGATCCGCTTCGTCAGGCGCCCGTCGCGGACGGTGCGGTCGATCGTCACCCTGGTCCACGCGGTCTTTCCGTTCAGGACGACGGGCGTGTACGTTTCCACGTAGTCCCAGGCGTCGGGCAGATGGTCGCTGACGGTGAACGAATCGTCCGGGATGGCGTACCGCAGCCCGGCGAGCCGCTCGATGAGCAGGGCAGTCATGGCCCCGTCCCAGTTGTAGTACATATCGCCCCACGGCTTGTAGTCGGGGTCCCAGCACTCCGGGGCGACGGGGTAACCGTAATCCCTGACCATGCCGCCCAGGTGGCCCAGCGTGCAGTAGACGGCCTCGGCGCCGCAGCCGTGCCGGAACATGCCTTCGACCGCCAGCCACGTGCTGATGGACGAGACGGCGAAGACGCCGTTTTCCGGGCAGTCGGGCGGCCGGATATCGAGCGGCACCGGCCCGACGAACCCGGTCTCGGTGTTCATCACCCACCGCCGGACCATCCGGCGGGCCCAGTCGTCGGGCATCTCGTTGCACATCATCGAGGCCAGTTGCCAGATATCCTTCCATTTTGCGCCCTTGCCCGCATAGTAGTCCGGCCACTGCCCGGACCAGGGCGCCTTGAAGTTTTTCACAATCGCCGGCCGCATGGCGGCCCAGTGCGCCACGTCGTCATCCTTCCCCAGCGCCGCCGCCATCTTGACGAGCGTGTCGAGGGCGTTGATCTCCAGCCCAAAGCACCGCTGCGGGCCCGTCCAGTACAGTTTCCGGTACAGGTCGTCGTAGACCTGCCCCAGGAACTCCCGGTCGCCCGACTGCTCGTACTGCCGCCAGGCGAACTCGACCGTCCCGACAAGGTTCATCCACACCCCGGGCGAGTACCAGGCGACGCCGAAGTTGTCCGGCAGGGCGTTGTGCCCGTTCCTGAAGGGCACCATGAACTTCCACGACAGGATGTTGCCGTGTCCCCAGGCCCACTTGTCGGCCACCCACGCCCCCATGGCGGTGTAGGCCCACGAGTCCCACAGGTGCAGCCCCATGAAGTTGTTGACGGCCGTCTGCGTATGCGGGTACTGCTCCCACCCCCTGCCGGTGTGCGTGACGTACATGAAGTAGAGCGACCACAGGTAGTAGTAGGTTTTGACCACCTTTTCGTCGGAGCAGCGGAAGTACGGGATCTGCCGGTTCAGCAAATCGTTCACGTGCTTCGTCTTCGCCGCCAGCGCGGCTTGCGGATCCGACAGGAGCCGTTTCACACGGGCCGACGCGGCCCCGTAGTCGTCGCCCATCGCCATCGCCAGAACGAGCGGCCTGCCGGGAGCGCACGCGACGCTGAACCGGTAGGCCTGGCGGCCGTCCTCTTCTTTCCGGATCGTGTGCGACTCGGCGATGCGCTGCGACGCCGACAGAACGACGCTCAGCCCGTCGTACATCAGTTTGCCTTCGACCGCCGGGGTCTTCCAGGCGGGCTTCGTCAGGATCGTCCCGCCCTCGGTGACGTGGATGGCGTTCGCCTGGCGGTCGTACCGGGCCCTGGCCGTCGAGGTGCGGCTGAAACGGGTCTTCGGCGGGTCGCCGTCGTGCGTGGCGATGAAACCGGTGCTCGCGAAACTGTGCCCGTCGAACTCCAGCACGACCGGCTTGTCGGCGGTGATGACGGCGCAGAGGACGTCGTCGGCCGAGATGAACTTGGTCTCCTCGAGCCGGACGCCGCCGGCCTCGTACGTGCACACCTGCCTGTCCGGGCGCCAGATCATCGTCTGCGGCGGCGGGTACGGATGCCGCGTGCCGCCGACGATCGCCGTGCCGTAGGCGGCCCGGACCTGGCGCCAGAACTCCCATCCCCACTTGTCGTGGCCCGTCCCGCCGGGGCCGGTCACGATGCCGTGACCGCGCGCCCGCCCGTCGCGGAACATCGGGTGCGTGAAGCCGAGGGTCTCGTGCTCCTTCGTCCGCCACTTCGTGTCGGACTGACCGCCGACGTAATAGAGATGGTTCCCCGCCAGGAACCCGTGCTGCCTGCCGGCGATGTCGCGGGCAAGCATGCGGCAGTAGTCCGTGTACGGGGGGAGGGTCTCGGCGCGGCAAGGCGTGGACGCGGCGAGCGCCGCAAGGATCGCCAGGTACGGGAGTCGTCTCATTCGGCTTGCCCGCGCGTATGCCTTACCAGGCTGTGAGGCGTTCGGCCTTCTCCACTTGCTGGAGCGCCTCTTCGTGCGCCGTCAGTTGCTTCCGGCGTTCGGCCAACGTCTCGGCCAGCCGTCGCCTCTCGTTGTCGTCGGTCGCCCCGGCGATGCGCTGCCGCAGGTCCTCCATCTCTTTCGTCGTCCGCGTGCGGTAGGCGAGCAACTCGGCTTTTCTGGCCGCACGCATGTCCTCGATGGTTTCGGCATCGACCGCCTTGAGGTAGTCGGTCAGCCGCTTGTGCAACGCCTCGGCCTTCTCGGGCATCGCCTTCGCCAGATCCGTGCTCTCGCCGATGTCCTTGGCCAGGTTGAACAGCCGCGTCTCGCCCGTGTTCAGGTTCTTGACCAGTTTGTAATCGCCCAGGCGTATGGCGGACATCGGCAGGTTGCCGTACCACGGGAAGTGGAAGACGAGCCCCTCCGCGGGGCGCTCGACCTTGCCCGCGTTGCCCTTCTCGAAAAGCGGCCGCAGGCTGCCGCCGTCGATCCCGCCGGGCAGGGGCCGCGCGTTGCCGATAAGGTCGCTGATCGTCGCGAAGAAGTCCCACCCGGCGATGGGCACGTCGCACTGGCACCCGGCCTTGACACCCGGTCCGCGGACCACGGTCGGCACGCGGATACCGCCTTCCCACAGGCTCGCCTTTCCGCCGTTGAGCGGCGCGTTGCCGCGAAAGCCGCTGCCGTTGTCGGAGGTGAAGATAACGTAGGTCGAGTCCGCGATGCCCAGGTCGTCAATCGTCTCCAGCAGCGTGCCCAGGCCCGTATCCAGGTTCTCGATCATGGCGGCATAGAGCAGAATCCATGCGTTCTGGGGCGGAGGCGGGTCGGCGTAATCCTTCACCGTACACTTCTCGCCGCGTGGCAGGGTCCGGTACTTGGCGACCGTCTCCGCGAGCGCCTGGTGCTGCACGTGAACCGCGTAATGCGAGACCTGCATGAAGAACGGCCGCTCTTGCCGAACGCACTCGGCCATGAACGCCGTGGCGCGTTTCGTCAGGCTGAAGATCCGCTTCGGGTCGTCCGCCGGCAGGCCCCGGCCGTCCTTCTTCGCGAGCCAGTCGCCGTCGGCGTTGTTCGTGTGCCCGTCGGTCACGTCATAGCCCGCATGGTCGGGCCGACGCGGGGGGAACCCCCACTTGCCGAAATGCCCCGTCACGTACCGCGGATCGGCCGCCTTCATCATCTGGGGGATCGCCACTTCGTTGTGGCAGTCGATTCCCCTGGAGGCGGCCAGCACGTCGTGGACCACCGTCTGACGCAGCCGCGCGGGCGTCTTGCCGAACTGGATGCTGCCGCGCGTCGGCGTGCACGTCGGGGCGGGAGCGTAGGCGCTCGAGAAGACCATCCCCTCCTTCGCCATCCGCTCCAGCGCCGGCGTCCGGTAGAAGTCGCTCCTGGAATCAGGGCGGCCGCGCATCATCGGCACCGACGTGTCGGTCCAGCCCTGGTCGTCGGTCAGGACCAGGATGATGTTCGGCTTTCTCGGCGCCGCCGCACGGGCACGTCGCGGCGTGGCCAGAGCCGCCGCAACCGGTCCCGCCACCTTGAGCAGCGCACGGCGCGTCAGGCGGTGGTTCGTCGTCATCGATCCTGGCACCTCACCGCCCCTTACGGCCGTCGTACACGGCAGCATCATACCACCTCCGCCCCCTCCCCGCGTGCGACAAACCTCCGGCCCATGCCTTGACACATCCCAGTGCGGCCACAACAATGGCCCGGAACGTGATCCCCGGGAGAACCGCCGATGCCGATCCATCTGCCGCCGTTGACGCGACGCCGCTTTCTGCAAAGCGCCCTGGCCGCCGGCGCCGCCCTGCTCGTGCCCGGACGCCTCGGCGCCGCGGGGCCGGCGGTCGATCCGAACCGTTTCGCCCTGCTCTCGGACTCGCACGTCGGGGCCGACCGCGACAAGCCGTTCAACAAGGTCAAGCAGGCCGAGACGTTCGAGGAGGCGTGCGGCCAGGTCATCGCCCTCGCGCCTCGCCCGGCCACCATGATTATCTCGGGCGACTGCGCCCAACTGGCGGGCCTGCCGGGCGACTACGCCGTCTTCAAGGAGATCCTGGACCCCGTCCGCAAGGCCGGCATCACCGTCCACCTGTGCCTGGGCAACCACGACCATCGCGCGAACTTCTACGCCGCCTTCCCCGACGCCAGGCCGTCCGGGTCGCCCCTCGTCGCCGACAAGCACGTTGCCGTGGTCGAGTCGCCCCACGCCAACGTCTTTCTGCTCGACTCGCTCGACCAGGTGAACAAGACGCCCGGCCTCCTGGGCGAGGTCCAACTCCAGTGGCTGGCCCGCGCCCTCGATGCCCGCAAGGGGAAGCCCGCCCTGGCCGTCGCCCATCACGACCCCAACTTCGGCAAGCGCAAGGCCGGGCTCACCGACACCGACGCCCTGCTTGCGCTGCTGAAGGCCCGGCCCCACGCGGCGGTCTACGTCTACGGCCACACCCACCGCTGGGGACACACCAGGAGCGACGGCCTGCACCTGGTGAACTTGCCGACGACGGCCCACGTGTTCAAGAAGGACGAGCCGCGCGGCTGGGTCGATGCCCGACTCAGCGCCGGC
>Ga0307379_10012951_pt1 | contig 10838 bp, 11 predicted proteins | sample UN2MG_FD_202237 | JGI IMG/M metagenome (GOLD analysis project Ga0307379, IMG submission 202237) | Soil microbial communities from Risofladan, Vaasa, Finland - UN-2 | ecosystem: Environmental > Terrestrial > Soil > Coastal area > Acid sulfate soil | place: Finland: Risofladan, Vaasa | collected... | reverse complement strand
CGAACTCTGAATTCGCAGGCCCAAGCCCGACCGAGACTTCCGTGTTGGCCGGAAAATCGCTGGCGACCACTTCCACGATGGTCCCTGAAGGCCCGCTGGTCGGTGAGATGGTGACGGCAGGGTTGATGACGCGTCTCTGCTGCAGCGGTCCGAAGAGCAGGGTCTCATCCCGCGCTGTAAGGATCTCCAGATGCCCCTCACTGAGGCGGTAGTTCGTCGCCCGCTCCAGAATCGTGGTGTACTCACCTTCCTGCAGAATGCGCGCCTCCGGTCCAGTGCACTTCGGCTCGGTCATCCCCAGCTCTGGGAATCCGATATAGTCGCCGCTGGCCCTGTATGCGCCGCGGTAGCCTCTGCAGCCGGCATTCCCGCTGATCTCGTCTTCGGTGAAGGCGATCGTTATCTCTGAGCCCTCGACGGGTTGGCGGCCATTCAGCGAAAGAAGCTCCCACTCGGTGCCCACCAGGTCCCGGGGATCCATCGGGAATTCCTCTCTAACGGCGACAACAATGGTTGGCTCGGAGTCCGGGCTCTGTGACGAGACCGCAGGTACAAACATCAAAACGCCACCGGTCACCAGGCCCACCAGTGTGACCATCGTCATGCAACCCACCACGCCCAGCACGGCGACTACTATCAGAATGATTCGGGGTATTCTACCCATCTTGCTGCTCCTTCCTCTTCTGTATCCTTGCGTCTACTAAGATCGGCTCTACTCTATACCAGACGTACCGAGGTCCAAACAGGTTCCACCTCAAATTGCCTGACCCGGCTAATACCCTGAGCGTGCTCGAAACGACGCGTTACGACACAAGCGGAAAGAATACCAACTATACGGTCGCAGGAAGGGTGCCAGCCAAACTTGTGGGGATCGATGCCGTGGGCAGCCAGCATCCACGTAACTTGGGGTCCGTTCCTTCAGTCAGGCCGCAGTTGAGGAAGCGAAGGTATCCTGGGCCACAGCGCCCCATCTGGGTAGCTGCCCGCGTTCCTGAGCTAGCTCTGCCTGGCTCGAGGTGCTTACCGTCGCTGCCACCGGCGTCGGGGTCAACGGAGGAACAGGATCTACTCCCGCGCCGTGAGGCAAAAGTGCCCACGCGCCGACCACGAGAATGGTCAGGACCAAGAGGGCAACACCGTAGCGCAGCAACCATGAATCGGTCCTCAGCCACGCCCAAACACCCAACGTGATCAACACGAGAGCCAGCAGCCCCCCAATGAAGACAACATAGTAGGGAACCAGATCGTCCATGAAGTTCAGGATCGCACTGGCAGCGTCCATACTATGCGGCACATAGACGGCCAGCTGATGACTCAGTTGCCGATTCACCAGCACCAACGCGACCACCCCCCCGAGCACAAACACATCCAACATCATCAAGACGGACAGGATTGGCGGACGTCTCAGATGATCGTTTCCTCCACCAGAAGCTTGCAGAACCGTCATGCCCCTCCCCCCTCTGTTTGATGGTTTTCCCCATACAGTCCCGGCTGCAGCTGGGGTCTTGAATGTCCGGCTGTGCACTGCTATCTGGTTGCCTCCCCATTCGCCATACTGACAGAGATGCTCTCCAGTTCGTATCCCTTGCGACCAAATCCTGTCACCGCAACCCGCTCGTCCCGGAGCACCAGCCGCAGCAATTCCGCCTCGGCGATTGTTTCGTCAGTCACTCGGACTAACCACGTTGTTTGGTCGTTCTCGGTCGTGGTGCTAATGTCCGATACCCACGGTTGAGCGACGACGCGCCCGTGGGCCTCGCTGGGATCACCCTTGATGACTACCGTGAAGACCGCCCAACTGGGGCTTGCCCGCAAGTTCTCAAACGGTGTACACGCGACCAATTCGCCGTGGCTCAGGATGGCCACGGTGTCGCTCACCTGCTGTACGTCTTCGACCATGTGGGTGGCATAAACGATGGTCGTACTGGTTCTCAGTGATTCCAACACGCTGAGCACCTCCTGCCGTCCTGGCGGGAGGAGGTCGCCCGCAGGCTCGTCCAAGATAAGCAGCTCGGGATGGTTCACCTGGGCCTGTCCAATGCTCAAGCGTTGACGCTCGTCGGGAGAGAGCTCCTTGACGGGATAATCTGCCTTATCCATAAGACCAACCACTTCCAGCGTTTCTTCCACTCGCATCCCGATGACCTCCGCGGGAGCGCCATGGAAAGAGCGCAGCGCAAAGTGGAGCGTCTCCCGAGCCGTCATGTGCTCATGATAGAAAGGCTCCTCGCTGAGATAGCCGACTCGCTCGCGGAGCTCCAGGCTGTGACGCACAATATCTTGCCCCAATACGATGCCACTGCCGCCTGTGGGGGCGGTCAAACCCAGTAGGAGTCTTATGACAGTAGTCTTGCCGGCGCCCTTCGGCCCCAGTATCCCAAAGATGGAGTTACGGCGGACCTGTAAGTCGAGAGACTTGAGGGCCACCAGACCCCCGTAGGACTTGCCCAACCCCCTTGTTTCGATGGCTAGACCGTCAGCGCCGTTCACCATTCGTTACCCCAACCTGGTTCCACAACCTGACCGAATTCGCTCCTTGATTTCAAGAGCCGCGTGGAGGCCACCCAGGCCAAGTGTGGGAGTCTCTCGGGTCGAGTCGCTTCCCCCTGCTCAATTTCCAGCAATATGCCGCGTCCCCTGCAGTAGGCCCTGATCGCGTCGATCATCTTTTCCGGCGGCAGTGTCGTATTCTGCACCCGTTGCGCCGACCAGAAGACCCGCTCACCGCCCGGTAGTCTGTCCAGTTCCCTCTCTAGTGCCTCCAGGCCCTCAAGGCGTGCCTCGGGGGACGAGATTTCATTGCGGGTCTTGAGCCGATTGGTCCCCACGACCAACGAGAAGTACCAAACCTCCCCGTCCTGCCAGCTGTACAACTCATACCCTTTCATCGAATCGCCAAGGCGTGTTGAATCAGCGGTGTCTGTGGGATCGCGGCGCACATCCCGTGTTTCACAGGCGGCTACGAGCAGGGCAAATGTCAAGAACGAGATAGAGAGAATTGCCACCATACGCCGGCCTTGCACAGAAACCTCCTACGCAAAGAACTCCCCATTGGGGAAGAATGTATGGAGACTCACCACACGATAGTTCGACAGAGTGAGGTACAGGCCGGTCTCAGGGTACCCTGAGGACCCTTCCCGCACGATCTCCACCAACATGGTGTAGACGCTCTCCTGCAATGCAGCCCACCTCAATCTTTCGGGGACGCTTAGCTGGCCGGTCCGAAGTCTGCCGAAGCCGTGCTCAGGGGTAAACCGCCCCTGCCGCCAAGTCCGCGTCCAAACGTGTCGTACCCAACCACACCTCACCCTCGGGTCCAAAGGCGATAGCGCGGACCGGATCGCTCGCCAGTTCGTCCTCCGGGATGTACGTAGTCCACGCTCCATCGAAGCGAGCGACCCCGCCCTCCATGCCCACCCACAGCGCTCCAGCGGGTGACATGCTCAAGGCGGAGACGTTGTCGAGGGGAAGACCGTCAGCGCTGGCGTAGAACGTCCATGCCGACTCGTCGGTCCAAGACTGACCGTCGAAGGAGGCCAGACGGCGCTCAGGGGCCGTACCCCACAGCAGGCCGTCAGGGGTCACCGCGCCGACCAGGAAGCCTCCAGGAAAAGAATCAGCACCTCTGTACGTTGTCCAGTTCTGCCAATCGAACCGGGCCACGTAAAACGAGTCCTGCGTTCCCTCCCAACCGTTCGCCCAGATTGAGCCGTCGGGGGCCACGGCCACGGAACCGATCATTCTCTCATACGCTGTCCGCTCCCCGTCGAAGCGTAGCAGTCCGAAGCCGGTGGCGACCCAGGCGGAGCCATTTGGTGTGAAGTCGATGTCGCTGACGTTTCCCGTCAGCAGATACTCGCCACATAGCGCCACAGCCTCCCAGTGGACACCGTCGAAGCGCTGCACACCACAGCCCGCGCCAACCCACAATGAGCCATCAGGACTGACGGCCAGCGCATTCACCTCCGCGTTGTCCAGATAATACTGCCAATCGTGGCCGTCAAACCGGCTCAGGCCTCCGCCCGGGGTCGAGACGGAGTGATCCCCGAAACCGAACCATGCCGCACCATCTGGCGTTACGGCGACGGACGTAGCCATGTCGTGAGTTGGACCATCTCTCAGCAGGCGCCACTCGCCTCCTTGATAGATCCCCAGCCCCAGGTTCGTTCCAGCAGCGACGACGCCGTTTGCTGCCAGGGACACAGCGGATATGGACATCACCCCCTGCCCGGTGGTGACTTCATTCCACGTGCGACCATCGTAGTAGGCCAGCAGACCTCCTGGATGGTGAAAACCGCTAGCAGCAGCAACCCAGGGAGTACCGTCGACCGCAAAGCCGATGTCAGTAACTATCCCCTCCGGGGCTTCCTCGATCGCCCGCCACATGGCGCCACCGAACCGATAAAGGCCCTCAAAGAGAATGTAGACCCACACGTCACCCTTTGGGCCGACCCCCACGACTTGGGCGTGCGAACTGGGAAGCCCGTGCTCTTCGGTGTAGAACGTCCAGGCCTCTTCAGAGGGTGTGTATCGACCCACGCCACGCGTTGAGGCCACCCAGACCTCTCCTGTTGCAGCCACCTCTAGAGACTTGACCGAGGCATCAAACGGGTACTGTTTCCACTCCCTGCCATCGAAGCGGTTGACACCCGTCTCGGTGCCCACCCATACGTCCCCCTCCGAACCAACAGCCACAGTGCGAACAGCATCATCACCACCAACCCCGGCCTCACCATAGGTGCTGCACGTCGCGCCATCGAAATGACAGACCCCACCGCCCGAGACCAGCCACATGGTGCCATCGGGGGCCAGGGCTACATCTGTGGTCTGGATCAAGTGCCGCGTGTAGGCCCCCGAATCCACATCCCAATGTATCAGACCGCCGACGGTAGCCGCCCACAGGGCGCCGTCGGCGTCGAACGCGAGATCATGGATATCGTTGATGCTGACATATCTCGTCCAGCCGGTAGCTATGGCTTCAGACACCGTTGTAGTAGAGGGGACGGCGATCGTGCTAGACGGTGTCGCTGACGGGCGGGGTGCCGGCATACCTTCTCTGCATCCTGTCACCAATACGGCAATGACGGCCAGCACGACGGCCGCTTGTTTGAACTGCATTCTCACGTCCTCCAATCAACAAGACGCGCCCGGCACCAGCGGACACACCCGAGGCTCAAGCCCGTACCATCCAGTGGGCCATGGTCGTTTGGCGCGTAGTGCCGGGCTGTCCGGGAAGGCCTTCCCCGTCCTTCTACGTCTTGACCTGGTCCTTGAGTTCCTGGAACGCAACATCCCAGGCTATCACAAACCAGTTCTCGGCTGCGCGCCACTCAGCCGAGCTTCTCCAGCCAGAGTGGACGAGATGCACTTCCGTCCTGGGAGAAGACCCATCCTCCCGGGGAATGAAGAAGACTACGACGTGAGTGAGCGGATCCGCCGCGTTCATGAAGTGCCGATACTCCGTCGGTCCCTTCCACTCGAAGCAGAGGAACTTGTCGGGCTCAATCGCCGTCACCTTGCAGCCGATCGTGCTGTTGTTCTCCCTGTCGTCGGGTTGCCAAAAGAGCTCGTACTTGCCGCCCACGACGGGCTCGATTTCCGCCGTAGGAGCCAACCACGACTGGACCAACTCCGTGTTCGTGAACATCTCGAACGCTCGATGCGGGTCACAGTTCAGCTCCGCTCGTTGATGGATGATCCTCTCCATAATTGCCTCCCTCACACCTCACGCCGTTGCCCACTACGTCCAGTTCTTTTCGTTATCCCAGGTTTGGCTAGGTACGTCATCAGCACCACGCATCCCAACAATCATGTTGACCGTGTTTGCCTCGGCGTTTCTCCGTCGCCTGGGTCCCCACTCGTTTCACCTGCCTGTCGGACCTGCAATGAGAGCCCCTCAAGGTTATCCAATGCTGCCAGCAATTCCCCGGGCGAATCTCCCTTACTGACGAAGGCGTCGGCGCCGCCTTCCAGGGCCGCCCGGCGCGCATCTGGCCTCCCATTCAGAACCACGATCTTCATCTTGGGGCAGCGTGCGCGCATGACGGGCAGCATCTCCATGGCGTCCAGCCGCGGGAGTCCCCAGTCCAGCAAGAGCAGATCCGGGCAGGCTCTCTCCACGCCTGCCAGCAGTTCACCAGCCTCCGCTGCCTCACTCAGGACTCGCGCTCCGAAGTGCTGCTCCAGAAACAGGCGCAGGGCAGACCGCACACTCGCCTCATCGTCAGCCACCAAGGCACGCATTCACTCGTTCCTTCGATCTTCGAGGCCCGCTCCAAGTCCGTTGACAATATACAAGAGAAACTCCCCAAATGTAACGGCCATCTGGGGAGTCTTGGAGCCCGTCAGGAGGCGAGTGTTTACCCTGGTCAGGTGACCAGGTCGTGCTGAAGAGCCAGCGCCACCGCTTCCACGCGGCTGCTCACCCCGAGCTTGGAGAGGATGTTGCTGACGTGGAACTTGACCGTGGAACGGGTCACCACCAGCCGCTCTGCGATCTCGGGGTTACTCAATCCCCCGACCATCAGGGCCAGCACCTCTAGCTCCCGTTCGGTTAGCTCGTACCTCGGGTGAGACGATTTCCTCGTCGATTGGATCAAGGCGTGCATCGCCTCGGGGGACAGAGTGGGCCGTCCGGCGTGGGCGGACCGGATGGCCTCGGCCAGCTCCTCAGCCGAGACGTTTTTGAGCAGGTACCCAATGGCCCCGGCCTCAAGGGCCGACGTAACAAACTCCTCATTCTTGAAGCTGGTCAGGGCCACGACCTGTGTCTCAGGAAAGCTTTCTCTGATGGCTCGCGCGGCGGCCGCGCCGTCCAACCCGGGCATCACCAGATCCATCAGCACCACATCAGGCTGCACCTCGCCGCACTTGCGCAGGGCTTCCTCACCATCGGCAGCGTCACCCACGAGCTCCAGATCGTCGAACGCCAGAAGAAAGGCTGCCAGCCCGCTACGAACCACGGCATGGTCATCAACGAGCATAACGCGTATCATGCCCACCTCGCTCACTGCGGTCCCTTTCGCTGCGGGTCAGGCCAGACAACGGAGATCTTCGTCCCCTTGCCTGGTTGGCTGTGGATGGAGAACGCCGCGCCGATGTCTTCAGCGCGTTCGCGCATGATGCTCAATCCCATACCCTCCGTCGAGAGGCGCTCGATGTCGAATCCGTACCCCTGGTCGGTGACGATCAGCTCGACCCGCTCCCCTTGGCAGTGCAGCCTCAACAACGCCTGGCTGCCGCCCGAGTGTCTGGCTACGTTGTTCAGCGCCTCCTGGGCGATGCGGTACAGGGCCACCTGCACGTCGGGAGGCAGGGAGCACTCGCCTTCCACCATCAACTGGACAGGAACCAAGACTCGGCCAGTGGTGGCCTCTGCCAATTGACGCAACAGATCTGCCAGGCTGCCTTCCGCCAGGGCCCCCGGCCTGAGCTCCAGCAGCAGCGTACGCATCTCGGCCAGAGCACCCCGCGTCAACCGCCCCAGTTCATCCAGCCGTCGCCTCCCCTCATTCTGGTCTCGTTCCCACAGACGCGGCAGCACCTCGGCGATAAGGCTGGCCGAGAACAGAGTCTGTGTGACGGCATCGTGCAACTCTCGCCCCAAGCGTTCGCGCTCCTCCAGAGCGGCCAACTGCTGGGCCTGCGCATAGAGCCTGGCGTTATCGATGGCGATAGCCGCCTGGTGAGCCAATGATTGGAGCACCACCACGTCGCAAGGGTCGAAGGCGTCCAGTTGGTCGCTCTGCACATCCAAGACACCAATCACCCCAGCCTTAGTGGTCAAGGGCACGCATAACTCTGACCGCGTATTCACCGTCTGGGGCGTGAAGACGTATCGCGGCTCCTGGCTCACGTCACGAACGAGCATGTGCTCACCCGTGCCCGCTACCCACCCCATGATGCCTTCCTCCCCCACTTTGAGGCGGGGCGGTTGGAACTCAGGATCATCCCAGGCAGGCCCGGCCCCTGTCTTGGTGATCATTGCGTCACCCTCGTTCAGGCCGATACCGACGAGGTAGTATCCGAAGCTATCTCTGACCAGATGGACGATCGTTTCTAGCAGTTGATCGACGTCCAGGATCGAGGTAATGTGACGGCCGACCTCGCTGATGACACCGAATTGGCCCGCCCGTCGCTGCTCCATCCCGAATAGCTGGGCGTTCTCGATGGCCATCGCTGCCTGGTTGGCCAGGGATTCGAGCACCACAACGTCATTCTCGTCGAAGGCATCCAATCGCTTGCTCTGTACGTCAAGCACCCCGATAACCTGGTTCTTGGTCCGCAGAGGAACTGCCAGCTCAGATCTGGTCTCGGTGATCTGCGGCACCTCGAAATAGCGCGGTTCCGTGCTCACGTCGGGCACCATGAGTGGCTCGCCAGCGCCTGCGACCCAGCCGACAATGCTTCCCTGCCCAACCTTCAGGCGCAACGGCTGCTGCGCGTAGATCTCCCAGTAGGGACCAACGCCTGTCGTCATCACCACCTCATCTTCCTCGATCAGCCCGATGCCTACGAGGTAGTATCCCAGAATCTCCCCCACGTGTCGCGCGATTTCACCCAGAAGCTGATCCACATCGAGGATGGTGATGATGTTTCGTCCAACTTCACTGATCAAACGAAACTGCTCGGCCTGCTTCCGCTGAACCTCGAAGAGTCGCGCGCTTTCTACAGCAACCCCGATCTGGTGGCCGATGGAGAGAAGCAGATCGGTATCCTGCTTGCGGAAGAGACGACGCGTGCGACTGGAGACCGTGAGCACACCCTGCACCTGCTCCTTGGAAAGAAGGGGAATGCTCGCCACAGAACGGTATCCTTCCTCTACCACCGGTTTCGGCGCATCAGGTTCATGCTGCAGGTCATCGATGATAACGCAATTGCAGGACTCTGCGACCCTGGCAGAGATCAGCCCCTTGGCCGCCACACACCGGAAGTCATCGGAGAGCCCGCGAGAGCAAGCCATCTGGAGCTCACCCGTTTCCAGGTCTTTCAAGTACATAGCCCCCGATTCGAAGTCCAGCACCTCCAGCGCCTTGTCCAGCGCCGTGGGCAGCAGGGTTTCCAGGTCCAGGGAGCGGCTCACCGTCCGGGCGATGGTGTTGAGGGTTGCCAGCTCCCTGGTGCGCTCGGCCACACTCTGTTGGAGCTCGACCAGTGGCTGTTCCACAAAACTCTCCATCAATAAAAGCTAGAAGATCAGACCCAACGTCTCGATAGCACCTGCGTCTCGCTCAGGCTACATCCGGCGGGGGCCGGGCAAGGCGACCACCCCATGTCGAGACCCGATTCGGTCTACTTCAGCATCCACAGGCTGGCTGCCATGACCGCCATTCCCAAACCCACGCCCACAATGGAGAGGTGCTCCTCTCCAAAGGAACGTGCGGCAGGCACCAGCTCATCCAGGGAGATGAAGACCATGATGCCCGCCACAGCGGCGAGCATCAAGCCCAGGACCGCTTCGTTGAGGAAAGGCAGAAGGAAGAGCGCCGCCACGGCCGCGCCCGCCGGCTCCGCCACGCCCGAGAGGAATGACAACAGGAAAGCTTTCCTGCGGCTGCCGGTGGCCGCATATACCGGGGCCGACACCGCCAGACCCTCGGGGATGTTATGCAGGGCTATGGCCCCGGCAATGGCCACACCCAGGCTCACGTCTTGAAGAGCGCCTGCGAAAGTGGCCATGCCCTCCGGGAAGTTATGGATGCCCAGCCCCAAAGCTACGAGGACACCCGTCTTCAGAAGGGCACCCTGTTCACTATCCTCGGTGCGGTGTCGCTCCGCCATGTATTCGTGGGGGATCAAGAAATCGATGAGGAACATGCCCAGCATGCCGGCAAGAAAGGCCACGTGGGCCGGTCCAAAGCCTACCGCTTCTATGCCACCCGCGAGGAGTTCCACGAACGATACCAAGACCATCACGCCGGCCGCGAAACCCAAGGTAAGAGCCATGAAGCGCGGCCCCGGCTGCTTGACAAAGATGCCCAGTAGGCTGCCGATGGTGGTGGCCAGACCGGCCACTGCGGTCAGCGCCAGCGCAATGCCTACGTTCCCGGCCATCAACCTCCTCCTCAGGAAGTTCTCTCCGAGGGCCCGCCCAGGGAGACGACTGCCCTTCCGCCAAGTGGATGCCCCTCGGTGTCCAACCCCTGCTCCCGCCTGGAGTCACCCATTTGCCGAGAGTCTACGTCATTTGTGCTGCGCATGTCAATCTCGGGGGACTCTTCAAGGCCCGCCGCCATTCGCGTTTGACACACCGAGGAGAGTGGAGTAGAATCTGCAACAACCGGCGGATGGCAACCGTCCCGGCTCAGGACCATCCGCGCCTGGCCTCGACGGGCCAGTTTCCCCAAGCAGCGTCGCCTCCTGATTGACCAGCCGTTCAATAGCTACACGTCTATCCAGGCTTTACCCCTACGAGCAGCACGCTGACCGATGCCGCAGATTCCTACACGCGGAGCTTAAGCAGAATGCGGCTCGCGGAGATGCTCCTTAGAACGTGAAGGGCGTACTCCGCGCATAGTCACATTGCGAAGCACGGGGGAAGGTTCCTCCCGTGGAGCAGATAGGAGACGGCCCACCAGACATCGTCGGCGAGAACACCGATGGAAAGGAGAGGCGAACATGGCAAAAGTAGCTAGAGAGATGGTGGAACAGGCGGGCATCAACGTGGAGGAGCTGCTGGAGTTACTGGTCAGTAACGCAGCGGCCGAGCTCACCACCTACTACTACTACACCCTTTTACGGGTCAATCTCATCGGCCTGGAGGGAGAGGGGATCAAGGAGATCGCAGAGGTGGCCCGCATCGAGGACCGGAACCACTTCGAGGCGCTGGTCCCCCGCAT
>Ga0307379_10012949_pt1 | contig 10838 bp, 7 predicted proteins | sample UN2MG_FD_202237 | JGI IMG/M metagenome (GOLD analysis project Ga0307379, IMG submission 202237) | Soil microbial communities from Risofladan, Vaasa, Finland - UN-2 | ecosystem: Environmental > Terrestrial > Soil > Coastal area > Acid sulfate soil | place: Finland: Risofladan, Vaasa | collected... | reverse complement strand
ATAGAATTTTGAAAGAACTCCATACTTCTAAGGTAATATATTCTTACACAAAAAAATTACAAACGGGAATTTTGTTAAATTAATAGGGTAATGGTTAATAAATTTATTTTAAAACAAAGTAGCTGGTCCTTTTGACTTAAAATTACTCTGAGGGATTACTCTTGAAGTAATTCTAGTTGAAACGCTCATTAATCTTTTTCAATAATATTAATCTCACTTTTTTTCAGTACTGTAATTAAGATTGCAATAAAAATTAACGCACAGCCTAACCAACCCAACCATGTCATAATTTCATCACCAATGATGAAAGACGCAAAGATTACGGCAAAAACAGGTTCCAAAGTAAAAATAATAGCTGTTTGAGTTGGTCCCTGGTGCTGTTGGCTCCAATTTTGAAAAATAAAGGTTCCGGTAGTAACTACTAAACCCATATAAATAAATATTAACCAAAAGGGCAAACTAACATTCATTAAATCGTACGTTTCATTAAGCAAAAACGAGCCCCCAAAACTAAGAACACTAATTACAATTAATTGAACCGTAGAATACAAATATACATCTACTATTCGAACGTATTTATCGTTTAATACGATAAAAAGGGCGTATAACACAGCACATAGAAGGACTAAAAAATCTCCTATTATGATAGTTGACTCTCCTTCTAACAACAGAAATACCATTCCACTTATAGAAATGGTTACGGCAAGCCATACTCTCTTCTTGATGGCTTTTCTAAATCCTAACCAGGTGATAAAAGGCACCATAATAGTACTTAACCCCGTAATAAACGCCGCCTTACCAGCTGTAGTTGTTTGAATTCCAAGAGTTTGAAAAACGATGGCAATGTAATACATTAATCCCGTCAAGGTTCCAAATAAAAGAATTTTTTTATTCATCCTTTTTATGCGAATAAGATAGGGAATAAATCCAATAATAGCGATTGAAAACCTTATTCCGAGGTACAAGAAAATGGGAACTTCTTGAGTGAGGTTTTTAGTAATTATGAAAGATGTGCCCCACAAAAGAGTTGTTACTATTAACAAGAAGTTAGCAAGAACTTTCTTTTTTGGGTCCCCTTGCGTTTTGGTATTACCTTCCATATATTGAAAAGATGATATTAAGATTTAAAACTTATAGAAATCTTGGCAAAATATGTTCTTTTTTCTTTACATAAATTAGTTTATTGCAGAAATACAAAGAACACGTGTTTAAAAGAATAAAAAAAAAAAAAGTTTTTAGTTTGTTTATAAGAAAGCGACAAGATACATTCCAGGTAAAATGTGGTCTTTTCTATTGCTTACTATTAATACCATTGAATGTTCGTTTCTTGTAGGGCTCGCATCTAAATCTAGAAGTAAACCATGCTGAGTCATTGTTGGTGGGAGCAACAGGAGAGATGGTCCCGTCCACATAAACATAGCAATGGGCCCATTTACCAATTCTCGATTTTCTGAAGGTTTCCATCGATTTCCAGTTGGATTCTTTTGAGGTTCTTTAAAGGTTTCAATATAGGTGGCTTGCCAATTATTAGTTTCTAAACATTCATAAATATACCAAGTATCACCATCTTCAACTTCTGAACGAGTGTCCCAACCATTTGGATCTTCTGCTAAATCAAGGGCGTGAACTACATTTGTTCCATTTGTGATCTCGATATCATCTACATACATTCCTTGATATGTAAAGGCACCATCTTGCCATGAAGTAAAAGAAAGTTCAATATCATGTCCAGCAAAAGGAGTTAAGTCCATTTCAATAGGTATCCATCCATCACCACCAACATCATCATGATCTGAACTAAATCCTGTAAATGCATTCCAATTACCTACTGCGACATAATCCTGAGGATTACGACCAGAATCAGCATTAGGATTAGTTTGATTAAAAGGATCAACATCTACTGTAATACCAGGCGCTGCTAAAGTAGTCCACTCACCAGTATCTAAATCATGGACTTCTACGTACCCAAAATCCCAGTATTCTTCAATTTCATAGTAAGTCATGAATTTAAGTGTAGTATCGACAGGTATATTTAAGAAAGTTTGATAGAAGGAACGCCAAGCCCAAGCTCCAACATCAGAATACCAAGCATAATCACCACTATAAGGTCCAGGTCCAGAAAGGATATCCCCTTCAAGAATAACATCCACCGTTGGTGCTGAACTCCCAAAAGGATAATAGTGAGCCGTATATGGCATTATTGGACCAAATGGGTTCCAAGTAGCCATAGGTGCTTTGAATGGGTTGGGCTTAAACCACATGTGAGTAACAACATAATTTATTGAGTATCCCCATGTATCTTCCGTACCTATATCGAGAGTATCAAATCCATAAGGACTACCTGGAGTTAGATCATCAAGATAAACAGCAATTGTCCAAGCATCGTATACTTCATCAAAAGTTATATCATAATCCCAAGCATCTAGAGTGAGTTGAATACCTAAAATACCGTTTTCTTGTTCGTTAACTAAATCAGTAATGAAAGCCGCTTCGCCATATTTTTCGTACAGATAAAGTGCAAATAGATACGATGCTCCATAATCTTCTAATCCACTACCCCAGAATGTAAGAGAAGTAAATGGATGATAAACCAGGTAGTTAGCAATATGACCTGCTGAATGACCATATTCGCAGAAAAAGCCAGCTAAATCAGCTAATCCTTCGTCTACCCAAGAGGGTTCATCTTGATCAATATCGGAATGAATAAGATGTTCGAATTCGTGCGCAATAGTTCCCTCATAAAGATAAGGACGCCCAACTCCAGGGCCAACACGATCTGCCCAAAAATAAGTATCGATATGGATAATATTCTTGTCTTCTTGCGCGGAAACGCTTCCCGAGAAGTAACCAGCAACATACCATTCTGCTACTTCTTCATAATATGCCCAATCTTTAATATTAAATATTAAAATCCATATTTTATCAGCATCTTCGTCAGCGGGATCCACATCAGGACGTGAATCTGGAAATCCATAGATGGAGGTTAACGTAGGATACATATTATCATCGAACTCATCCTTCATGTATGTTAATTGCTGCGCCGTAATCTCATGATAGTCAAAATCCCATGTACCAAATTCATTCAAAAAATAATAAGTAGTCCCATCAAACGTATCAAACGCATCTTTATCAATAAGAATAAGACAATGCTCACCCTCCTCTACAACTATGAACTCTAAGTCATAGACTGTGCCCATATAATCATCACTTACAGAAACAATTTCTGTACTTCCTACTCCTGCTGGTAATATTGTTCCACTACCTCCAGTAGGTAATACAGTTTCAACATCAGCTTTTTTTCCTACAAAATTTTCATGAGTAAGATCCATTGCTGCCATTTCTTCTAGAGGATGTACACTTGTAGCGGTTCCTTCACTTTTAGCGGCTGCTACACTTACAACACCTACGACGCCTAGAAGACTAAAACTGAGAATTATTAGTACAGTTATTAATTTTTTGTTTCGCATATTTTTTTTTCTCCAATTTGTTTTTTATTTTTTTATTTCAATTTTTTAATTTGTAATATAAAGTTAGTTTTGTTTAATTTGCGAAACCCTAACTGTTTTTCAACGTTTAGAATGTTTCGCATATTTCCCAAAAGTCAATATAGACTTTATTCGGGAACATTTTATAAATAACCATTTTTGTATATTTAAGATTTACTATTTCCCGCGAAAAACGGGAAAAGGAAGAGAATTCAAGTTTCATTAACTGTGTATACAAAATCTAATATTTATATTATGATTGAATTACAAAATCTGCAGTTTTGGTGACAAAAATATTCTCCGTGTTCAATTTAAGATTTCACATAATTTTTTGATACCTCAATTCGACATTCATAATAAATTTGTGACCAATGTGCTAATATTTAAATATATGAGGACTATTAGAGATAAGACAATTTGTTTTTAATTTCATTTCAACTTTTTAAAGTTTTATTTGTTGTAAAAAAAGTGGGAGCAAATCCCCTTTTTTTAAAATTTTTTTTCTAAATCGCCAATTAACATACTAAATCGTTCTACTATTCTTCTAATTCACTTAAAATATGATCTTGGCAAAAAACGCTCTAGTTTAATTACATCAATTAGGTAATTGCAGAAATACACTAATCAATTGTTAATAATAATATAAGAAAAAAAAAAAGTTTATTTATTATATTTAAAATGCTTTTAAAACGTTAAAATGCTCCCATAGTATAATAGTTCGCTATTATATGATTCGCATGGTTGGCTACAACTGCGACTGACAAACGACCAGATTTATGAGGAGTAGCAGGTACTTTTACTATCCCACTTTGGGTAGCAAAATCAACATCCATTTCCCAAATACCTCCTAATTCCATTCCATTGTTCTTCTCTTTAAAGTCAAATATGGTCATATCCCACCCGTTGTCAAATAGGCCTGTAGTTACTTCCCATCCGTCAGTCATCCATCCATCTTCTCCTGATTCAATGTCATCGATAAATCCAATCTCTGGTATAGAAATATCATCAACATACATGTTTAACAAGGTAAAAGCACCATCTTGCCAAAGGCGAAAATGAAGTTCAATTGAATGTCCTGCGAAAGGAGTTAAATCCATGACTGCTTCAGTCCAACCATCACTACTACCTGTGAATGCATTCCAGCGTCCAGCTGCTTCATAATCTCTTGGTTCACGACCATCTGGAACATTTGGGTTATCTTGTCCAAAAGGATCTGTACTTACTGTATTTCCATTTAAGTCTGCTAATGTATACCATTCATTAGTTACTAGATCATGTACTTCTACATACCCATAATCCCAGTCTTCTTCAATATCAAAATTTGTCATGAAGGAGAGAGTTGCACCTGTAGCAGGAACATCAAATGTTTGATAAAAACTACGCCACGCCCAAGCAAGATCACCGGAATACCATTCATAAGTTCCGCTAAAGGCTGGTACTCCAGCAAAATCTTGGCCATCAAGCCAAACATTCGCTGCTCTTTTGCTATTAAATCTGAAATACTGGGCTGTGTAAGGTAATGGATCTCCGTATACTGCGAATTGCCACCCTGTTTCTTGAAATGCAGTTTCGTAGAATGGAAACATTTGAAGCCAGTCTCCATAAGCATCAATGTATAGTTGATGGTATAATTGCAAATAAGATTCAATTGTATTACCCCGAGTATCTGGTCCTCCAATTTTTAGCGTTTCGTAGCCATATTTACCACCTGCTTTACTAGTATCGTCAACATAGTTGGCTATTGTCCATGCGTCGAAAATCTCGTCGAAACTTTCAGTATGACCAAAAGCTGCTAACGTATTTTCAATACCCTCGATGCCATTAGTTTGTTCTTGCACTAATGCACTTACAAACTCAGCTCCACCAAATTTTTCAAATAAGTAGAGTTGGAATAGATAACTAGCTCCATAGTCCTCAAGACCACCACCCCAAAAGGTAAGTGGAGTATACCAGTGTCTCCTTAGATAATAGTCAATGTGTCCGTCTGAGTGTCCATAACCACTTAAATAGATAGCTAAATCGGCTAATCCTTCGTCTACCCATGAAGGTTCATCCGGATCTACATCAAAGTGAACCATATGCTCAAATTCATGAGCAAAAGTTCCTTCGTATAAATGAGGACGAGCACCATCTGGGCCAACTCGATTTTGCCAATCGTAAGAGTCGATGTGGAACATGTTTTTATTGTTTTCGGCATTTTCACTTGAGGAGAAGTATCCAGCAACATAAGATTCAAAATCACCGTAATAAGCCTCGTCTCGGATGTTGTGAATTAGAACCCATACTTTCTGCCCTTCATCCCCTCGCGGAAGTAGATCCCCAAAGACTTCTGTCACAGCTGGATATATATTGGTGTCAAATTGATCTAAAAGATAAGCTAATTGAGCTGTGGAGATACGATCCTCATCTCGCCAAGTACCACTAGGGTTGGCAAAGACATATTCATCTGTAGTAGCATTATAGGATTCGTAGGCCAGAAGGATAATACCGTGAGTACCGTCCATTATTACTTCAAAGGTCTCATCATAATCACCATACACAAAATCAGAAACGGTGATGTTAAATTCTTCACCAATAGTAGCGGGGTCACCGATGAGTGAAGCTCGCGTAGCTACTGCAGCGCCAACCTCGGCAGCATACTCTCGCATTGCTACTTCATCTTCTCCAATCATTTCAGGAGTTGCATCTATCGCTTCAGGTCCAAGATCAATTGCAGGAGCTGTTGTTGTTGCAGTAGCAAACACTGCCATTGTACCAACACTTATAAAAGCGAAGGTTAATAGTAGTACGAAAATTTGTTTTTTTCTCATTTTTTTATCATTTTATTTTATTTTTTTTTAGATTTCAAAAATGCCTTCTTCAAAATGGAAACCTAATCCCATTTTGTTACTGACATTTTAGATATGATAGTAGTTTGCTCCTTTGTTATTTATAGATTTCTGTTTTCTATTATAAATTTATACAACTGAATTTAAATGTCCTATTTATAAATTATAATATCGAGAATATTTTACAATTTTGTTAGAGACTGGAGCGATAGATTCATTTTTAAACAAAAAATACGAAGAAAATCTCATCTTTAAACTATATTATCTTAAGAGTTTCATTTTGGTAAAATTCTGGATAATTAATTACATTCTTGTATAAAATATTTTGATTTAATTGTAAATAAATAAATTAGTGTTAAGATTTTTTCTCAATTAGTTAAACTGGGTAGTTTAGAAATAACAAATTATACTTTAAAATCATAAAAAATGCATCTCATACATATTTGAATTCAAAAATATTAAATAGACTCATTAAATATAGAGATTAAACTCATATTTATCGTTTATTGAGATGCAAAATAGTAAATAAAGAATAATTCCCAAAAATAAGGTAAAGAAAATGACTAAAACATATGCTGAAATTAACGAGAAAATTAAAAATGGCGCTGCTATTGTTGTTACGGCTGAGGAAATGGTAAAAATTGTAGAAGAAAGAGGGGTTAAGGTAGCGGCTGAAGACATTGATGTTGTTACTACAGGAACTTTTGGACCTATGTGTTCTAGCGGTGCATTTCTAAATTTTGGTCACTCTGATCCCCCAATTAAATTCGAACATCTATGGTTAAACGATGTTCACGCCTATCACGGAAATGCAGCAGTGGATTGTTATATAGGTTGCACCAGAATGGCAGATATCAGACCATTTGAATACGGTGGAGGTCATGTAATAGAAGATCTTGTTTCAGGAAAGCCAATTAGATTAAGAGGAAATTCCTATACGACAGACTGCTATCCTTTGGCAGAAGTGGACACAACATTTACTATTGACGAGATAAATCAAGCTATCCTACTAAATCCAAGGAACGCATACCAACGTTATGTGTGTGCAGTAAATAGTTCAGACAAAACACTGTATACTTATATGGGTAAATTGTTACCGAAATATGGAAATGCACACTTTGCTGGCGCAGGAGCGTTAAGTCCTTTGAGCAACGATCCTGATTATGAAACAATCGGTATAGGAACAAGAATTTTCCTTGGAGGAGGAATTGGCTATGTTATCGGAGAAGGCACTCAACATAGTCCAGGGAATAGATTTGGAACTTTGTTTGTTAAAGGAGATTTAAAACAAATGACACCCGAATATTTAAAGGGAGTATCTTACGAAAAGTATGGAACATCTCTTTTTGTGGGATTAGGAATACCAATTCCAATATTAAACGAAGGTTTGGCAAAAAAAACTGCGATTTCTGACGCTGACCTTCTTACTGATGTCGTTGACTACGGCGTTCCAAGGCGAGATCGCCCTAAATTAAAACAAGTAAGTTATAAAGAGATGAAAAGTGGTTACATTGAATTGAATGGTAAAAGCGTGAATTGTTCCCCTATGTCGTCGTTTTATCACGCCAAAAAAATCGCGGAGACCTTAAAGAATTGGATTAAAGAAGGTAAATTCTTCTTAAATCCGCCTGCGGAGACATTATCCACTGATAGAGTATTTAAACCAATGAAAATTACATCCGAATTAAAATTCGTTAAAGACTTGAAGAAAAAGGCAGAAACTTGCTTCGACGACTGCGCCATTAAGTTAGTTGCTGAAAAAATTATAAAGAATAATGTAAATCACATTGTCATTATTGACCGAGATAATGTACTTAAAGGAATTGTCACGAGTTTTGATATCACCAGAGCAATTGCTGAGGATAAGAAAGAACTTAATGAAATCATAACAAAACGAGTTATTACAACCTCAGACAATGATCCTCTTGATGTTGCTGCAAGAAAAATGAAAACTAATGAAATATCAGCGTTACCTGTTATAAACGAGCAGAAAAAAGTAGTAGGAATTATTACTTCGGAGGAGTTGATGTGAAATGACTATAATAAATTGCACTTTACCCTTTGGGGTCATTCGGGATATTAATAACTATTCTAAAATAATCAATGAAATTTTAAAGTTTGATATTACGTTCAACATTTTAAAATTTTCAACGGGTTCAAATGGAGTAAACTTATTACTAGATGTTCCGGAAGATAAAATCAGAACGATAACAGAATCATTAAAAAAAAATAATGTAATTGTTAACAAGAAAGGGCGGGTTATAGTATTAGATAACTGTATTGATTGCGGAGCCTGTATCTCGCTATGCCCGACCGAAGCATTATACTTTAACGGTAATTATAAGTTAGAATTCTCCTATGAGAAATGTATTGGATGTTTATTATGTTTAGATTCGTGTCCAAGGTACGCAATTGAAGAAATGTGACCAAACTTTTCTTTCTTCTTTAACTACTGCTGAGTAATAATCTCAAAAATTTCCTCAAGGCGTGGTGTTTTTCTAGTTAAAGAAATACAGCGTTCTTCTTCGCAACCTCTAAGGATAGCGATTAATTCGTTAAGATGAATTGTGGGAATTTCTAATTTCTCACCAAACCATTTTTCGATATTATCTCTATATTCTGGCTTACTCAATGTATAAAGACAAGTTGGGCAAGGCATCAAAAGAAAATCCGCTCCTACATTTTCAGCACTTTTTAACTTGTTATAAGTTACTTTAAGAGCTTCCCGAGGATTAATTAACAATTGACTAGCACCCCAGCCACAACAGCTCTCTCTTTCTTGGTAATCAACAGGAACCCCCCCAAAAAGCTCAATGAGCCCCTCAAGTTTGGTTTTACTACCTAAATAACTATCTAGCGTTTTTTTATCTCTCGAAAGGTTCAAGTAATGGCAACCGTAGTGAACAGCAACTTTTAGGTTCCCTAGGTCGAACTTTAAAGTGTTAAGAACATCATTCCGTATAAGATACAAAAAATCCAATTCGTGGACCAGTTTTATCTTAGGATTTTCTAAAATATTATATATTCCAGGGTATCTTTCCCCATCAACTTTTTTACTAATTGATTTTAAGATTTCTTGAGTTTTTACTCTTACTTCAGGGTTTTTTAAAAAATCTCGTCCTCTAAGAAGGGAATTGTAGCATCCATTACAACTAAAAAAGGCAATATCTGCTTGTTGATTCATTTCGCTAAGGTTTCTTTCATTAATTGCAGAAAATTGAGCTCTAGTGATAAGATTTCTCTGAAAAAAAGTACCGCTGCAGCATGATTGATTAAGACACGTACTTGATTCTAACTGAAGTTCTTCTAATAGATCTTGAAATCCCCACCTTACTCCTGGGAAATACTTTTCTAAACATGCTTTGAACAAACATAATTTTTTTTCTTTGAAATAATCTAAAGGATTTTCAGGGTATTCCTTTTCAATTTCATGTAAATCTAATGCTAAGTTATTAAAATTCATTATATTCCTTAAGATTTTTTTCTTTTTGATTTCTGCTTCTCTTTACTTGCTTTAAATACATATTTTATACGTGCAAAATCGCATATTGTGTTTAATTCGTCGATTCGTTCTTGTGGTAAATTTTCTCCCAATGGTTCTTCTAAAACTGTCCCTTTAGTTAGGTATCTCTCTGACATTTCAACATATTTCCTTAAATCGTTATAACGGGGTCCATAACCTCTTTTAAAAGACTCGTTCCTTAGATTTATAATAAGCAAGGGTATATCGATATTCTCTTTAGGACATACTCGCTTACATCTTTCGCATAAGTAGCAGTGCCAGATATCTGAATCTTTCAAAACGCTTTTATCTCCACGCAAAACTTTTTGAATGATTTTTCTACTGTTGAATGTGGATACTTTAGCTGCAGGACATTCGCCTACACATTTTCCACAGGAAATACATTGTATAATATTTCTATTTTCATCCACATCTTCTACTAATTCCTTATAAAATGCCCAATTCCAATCCAGCTCGGTGTGATCAGCCATATTTTTAGTATTTTTTGTTATTATTTAGAACATTTCAACTTCTTTGAGAGACTTATAGCTTATAATCATAATTATTTATAAGATTTAATGATTATAAAAATAAACATAAAAATCGAAGATTTATATTTTTATAAAAGTTTTAAGCCACATATATTGTTGTTCAATGCATTTAGATAGGGGTTGAAACAAACAAATTTAAGTTTTTAAAATAATTTATAATATAAATCAGTAATAATTATAAGAGAGCAGATATAGGCAAAGGTCATTACCTTTATTTTTTTTAGGAGTTTATCGTATGGTTCTGTATAAAGACGGGAAAATCTATTTGAAAATAGTTTATTGGGGTATGGGCAGGTCTGGAAAGACTACTATTCTAAAAACGCTGTATCGAATAACTAAGGAAACCAAAAAAGATATTGTTCCAATTGGTGAATTACAAATAATTGATAAAGATAGTGGGGCGACACTATTATTTGATCGCGGTCTTTTTCAATCTACAAAACAAAAAGAAGTCTATTATCGGGTTTATACT
>Ga0307379_10012946_pt1 | contig 10840 bp, 6 predicted proteins | sample UN2MG_FD_202237 | JGI IMG/M metagenome (GOLD analysis project Ga0307379, IMG submission 202237) | Soil microbial communities from Risofladan, Vaasa, Finland - UN-2 | ecosystem: Environmental > Terrestrial > Soil > Coastal area > Acid sulfate soil | place: Finland: Risofladan, Vaasa | collected... | reverse complement strand
GCGGTTCACCACGGCAACTTTGGCGCTGACGGCGTCGCCCTGTGTGTGATGCCTTTCTTCCACGTTGGCGGCTCGGCAGCCCACGTGTTCCCGGCTTTCGCCGATGGAGCTACCATGGTCATCCATAGGGGATTTGACGACACTGAGGTACTGGAAGCCATCGAGAAGCAGAAGGTGACCTACGTCGGTCTCGTGCCGGCAATGATCATACGGCTCCTGGAGCACCCAGGGTTGGATCAATATGACCTCAGCAGCTTGCGCACTATCATGTATGTCGGAGCCCCGATGCCTCTGGATGCGTTGAGGAGAGGGCTCGATCGTTTCGGCGAGGTCTTCATCCAATTGTTCGGGCAGACCGAGACCATGAATGTGGCGGTGCTGGAGAAAGAAGAGCACAAACTGGAGGGGTCAGCGGAGGAACTCAGGAGGTTGGGGTCTGCCGGGAAGCCACTGGGGGACGGCGAGGTGAGAATCGTTGATGATCAAGGCCATGACGTTCCCCTGGGAGAGGCCGGCGAAATACTGGCTCGCAGTGACAGAATGATGAGCGGATACTGGAGAAAGCCCGAGGAGACAGCAGAGACGATTAGGGACGGCTGGCTTCACATGGGTGACGTAGGCAGGATGGATGAGGATGGCTATATCTATCTGGTGGACAGAAAGAAGGACATGATCATCAGCGGAGGAGAGAACATCTACTCTCGAGAGGTAGAGGAGGTCTTGTACACACACCCCGCCATCTTGGAGGCGGCGGTCGTGGGGGTGCCCGACGAGAAGTGGGGTGAATCCGTCAAGGCCGTGGTCGTGCTCAAGGGGGGGGGCGAAGCCTCGGAGGAAGAGATCATCGAATTCTGCAAGGAGCATCTGGCCAGCTACAAGAAGCCAAGGTCGGTGGAGTTTCGTGAAAGCCTGCCCAAGACTGGCAGTGGAAAGATCAAGAAGGGCGAGATAAGGGAAGATTACTGGAAAGGTCAAGAAAGGAGGATTCACTGAACCTCCTTCTTGGCGCAACCGAGGGGATAGGCAATGGAGTACCTATTGACATGACTGGTGGGCGGGATATAACCGGAGTGGTTTTCAATATTCAGCGCTATTCGATCCACGATGGGCCGGGGATTCGAACCACAGCATTTCTCAAGGGATGTCCCCTGCGGTGTCTCTGGTGCCAGAACCCAGAGTCGCAGACCATGCGACCCGAGATCTTCTTCGTGAGCGAGAGTTGCACAGGATGCGGAGCCTGTACGCTGGCTTGTCCGCAGGGAGCCATCGAAGTTATCGAGGGGCGATCGAGGACAAACAGGGCACTGTGCATAGGGTGTGGCAAGTGTACTGAAGTGTGTCCCAATGAGGCAAGAACCCTCGTGGGGAGGAATGCGGCCGCCCAGGAGGTCTTCCAAGAGCTCGCCGCGGACGACATCTTCTACCAAAGGTCGGGGGGCGGGGTCACCTTGAGTGGTGGTGAGCCGTTGGCGCAGCCCGGATTCGCAGCGGCCGTGTTCAGGCTTTCGAGGGAAGCGTCCATACACACCGTGCTGGATACCTGTGGGCACGCCCCTTGGGAGACCATGCGGCAGGTGCTGGAGTATGTAGACCTCGTGCTGTACGATTTCAAACACATGGATCCGGAGCAACACGAGAGGTACACAGGGGTGTCCAACGAGATGATGCTGGAGAATGCCAAGAGAATCCATCGGTTGGGCATTCCGATGCTTGCTCGGGTACCAGTGATACCGGGCTACAACGATGCTGCCGAGAATCTAGTGGCGACTGCCAGCTTCATAGCCACTGAGCTTGGAGATGCCATCAGGGTTCACCTTCTTCCATACCACAGACTCGGAGAGACCAAACACGAGAGAATGGAGCAACAGGACAAATCCATTGCCGCCCAGCCTCCCAGTGAAGAGGATATGGAAGAAACGAGAAAGGTCTTCGAATCGTTCGGCTTGGAGGTGTACCTGGGTGGATAGCCCGCGAGTTCCGCTATCGCCTAACGGACAGCGGAGGGCTGAGGAATCGGGAGGAATCAGTTGAACGAGCGCGTACAGCGACTGAAGGCCACGCTTCAGGTAGAGAAGTACCCGATCTGCGTGGAGAAGGCCCGTTTGATCATGGAGTCCTACCGGCAGACGGAGGGCTTGCCGCAGATTGTGCGCCGAGCGAAAGCGACGGCCCACTATCTGGATAACAAGACCGTTTTCATTGAGGACGATGAGCTCATCGTTGGTAACATTGCCAGCAAGCCGATGGGCCTGGAGGCCGGTTCTCTCGGCCCGACCTGGCCCGAGGATGACATGGAGGAGCTGAGGAAGGCGGGCCTGGATATCTCCCGAGAGGACGAAGCTCTGTTGAGGTCCATGGATGACTACTGGAGCGGTCACGGCAGGACTCTGGACGAGAGGCAAGGACAGTTCTACGATGACGAGAGGCTATGGCCGTTCATTCAATCCGGAATCCTCTGTCCGCCCTGGGAAGACAGGGAAGAGGGGAGAGGGACTGGAGCCGCCGGCGTGGGCTGGGGTCTTGGTCTAGGCCTGAGCCTGATTGTGGTGGACTACGCCAAGGTGCTGAATGAAGGGCTAAACAGCATCATAGCAGACGCAGAAGAAGAGCTCAGGAAGTTGAAGTTCACGAGTGCCGATGCAGTCAAGAAGACGGACTTCCTCAAGTCGGTTATCATCGCCAACAAAGCCGTCCTTCGCCTCGCCCAACGATTCGCGGACCTCGCCGCCCAAATGGCGATGACCGAAGCAGACCCTTTGCGACAGAAGGAGCTGAAGCGGATAGCGGAAACCTGCCGCTGGGTGCCGGGTAAGCCGGCGAGGACGTACCGCGAGGCGGTGCAGTCTTTCTGGTTCATCTGGGTGATGATCGCCAGCGGGACGACGCCGGGCGGCAGATTCGACCAGTTCATGTATCCTTTCTACCGGGAAGACAAGGAACAGGGCAGGATCACCGACTCAGAGGTGCTGGAGTTGTTGGAGTGTCTCCGCATCAAGGTCATGCAGTTGAACTTCGTGGGAGGCGGTAAACTGCAGCGGCAGAAGTGGGCGGGAATGGCCAGGTGGCACAACTGGGTTATCGGGGGTTTGACACCTGACGGCGAAGATGCGACCAACGAATTGTCCTATCTTATCCTTGAAGCAGCACGGGATTGCCAGACCCCTCATCATACGATCAGCGTCAGGGTCCACGAGGGGACGCCCCAAGACCTGATGCTCAAAGCACTGGAAGTGGTCAAGACGGGGATTGGGATGCCGGCCTTCGTCGGAGACAAGTCCTACATCGGGTACCTGGTCGGCCAGGGTGTGGCCCTTCGAGAGGCGAGGGACTACGCGTTGGCTGGGTGTCTGGATGTCAACATCCCGGGCAAGTCGCGCATAAACGCTTTCGGGATGTTCATCGCGCCGCTGGTCTTCGAAATCACCATGAACAACGGGGTCGAGCCCCGGACAGGCAGGCAACTCGGGCCCAGAACCGGAGATTTCGAGTCCTTTGAGTCCTTCGACGAGTTCATGGAGGCCTTCAAGGAACAGCTCACTTACTTCATGGGCTTGACCGCAGAGGAGCACAATATCCTCCTTCAAGCGCAGAGAGAGCTCTTCCCCGACGCTGTGCATTCTGCCCTCATGGTGGATGCGATCAAAGTGGGCCGAGATGCACTAGACCGGACTCTGCCCTTTGAGAATGGCTCCGCTTTGAACGTTGTGGGGATGATCAATGTCGCTGACTCCATGGCAGCGGTGAAGAAATTGGTCTTCGATGAGAAGAAGGTCACTAGCAAGCAGTTGAAAGCTGCTCTCAAGGCGAACTGGCAGGGGGACGGGTACGCAGAGATCCGGAAGATGTGTCTGAGCGCTCCGAAGTACGGTAACGGTGATCCCTATGCCGACGCCATCGCTGCAGAGCTGTACCAATTCTGGGCTGACACCGCGGTGACGTTTTCCACCATCTGGGGCGGAACGACGAAACCGACGGGAATCTCCATCACGGCACATGCACCAGGCGGAGCGTTGACGGGAGCGACGCCCGACGGCAGGTACGCCCGTGAGACGCTGGCGGACGGGACGATATCGCCTGCGCAAGGCAGAGACACTCATGGGCCCACAGCGGTGCTGAGGAGTGCCATGGCCATAGACCAGGTACCATTCCAGGCCACGTTGCTGAACATGAAGTTTCACCCATCGGCCTTGAAGAGCCCGGAGGACCTCAAGAAGCTATCGGACCTGATCAAGACCTACTTCAGTTTCGGTGGAAAGCATGTTCAATTCAATGTCACCGACCGGGGGACCCTGCTGGATGCCCAGAAGCATCCGGAGAGATACCGTGATCTCATCATCAGGGTGGCCGGCTACAGTGCTTACTTCGTGCAACTAACAAAGGCCGTGCAGGATGAGATCATCGCCCGCAGTGAGCATGAGTTGATGTCGTAGCCAAGGAACCATGGCGCATCGGGAGCTTGGCACCCCTTCGCTCGAGGTGTTTGACCTATTCGCAAGGACATCTCTGAGTCTTTGTCTCGAGAGCGATCGACGCGAAGCGGCTAAGGGAGATTCGGACAGCAGGAATGCCTGAAAACATCGTGTTGTATGCCGTTGGTGACATAGCTCCCGACAGGGAAGATCCCGCATCGATATTCCAGCATGTCGCAGGCGTTCTCAGCACAGGCGACGTGGTCTTCTGCCAACTGGAAGCTGTTCTTTCGGAGCGAGGGACCCCTATGCCACAGGCCAGGCTTCCCTGTCGTGGCCACCCCAGCATAGCACGTGCGCTCAAGGATGCCGGGGTTGACGTTGTTTCCTTCGCCAGCAATCATTGCATGGACTGGGGACGCGAAGCCTTTCTCGACACGATTTGCGTTCTGAAGCAAGAGGGGTTGTCTGTGGTGGGCGCGGGCAGGAATATCGAAGAGGCTCGAAAGCCAGCCATTGTTGAACGCAGGGGTACCCGCATAGCATTCCTGGCCTACAACTCGATCTTGCCCCAGGGGTACTGGGCTGACCTCAACAGACCGGGGTGCGTCCCCATGCGAGGGCTGACTCTATATGAGCAGATTGAGCATGATCAACCTGGCACCCCTTGTCGGGTGCATACGTTTCCCCATCGAGATGACCTGAAGGCAATGGTGGATGATATTGAAGATGCCAAGTCTCGAGCTGACCTGGTCATAGTGTCCATGCACTGGGGAATTCATTTCATCCCTGCGGTGTTAGCGGACTACCAGAGGGAGATCGCTCGGGCAGCCATTGATGCTGGAGCAGACCTGATACTGGGCACCCATGCGCACATCCTCAAGGGGATTGAAGTGTATGCGGGCAAGGTCATCTTCTACAGTCTCTGCAATTTCGCGCTGGACCTCCGTGCTCCCAAGGAGTTGCTCGCAAGTCCGCAGCACCGAGAGATCGAGATCCTGAATCCCGATTGGAGGCCTGATCCGGAATACCCCACCTATTTCATGCCCTCTGACTCGAGGAAGACGATCATTGCCAAGTGTACAATTGCCGATAGGCGGACAAAGCGCGTCTCGTTCTTGCCCGTTTACATCGACAAGGGATCTCAGCCAGAAGTCCTGATCTCCTCGGATCAGCGCTTTGGCGAAGTATTGAGATACATAGAGGAGATCACGAGGGACCAGGGGCTGGGGACTGTGTTCACCGTTGAGGGAGACGAAGTGGTCATACAGGAGAGCCCTGCATAGCGCACTGAGACGCGTGGCGAGCGAGCCTACCAGGGCAAGTCTCAAGCACAGCGGCAACTCGCCGTCCACGTCTCGTCACTGATCTGGGCGCGGCCCATCGGTCTGATCTCCCGGTGGATGTGGCGTAGACCAGCGCAGTCCTCCGGGGTAGTCCTCGTACTATGACTTGATCCCCGCGCCGGTATGGAAGGACAAGGACTCTGAATACCGACGCGCAGCTCACTGTGCACACAGAGGAGCAACTCACATGATGGAAGTGGAAACCGCCGATCGTTCTCGACAGGCGCCAGGGGGGGTGCTGTGAGCGTCCCGGAAGAGCTGGTCCGAGCCTACCACGAGAGGGATCGCGCCGCGCTGGAGTGGAAGGAAAAGGGCCGGCAAGTGGTGGGCTGTCTGGGAAGCGACGTGCCTGAGGAGCTGCTCGTCGCCGCCGGGGTTCTCCCGGTCCGGGTATGCGGCGATCCCAAGGCTGACCTCGAGCGCGCTGATCGCTATATCGAGCGGGCGTTTGACCCGCGAGTGCGATCGCAGTTTTTGCGCATTGTCGATGGGTCGTATTCCTACCTGGACCACCTCATCGTGTCCAGCTCCTCAGATGCGCTGGTCAGGGTGTTCTATTACCTGCGCGCACTGCGTTTGGCCGAGCCGAATCTCCCCATACCCGATCTGTACCTCTTCGATCTTCTCCATACCCGGTTTCGGACCAGCGCTCTCTACAACCGCGACCGGGCACGCGATCTGAAGGGCGTGATCGAGCAGTGGTGTGAGCGAGAAATCGCCGATAAGGAGGTTGTCAAGGCCATTGCGATTTGCGAGGAGAACCGCCGGTTGCTGCGGAAACTGGCGGAGTTGCGTGCGCCCGGACCACCGCGGCTTAGCGGCGTACAATCCCTGGAGGTCATTGGCGCGTCGATGTTCTTGCCCCGCGAGGAACACTGCCGTTTAGTGGGCGCATTCTTGGAGGAGGCTGAGGCGAACCAACCGCTTCCTGGCGTGCGACTATTTGTGACCGGAAGCGTGCAAGACCACGTCCAGTTCTATGAACTCGTGGAGTCGTGCCGGGCGGTTGTCGTGGGCGAGGATCACGATTGGGGGGCCAGGCATTTCGCGGGCGAGATCGACCCGACCGCAGATCCGATCGACGGAATCGTGGACCGGTACCACCTGCGCCAACCGGGTACGCACCAGGCCACAGTGTCAGAGCGCGTCACAGCGCTGTTGGACGAAGTCCAGGCGGTTGATGCTCGGGGCGTGATCGCCTTCATCTACGAGGCCGACGACGCCCCCTCGTGGGACTTCCCCGAGCAGCGGGAAGCGCTGGACGCGGCGGGTATCCCCATGCTGCCGCTCGATCGTCAACCGTACAAGCTCGACCAGACGGATGAGCTGCGCCGACGAGTGGAGGCGTTCGTGGTGTCCATCGCGCGAGGCGAGCGGCCTGTCCGAGACGTGGGTCGTGAGGGGGCGAGCCATGACTGAGCGGAAGACCTCGGCGTCCGACGAGCGAAAGCCTGGCTGGCGCGGCCGTGCAAGCGTCAAGCGGTTGCGCTCGGCCACCGAAGCGAACAGCTACCAGAGAGAGTGGTTCGTGCGGATGAGGGACCTGGTGCTGGAAGGTGAGCCTTTCGCCATCATGAACGCCGACGTTCCGCAGGAGATCTTCCGCGCGATGGACATCCCCTACGTGGTCAACCAGTGGTGGGCGGCGGTCTGCGCGGCGAAGCAGATGTCTCCCTACTACCTTGGCCTGCTGAACGAGAGGGGCTATCGCCAGGACCTCTGCCGCTATTGCTCACTCTCCCTGGCGTCCGCCTTCGATCCGCAGCCGGAGAAGGGCCCGTGGGGCGGGCTGCCCAAACCCACCCTGACGGTGGCGCGCCTGACGTGCGACGCGCAGTCAAAGATCTTCGATCTCTGGTCACGGCAGTTCGGCATTCCCTTCTACCCGCTCGAGAGCACCGTGCCGCTTGAGGTCCCCGAGAGGTGGTGGGAACTGGCTCCACGGCACTGGGAGGAGCTGTTCGAGCCGCACCGCCTGGACCTCATGGTGGAAGAGCTAGAGGGACTCATCCGCTTCCTGGAGATGACCACCGGGAGGACCTTCAGCGAGACGCGATTCCGACGCGTGATGGAGCTCATCAACGAGCAGGAGGAGTACAACCGGCTTACGCGCGACTTGATAGCTGAGACAGTGCCAGCGCCGCTGAGCGTCACGGATCAGATCCCCAGTGTGATGATCCCGCAGTGGCACCGCGGCACGCAGTGGGCGGTGGATGCCGCACGCGGGTTCTACGAGGACGTGAAGGACCGCGTGGAGCGCGGCGTGGCCGCTTGCGAGAACGAGCGGGTGCGGCTGATGTGGTTGGGCACCGGACTCTGGTTCAACCTGGGCTTCTACCAGCACTTCGAGGAACGGTACGGCGCGGTTTTTGTGTGGTCTATTTATCTGGCCCTCGCTGCTGACGCTTACGCTCGCTACGGAGGCCAGCCCCTCCGTGCCCTCGCCAGTCGCTTCGTGGGCATGGAGGACATGCTGCACATGCCACCTTGGAACACCGAGTGGTACTTGAAAGAGGCTCGGAACAGTGGAATCGACGGCGTGGTGCACCTGGTCTCCAACAGCTGTACGCAGGCGGTCCAGGGTTCCTATTTCATCAGAAAGAACTTCGAGGATGCTGGCATCCCAGTCCTGGAACTCCGTGCGGATACCGTCGACGCGCGAGATTGGGATGATGCGCAGATGACGGCTCAGCTGGAAGCCTTTCTGGAGACTCGACTGGGCTTGCAGGCGTGACGGCGTGAGAGCCCAGGCCGGCTTGTTGGAGCCACTGACGGCGCTGGAGCGCCAACTGACTTTCGGCTTTGTAGCGAATAGGGGGAACCTTCGGCGACCAACTCCGTGGTGCCATCTTGGTTGGTCCTGTAGGACTGCATGGCTCAGAGTTTCCCCAGTGACGGCACTTCCCGACTCGAATCCCCGCGAGCAGGCATCAGAAGTCCACCACAAGCGGTTGAAATGTGCTCCCCTTTATAATGAACTGCCCCGGGGGTACTGAGGGCAACTGAAAGGGGGAACGCCTCACCAGGCGTTCCCCTTCTCCTTGTACGCACAGTGTTCCCTCGGCGAAGTCCCCAGGCTTTGCTCCGCAACCCGGCTGGAGAGGGGCCGTTGGCAAGGATGACAAAGCGCGGTACAATCACAGCAGGCCGGGAAGCAGTCAGTGATTGTCATCGAAAGGCTGAGACCGCCAGCGCAGACATAGGGGGCCATGGGGATGCCAGGTAGCGGAGCAGGTTGGGACTCAATCTTCTACAAGGCTTACATCATCGGCGGCATCGTGGTGATCGTGGCCGTGACCCTGGGTGTGGGCTTGCAGGCTCCACCGGGAGAAGAAGAAGCGTGGTTCCCCCTGATCTTTGGGACCGTCACGCTATGGTTCATTGGCATTCTGGCCTACTGGTGGGTGCAATTCCTGTTCCTGGGCTACACCGAGCCAGAACGTTGGGCCAAGGAAGATGAGGACGACACGCCCGACGTCAAGACCCTCAGGAGCTGGTCCACATTGTCGGAGGCGATGAGCGTCTATGGGGGAGACGTCGAAGAACTGAAGAAGCTGGAGAAAGCCGCCCGGCGTCCCGTCCTGGAGTGGTTCTTCTGGGTCAACGTGTTCGTCCTCTACTGCCTCAGCAACCCCTGGCTGACGGTCTTGGGTATCTTGACTCCAGAGAGGCAGAGGTACTTCGTGGCTGGAGTCCTGGGGCTGATTGTCTTCATCATGGTGAGAACGTATTTCCTGCTTGGGGCGAGCGTCGGGGCAGGGGAATACGCCTACCTGAGGCCGTTGGGGTTAGAGGTGGTGGAGACACCAACGCTGGACTTCAAGAGGGTCGCCAGGACAGCCGTAGAGGGGCCATGGGGGCTGGTCCGCGGCGGAGGAATCGTGTTGGCAGGCACCCGGCACGACAGGGCCGTGCAGGTTGTGGTTGATAGCCAACGAAACTACACCAGGGTGGAGGCGCAGGTCCCGCGCTTCACTGTGGAGAGCAGGGAAGGCAAGCTGGTCGCCGGGAAGGGCGCCCCCCAAGCCGTCAAAGAGAGCCTGAAGGAGTTGCGCCAGGCCAAGCGCTGGGTGGGCATGGAGCTGCAAGCCGGGCCGGAGCGGATAGTAGTTGAGCGCACCCCTGGCCGGAGGCAGAATATGTGGCTCTACGACCTGTGGTTGACCGAGCGGCTGCTGGAGGCGCTGGGGGAAGGTTGACGCAGAAGAGGTGCCAACGGCAGCAGAGCAGGTTGAGCCCAAACCTGTTGTGCCGTCGGTCGAGCCCGTCTCAGCAGAGCCGCCACGGCCCGGGCCACCCGGGCGCCAGCCTCCGTCCCTACACACGTTGTGGAGCCCGACCGGGCTCAAACCCGCGAGTAGCGGGCTGGCGAATGTTATTCTGCGTTGCAGGGAGGACGACATGAGTTCAAGTCTGTATTGGGCCGAATTTGCCGACAAGGTGATCACTAGCCTGGTGCGACCGGCGCCTGGCGACCCGTTGCTGATCATTGTGGACACCAGCAACGATATGAACCTGGCTCAAGCATGCCTGGCCGCCGGGTTACGGTCCGGCGCTGATACACAGCTGATCGTGAAACAGCGGCTTCCCCACGGCGTGGCCAGTACTCCCGGGCCGATCCTGTCGGATGCCATCCGCGCCAGCAGGCTGATTCTGGCGCTGTGCGGGGGTATCACTCGCGCTCCGGCGACCATCGAGGCCATGAAGAAGGGAACGCGGATCCTAGCCTCTCCGGCCATAAACGAGAAAGGCATAGAAGAGTATGTGATTCGTGCACTGCTCGATGTTGACGTCGAGGCTATGAATCGCAATGCAGAGCTAGTGGCGAGCTTGTGGGACCAGACTGAGGTCTGCCGTATCACCTCGCCGGAGGGCACCGACGTGAGCTTTCGGATCGCACCGCTTAAGAGTGTGGTCGACGCTGGCGTGCTCGCTGAGGACGGCCAGATGGACTTCTTTCCTGGTACCCAGGTCAGTCTTCTTTCTATGGGAGAGTCCGTCAACGGCACGATCGTGGTCGATGCCAGCGATAGCGTCCAGGGCATTGTGCATACACCATACTCGCTCACCATAGAGAATGGCGCG
>Ga0307379_10012943_pt1 | contig 10840 bp, 12 predicted proteins | sample UN2MG_FD_202237 | JGI IMG/M metagenome (GOLD analysis project Ga0307379, IMG submission 202237) | Soil microbial communities from Risofladan, Vaasa, Finland - UN-2 | ecosystem: Environmental > Terrestrial > Soil > Coastal area > Acid sulfate soil | place: Finland: Risofladan, Vaasa | collected... | reverse complement strand
AACTATCATAACATTTATAAACCCATATATGATTGATATATTCATGGGATTAAAAGAAGAAATCTACCAAGCCCTAAAAGAGAAGAACCCAGAAGCACTGATGGATATAAAAAACTTTCATCATATGACTGTGATGGAGTCTCTTAGAGTAACCGACCCGGAGGCATATTGTAGTCAACATGAACTCTTGGAAAAGATACAGAACAACTACAAAAAAGCCCTATTAGGTGTGGTTAAAGACAACACCGATCTCATCGCAGAACTTCTACTAGATGAATTGACTAGATATCCAACCATGATGAGTAACGGATATCTAACCGCCGACATGATTAGATCCAACTAACAACACCCAACTATTTTATCTTACTTTATAAACAACTATTATAACAACGTTTATATTCACACTAACTTGTATATATGTGGGAGCGACGAGAGGCATACGGTGGTACCTTGAGCAGTAACCGTATGTGGGTAAGTAGTGTGTCTCAAGGACGCGGTAGGGCAAGATTCGGGTAGCACTCGACCATAAATCCCATAAAGCCCCTCCCATATTTTATCTTACTTGTGTACCAACTATCATAAGTTTTATATAACCGATTTAATATACATATGACAATGACGCTTCAACCCCCAGTCCACCACCAAGCATCAGACCTAGAGATACGAGAACGCATAGAAGCAGTAAAAAACAAGCAACACAGAATGCTATTCAAATACCAGTACCTCACAGTCGGTAGAATAAGTGAAGTGGCGGGAAAATATATGCCCCACATAAACGACCACACATTCATCGAGGTGGAGGGTGAAGAGTTCGTCATGTTCATAGTCAAAACAGCAAAGAGAAAGGGTAGGATGCGCCCCTGTGCTAGACCACTAAATACCAAATATGACGTATGGGCAAAAGAAGTCTACGATTACATGCAAACATATGATGATTACCCGTTCAAGTTAGCTGAAAATTTAGACACCAGCAAGACATATGCAATGAACGCCACAAAACCAATGTTCAAAGACTTATATTGGCCTATGATTGACTACACGCGTTCAAGTGAAAGAGAGTACAAAGAGGAATGGGTTATTCCAGAGGCTACGAAGTGGGATAAGAACGGGTTTAAACAGAGACTTGTTGTATTCCCTGATGGTTCTCCTGACCGTGGGTGGACTAGGCACCCAGACATCGTGACGTTTGGTATGAAAGTGGAGGAGCGTTGGAACCGTGCTACGAGCCACATCATCAGAAAACGTGGCATAATGACGTTGGCGAATTATTATGGTATAGAGGGGATTAATATTTCTTACTACGCTGGGTGGACTCTTGGTAGTAGAGACGATGGTACCCCAGCTATGCTGAAAATATATATGCACACGGATTTAAGTACAAGCAGGGACGCTATACCTAACCTTGAGCGTCAAGCAAAGCGATATGCAGATTTGCTTCTTGTTCCATATAAAACATTCCTATAGGTGAAATAAATGAAGATTTTACGCGGAACCACGATAGTTGAGACAGGGTGCCTCAAATCAGATAGCAACTCTTTTTATTCCAAAACCAGTGACGGTAGACTATTCGTCATGCGCCAACCAAACCTGAAAAAATACACAAAACAGCGTGATGCATGGAAACTGATATCTGATGAAAACAAGAAACGCTATAAACGTGTAAACGTAGAGGAACGTTGGCTCTACAATATGAAGCAAAGATGCAAACAGCCACTTTACAGAGGAGAAGTTCCCGGTGTTCTTCCGTTAAGTGTTGAGGTTGACGGTGAAGTTGTAGGTTTCAGTGACGGGTTCTTTAGGTATGGAACAGCGTTTGAACGATACAATGTACCCCCGGATGATTTATGTAGTAACTTCAGCATACTGGCGTTAGATAAGTTTCATGGCAGGGGTATAGGAACCTATTTTGCGTATACGAGTAGTTATATAGGTAGACATTTTGGATGTAAATGGATTGTTGGGGCTACGTTTGAGAATGGGGGAATGTATAATATACGGAAAAGAGAAGGGTGGAGTGTCGTCTCCATTGATAACGGAATTGTAGCTCATAAAATGAGACTATAAAGTATTATTTATTGAGTTAATGGTCTCTAGCATATAATTCATCTCATCCATGGTTAACTCTGGGTAGAGAGGTAGCGTTAAAACCCTTCTCGAAACCATATCCGTCACTGGAAGACCATTCATAATTGGTGGGAAATATATCTTTGTAGTTATACCATGTTCCTCTAAACAGTCTTTAAGTTTATCTCGATGTCCTGTTTTTATTGTATAGAACTGATAAGTATGACTAATCCCGTCAGGTTCAACCGGAGGGTTTATCCCATCAATGAACTCTAACCCATTTGTCAAATATTTAGCGCATATGATCCGTGCATTGATGACCTGTTCAATTTTATTGAATTGACTTAAACCGAGGGATGCAAGTATTGTTGACATACGCCAACTATGTTTGCTTCTAATAGCCCTTAACCTCTCCCGCATAATCTCATCGTTAGTTACAACCATGCCGCCCTCACCGGTTGATATTATTTTGTTTCCAGCAAAACTAAATATGGAGGCATCTCCGAATCCCCCAACCTTTTTACCGTACTCCTCCGCCCCTATAGCCTCCGCCGCGTCCTCTATTAGAAGAAGGTTATTATCCTCAGCTATTTCCGCAAGCTCAGATATTCTGCACGGAAGACCGTAGACGTGTACCGCTATTATTGCACGCGTTTTATCTGTAATTCTCTTCTTAACATCCTCTGGGTCTAACCCAAATCTTTCTTCCTCGATGTCAGCGAACACTGGGGTTGCTCCAACATATTTCACGGCGTTAACTGTTGGTGGATATGTGAATGATGGTACAATAACTTCATCTCCAACACCTAGTCGATATGCAAGCATTATTCCGTTTAACGCGGATGTTCCAGAGTTAACTGACACCCCATGTTTAACACCAGCGTAACGAGCTATCTTGCCCTCTAACTCTGTGTTTTCCTTTCCTCCAGCCCACCACATCCCGCGCTCTATGATTCTGGTGACTGCCTCCACGTCGTCTTTATCCCAATAGGTTTTATATAATGGTATATTCATTTTATGGTTTCCTCACAAACGCGTATAGTTCGCTTCCAATCCAAGGGAACAGTCTGGGTAATAGTTTATGACTTAGATGGTTTCCTATAAACTTTGGAAGATAATCGTAGAAGGGACAATCCACGAAACGTGTCTCTATTCTTTCAACAATCCATCCATTGCTTTCAAGAAGATGCATTAATAGATGATAATCCCATCCTACACTGTGACCAGAGTAATCCTGTTTCCGTTTCTTCTGAGCGGCGAGCATGAGTCTAAGCGGTCGTCCTATGTTTGGGGTGGATATCATAGCCCATCCGCCTTTCTTGCTAACTCGATACATTCCTCTAATCATAGCTGGTGGGTTGTCAACGTGTTCTAGTATACAGGTTGCTGTTTGACCGTCAAATGTTTCATCTGGGAATGGTAAATCACAGGCATCCGCAACCCGCAAGTCCGCGTCTGGTAGGAACTGTCTACTTATCTCTATGCATTCAGAGTCTATATCTATTCCAGTCTTTTTCACGGTGGGATTAGTTATAGCTTCTAGGAGAACTCCTAATCCACACGCAATATCTAATACCGAGTCATTATCTTTAACTTCTAAATGTTTTAATATGAACTCTAACATAACGCCTCGTTGCTGTCCATACCGCTCAGTTTTATCTATATGTTCTACGTTTTCCAATTATGTCTACTCCTTACATCCTTCTTTATGTTAGCTGGTATACCAGCCACTAACATATAATCAGGAACATCCTTTAACACTACGGCTCCAGCACCAACCTCAGCCCATTTACCGACTGTAACCCCCGGAGCTATAATTGCACCAGTGTAAACCATAACCCCCTCTTTTAGAGTCACGTTTCCACTTAACTGAACTCCGGGGCAGATATTAACATAGTCCTCTAAAACGTCATCATGTGCTACCGAGCAGTCTATGTTAACGTATACGTGGTTTCCTATGGTGACGTTGGATGTGATAGTGTTACCTTGAACAATTATTACACCTTCCCCAATTTTTAATCCATATCCTATGGTTGCACTTGGATCAATTACACTTGTAAAATTAGCGCCGTTTTCCTTAGCTCTATCCGTGACAGATTTTCTGATATAGTTGTCTCCTATGGCGCATACGGCTAGAGTGTTAGGGTTTTCTTTGAACCATTCACATCCCCCTAGAACTGGGTAATCATTTATAATGGTTCCATGAAGTTCTATGTTATCATCTATGAATCCCAATATTTTATATGTGTGGTGTAAACTTCTCTTAAGAATATCTAATGCTTCTCTTCCAAGTCCACCTGCTCCTATAACAACTATCGCTTTCAAAGTTCAGGACTCCTTCCCACAATCTCCCCATCATCATATATTAATTTATATCGGGGGTTCTTCTGCTCCTCCTTTATCACTTCAGGTAACGCCTCTCTATATATTTGTGTAAGTGGCGTAGCCTCTATTTTAAGTTGTTTGAGATACCATCCCGGAGCTACACGTTTAACGTCATCAAACGTCATTCCACGTTCAGTCTCCATATACTCAACCATAGAGTGATGTTTCTTACTTAACCCATACATGACTGCGTAGTTTACTTCTTTTGCCTGTGTATCGTCACCCAATTTGTAGTATCTTCTGTCAAAGGGTTCTCCCCTATAGTAACTACGCCAAGCTGGGCGTACTCTACTGAGGTTTACTGCATAGTTTTTCAGTGTTATAACTTTGGTGTTAAATCGTGGGCGAAGCGGTGTTTCTGTCCGTGGGGAGTCTCTTCTTGAGAGTATTGGATGTGCCGCCATGAATGGTCGGTTTGAAAAATAGTGTTCATAGTCACCCATTAAGTTTAGGCTTTTCACTGCACCGGTAAACATGTTATGTTTTTCAGTAAACTCCACCATCTCTCGCTTCAACGCATTTGATAGTGGAAGGGTAGCGTCCTGCATTAACACCCAGTCCTTTGTGCATAAGTCGATTGAGGCTGACCGCATCTCATAAATTGACTTGGAGTGAATGTTTTTTATTTGACCGCTTAAATCCAGTTTGTCCATCCACTCTCTAGCAATACGCTGTGTGCCGTCAAAGCTACCTGTGTCTACTATGATAACCTCATCCGCGAAACCAGAGATGCTTTTCAGTGTCAAGTCAACGGTTTTAGCTTCATTCCATGCCATTAACCCGCAACTGATACTAGTCATTTCTCAACCTCAAACCAAGGAACTTCTCTAAGTAACGGATGATCTACGGTGCAGGGATGATAAAACTCTTCATGTTCACCCAGCAACTCACCGTGGTCAGCGGATATTATGGTTCTGCCTTTTAGCAACGGCACCATCTTAGCCACTGAAGTTAACACAACGTCGAGGTTATCAGCGTAAGCCTTTCTGAGCAGAGGAATGTTATTATAACCATACTTCATATGTCTATCTCCACGTTTATCATATTCCTCTTTAAGGGTAAATGCACGCCTCTTCCTGCCGCTACCAGCCCACACCTTAGTTTCTCCGATATAAGGCCAATGTGGTTGCATATAATGAATGATGAGGTTCTGTCTTTCTGTTTGTTCTAGCGCCGCTTTGCTTACTGCGTCTGGCATAATGGTTTCTAAGGTGTCATCCCACCCTAACTTCCATACATCTATGATTTTCTTGAAGTGTCTTTTTGCGACAAACTTGTTTATCGGGACACCACCACTATTAACGTATGGGGTTCCTGATACATATGTTACATCATAGTGTTCTCCCCAACAAGATGGGAGCCAGAACTCTGTGCATGATGCTGGGGATGTTACTTTCTCAAGTTTTCCGGTAAGATGTTTTTTGTATTGTTTCTCAAAGAAATCAAAACGACACGCATCTAAAATGATAAGGTTGCTCCATGGTTCCTTTAGTTTCTGTAGTTGACTCATTAGTTTTCCTCCAAAAATTTTACTAGTTCTCTCGCCCTAACTTCTGTTGTATGGTATTTCAGGAATGTCTTATATCCATTAGCGGCTATCTCCTCACGTTCCTCATCATGACTAAGATAATACGTCAGTTTGTCTTTCCAATTCTTCGCGTTTATCTCCACAAAGTTCCAATTAGGTATAAAGTTCAGTTCCTTTGCAGTATACGGCGTATCAGAGAAACAACATGTCCCACTACCCATACCCTCAGAAAACTTTGGAAGAGGATATTTAAACACACTTGACCCAAATAAGAAGGTCTTACTTCCAGCCAACGTTGAAACATATCGTGGCCCTGCGGGTAGACCCTGTGCGTAAAGTTCTTTGATGCTTTTATTCCATCTACCGGGAAGTGTTCTTCTAACCATGACTCTCCATCCATGTTTTTTAGCTAATGGTTTCAATCCTTCAAACACAGCGTATCGTATTGGGTAAATTATTGGGTGATTGGCTCCGAGGAATACGGCTTCAAGATTTTTCTCCTTCATGGGTTTATAGTATGGTGTATCCTGTGCAGCCGCAAAATGGAATATTGGGGCGTTAAGGTTTTTAATGTAGAACTCTGGGTCTATGGGTTCAAAGGGATGATTCTGTGCCGCAAGTTTAGTGTATGTCATAAAGAACGCATCATAGTTACATGAATTCATTTTCTTCACCATCCCCGCTGGACGTGCTTTTAGATTTATGCTATAATGTAAGTCACTTAGGAATAGGGCAAGTTTGTAATCTCTGTTCTTTGGTGGGTTTTTATGTATACCCGCCCACATAACCCAATCCGCGTCAGGCATAACACGTTTAACTGTGCCATTCAAATCCTCCCCCTCTACATAGAGTGGATGACCTTTTCCCGCCCATTTACATTCAGCAATTTTTCCTGTTTCCTGTTCTACGCAGTGAAGCCACCGACTTATCACCATGTCGCTTCTGTCTTGTGTACAGAAAAGAATTTTAACCATTTTGTTTTTTCTCCATATGTTTTTTGATGTCTCTTATTGTCTGTTTGAGTGGGATTAGTGGTTCCCAACCCAAAACGTTTTTGGCTTTACTGTTATCCCCGATGCTTCTCATAAGCTCCCCCGGTCTTCCATCAACGTGTATTGGTTCAATGTTAGAGTCACATACTTCAAGAACTAGTTCCGCTATGTGGTTAATAGTGTAGTCAACTCCATTACAGAGATGAATCAGTTCTCCACTTAATCCTTTGTGTTCCGTAATCATAGCCAGTCCTCGTGCAATATCCCGTGCATCTGTATAATCCCTAGTCTGTTGTCCACCACCATAGATATATATTGGTTTCTCTTGAAGTGTCTGATCCATGAAGATGGGTATAACCGCGCCCTTTGCCCCGCGCTTCTGTCGTGGGCCAGTGATGTTGAATCCTCTGGCTATCTTTATATCCATGTCATATGTTAATTGATAGGCACGACAATATGCTTCAGCGGCGTATTTGCTTGCCGCGTATGGACTACGTGGATGTTTAGCTGGATAGTTTTCGTCTGCTTTTCCTTCAAGGATGTTACCCAACACCTCACAGGTACTCATATGAGTGAAACTAGCGTCAGCTTCTCTGCACGCCTCTAACATATTCATTGTGCCTAATACGTTTGTTTCCCAGAACATTCTAGGATAAGATCTGCTCCTGTCAACGTGTATGAGGGCAGCTAAATGGATTACAGCGTCCATCCCAGCAACGGCTTCGGAGCATTCATCTATGAATCGTATATCTCCACGAACTGTTTTAATTTTATCTTCAAGGTGTTTAACCTTGTCAACGTTATAATGTACCATCGCGGTGACTTCGTGACCACGGTTTAACAACTCCTCGCAGACATGGCTTCCTATGAAACCTGCTCCTGTAACTAATATTTTCATTCTTGTATCCTCAACTTCTGGTTATCTAATCTCTCTACTATACTAGGCCATGAACTGTATAAACTTTTTCTATATTCACCGGGGTTTGGGTTTATATTATGTATGCTTGTAAGCGCTGGCACCGACTCCACGAGGTATCCTGCTCTCCATAACCAGTAATCTATCTTCCAGTCCCAGAAGTAGCCATGGTCTATATTGTCATGTATTTTTCTGAATATGTCTCTGTTGTATATGGCGAAGCTTCCCCATGTATGGTTAAGATCCTTTTTATGATAAACGGTTCTGCTGGCTGAGTCCTGTGTTCTTCCGCCCTGCCATATGCGGTGGACTCCTCCGATGATCTTGGCGGTATTATCCTTCACTAATGGAATAAACTTACTTACATCTCCAATGATTTCATCATCATCATCCAGCGTCATAACTATAGGGTATGTTGCTTCATATAACATGCGGTGAACCGAGTGAACCACATCCTCATGATGATCCTCAACATCAGTTACTTCTTGGGTGACTATCTTCGCTCCTACAGCGTTAAGTATTTTTCTTGCCTTAGTCTGATCTGGAAGCATCACTGGGTCAATGTATGCTATGAACTCGTCTGGGGTCTGTCTCACGAGGGAGGTTACTGCTTTCTCCATGAATATGTTATCTCTACTTACAAGCATACATGCTGAAAACTTCATTTTCCGTAAACCTCGTTTATTACTTTAATGTAGTTCTTAGATATTTTACTCCAACCCCACTGTTCCTCTACATCCTTTCTTGCCTGTTTTCCCATCTGACGCAGTAGGGCTGGGTTACGTTTTAGACTATGAATATAATTCATAATATCTTTTTGTGGGGTGTCAACTGGGAAATAGTAACCGTTCTTACCTTTCCTCGCAGTCTTATGGATGTCTCCGACTAGGGTTGACACGACCGGTCTTCCGCTGGCAAGAGCCTCATAGTATACAAGTGGGTGTGCCTCAGTCTCACTTGTGATGAAAAGACAACTTATACCATCGTAGAAACTAGGCATCTCATCATGGGAAATATAAGAATTCCCCGTAACATGACCAGCTACAAGCATATCAACCGCTGCGTTAGTGCATATCTGTTTTGCGAGGTCGTAACGCTTCAATGCTCTGCCTTGGTGTCCAACCCATCCAACAATAAAATGTTTTGGAAACGGTGATGGTTTAAACATATCAGTGTCTACACCAAACTCCAACGTTGATACAGACGTGAATCCACCGGAGTTACGTATAGCATCAGATATTTTAGCGTTGTTACCCGCAAAGTGTTGGAACCGCAGTGGGCGTATTTGCTTAAAACAATTATCTAACATATGTAAGTAATGTTCTCCAGCCATACATAGAACAGATTTTTTTGGGTCTAGTTTATCTAAAACATCCATCCAAGGACGTATGCGGTTATTGTAGACGTGCATCCAACCCCATACAAACACCACGTCATATAATAGTGGGTTTCTGGTCTTTTTCTCTACATCCTTATATATGCATTTATCGAGAACCCAGTCGGGGTGTTCTTTATGTAGCTCCTTGTAGAGTCCACTCATTCCAACGTCGTATGCCCACCCGTAGGCGTCTACTATTGTAAGTATCTTCATGTTACTTCAATCGTTTTATGGTTAATCCGTTCTCTGTGTAGACGCGTAGTTTTGGTGTTGTGTTCTCCATCTTCAATATGAGGCGTGTGATAGATTGTGGTGTCGGTACTACGTTATCTACTATTATAAGATATTTGAATTGTTTGTTTTTATAGTCATTGACTGCGTTAGAGTTGATATCAGGTAAGGGTAGAACATCGTCATTGGTAACGTAGTCAACTGCCCATCTGGTTCCCCATGAAGTCATATTACTCCGTTTGTCTCTTGCCTGTCCGCCGTTGTTTACGATGCGTGTTTTTATAGGCATAGATGTACGGAAGATTCCCCGCATAATCTTATCAAGGCTAGGGGATGACTCCGTTGGTACTACTAACACGGCTACTGCTGGATTATATGGGGTGACAAAGTTAAGTGTAAGTCGATATAGTTCTCTATTAGTGAGCCATAGTTCCCTGTTTCGTATATATCCCTCTCTGTAAGATGGATGATGTTGGTGCGTCACTGATAACGCTGTGCTAAACCGTAGCCTCATACCGCTATGATAACACTTAGCGGCGAAGTCATGTTCAGCCATACCCCACGCCCCATTATAGTCCTCGTTGAACCACCCAATAAGCTTCGTACGACTCTTACTGAACATCATAACTCCTCCTAGTATTGGGACTCCACCCTTATCCTTATCGTCGCACCAGTAACTTTTATCGTCTCTTCGTCTAGTGTCTAATGTTATGGATCCATCCTTCTGCTCCATATCTATACACCCACCGAATAATATTGATGGGTCAACTCTATTTCTCGCGTTATCTAGGAACTTTGGATTAGGTATGCAGTCTGGGTCGAGTATGATAACTGTGTCATGTTTAGCGTGTTGAATTCCATAGTTACGTATTGTGCAGAGGCGATATATATGCGGTGTATGTTTTGGTGGACGTATTATTTTTGTGCATGGACAGTTAAAGTCTGGAACACCGTCAGGACTGTGATCGTCAACAATCAATATCTCGTCGTCCGGGTGAACCTGTAATATTAACTCATCCCACGTTTTTTGTAACGCTTCTTGTTTACTGAAATGAGGTATTACCACACTAAGATTTTTTACTCTTTTACTTCTATTAGTTGGGAACGTCATTACTCTTCCTCTATTCCATAAAGCCATTCGTCTATATTACTTAACCTATAATTTGGGAAATGCCCGCATAACACATTCGCGTCCACCCTAGCGGTGAACCCAGCGTCTTGAACCCGTTTCCAGAACAACATATCCCCACCACATTCAACACCATCATCTCTGGTACGAGTGAACCTGATTGCTGGAAGTCGTGCGTGGTGTTGTTTGAATACGCGTCTTCTAATTAATATACATC
>Ga0307379_10012942_pt1 | contig 10840 bp, 6 predicted proteins | sample UN2MG_FD_202237 | JGI IMG/M metagenome (GOLD analysis project Ga0307379, IMG submission 202237) | Soil microbial communities from Risofladan, Vaasa, Finland - UN-2 | ecosystem: Environmental > Terrestrial > Soil > Coastal area > Acid sulfate soil | place: Finland: Risofladan, Vaasa | collected... | reverse complement strand
CATTGATGACTTTGAATAAGGATATGGGTGAAAAGGATGTTAGTAGGGTTACTGAAATAATGAAGAATCTTATTTGTAGGGCTAATCCTGATGAGGACCCTGAGGATATTGAGGCTTATGTTGCTGAAAATTATGGTTTGATTTTTGCCGAGTTAGCTATTTTGTATAAGTTTTCTACTAGAGAAAAAATGGATAAACTTTTGACTGAGGACTCTAAAAAAAAAGAGTGACTAAAAAAACAGGTTTGAAGGAATTTTTGAAGGGTATTGCTAGGGATAATAAGGATTTAAGTTTTGAGCGAGATTTTGTGAGGGAGATTGTTTTGGTATCGAAGGAAATGAGTCAGAGTATTGATGTTACGTTTGATCTTGGTATTGAACAATATTTTGCTATTAGAGATACTATTAGTTATCTTTATGAAGAACAGAATAAACAAATGAAAGGTTCTGGTAGTTCTAGTAATTTATCTTCTGGTACTTTTGGGTGATTTTGATTGGGTAATAAGATTCAGCAAGAAATAGTGGTTAAAGTTACGGCTCTAGTTGCAGGTTTTAAAAGAGGCATGGCTGATGGAAATAAATCTATTGCTGAATCTGTTGGTCAAATAGGTAGATTAAGTAGAAATGCTCTTGCTAGTAGTAAGTCTATTTATGGTGCTAGTGATTCTTTTTCTAATTTTGCTGGAATTGGAATGCATGCAGGTAATATTGTCCGAAGGCTTGTAACTTCTGTTTCTAGGGCTCCTTCTGTTTTTAGAGGTTTTTCTAATACTGTTAATTCTTTTGGTCAATCTATTACTGGTGTTGCTCGTAGACTTGTTCGTTTTAGAATGGAGATGTTATCAATAATGTTTTTTGGTATGGCTCTTTCGGCTATGATGTTTGGTTTGGTTAGACCTGCTGGTACTATGGCTGGTATTTTTGAGTTAATTGGGGTTATTTTAGAATTGTTCTTTTTACCTGTAATGCTTGCTTTGTTACCTGTTTTACTTGATATTCTTGATTGGGTTATTAATACTCCTGATGAGATTAAACTTTTAGTTGGGCAGATTGTTTTATTGGTTGGTGCTGCTGGAACTTTTTTAGCTCTTTTTGGTCAATTGTTATTATTTCTTCCTTCTATTGGTAGTTTGTTTCTTGAATTAATTGGTTCTGTTAGTGGTTTGTTTGGTCCTTTTGCTGGTTTAGCTGAAGGTTTGTTAGTTCTTGCAGGTGGGGCTATTTTAGTTGAAAGTGCTTTTAAGTTATGGGATTTTATTGGGCCAATTGTTAATGATGTTTGGGATAGTTTAAAAGAGTCTGAATTGTTTACTAAGATTTTGGAAACTTTTGGTTTGACTGTTGAAGATATTCAAAATCCTTTTGAATTATTGAAAAATAAGGTTAGTGAAGTAGTAGGTTCTATTGCAGAATCGCTTGGATTTTCTAGTGATGAAACTGGGACTTGGCAAGATAAAGTTATTGGGTTTATGAATGGAGTAAAAGATATGATTGTTAGAATTATTGATATTATGAAAGAATTTAAAACTAAATTTACTGAATCTATGGCTGAGTCAGGGGTAAGTACTGAAGATTTGATTAAATCAGTAGCAGATTTAATTTTAAAATTTATTGAATTATTACCAAGAGTTGCAGAATTATTACCTGATCTTATTGATTTAGCTGATAGAATAACTAATTTAGCTATTGTTGTTTTAGATTTAGTCGATGATTTAGATCCTCTTTGGGATGCTTTTCATGAAGGTTTAATGCTTATAAATGATGTTATTTATGCTTATGAAGTTTTAATTAAGTTATTAACAGGAAAAGAAATTCAGGGTAGAGAGTTAAAAAGTGTTCTTAGTTTTGATAGACTTACTGAACTTGGATCAGGTATTACTAAAATGATAATGGAATTAATTCCTGCTTTTGGTGATGGTGGGTTGGTTACTAAACCTACTCTTGCTCTTGTTGGTGAAAGAGGTCCTGAAATGATTACTCCTATTGGTCAAGGTGGTGTTAGTGGTGGAATTAATATTACGGTTCATGCTAATACTGCTGGTGGTGTTACTGCTGATGATATTGCCAGGGTTGTTGAAGAAAGACTTGGTAACGAGTTGAGGCGTTTGAACCATGGTTTCTAGAGGTAATATATTATGACTTCAAGTGCTAAGGTTTTTTTGGAAAAAAATGAGGTTAGTGGTCAAACTAAGATTGCTATAGAGGTTACCAAAATTCAGGAAAATTTGGAAAATAAAACTATTAAAATTCCTATTCCTGTTGTTAGTCAATCAAATCAAAATTCTAATAGTCCACAAACTAAATTTAAAGATTTGAAAAGAATAACTCATGTTATTACTATTGAAGGTAAAATTTATAATCAAAATACTTGGGTAAAAAATACAGGTGAATTAAATGATGAAACTAAAAGACAATTGATTACTGCAACTCAGGCTAAAAATGCTTTAATTTATTATATTCTTTATACTTATGGTAATTTGAATCTTTATTGGAGAGGTACATCTTCTTCTACAGCAGATCCTAGTGATACTTTAAGTTCTTTAATGGATTCGACTGATACTGATAGAGTTGTAACAGTTGTTTTTGATAAAATTGAGTTTTCAGAAATTCCTGCGCAAAGAGCGGAAAAGATTTATAGTATTAGTGATGGTTATGATTATGATGAAACTAATACTGAATCGTATGATGTTACTATTACGCTTACAAAAGGAGTGACTTTTTAATGGGTCGTGAAATTAAAAAAGAGTATTTGATTGTTACTGGAATTCTTCTTGTTTTGCTTACGGGTGGTTGGCTTTATTTTTCAGATATTAGAGGAACTTTTGATTTAAATCCTGACATTTTTTATATTGTTGAAGATCGTTTATCTGATAATGGTCAACTTAGAGTTAGTACTCGTGGTAATGATTATGGTGAAACAAAGGATTTGTTGTTATGGCGTTATGGTAATGAAGAGATGATTCTTTACAAGAATAACAGGGTTTTGGTTAAATCTGAGTGGCTTGTTAAGGGTTATGGGTTGAAAAAGATCGGAGTTGATGAATTAAGTTATTTGGGTGATCAAAGTGAGGGTATTGTTAATATTTTTAGGAATCGTGCTTATAATACTGGGGTTTTTACAGAATCCACTGTGATTGATTCTATTGCAAGTTTTGAACAATTTCCTAGTAAACATGTTGTTGAATATGTTGATGATTCTGGTTATAAGCGTTCTTTGACTTGGAGGCTTACTAATGTTGAGTTTCCTGATAGTTTGGATCATGGAAAATATTATGGTTGTGAGATTAATACTGTTAATAATGTGAAGATTAATTGGTGTAATGATATTGATAAAATGAATTATGCTTTTGTTGATAAGACTAAAAAGCAACTTTCGGTTTATTTTTTGTATGCTCTTGGTGAACAAGAGTTTAGTGTTAGTGTTACTGATCCTCCTGCTGATTATTTTATTGTTGGTAATTCTGTTTTACAAGAAGATGCTTTTTCTAAGTTAGAAGTTTATCCTGCTTATTCTAGTTCTCCTCCTGGTACTATTAATACACAAATTTTTGATTTGGATAATAAGACTTTGAATGATGTCCCTAACGCTCATTTGGCTTATGTTTTCGATTTTGAGATTAGTGATGGTGGTTTTGAGGTTTGGGTTGAACCTGAGTATGGTTTGGTTTCTAATTCGATTACTTGTGATTTTGATTATTCTTATGAGTTAAATAAGTTTCCTGGAGAAATTAATCCTCATGAAGCTACTTGTTTTAGAATTAATGATATGAATACAATTAGCGAAGTTGATGATGTGCAAGAAATCTTATGGGTTAGACCCTTTAAAACTGGTGATATTGAATCGAAAACCATTAATTATGATGTTAATACTATGATTTCTAGTGGTAGTTGGGTTGACAAGTCTTTTTTAATGAAACATGCTAGTGTAAATGGTAAACATATCTATTATCTTGATGAGGATATTTTTATTGGCGCTAAAGAATCTGTTAAATGGAGAATTAAATATAGAGTTCCAAAAGGTATTATTTCTGGTAAATATGTTTTAATTTATTATGTTGGTAATATTGATTGTATTTTGAATAATACTTGTTCTTATAAACAAGAAATGGATCCGTGGTTTAATAATGATTGGGGGTATAAAAAAGCTATTACTATAAATGCTAATGGAGTAACAGGAAAATGGTTTCAGATAATTGATTTAAATTCTGATACTTTAGGTGGAGATGCTTCTAATTTTTGGGATAATACTCGTGCTGATGGTTTTGATGCTATTTTTGTTAATAGTAGCGAAGATACTATATTAGAATCTTATCGTTTAACTTGGGTTAATGATGTTAATGCGATTTATTTGGTTGAAATTCCTTCGATGGAAAATCAAACAATTTATTTGTATTATTCTAATGCTGGTGCAAGTGATGATTCTAATAGTTCTGTGATTGATTTGTTTGATGATTTTAGTGATGGTGATTATTCTAGTAATCCTACTTGGACTGTTGCAAATAGAACTTGGAGTGCTGCGACAGGAAAATTGATTTCTGATGTTAGTGCTGATCCACAAATATATTCTTCTAATGTTATTACTGATTATACACAGATAAGATTATCTTTTGATATTAATTCTGGAACTTCTTCCTTTGCTGATTTTTGGTTAAGTGGGGTAAATAATATTGGTACTCCTGCGTATGTAATTAGACAGGGTACTAATGGTCTTGGATTTGATGATTATAATGTTAGTTATAGACTTATATTTTTGGATTCGACAATAAATACCAGTAATGAATATTTAAACATTCAAGTAACTAGGGATAAAAAAGGTTTATGGCGTGTGTTTTATAATGGTTCTCTTGTTGGTTCTGATATTAATACTGCTTATAATGACCTTGCTTCTTTTGCTTTATACACTGGTTCTACTGCTAGTATTGGTTATGATAATATTCGTTTTTGGAGTAGTACTGAAACTAATGAACCAGAATATTCTATTGGTTCTGCACAAACAAGTGCTGTTAGTCCTGATGTTAATGTTGTTTCTCCTAATGGCGGCGAGTATTATGATAATGCTAGTGTTTCAACTGTTTCAATAGATTTTAATGTTATGTATACTGATAATAATTCTGTTCTTGCAGATATTAATTATTCTGCGAGTGGAGTTCAAGGAACAGGAACAAATATTATTAGTGATGTTAATACTGATTCTGTAACAATAACTTGTGCTGATTCAGATTTTTCTAATTCTACTGCTTGTAGTTATTCTTGGAATATTGATGCTGTTGCTGATGGTAATTATTTTATTTTAATTGATGTTAATGGTGGTTTAACTACTAGGGTTTTTGATGCTAGTGATAATAATTTTAATATTTTTACCACTCCAAATGTTTCTCCAGATATGAATGTTGTTTTTCCTAGTAAATCTGGGTTACAGTTTATTGATGGTAATGTTATTGTAATTGATTTTAATGTTGTTGATGTTGATAATAATGCTGTTAGTCAATTGATTGATATTAATTATGGAACTACTTCTTCTCAAGGAACTGGAACTGTAATTATTAATGATGGTAATGTAGCTGAAACTGTTGGTCTTTATTGTGATTCTAATAATCTTGTAACTGTTCAAGAATGTCATTATGATTGGACTGTTCCTGTTGAAAATGATGATTTTTATATTCTTATTTCGGTTTATGATGGAGTAAATATTGATTTTAATTCTTCAGAAAATACTTTTTTAATTGATTCTACGGATCCAACTACAACTGCTGATAATAATACTAATTGGCAAAATGTTGATTCTAATGTTACTTTGACTTGTAGTGATTCTGGTTCTGGTTGTTCTTTAACTTCTTATAGAATTGATAGTGATGATTCTAATTCTGTTTCAATGGGTTCTTGGCAAACTTGGGATGGTAATGGACTTTATTTTTATCTTGATGGTAATTTTGCTTTTGATTTTAATTCAACTGATGGAGTTGGAAATATTGAAACTACTAATCGTTCTTATGTTACTATTGATAAAACTAGTCCTGTTCTTAGTGACCCTACACCATCATCAAATAGTCTTGTTTCTGATACTACTCCTGATTTAAACGTTGCTTTTACAGAGACGAATCCTTGGTATTGTACTGTTACTCCTATTGTTAATGATGTTAATGGTAGTGATTCTAATGCAACTTTGACAAGTGGAAGATGTTTGTATACTAGTAGTACTTTAAGCGAAAATGATACTATTAGAACTTGTTTTGTGATGACTGATTTAGCTGGGAATGTTTCTAGTGAACTTTGTACTTCTACTTATACTATTATGGCTAGTTATTATTTTGGTAATGTTAAAGAAGATTATTCGACTGATGTTAATGAGGCTGTTTTTTATCCTTCAAGTCTTGTTGATCAGAATGTTACTCCTAGTGGTCAAAATGATACTAATGGTTTTTGGCAATTTGAAAATGTTAGTCTTGGCGATACTAATGTTAGTGTTATAATGCGTAATAGAAGAGTATTATTTAATTTTGAACAAGATTGGGTTAAGTGGAAAAGAGTTCCTAATACTGATGCTTTGTTAGCTGTTAAAGATACTAATTCTTATCAGGGTCAATATTGTTTAAATCTTCGTTCTTATACTGCCGCGGATTATAATGTTTCAACTTGGGTTAATAATCAATTTATTGTCGATATTAATTCTGAATATAATACTGGGGCTGATTTAAATTTCCGAATTAAAGTTACTGATATTAATCAAATTAGTGATATTAATTTTATAATAGGAAATGATTCAGTTAATAATACGTGGTTTAATTTAGCCACTATAGATGCTAATTCTCTTAATGATAATTTTTCCGATGGGAATTTTCTTATTGATCCTGAATGGGTAATTGCTACTGGTAGTTTTGATGCTAGTAGTGGAAAATTAAAAAATACTAACGCTGGAAGCAGTAGAATTTCAACTGATTTAAATTCTCCTAATTATAATTCTCTTTCAATGAGTTTTGATTTTAATAAAGTATCTGCTAATGCTTCTTATATTTGGTTTACAAATTCAACAAGAAATATTAGTGTTACTGATGAAGGTTATGGGTTAATTGTTCATTCTGCTACTGATACTATTTCTCTTGCCTATCATAAAAATGGTAGTCAGTATATGATAGTTTCTGGAGTTGCAGGTTATACTTCAGGAACTGAATTTAATGTAAAAGTTACTAGGGATTCAGATTTTAATTGGGAATTATTTATTGATGGTGTTTCCAAAGGAACTGGAATAGATAATAATAATAGTTCTTCAAATTTTTTTGTAGTTGAAATGGGTTCTCAAAATACTACTATTGATAATATAGATGTAAATTTAACAACTCAAATTCAAGATTTAAATAGTATTTATCCATCAAATTCATGGTTTGAATTTAATATTGATTTAAATTTAGCAATTAATAATCAAATTGGAATAATTAATTGGAGTGATATTAATTATTTTTCAATTAAAGTAACTGAAGTTACTGGTGCAAGTGATTACAATATTTTAATTGATGATTTAGTTGTTACTCCTTCTACAAATCCAATTAATAATTGGGGTAATGGTTCAAGTTTTTGTATTGATGATGATAATTTAATGAGCGGTTGTCTTGATTTAAATACTTCTTCTCCTGCTTTTATAATACCTTCAAGCAGTAATGGAGATTCTAATAAAATTTGGATTTGGGCTGATTTGAATTTGACGAATTATACTCCTTTCGACTTATTCGAATTTGATTTTAACTGGTCGTTTGGAGGAATACCAAATGCCAATTAGTGTCGGAAAAATAGTTACTCCTGAAACAGGAGTCAAGATTTATATTAATGGAACTGATTATTCAGAATATGTTTTTAACTATGAGTTTAAGAAAAAAGTTAACCAGATCGGAGAGTTCATGGTTGAACTTCTTGGAATTAGTTCTACTCAACGTGATACTGATATTAAACAAGATGTTGTAGTTTATTTTGAGTCTAAAGGAAAACTTTTGTTTAAAGGTGTTAGTGAAAGACCTGATTATGAAACGGGTCAAGGGGTTATAATTAATGGTTATGGTGCTGGTGAGTCTTATTGTAAGAGAAGAATGGCCGAGGTTACTGCTAGTGCTGATACTAATAGTTCTCCTCTTTCACCTGTTTATACTTTACAGTCAATTAATACTATTCTTAGTGAACAGTTAGATAATGTTTCTCAAGTTACTCTTGATAGTGTTGATGATGGTTCTGAGTTGGGTACTGGAACTTATCGTGGTGATCACGTTAGTATTCTTTCCATTCTTGCTAATCCTGTTAGTGCTAAAGGCGGTAAATGGTGGTTTACTCACGGTAATAGTTCTCCGTGGAATGATAATATTTGTCACACTAGTTTGTTTCAAGGTTCTGCTAGTAGTGTAAAAGATTTTAATATTAGCGGTGTTGACCAGAATGCAAGTGGTACTAGTAATGAACAGGATTTTGAGAGTCTTTGGAATTGGACTGAAATACTCGGTTCGGGTGATGGCCTAAATCAAAAGCGTAGTGTGAATTTTCATGCTACTAATACTCGTAGTTTTCTTGCTAATGATATTGATTCTTCACAAACTACTATTGAATTAGAAGATGCTAGTTCTTTTGATTCTAGCGGTAACGTTTTTATTGGAATGGAAACTTTAAAATATACTAGTAAAAATAATAATTTTTTAACTGGTATAACTAGAGGTTCTCAAATAATTAGATTGTTTGATGATTTTAGCGATGGTAATTATACTGCTGATCCTGTTTGGACTGTTATTAGTGGTTCTTGGGTAATAGATTCTGACGATTTATTTGAATCTGGTTTTAGTAATAATACTGGAATAATTACTGATATTAATTTTAATAGTGATTTAGATTGTTTATGGGAATTTAATCTTTCTAGAGAAGGTTCTACCAATACTGCACAAGTTGGAATCTTAGTTAATGATTCTATTCTTGAAAATGGGTATTATGTTGATTTAAAAGATGATATTGCTTTAAGAACTCAAAGAAATGATGGAGTAGTAGTAATTTCAGGTGGAACTACTGTAGCAAATACTAATTATAAAATAAAAGTTACAAGAGATAATAGTGGTTTATTTGAACTTTTTTTAGATGATGCTAGTCTCGGAACAGCTACAAATATTACTCATGTTTCAGGTTCAAAACTAATTTTGGGTTCAAGTGGTTATGGTAAATCTAGATTAGATGATATTTTATTTTCAGATAATAATGAACTTTATAAAGCATACGCTCATTCTAAAGGTATTGAAGTTTATGATGCTCAATATACAATTGATACTCCTGAATCTAGTTCAAGTATCGATACTTATGGTTTGAAACAACATAGTTTGCAGGATAAAACTATTATTGATCAAGATGCTCTTGATAGGATTGCTCAAAAAGAATTGGCGGCTCATAAAGATTTGGTTACTAGAATTAGTCTTGAAGCTAGTGATCCTTATGATGCTGTTAGAATTATTGGTGTTGATGATACTATTTCTATTAGTGATTCTGATACTGATTTGAGTGGTGATTATCGTGTTGTTAGTGTTAACATGAAGTCTGAGAATGGTTGGGAGAGATGTTTTTTTGAGTGTTCTAATGCTCGATTAGTTTTGACTGAGGAGTTAAAAGAAAATAGTAGGTTAAGCGATGTTGAATCTAGGTTCATGCAGGGTTCAACTAGTTTATTTGTTGTTAATGAAACTGAGAATGCTAAAAGTGGTGCGCCTATTGATGTTTTCTTTGAAATTCCTGCTGAAGCTGTTGCTATTAATCAGGTTAAATTAGCTTATCGTAATGAAGCTCCTCGTGTTTGGCATGATGTTTCTAGTAATGTTGCTTCTAGTTCTACTGGAAATCCAACAATTGAAGGCACTACGGCTAATTTAACTCCTTCTGATAATACTGATTGGCAAACTATTTCAACTTGGGAAATTGGAACTAATATACAAACAATAATGGTTAGTACTCATTTAAGAAGAACTGCTGGAACTGGAGCTGATGCGGTTAGAATTAGATTGGTTAATTCTACTGCTAGTACTAATTATCCTGTTTCTAGTGGAAGTAGTAGTGCTTATTATGAATTTAATTATACTGATGATGCTGATAGTGGTACTGCTGGTGGTGGAGTTTCTTTATATTGGGAAAATCCAGGTTCTTCAGGAGATACTGTTTTATTTCAAATTGCTTCTGATAGTGGTAATACTTGGACTTGTTATTATCATATTACTCAAATAAGAGATCATACTCATACTATTGATTATAATATTAATGATAAACCTTATACGACTAATGTTGTTACAATTTCTACTACTGATGATGCTAGTGGAACAACTCCAACTTGGACTGATAGAACTACAGCAATTGAAGCAATAGAAGACACTTTAAATGCTAGTAATGGGGGTTTAGAAAGAGATATTGATTTAACGGATTTTTTTGCTAGTACTGGTTGGAAAGGAGTTAGATTTGCTGTTGATGGTAATTCTCGTCATAAAATTCAAGTAATGGGAAAAGTATTTATAGAAGCAAAGAAAGTATAATATATGACTTTATTAAAGAAAATTTATTTTAGATTATTGATATTTAAAGAGATTTTATTAATAATAGCATTAATATTATTTATTTTAGTTTTAATACATTATTTATTTTATGGTTTTTATGTTATAATTGATTATGAAACTATTTCTAATACAATTTTAGAAAAAATAGCTATATTTTAATAATTAATACAAAATAAGTAAGTTTAATAATAAATTAAAAACAAGTTTACATAACGCATTTAAACAAGTATAAAGGTTTCGTTAATGAACAAAGAAGAAACAAATAGGTTATGGAAATCCATCGAAGGGATA
>Ga0307379_10012940_pt1 | contig 10841 bp, 15 predicted proteins | sample UN2MG_FD_202237 | JGI IMG/M metagenome (GOLD analysis project Ga0307379, IMG submission 202237) | Soil microbial communities from Risofladan, Vaasa, Finland - UN-2 | ecosystem: Environmental > Terrestrial > Soil > Coastal area > Acid sulfate soil | place: Finland: Risofladan, Vaasa | collected... | reverse complement strand
GACCACGTTCACGTCCAGGAGCGGGGTCAGGCGCGAGATATTCACCTACGTGCCCGCCATGGCCTGGATGTTTGGGGCAGGTATTGTGCTGACCATTGTCTTAAGGCTGCTCCGCGTCTGACCGCACAGCGGCAATGTGGAGCCTATGATGATTTTGTCATTCCGAGCGAGCACGGGTGTACTCACCCGCGGAATCTCGATGCGTGCCTCTGCACTCAACACGCTCCGCTACGAGCCGGAGCAATGCATCAACTGTGGGATGTGCAGCGTGGTCTGCCCGCATGGGGTATTTGCCCCCGATGGTAGCACGGCCCGGCTGGTGCAGCCCGAATCCTGCATGGAATGTGGAGCCTGCCAGTTAAACTGCCCGACCGGTGCAATCGTGGTGGATAGCGGGGTGGGGTGTGCCACGGCGATGATCCTGGCTGCGCTCACCGGCAAGAAGGGGTCTACCTGTGGCTGTTCGTGAGAGAGGCCGTGGGCGGACGACTGGCGAAAAGCGCCTGGCGGGAGACCGAGGTGGCAGTGGGCGCCATCTCCTGAAAGATTCACCAAGGATGTACGGTCAGCGTACGACCTGGAGTCCCAAATGGGCTTCAAAGGGGTCAAAGTCGCGGTCGCTGTGCAGCAGCCAAAAGTCGTTGGCGATGGCAAAGGTGGCGAGGAGGCAATCTATCGTTTTGCGGATGGTGATGCCGCGTCGGCGCAGGGCGCGATAGTTCTCCGCGCTCTGTAACACCAGCGTCACGCCGCCGAGGGGGTAGATGGGAAAGTTCAACAAGGCCGCCTTGGCCTGCTCGAAATCGGCCTGGCGCTGGAATCCTTGCAGCACCTCGCACAGGGTGAGGTCGAGCAGACATAGCGGTTCGTAGCCCAAGGCGGCATGTAAACGGTCGCTCTGCGGCGTGGTGACGCCGTTAAAGTAGTCAATCCAGACCGAGGCGTCAACCAGCCACATCGCTGAACCGTCCCGCGCGCAGCTCGTCCAGGTCGCCCTCCCAGTGCAGTTGACCGCGCAGGGCGCGCACGCGCTCCTGACGCTTCAGGCGTGTGAGCGTGCGCAGCGCCTCCTCGATGACGGCTTTCTTGGTCTTAAGCCCGGTCAGATCCAGCGCTTCGGCGATCAACTGCTGGTCCACGACCACGTTCGTGCGTACCATCCCTTGCATCGTTTCACCTCCCGTTGGGATGTGTATATTCTACCGGTTTAATGTGTATCAGTCAAGAGGCAGCGTACGCGCCACACAGATATGGAGTGCACGGAGAAACCCCCAAGGAACCCTCTGTGTCCTCCGTGTCTCCGTGGTTTTCCTCTCATCCTTCCACCTTGGCCTCAGCGATCTCGATAAAATCGCGCAGATCGGGGCTGGATTCCAGCAGCCGCCGGTCCAGCCTGCGCCCCACGGTGAGGATGTCCCCGAAGCGCGACGCGCGGTAGGCCTCGGTGAAGCCGGCCACCAGCGCCTCCTTGCGCACCTCCTTGAGCCGCTGCCCGGACTGGGCTGCCCCAGGCACTCCTCGAAGTGGCGCAGCAGACGCGCTTGGCGCTTCTGCTCCAGCTCTTCGCAGGTGAGGGCATCGGAGCGCTTCCAGGCGCCGTTGGTGCGCACAAAACCCTCTTCGACCAGCTCTTTCGAGTTATACTGCTGATATCCGAGGTGAATGTCGGCAACATGCATGAAGCGCATCACAATGGCTCCTTCTCTTCACTCAACCATTCTTAGTTTGCAGGGCGTCGGATCGACAGATACCAATAGCGGACGCGCTATACTTGCCGCTGAGACGATCGCCTGGCCCGGTGCAAGGTTTGGTAGTCGGTCCCAAAGCGATGGATCGATGCCACCAATCGATCGTTTCAGTCGGCTGATCACGTTGGCATCCGCGATCTTGTGCAGAACATAGTTGTTGATTAGCCCAAGTACCTCGTCGGGCAGGTGCTGTGGCAACTGTGTCACAAACACCAGCCCTAACCATCGCTTTCGTCCACGACGCGCGATCCGCGCGACTTGCTGGAAAATCACTGGCATTTGTTTGATCCTCTCTGCAGAGAGGAACTCGTGGGCCTCTTCGATGACGATCACGACCTTGCGGATCGGCTCACCGGACTCTTCGCTTGCCTTGTAGTTTTCCTCTTGCTGCAAACGAACTCCCCGGAGGATCTCCGATATGACCAGGTTGTTGATCTGTGGTGAGTCCGTATCGTTGAGATCAATGATCGTTACCTGACCGGGATGGGTCATGGCCTCGTAGTCTGGCAGCCCAACCTGATTGCTGTCAAAGATGCCGAGTCTGAGAAGCCGGCTCAAACTACCCTGCACCTTGCGCCAACTCCATATATGCGATGGGATCTGGGCGCTCGCGATGACCTGTTCGATTTTTGCTCGGTTGTTATGGAATTCTGATGTGTGAAGATACGAACCGGTTTCCCCCGCTACTTTGTCGGCGCAAGAACGAACAATGTCATACATGTGCTGCAGCTTCATGCGAGGATAGCCACGCTCCATCTCGTCCAGTTCAAGCAGCTCCGCCTTCTCCTCATTACTGGCTGGGTAGATCCCAAGCTGCATCAGTACCTGTTTGGTGATATCATATGCTTTCAGAAACCGCTCTTGTTGGGCCTCGTTCAGTTCGAGAATTTGCATGACCGCATAAGGAGAGAGAGTCGAGTATTCCAAACAGAACTCCTTGCACTGTGCATAATCAGGATTAGTGGTCTGTCGTCCAATCAGGTGGTGAATGCGAACGTTAGAGATGCCAGATGGTACCAGGTTCCTTCTCTGCAACGTTGCCAACATTCTCTCATCGTTGGTTGGCTCCATAACGTGCGTGTACTCGCCTTCGGTATCCAATACGATAGCTGCCACGCCACTGAGACTCAACCTGCTTATCAACCCGGAAACTGTGGTAGATTTTCCACCGCCGGTTGTACCGAGGATACCCATGTGTCTCGGGAAGACATCTTTGCGGGTTGAGGGAAGTGCCACGGGCATTTCCTCATAGCCTACGGCGAGGCCAATCCTGACATCTCCAATGAGTTTCAGCTTTCCCTCGGTCTCGACTTGGTCGAGAGCAAATACAGGGCTGTTGGGAAGCGGACGGAAACGCGGCGGTTCGAGCGTGCTGTCAATCTCTTCGCCCAGTATCTCGACCTGGACCCGCCCGTGGAAGCGGGGCATAAAGGTAGCGCCACGAACTGTGGTTGTCACGACGATCGGCGCATCTGCCCGAAGCCCATCCGGTTCCGCGAATGGTCCTTCAACAACGACCCCCAAGTACTGCCGGCCATCCCCGCCATCCTCCTTGGGGCGGCTCTTGATCCGTACCAGGGACTGAGAAGGTACTTTGCCGATCTGGCCGGGAGGGAGCAATACCGTAATAGTATTGTCCTTGCTGGTGAGGGCATCAAACATCGTGCGTCCGACTGCGCCCACAAATGCCTCTGACTCCTGCCACTCGCCTCCAGCCATACTGATCTCTTCTTCCAGATCCATCCTGAATGTTTCTGGCATCTCTCGAACGATATCGGTTCCTTCTCGGTCTTGTGAACTCAGCAGATGATTTCCATCCATGTTTCACCTCACTATCGCTGACGCGTTTCTCGTTCACCAAGGTACCGGAACGGTTGCCCGGCATCTGTATATGCCATCTGTACGGACGGCACCAAGCTATCCACGCCAAAAGTGGTCCTGCATACCGTATCTGCCAGATCGATCAACATCGGAAACCCACGGTGTTCCTGGAGAACACTGTCGGCCATCGCGATATGCGCAGCCACTTCAGCGTGGTCGACGTGCGCATAAAATAGGTAAGGGGGCGAACCCTCCCAAACGCGGTACAGACCGACCACGATATAGGGCGCAACTTGATCACATAGCTCTTGCATCGCAGGCCGCACGCCGCTTTCATCGCGATAACCGCCGCTGTCTATCATATGCTGAATGTCTGGCTTAAGTGTTTGCACGATGGCGAATTCCAAAGGGTTTAGCGCATTGCCGATCGTGAGCCAATGGCGCTTGCGAGGCGCGCTGGGTATGAACACAAAGCGCTTATGCTCCAAGACATACCATCTAATAAGGTCAAGGCTGAGCTCGATGCGGTCGCGCTGGGATGACCAGAGTCCCGTCAGCAACTCGTAGGGGGCAGGATTCCCGTGCCCCATACGCCAGGGGGCGTCTGACTTTTGCGCGAGGATGGCGCGCTCCGCGTAAGCCATGATCCCGCGCCGTGCCAGTTCGCTCAAGGAGTCACCACCCAGCCCTTGCGCTTCGCGCTTCTCGCGTCTCTCAAGGACATCGAGCACTTCTTGCACAGGATCGCTCACCCGAGCGCGCAAGTCGCGTCGGAACAGCCGATGTGCCCAAGAGCCCTGCTGTCCGTTGTAGGAAACCAGGCTGACTCCGATCTGGATGATGGTTAGCGGAATAGTATCGTGGACGACGCTGATGCCGTCACAGGCTTCGACGCCACCGTTGAACAAGAGGCCTGAATGTATGCGCTCCAAGCTCGTCCGGCTGGTCTGATAGACACCCGCGTTGCTTGGCGCTCCTGGTGCGCTCCTGAGTCTTGAGAAAACCAACTCTCGGATCTTGTGGCGGTATTCGGTCTCCTTAGCCAAAGCCTCGGCCACCTCTTGCTCGAGACGCCCGTAAGCCGACAGAATGTCTTCGCCAAGCATCCATGTGTCCAGGTCCAACGTATGAGAGAGCTTCTCCCCGAAAGCTGCTTCAAAGTCGGATGACTCGACCTGTGGGCTGGGGATCACCTCATCCTCTTGTGCCACGATTCGTGTTTGAACTGTACTGGCCATTCGATTCACTCCTTGTCAGCGTCATTCCTTATTTCTACTCCATGTTCCGTACGAATGACGCCAAGTTCGACACCGTTCTACCTACTTTAGTCCAAGCGTTTCCAGCCAGGACGGCCCCCGGTTGACCATTGTGAGTAGGGAACGTCCGTATGATTGGGCTGCAGAGAGGGGCAGGCCAAAGTCGGCACGCAATACGGACGTTACTGAAAATAGCCGCTGCTCGAATCTAGCAGTGGCTATTTTCGTTCTGGAAAGGACCTCCTCCGGCGGCGCGAGAAGGGCCAGCGCCACTTTGTCTGCACGATCTTCGATTTGCCATACGTTGGCGAGGTCGCTACCAGCGTCTCGTTCCATCAAGTTGGTGTGCACGCCAATCGGTGTCTGGGCCAGAAGGGCGTTCACTCGTTCACTCACAGTTGGAAGGCGCAGGCCGTCTAGTACCGCAACGATTGTGTGACCGAGTATCGCCCTGGCTCTCGCGCGCGGCTGCCAATAGTCCACCAGGAAGTGACCGATCTCGTGCGCCAGCGTAAATCGCCGTTCATCATCCGGGTCAGAACCATCTACAAAAATCAGACCCTCACCTCCAAAAGCGACCAAGCACCCGCGCACCGCCTGATGGTGACAGCTAAACTGAAAGGGGACACCTCGGCGCTGTAGCCAGCCTTCGACTTGATGCAGCTTGAGCTTGGGCAACTTGACAAGTGTCACCGGCAGCGCTAGAGCGATCGAACGTTCCAGACTGCGTGGAAAGGGCTCGAACTCGCCACACCGCTCCCAGAATAAACGGACAGCATCCTGGCCAGAGATGCCCAGCCACATATGCACCTTCGCTTAATCCTCCAGTGACGACTTTTCCTCGGAAGAGGGGCTCTGATTATCGTCTGTCTCGCCGCGATCTCTTGCGGCAGCAAGCAATCCCGCTTCGGGGTGCAGCTGTCGAACGCCCGGTTTCTCTGAATCCGAAGCCTTCGGTCGCTTGGCTAATGCCTCCAGGCTATCGACCTGCCGTACGACGTTCGCCACCACCATAGGATTTACGTTGGTGTAGGCTGCGATTTGCCGAACCTGATCAGCAAATCCGACGGACTCTGCTGCGGGGCGCTTGCACAAGGCCAGGCGAGACAGCATATCCAAGGTTATACCGAGACGCTCGGCTAGAGCATCATCGTGCAGACGTTCCTGCGCCTGGTAGACAGTGAGCACATAAGCCATGAAACTGGGGTTATCTCGGAGTCGGTGAGCCAGTCCTGCAAGGTATTTGCCCACTTTTGCAGACACTGTCATATCAGCCATTTTCACTCACCTCTGACCAGTTGATGTTTCTCTGCAGTTTTTTCTTTATCCGGTCTTTATGGCGTTTGACAGCTTGAGATCGCTCCTTGGGAGGACGATCTAAAATGCCAAGCAGGCTTGCATAGGCACTTGTCTCGCGCTCGCCTTCAATCATCAGAAGGACAATTCCTTGATCGACCGGATCTGGCAGGAGATCTGAAAGCCGCTGCCAAATCGGAGAGCACTGGGCGAATACTAGGGCTTCAAGATCCAGATCGTCTTGTACTTCTACTTCATGTTCCGCATCATCGTTGACAAGTTCGACGCATTCGCTCAGACTCTGCTGGGTCTGTATGAGCTTCTCCCTCTTCAGGAGGTTCCGGAGATCGCCCTCTGCAGACATACGCAAATACCCAACCAGGCTAAGCTTGGCTGGGTCATATTGCTCAGGACGTCTAAAGTAGTTCATCAGCGCGTCTTCGACGGCAGTGTCGATCAAGTGAGGATTGTCTAGATTCGGATATCTCCGATTCAGCTTGTCGATGATGACGGGCATGAAGAGTTCGGCGATTTCAGAAGTTGCTGTGACATCCCCCTCAAGCAGGCGTTGGTGAAAGGTTCTCCCTGCCGTCTCCAATGGATCATTGCGGCTCTCTTTGGCCATAGGCATGTCCTCATCAGGGTTTTTGGAACACTAGGATGAACTCGGTGCTCATACGTTTGCCAAAGGCCCCTGGCATATAAGGCAAGAGACGCAAGCGACTGTTGATGGTACGTGTATACTTTTCTCGCAACTCCAGCCCCATTGTGCGTCCCATCTCGATAAAGACATCGTGCGTGGGTACCTCGACCTTGCGGATGTGAGATGGGCAAATTACAATAATCGCGTGTCGACCATGCTTAAGTACGCGCGTCATCTCGCTCAACGCTTGGCGCATATCCATAAAGTACCTCTGCAAGAGCTTGGCATGACGAGTGGATTTCTCGTCGAGCGTCCGTATGACCGACTTAGCTAAGTCGAGATCGCTCAACCGCTCGTCAACGGCCAGATCCCCTGCCAAACGTCCTCGTTCACTGCCAATGTAGTCGGGGGCGTTCGCCTTGTACTCCTGCACGGTAATTCCCAATGCCCCCTGCATCCAGGCCACAGCCAGAAAGTGAGCCCTCGGGTAGTCCAGTGCTGTTCCATAGGGGGGTGATGTGAAGACTAAGTCGACGCCCTCATCCCCGAGCGGCAGAGAACGCGCATCGCCCAGTCGCGCTTCAGTTGTCACTTCTGGGATATTCTCGCGGTGCTTTCTAAACTCGGCCATCTGACTGCGCATCCGCTTCACGCGAGCCTCGAACTTGCCCAGAACATCGGGGGGTGTAGAGTGCCGGTAATGATGGTGGCGGGAATGAATGATGTCTCGCGCATTGGCTACGCTTTTTTTGGCCAGGATGAGCGAGGAGAACGCCACCCAGAGAAAATCGCGCACTTCTGAGGACATTTGGGTCTCGCCGATGTGATAGGATAAGACTGCCAAGGCCGTTGACACACTTGGGCTGAACCAGTACTCCTGGTTGTGGAAATCGGGAGGTAGAGCCCGTTCACGCAGCGCAGAAGCCTCTTCTAGACCGAGGATCTCCAAGTCATTCATGGTTTGATCAATGACCGCTTCATAGGCTGATGCAATACTTGCATCGTCCAGCTCTTGGGATTTGACTTGTGCGATGAGTCGAGCAAGGGGATCTATATCGTACCCTATTGCGTGGCGGCCCATCAGCCGAGCCTCGACAAGTGTTGTGCCGCTGCCGACCATAGGATCCAGGATCGTTTCCCCCTGCTCTGAGTAATAGGTCAGTGCGTATTTAACCAACTGTGGCGGGCACTTGGCGGCATAAGGATGCAATCCATGAGTGGCGTAAAGAGTACTGTGTTCAGCAAAGTCAAAATCAGGCACGTTGAGAATCCTTTTCTTGGATCGTTTCTGCCGCGATTCTTTGTGTGGGGTGGTTCGTGCCGTACAGTCACACTTAACTCGCGACCTAGCGAGAACCGGACTGTCTTGCATGGTGCCTAGGTGGTTGGCGGCGCTGCCACCGTTGCAATTGCGACGCGGCCTGTACAGGTACGGCTGTGTGCTGTGGTCGGAAATGCATTATTCGAACATTCTGTCCAGGTTTAGCTTCAAGTTTCTTCAAAACCTGGCAGGTGCATAATACCCTCCGGCGACAGAGTAGCGGCATAGCAGCATCGGTCAGGTGGGTAGTTAACAGCAGGCTGCGCGCCGCGTTGACTGCAAGAGCTAACGTCCCGGACCGTATCAATTCTGGGTAGAACACTTCGGTCAACTTGCACGAGGCTTTGATGGCAATCGCCTTCTGCGTCGTCGCCACGGCCGGCACCCCCACTCAGCTTTGTTGCGGCCCCAATCCGGCGAAGGAATCCGCCGTGTTGTGGCTCGCGGTCTGGCTTGCCGCCAGGAGCACTAAGCAGGGACGCATCGCCCGCCGTTTGAGCATCGCGATGAAGTCGACATCGCTGACAACCTGGGTATTCGCCGCGTCATCCTACATGTACAGCGCGGCCTGCCCGCGCCGCGGGTTGAACGTCCCGCAACCCTCTAAGCCGCCCCGGGCTCCGGCTTTCGCCTCCGGGTGTATGTACACTTGAACGTGCCGTTGGGCGTGATTCTCGCCACCGCGCGCCGCTGACCGGCCTGAGCCGCGTCCTGCTGGCGAGCCTGCCCGAAACCCGGCTCGGTGTAGTGCTCGATGAAGGGGATGATGGCCTTGTAGGGCACCTTGGTGTGGTAAGAGTGGGCATTGTAGATGGGATCGTTCTTGCCCTCGGAGACGTCGGCTACGTAGGGCTCGCGGTGATAGTCGTCGGTGGTCTCATCGCAGGGCTTGTCCCAGTTCTCGATGAACTCGGCGATGTGGGGGTTGGGGTAGGCGGTGTAGTGGGGCGGGTCGGAGAGGGCATGCAGGTCCTCGTCCTCGCCGATGGGAAAGCCTTCGATGTGGCGGAGTTCGTCCAACGGATATCTGTTATCCGCGTTGTCTTGCATAGGGATGGACATATAGTCCTCACGGCCGAGGACACTGTACACTGCGCGGTTGCCCTGTCGTTTTGCAGGCAAGGCCAGCACGACTTGCCGCTGCCGGGCAATGCGTTTGAAGGTATCCACGGGGTTAATCTTGCCTACTTCCGGCGAGAACAACAACTCCATGTTGTCTATGAACAGGGGGCGACCATCCGGGGAAAGCTCATCGCAGAGTTCGTCAATCAACCGGTGCACGGTGACGCCGTCACGATAGCGGCTTTGGGGTACTGCCAGCAGCCGTTCCGCCAACTGAAGGTTAAGGTTGACGTACTCAGCCCCGATTTCTGGCGCCAGCTCTTTGAGGAGCCTGGTCTTTCCTGCGCTGAAACCGCCGAGCAGAATCACCAACTTGTGGCGATCGTGGGCTGTGATGCGGAGGGCCTGAATCAGTTTGTCACGCATAGAATCTTCCTCCAGCGGCTCGTGTCTGCCGCGGAACACCCCTGGCCGTCTGATCCTACCCAGTATAGTTCACATTGGCCGTCAAGTCAAACCATACAAGTGGCACTCGCATCATCACCTTCTTCACTACTCAATACACCTGCGTAGCAGGTCGTAAGAACCCTTACGCCTGCCCTACGGCCCCTGCCCTGGCGGGGGTTTTCTGTGTCTATCGGGGGTCAAGCGATGAGCCAAGAAGCAGGCTGGGTCGCCACGCTGCTGGCCGTGCTGCGGGTCGTCCTGGCGCTTTGCGGGTCACGGATGGCAGGGCGGCTACCCACGCTGGCAGAAATGGAGCAGCCGCCGGCGAGTTGTCAGGTCGGGAAGGGGAGTGGGGGGCTCTGCACTTACTCGAATGCAGCGATGAACTCGTCAATGGGGATAGCGGCCAGCGTCTGGATCTTGATGCTGCCGCGGGAAGCCAGTTCGGCCGAGGCGCGCGCAATGGTCACATTATCGGGCGCTTCGACGATGTTGACGAAATCGAACGACCCCAGTACAGCGTACTGGGCCATCACCTTAACGCCAAATCCCTCCAGTTCCTTGTTGACCTCTTTGATGCGAGCGGCGTTCTCCTTGAGGGTCTTTGCCCCCTCGTCGGTCACACTGCTGAGCATAATATAGGTCGCCATGGGTATCCTCCTTTCATTACTGCCCCCCACCCCCCAGGACAGGAGCCACCGCGTTTTGCACAGACTACGCGTCTGCCTGCTCACACGGCTGTCTACATTATAGTTGTTCTGCCCAAGCCGTCAATTACCGCAGTGCTACGCGGAGTAGACGGCGCGGATGAGTACATCCGAAGCCCGCATATAGGTTTGACACTTCTGTGCCGATGTCGAAGTGCTGGCCGTCGTCCCACTCAAAGTAGTGGCCGAATTGAGAACCCTGCGGAAGCTTGACGACCCGGCCCATCCAGCCATCCACCATCTCCGTGGCCTCCTATGGCGTCGGAGTAGGCACCGGGGAGACTCCTGCGGTAGGGGACGGCGTGATCTCTTCACCGCCCGTGTTGGGGCTGCACTCTCCCCGGTAATAGGCCCATTCGTCGCACTCGCTCCCATCGGGGAAGATGCACACGCCGTACTGGCCGCCGCTGGCGTCCGTGCGCATCTCGAGGGTGTAGCCCTGCTCCTGGCAGTACACCGACGCCGGGTTCGCCATCTCCACGGGAGTGGAGACGGGGCTCTCGGCCGGTATGGGGGAGGGCCTCTCGGTAACTATGGGGC
>Ga0307379_10012939_pt1 | contig 10841 bp, 17 predicted proteins | sample UN2MG_FD_202237 | JGI IMG/M metagenome (GOLD analysis project Ga0307379, IMG submission 202237) | Soil microbial communities from Risofladan, Vaasa, Finland - UN-2 | ecosystem: Environmental > Terrestrial > Soil > Coastal area > Acid sulfate soil | place: Finland: Risofladan, Vaasa | collected... | reverse complement strand
TGGTCTGGTCGCCATCCGTTATCGACTGGCCCTTCGACTCTACATTCGATATCGCCGTCTGGACCGAAGCAAGCTGCTCAGCCAACGTTGCCATTTAGCTGTCCTCCTCTTTGAATGCCCTTTTGAATCGGTCGATACTATAGCCCTTAAACCATTCGAGCCCGTTATAGGCGTTGTCTTTGGCCATTGCTTGCTTTTCGGTGAATTCGCCGGCGGACGCCTCTATCGAAAGGATCTTCCTTTGAATGTCCTCGATATCACCGACTATCTCTTCGATTGTCTCGATTGCCGTCTGCATATTATCAGTATCGGTGATATGAAGATTAGCCGTAAAGGGGGTGATTACTAATAATTAGTAATAAGGTGAAAATTTATTTTCGGCCTTTAAGGCAGGTAGAATATGGGCCGAATCAGCTTTTTCAGCCTAAAGCTGCCTTGTTTCTTTTGCTAAATGATTCATTTTAATACCGTAAATCTAAGCCAATCGATTGGGCAACTGTGATTGTCATCCGACAGGGTTACATTGTAAGTAACCGTGCGAATCGATTCAGCCTTTATCCGTGCCATTATACGCTGCAGATCGGCGGCGTATAATTTTTTGTCATGGCCGCCGACCCCTACAAGTGCCGCAGGCGCTGCAACCGCAATGCCGCACATCTTCATAAATCCGCGTCTGCTTAATTCCATATTGATACCTCCCTTTTGTTATTTTACCTTTCTTCGATTAAAATCAAAGTCTTTCTTCTCCGCAGAATCCTTTCGCGTATTCTCTAAAGCTTTCTATCTTAACGCCTCTTCGGGCCATCGCTTTTCTATTTATAAGCCAGCTATCGAATCTTGATCTTATTTGATATAGATTGATTTCCTCATCGCAGGTGACGCAGAATGGTATCCCGTTTTTAAAAATCAACGGATGTCCATGCATGCATTTGTTCACATATAAAGAAAATAAGTTTTTGCCCATGCCCCTGATTTTTATCTTTGATTTCGTTTTTGTCTCATCAGGCGGGTTTTGGTTTATCAATTTCAGTAATTTAACTTTAAAGTGATCATAATATTTGATTGACATTTCACACCTCATTACATCTTCATAAACGAATGCCTGTTAAACTTGTCCATTAGATAAAAACTCCTTCCCTAAAATCCGCCATAACTTTTTTGACAAGCGGCCTTGCTATCATTTGTCTAACAATAAACTTCGTCAGTTTTTTTATCTTTTCCTTTTCATTGCCGGACTTGCTGAACTCGGTCAATATTTCCCTGAGCTCCCCGGTCCCCTCGTCATCCAATTCGATGTTGCTCTCGGCCATAGAGTCCCTGATTTCGGTACTCAGTTTTTCGATTTCATGTTTTATTTTGCATTCATCACTTCCGCAAGCGGCCATAATATCACCTCAATTTCTCAACTAAATCACAGATAACAACGGCAATAATTATCACCGGTACAATTGCCGCAATCATTGTCACCAATATCATATTAGTCTCTTTTTTGCTGTAAACTCTGCCGTTCCACGCAAATCTAAATTCTTTCATATCGTTTATCCTTAAAAAATAATATTAAGCCAACTTTTTTACTTGCAAAATTTCAAGAATGATTTCCAGGTTGGCGGTCGTCATTTCGCTTTTGCCGGCAAGATAATTATACATGGTCTGGGCGTTAAGGCCGGCCCGCCTGGCAAGTTCGGGGGTATTGATCTTTTGTTTTTTCATGCGTGCTTTGATTTCTTTGCGAAAATCAATCATTGCTCATTCATCCTTTATAAAGACCAGGCCCCCGCCTACGAGGCAAGAGGCCTGATCGAAAAATGCTTAAAATAAATCAATCTTTTCCAATAATTCATCGATTGTTGGCTGTTCGGCCTGTTTCGTATATTTTTCAAGCTCTCGAACAAAATCTCTATAACTGCTGTATGGCGGGCCATCGTTGCACACATCTTCCCACCTTGCCGACTCATCGAAAGATTCGATAATGTCACTGCCGTCCGCCGCAAATCGCGTGAAGTGTATTTCGCCCCTGGCGGGGTATTCCAATTTCAAATAACCGCTCCAATCTTTAAACGCCTCAAGCTCTCGCAGAGTCCACCGGGGACCTGTCGATTCTTCTAAATAAACCCCAGTCAATCCCCATACCCTATCGTCACGATGCTCGGCCTTCTGTTTTTCCTCAATTTCACGCGCTTTACGAAAATGCTCTGCATTCTTTTTTAATTCAGCTTCTCTTGCGGATTTCAACGCCGCGATATAATCGCCGCCCGCCAATTGAGTCACTTCATCAGGCAGGAACATAATATTAGACGGGCTGAACCCGTAAACAGGATGTGGAGCAGCCAGGCGGTCGCCGATCAGGCGTATAAACTTTAAGCTGACGTCACCGGCCAATATTGCCGCTTTTGCCTTTTCCCAGATTCTTTCTTTCGTTTCGGTTTTCATTTTTCGACCCCTTCAAAATAATGTTTACATTGCAAAACAGCTATCGAAATCGGCGACTCCGACCGAATCGATCATAACGCTTCCGAAGCGGCTGAAGTTCATCCGGTATTCTTCGAGCAGCTCGTTGAGTTTTTTCACGATGAACCAGCCGGGCACCGAGTTGTCTTTTACGAGCGACTTCGGAATCCAGATCATCTTGTCAACTATTTTTTCGACGTCGCAAAATTCCAATATTACCTCGACCGCCAGGGCCTTCTCGGTCTCCCTGACCTTTTTTGTGATCGCGTGCAAGGATTCGGAATGGACCTTCGCCTCGGAGTATGCGGCCTGCCTCGCCCTGCAATTCTCATCGGCCTTGACGAGTGTTTTTTCAGCGACGGTATTATCGGCTGACAGCCATCTTTTTTGGATCCAGCCTCTGCGGCCGGAATTATCAGATACAAGATATGCCTTTTGGGTCTGCCTTTCGATTTGTACTTTTGTGCGTTTCATTTTTCGATCCTTTCAAAGTCCATTATTTAATTATCAATTCTATTGTAATTGTATAACTATAATCGGTTTTTGTCAATCATAAAATTCAGGTGTTCTTAAAATATTTTTAATAATGCGTGTTTTTGAGCGAAAAACAATGGTTTTAGTGCAAAATAAATATCAAAAAATTTCGTAAAATTCGAGGTAAAATAATTTTTCAAGACGATTTGTAATTTTCCTCGATACTCTTGAACGTGTAACCGCAATTCGGGTCGGAACATTTGTGATATCTGATAGGCAGATGGCTGCTGTCATAGACCGGGCACTTGTCGCTTCCGCACTTCGGGCACCTGACCTTCGTATAAATGACAACGTCTTCATTGGCGGCGGGCGGCCTTTTCTTTTGCCGCCTGCCGCCCGGCAGGTCGAGGTCGGGGATATTGTCCCAGTAATCATTATCATTCATCATTTATCCTACGCCCAGTGCAGTTTCGGGACCCCGTCCCAGTAGTCCGAGCCGCCCGGGTACCCGGTCTGTTTCTTCTTTTTACCGCCTTTTATATGCACGGTCATATCGATGTCCTGCAGGTGGAACACCCCGGCCAATTCGGCGGCGAAGTCGGCGTAAACGTTCGTGTCCCACGTATGGTTCTCGCGGAACCCCTCTTTTTTTACCCATACGACAATCTCCCTGCCGCCTTTCTGCCTCTTGAGCATCTGCGATTCGGAGGCAAGCTGCCTGAGTATGTCTTCTGAAATATCCGCAGGCAGGTGCATGTACCCGGGGCCGGGCTCACGGGCCTTATCGTAAAGAAGCTGCCAGAGCCTGTCCTTGGCCATGTCAACGTTGAGGTCGAACCGCTTCAGCGCTTTACCGGCCACGTTGGCCGCCCGGTACGATGCGTATCTCATCCTGACCCTGCCGTAGCCCATGACCGGCACAACGTAACCCTCGCCGAAACGGAGACAGAAGTCATATACGGCGCTCGACTCCTCATCCCGCTCGGGTCTCTGGTACCTGCAGTCTATCGCCGTCTTGGCCAGCCTGAATTTGAATTCCTCGTCGAGCATCGAAGGCCATTCGCCGCGCACGAAATTCTCCACAATGTCCCAGTTGCCGGCCCGGCCGGTATGGCCGGTCTCTATTCGTCCCGCCCATATCAGCCACTGCTGGTTGCGGTAGCCGTAGCCCTTGACCGTCGCCCACACGTGGTCGGCCTGGACGTCTATACCGCCGCAGATCATCTGCACGCCCGCCGGCACCCGCCTCATCGGGTAATCACTGATATGCCGCCTGAGCTGGGTAATGGAAGTCTCCCTCTCCCTCTCCTCCCAGGCAATCGCCTCCTGGTTATTGCGGAAGTTTCTGTAAGGATTGATATTGCCCGCCTTTCGATGGCGCATCGCGTTCGCATAATCGGCCGCCAGGGTATCCACGGTCGTGAACATCGGATCGACAAGAACGGCCGGGATCCTTATCGCCTTTCTGGGCGATTCGGTATAGTCGCCTGCTATTTTGCCGCTGTCGTCTATCGTGCAGCCGGCCGGGCAGGCCCGGTAGCCGGATACGGCGGCCTTTCTCTCCAGCTCCGTCCAGAGCGAACCGCAGTGCGGGCATACGTACCGGGCATGCCCGCCCTTCTTATAATCGGCCGACTTAAGGAACCCGCCTTCGGAGTCCTTGTCGAGCTTAACGTTGATAAAATTCGCTATGTGAAACTTCCCGCACTCCGGGCACGGTATCCAAACATCGTACCGGAGGCAGTCCTCGTAATTGCGGTCGGCCAGGTCGCCGGCGTTCTTCGGACTGGTTATATAGAACTGCTTCGATACCGTCTCGTAAGTGCGCACCCTGTTGTCCAGTTTACTGAGCGGGTCCGTATCGTCCCTTAAGTCCTGCTCCCACTCACAGACCTCATCGCCGCCGACGTACCTGCAGGGATCGTCGGCCAGCGTCCCCGGCGCCGTCGGCCAGCCCAAAGTGAGCATCATGTTATCGAGGTCGGTAGGCTCGCCGATATTGAGGTTGCGAATGTCACCGCCCAGGTGACGAAGCACCCTCGGCGAGTTGGCGAATATCGGCTTTATTCTCTTGATGCGTTTTTTGCACACCTTCCTGTCCGGCAGCACCAGCTTCATAGGGCCCGGGTCAACGTCGATCACGTAGCCCATCCACCCGGTCATTATGGTCGATTTCCCCACCTGGGTCGCCGCATACACCCATATCACCCTGGTCGTCATATCGCAGAGCCAGTCGATGACCGTCCGCCAGTACGGTGTTATGGCCGCCGACCAGGGCCCCTTGATCCTCGAGCTTTTGTCCGGCAGTATGAAGAAGCTCTCCATCCAGTCCAGCATGTGCCGCTTCTTCCTCGGCGCCAGTATCTCGGTATGCTCGGCACTTACGGGCATGGGTGAGAAAAACTCAACTGCCTTAGCAGATATATTTTCGGTTGTCTCAGAGATTGCCTGCATGATTATTATTAGTTAAAACCTCGTACAACTGAGTCAGTATTTCACCCGCCTCCGCCGGCAGTTTCAATTGTTCGGGCACCGCCGCCAATCGGGCGAAACAATCGTCTCTCAGGTCCTCTAAAACCTTTACGATCTCCTCCCTCGGCTGGCCGAACATCAGGTTGGCGTAGTCGGCTATCTTATCGAATGCGTTAATAACGTTCTGGAGCTGTGCTATCTGAAAGCCGATGGCCGACCCGCGGCTGACCAGCTCACCCCTGTCCTCGAGGAGGCGCAGCCGCTCGCGCTCGGTCTTTACCTGCTGAAAAGGATTCAGCGGCCCGATGGTACTCTTGCCCCGGGCCGCTTTTTTCAGGGTGAAGTCCTCGAACCACTTGATAGTCGTCTTCAGATCGAAGGTATTGTCGGAGTTTCTCGGCAGGCCCTTATCGTTGTACCATTCGTTCACCGCCTGGCGGCTGTACCCGAACAGCTCGGCAAGCTGGACTATCCCGATCCGCGTAAAGTCCGCACCCTGGGCCTGGCCCTGCAGCTCATCGCGTGCAATCAATTCCAGCAGCTTCAGTGCCCGGGCATCCCCCTTATCGAGCAGGCCCAATACCCCCTTTCGGGCCCGGGCGATTGTTTCAAGCTTCTTATTGTCCCATACGTCCCTCACCTCGGCGTCACTGTCTAATACGGCTCGAAACGCAAGGCCGTCGGCATAACCCAGCCACCTGGCCGCCTGGGAGACCGTCATCGTCTCGGCACAATCGCCGACTTTGCGTAATAGCTGGCCCCGCTCGAATCCCTGCCTTATAGGCGGATATTTCCCGCAGTAGCCGGCCAGGGTCTTGCGTAATAAAGGCCGCTCGGCATGAAGTACGATATCCGCCGCCGCAAGGTCCTCGCACTCGAAGCCGAGACGGCGTGCGAGATGCCCCGGAAACGGAAGCCGTTTCCGGTTGGTCTGCTTCGCAGATGCTTTTTTTGATGTCTTCCGTGACATAATCGATTTTTTATTTACGATTTACTATTGACTATTTGATGAATCGCCTTCGTTATCACTCAATGGTTCCATCTGTCACCGTCCTTCAATACTCTTTTGTACTTGGATTTTTGCCTTTGCCATGTTATTTACTCTTTTATCGCGTAACTAATTTCATCATTCAATGCTTCTTCCGGGGTCAAATCGTCGTCAAAAGCATCATGCGGATAATCCTCTTTCGGAGGTATTAACCAGCCTAATTCGTTTTTTTCGGCCAACTCTTTCAATTCCGCATACCATTCATCGAATGTCATAATAATTACTCCTCTCGACTTTTGCCTTGTGAAGCTGTTTCAAAAGACCAATAATTTTCTTTCTCGACTTGAACCATTGGTCTTTCTTTATTAAAACTATGCCCTCTCCCCAATATGTCCAGTTGGGAAGAATTTTTTCTGCCCTCTCTTCGTAAGGTTAAGAATCACTTGACTCACCATCTATCCTTTCCACCAAAATAAAAACAATCCCATTCATTTCTTTTGCGGATGGCCCAGAACATATAATGTTCCTACTTATTACCTTCCATCGCTTATAAGCCGTTTTCTCCACTGATTCTTCGTCACAAGCATGATCGTAGTAGGATTTCATGATAAATGTATCACCCACTGATGGGCATATAGGCCAGAAATCCTCACTTGTTAGTGGAACCCAACCAGCAGACCCCTCCATACTTTCGTGTGTATAGAATTGAAGACAAACACCTTGAGTGTTTCTGTTTTCTCTCGCCATGCGTGAGCTGATATTATAATTTTGTCCAGAATAATAATACATATTCATTTTCCTTTCGTAATTACTTTAGTCACTTTGCAATCCGCCGCGTTTCGCGGCGATGGTCAGTTTCTTCATCTTCTCTGCGTACTCATCGTCGAAGGCCGCCAGCAGTATCGACAGGCCCCAGCCGCGTATGTCCCGCATCTTATTTGCCGCATCGGCGACGGCCTTCTGCTGAACAATACTGAACGTCTGCCGGGCCGCGAGCTTATCGAGCCGCCCCTGCAGGGCATTGGCCGCCTCGATGATGCCATGTATTTCTTTTATGTCCGCATCGCCTTTCATTGCTTATATGCCTCAAAGGCACTCGATCCGATCTCTTCGAGGTCTGTCGCCATAAATAATTCTCAATCTTCCGCCGTCGGACTTAAATTCTTCTCGTATGCACCGCCGGCGTCGCCGCGGCCGCTGCCAGGCGGACCGGCTCGATGGCGCAGCTTCCGCATTTTATGCACTTGAGCGTTTTCACCTCATAGTCCTGCCCGCACCCGGCGCATATGTAAGTCACCGGCCCCTTAAGGTCCTCGATTCTTTTGTCCGTGCCAATAATTTTCGATTTTCGAGTTTTGTGTTTTGAGTCTGGCTCCGGCGGGCCGTCCCCTTCCTGATGCTCCTCTCTCAAGCGGTCCGCCTCTTTCTTTTTGCCGATATGCTCCTGGTAGGCCGCTGCGGCGAGCAGCTCACCCTTGAACACGCCCAGGTGCACGGCCTTTTTCCTGGCCCCGTCCCAGTAAGTGGCGACGAATTTGCCGTCTTTGTTTTTGCCCACGCCTTTGAATTTGGAGGTTTTGCTGCGGCGGGGTTTGCTTTCGGCGGCTGTTTTATTTCGCACCGGTGATTTCTTTTTGACTTCGGCCTTTTTGTTCGCCCTGATTTTGTTCTCGGCGACCCTGATCTCCGCCGGGCGGAACCTCGGATCGCCTTTTTCACACGTCACCGTCTCTCCGGTGGCCGCGTTGCGAAGGTCCACCACTAACCGTAACTTCTCGAAGACCCACACGTCCGAGCCGTCGGTTGTAAAGAATTTGATTTCCGTCTGTTTCATAATGTCACTCCTTTATTTATCATTCGAATAAGCCGCCAGGTTCCTCTTACCCCCGAAATACGGCAGGATAGCCTTATATTTCATCTTATTTTCACTTGCCGTTTTCATTTTTCGCTTTCAACTTTATCCGCCGCGGCGGATTTAGTCACTTTCACCTTTTTTAACTTACCTGCCTTTAAGGCAGTTTTCTTCGGCATCCCGTTCGCGTTAAGGAGAGCCCATTCGGCCGGCTCGGCGAATTCTTTCTCTTTGCAGACCTCGCCGTATATATCATCGAGGTCGATTCCGAAATATGTCGATATCAGCTTGGCCTTGCATATAGAATCCTCGCACCCGTTCGTATCCATCCGGTTCTCCAGGCCAACGGCGACATTTTCCCATAGCTGCTCGAACACCATGACATCGCCCCTGACAGGGTCTTTTTTGTGCTCCTCTACCGCCTTTGCCATGAATCGCCCTTTTTCTGTTCCGTACAAAAGCGAACCGGATCCGTATGCCGCTATAAGCAGTGCCGTGGCAAATCTCGAATAGGGATTGCCCGCCCGGTCAACCGCCGGTATCTTCTCTATTTTCTCAATGAACCGCCTGATAGTCCCTGTCCACCGCTGCTGCTCGAGCCCGGCCCGGAGCTGCTTCAAGCTCATCGGCTTACCGGCCGCCGCTTTTTCTGACTGCTGTTTTTTGACCTTGACGTAGATGACCTTACCCTTCCCGGTCCCGTAAACCACCAGTGCCGGCACCGAGCCTTTGTCTTTTTTTCCGGCCTTATCGAATCCATAGTGATTGATAATCTTTCCGAAGCTGTTCTTCAGCTTTTTAGGCCCATCGCCGCCGCCCATCCATCCGTTCGCCACGCATATAAGACCGCCCGGGTACTTTTCCCTGAGCCGGGCGAATTTTTGTTTATTAAACTTGATCTCCTTTTTGTCCCAGCATTTAAGGTCAAGGCACTTATCGTTTTTGCCGGTGTCCTCTTCCGTCTTGTCCGAGAACAGCCCCGGCTGGGCGCCGCTTCGCTTCGGACAGTTTTGGCAGTCATTGTTCTCGAACGGCGCCTTCGCTATCAGTCTCAGCCAGTCGGCAAGCTTCTTATCCAGCTCGGCCACGCTGTACCGGCAGTAATGCTGTTTGATATGGCCGGCTATGGCCTTCTGCGTATCGGCGGGGAAGCGTGCTATAAGGGCCAGGTGGGCCGTGGTCAGATACGCCAATTCAGGCACCGTGGCCAGGGCCTCTTTCCAATCGCCGGTAAGCTGGCTGTGGATAAGGCCGCGGGTCCGCACCCACTTTTCGCTCTTGCCGAGTTTGGCCGCCGCCGCAACGTAGTCGCCTTTATACTTTTCCAGCAGTATCCCCACTGCCCGGCCCTGCTCGATAGTCGTAAGGTCCTCGTGCCCGAAGTTCTCGGCGAACGTTATCTCGAACGCCTCGGCGTCGGTAATGTCCCCGTGATTGATGGCCTTGATGTCCTTTCGCCCCGCCTCGAGTGACGCCCGGTACCGCCGCTCGCCGGCCAGCAGCTCGTAACGGCCTTTTTTCTCCGGGCAGCGGCGCACGTGGACCGGCTCGATAACGCCCAGTCCCCGGATACTTTCGGTAAGGTCGATAAAGCTCAAGCTCTTTTGGTTGACCGTCCGCGGATTGTTCTTCGATAATACGATGTCCGCAAGTATAATCATTTCATACGTTTCGTTCATAATTTACCTCACTAACTGTTTTTCAAAAATGGTTATATGTCAGGCTTGTCAGCACTTCGCACGTTACGCAATAATGACCGGTAACCTCGCCGGGAAACACTTCGTCCGGACAATCTTCCGGTTTTTCTTCCCCGTCCTTAAAAGGTTCCGAATCAACCTTCCATTCTCCATGCGCGGATACGAGCATCAATTTAGTTTGACACTTTCCACAGTATATATATCCGTCTATTTCTCGCTCGGGAGTTGTGATTACACTATATCCAAAACTCATATTTTACCTGCCTTTCCGAATTCGATTGTTTTGCGGCACTTTTTGCATGTCACTTTCCCCGGTTCCGTTGTATATTGATGGTTCAAAGGATTCATAAACCAGCAGTTTTTATCACATGATTTGGCATGAAGCCCTTTCCAAATAACCGCAAAATGCACCTTAGAATCCATAATGTCACTCCGTTATATTCCAAGAAGCATCTTCGGCATCCTGCCCGCCGCCATCGCCGTATGTAACTCTTCGGCCTGCTGTTCGAACACGGTTTGACCGGTCGGCAGGCATATATCGGAAAAGAACTCATGCTCGATTGTCCGCAGGCCAATCGAAACCCCTATCAGTTTGGCCTTCAGGAGCTGCACGAACTCCCGCATCCTCTGCCGGCAGCCCTGCTCCCAGGCCCTGAGTGCCGCCTCCTGCCTGCGGTCCCTGCCCTGGCCGGTCTTCGAGAAGCTCTCTCTCGAAGGCATTGTCACCTTCTGCCTGATTGGCACGCCCTCCAGAACGAAGGCCACGAACGCCGTATTACCGTCCCATCCGGTCATCGTCTTGGTCGCGCCCGCCCTACGAAGCAGTCTTTCCAATTCGGCCCTCGACGAGTCCATCGAGACCTTCGTATTTTTCGCAAAATCATTCAGCGCCATAACTCACTTCCCTTTC
>Ga0307379_10012938_pt1 | contig 10841 bp, 6 predicted proteins | sample UN2MG_FD_202237 | JGI IMG/M metagenome (GOLD analysis project Ga0307379, IMG submission 202237) | Soil microbial communities from Risofladan, Vaasa, Finland - UN-2 | ecosystem: Environmental > Terrestrial > Soil > Coastal area > Acid sulfate soil | place: Finland: Risofladan, Vaasa | collected... | reverse complement strand
GGAGAACGGGACCATGAAACGAAGAGACTTCCTCCGCCGGGGATTGCTGGGGGTCGCCGCGGCGCCGTTTGTCGTGCCGGGGGCGGTGTTGGGTAAGAACGGGGCCGCGGCGCCGTCGGAGCGGATCACGCTCGGGGCCATCGGGCTGGGCTCGCGGGGCCGGAGCGACCTCTCGCACTTTCTCCAGCAGGAGGACGTGCGGTGCGTGGCCGTCTGCGACAGCTTTGCCGACCGCCGGGCGCAGGGCAAGCAGATGGTTGATAAGCACTATGGCAACGCGGATTGCGCCGCCACCCGGTTCCACGAGGAGCTGCTGGATCGCGACGATATCGACGCCCTCCTGGTCGTCACCGGCGACCGCTGGCACGCGGTCCTCAGCGCCCTGGCCGCCCGCGCGGGGAAGGACGTCTATTGCGAGAAGCCCTTTACGCTGACGATCGCCGAGGGCCGGGCCCTGGTCAACCTGACCGAGCGGTACGGCACGGTCTGGCAGTGCGGCACGCAGCGGCGGTCGAACGACTCCTATCGGTTCGTGGTCCAGGCGATCCGGGGCGGGACGATCGGCAAGCTGCACACGATCACCGCCTTCCTCGGCGGCTGGGGCGGCAACGGCGCGGCCACGCCCGAGCCCCAGCCCGACCCGGAGGTGTTCGACTACGACCGCTGGCTGGGCCAGGCCCCCCGGGCGCCGTATTCCCGCGTGCGCGTGGGCCTGTGGCGCAACCACTGGGACACGGGCGCTGGGGTGATCGCCGACATGGGCGCCCACTACTTCGACTTCGCCCAGTGGGTACACGGGAGTGAGCTTTCGGGCCCGGTCGAGTTCGAAGGCACGGGCGTGTGGCCGGAGGGCGGCTTCGCGACGGTCCCCTTCGAGGTCGACGTCGAGGCCCGCTACGCCGACGGCGTCCGCCTGCTGATGAAAGGCGGCACCAAGGGCGTCCGCTTTGACGGCGACGAAGGCTGGATCCACCTCTCCGACGAGGGGGAGATTACCGCGGAGCCCAAGTCGATTCTTACCGCCCGAACGGTGCCCCGGGTGAACTGGGCGTTCATGGAGGGGCACGTGCGCAACTTGCTGGAGTGCATCAAGACGCGCCGCCGCACGGCCTCGCACCCCGAGCTGGCCCACCGCGCCCACACCATCGCCCACTGCGCCAACCTCTGCCTCCGGCTGGGACGCAAACTCGAGTGGGACCCGGCGGCGGAACGATTCGTCGGCGATGACGAGGCCAACCGGCTCTTGGAGCGGACGATGCGCGTGCCGTGGCGCGTGTGAGGCGATACGCATCGCCGCCGCTCCTGATTCGTCTCTTGACACTGCCGAGCGTGGAGTGTATCTGAAAGGCATCGCCGTGAGAGACGGCGTCTCGGAAACAGCAACGGCACTGCTTCTACGAAGCAGTGGCACACCGCGTGTTGTAACGCCCTGGAGAACATCTTGTAGGGTGGGTCGAGGCACGAGACCCACGCGTTCGCCCCATAGAATGGAGATCAACTATGTCGAGTGCGGATCGACTGGATCGACGTCGTTTTCTGGGCAACTCGCTCGCGGCCGTCGGCGCCACGGGCGCGACCTTGGGAGCCGGCGCCGCGAAGACTTCGCCGGCGGCCGAGGCGGAAGCGGGCGGCGCGAAGAAGCCGCCGGAGCCGGACGCGGCCGGGATGCCCTATGGGATGATCGGAAACGTCAAGATCAGCCGGATCCTCTTGGGCGGCAACCTGATCAGCGGATACGTGCACGCCCGCGACTTGAAGTACGTGGGCCGCCTGTTTCGGGCGTACTGCACCGAGGAGAAGATCCTCCAGACGTTGCGGGTGGCCGAGGAGAACGGCATCAACACGGTGCTCGAAAGCGGCGCCGCGTTCGTCGAGCGGTACAACAAGGAGTACGGCGGGCACATGCAGATCATCCCCAGCATCCATCCGGAGGTCGGGCAGCCCGAAGGGAAGCTCGAGGACGAGGTCCGCAAGCAGGTCGATGCCGGCGTGCCGGCGCTTTACGTGTGGGGCGTGGCGGGCGACCGCCTGGTGCAGAAGGGGGAGATCGGGCTTCTGGCCAAGGCGGTGGAGTGCGTCAAGGCGGCCGGGCTGCCCGTGGGCGTCGGCTGCCATTCGCTGGAAGTGCCGATGGCCTGCGAGAAGCACCAGGTGCCGTGCGACTTCTACGTCAAGACGCTGCACGGCGACGAGTATCCGTCGGCAACGGCCAAGGAGCTTCGCAAGGAATACATCTGGCTCGACGGCGGGCAGGGCTGGTACGACAACATGTGGTGCATCAACCCGGAGGAAACGATCGAGTTCATGCGCGCGGTGGCCAAGCCGTGGCTGGCCTTCAAGGTCCTGGCCGCCGGCGGGATCCAGCCCCGCCAAGGCTTCGCCCACGCCTTCCAGAACGGGGCCGACTTCATCGCCGTGGGGATGTTCGATTTCCAGGTCGAGGAGAACTGCGAGCTGGTGAGGCGGCTGGTCGAGCGTGAGCGGGACCGGGCACGGCCGTGGAGGGCGTAGGTTCTTCACGTCAACCAGCAACAAACGCGTGTGCCACTGCTTCGCAGAAGCAGTGTCCCGCGAGATGCCCGAAGAAAAGCACTGCTTCCGCGAAGCAGTGGCACACCGCGAATGGCGGGGCTTGTAAGAATGATCATGCGCAGTGTCGTCCTCGTCGGCGTTTGGCTCGGCGGCGCAGTCCAGGCCGTGCCGGGGGAGGATAAGCCTCTATCGCCGGAGGGCCTCCGGCCCGGCCTCGTCTACGTCTTCTTCGACGACGAGGGCTTCGCCCGGCCCGGCAGCCATGGGCTGGACGCGCAGATTGAGAGCCACGGCGTGATCTCGGAGATCGCCGCCCACGGGGTGGACGAGCAGATCGATCTCGACGTCCGGGGCATCGACGGCTTCTCCCAGCTCTGGATCGGCTCGCTCCGATTCCCCGTAGACGGCGAGGTCACCTTCTCGGCCGAGGCGGACGACGGCGTGCGCCTCTACCTCGGCGACGAGTGCGTCATCGACGGCTGGGGAAAGGACCGGCCCCGTGAGGGGAAGGCCCGCGCCGCCGCCGGCCGGATGCTCCCGGTCCGCGTCGAGTACTTCCAGTCGGGCGGCGAGTCCTACCTGCGACTCTACTGGCAGTGGGCCGGGCATGCGCGGGAGCCCGTGCCCCCCTCGGCCCTCCGGCACGACGAGGAGCACGCGAAGCGGGGCGCCGACGTCGCCGCGGGCAAGGAGCACGTCGCCCCCGGAAACGCCCCCCACGTCATCTCCGTCCCCACTGGGAGCGAGGAGTTCAAATCGAGCATTTACGGGCACTCGCGCGAGGGCCAGCCGTCACCCCAAGCCGCGCGCGACGCCCGATCGCCGCTCCGGCTCCGCCTTGGCCCGCACCTGTTCGTCGACGATTTTCTCGTCGCCGAAACGAGCAACGTCCGGCGCCGCGTCAACCCGCCCCGGCGCGACCCGGCGATCGGCAACCCGCTGATCACGGGCAGGGAAGACCATTGCGTGGGGCCGTACATGACGGTGATCCGCGACCCCCAGACCGGGCGGTTCCGCATCTGGTACAACGTCTACAAGGAGAAGCACAAGGACGGCACGGCCCGGTTCGCCATCATGGAGTCGGAGGAGGGCATCAGGTGGCTTCGCCCCACGCGCGTCCTGAAGGACCCCGGACCGATCAACTTCGGCAGCGCGGTCGTCGACGAGGGGCCCGACTTCCCGGACCCCGATCGGCGGTTCAAGCTCGCCTGGTGGGCCGAGGGCGGACTGAAGATCGCCGTCTCGGCCGACGGGCTCGACTGGTCGATGTTCAAGCCGTGGCCGGTCGTGCGCCACAACCACGACATCAACAACCTCTTCTACGACCCGCTCCGGCGGCGGTACGCGGCGACCATCTCCGTCTACACCACCGGGCCGACCTGGACCGGCCAGCGCCGCACCACGATGCAGACCGCAAGCCACGACCTCGTCGATTGGCAGAAGCCCTGGTACGTGCTCACGGCGGACGACCGCGTCGACGAGGGCCAGACCCAGTTCTACGCGATGAGCGGGTACCTCGCTCGCGGCGACCTGCTCCTCGGCCTGGTCAAGGTCCTGCGCGACGATCTCCAATCGCCCGACACGCCCGAGGGCGCGTTCGGCGTCGGCTACACCACGCTCGCCTGGACCCGCGACGGCGAGCACTGGGTCCGCGACCCGGCCCCGCTGTTCGAGCCCGACCCCGATCCGGGGGCCTGGGACCACGCCCACGCCTGGCTCGATTTCCAGCTCCCGGTCGGCGACGAAGTTTACCTCTACTACGGCGGCTACCGGTACGGCCACAAGATGGACCGCTGGGAGGGCCGGCAGATCGGCATGGTGCGAATGAAACGCGACCGGTACGTCTCGCGGGACGCCGACGCCTCGGGCGGCACGCTCGCGACGCCCCCGGTCGTCCTGGAGGGCCAGCGGATGACGCTCAACGCCGAGGTGCGGGGCGAGATCCGCGTCCGCCTGCTCGATGCCGAGGGCGAGCCCTTGCCCCGATTCGACGCGGCCCAGTGCCGGCCCATCCGGGGCGACTCGCTGGCGCACGAGGTCGAGTGGGGCGACCCTCCGGCCGCGGTTCCCGCCGGTCCGGTCCGCGTCGAGATCCTCCTGCGTGATGCGCGGCTGTACGGGTTCGACCTGGCGCAGTAGCGTGCCCCCGCCGCATGTTTACACGGCCGCTTGCCGCTGCGACAATGGGGACGCACGTGGGCCGCGAACGTCGCCGGATGGACGTCGCTCGACGCAAATCCCCGTGAGAACGACGCACACGTCCCGCACAGGAGGCCGAAGATGTCGCACCCGCCGGTCAGCGTATCCCGCCGCCGTTTCTTGAAGCACGCCGCCGCGTTGTCCGTGGCGCCCTCGGTGATTCCCGCTTCTGCGCTGGGCAAGGACGAAGCCGTTGCCCCGAGCGAGCGCATCGTGCTCGGCTCCATCGGCATCGGCATGCAGGGCCGCGGCCACCTGAGGTGCTTCCTCGGCTTCGACGACGCCCGGGTCGTCGCCGTCTGCGACGTGGACCGGTGGCGCCGCGAGCAGGCCCAGGCCACCGTCGAGGAAACTTACGCCGCCCGGAAGCAGAGCGGCACGTATCAAGGCTGCCGGGCGTACAACGATCTGCGCGAGCTGTTGGCCCGGGACGATATCGACGCCGTGGTGATCGCCACCGGCGACCGCTGGCAGCCGCTGGCCTCGATTCTGGCGGCCAAGTCGGGCAAGGACGTCTACTGCGAAAAGCCCGTCTCCTGCACCATCCGGGAAGCCCGGGCGATGGTCGACACGGTCCGCCGCTACGACCGCGTGTTTCAGACGGGCCTCCAGCAGCGCTCCGCCCCCGAGTTCCGCAAGGCGTGCGACCTGGTCCGAGCGGGGGCGATCGGCCAGGTGAAAATAGTCTACGTGACGTTTCCCGGCACGAGCAGCGACGTGAACCTGCCCGCCGAGCCGGTGCCCGACGACCTGGATTGGGACCTCTGGCTGGGGCCGGCGCCGTGGCGTCCGTACAACGGGCGATTCCACCATCACCGGGAATACCGGCACGTCGTCCCCTGGCATTTCTGCCGCGATTTCGGCGGCGGCAACCTGACGAGCAACGCGGTGCACGCCTTCGACGTCGTCCAGTGGGGGTTGGGCATGGACGAGAGCGGGCCCGTGGAGATTATCCCGCCCGAGACCGGCCAGGTCCCGTCGCTCACGTACAAGTACGCCAACGGGGTCCTGCTCCAGGTCGAGTGGAAGCTGGACCGCGAGAAGCACTTCGTGCCCGACGGCTGGGACGTGAACACGCGGATCGAGAACTTCGGCGCGTTGTTCGTCGGCGAGAAGGGCTGGATCCACGTGGGCCGCAGCGGCTATCTGAAGTGCTTTCCCGAGGCGATTCTCGATCAGGCGCCCGCCTTGCTCCCCGACGACCCGTACGCCGTCACGAGCCATCAGCACGGCTGGCTCGACTGCATCCGCTCGCGCCAGCGCCCGGCCTGCGACGTGGCGATCGGCGCACGGTCGACGATCGTCGCGCACCTCGGCTGCATCGCGCACTGGACGGGCCGAGCCCTCAAGTGGGACCCGGCCGCCGAAGCGTTCCCGGGCGACGACGAAGCGAACCGACTGCGTTTCCGGACGATGCGCGAGCCGTGGAGGATCTGAGAGCGTGTCTTGGAAGTCCCTTCCCCCTAGGCAACAAGGTTGGGATGAGGGCACACCTCCAGTGGGTAAGCGAGAGGCGGCCCTCTCCCCCCGTTGTCGCCAAGGGTCGGTTCTCCATGTTTCCCGGCGTGCGGCTTTCCCACACCGGGCGGGGATGACGGATCGAAAAGAGTAACGACCCGGCGCAGCTCAAGGCGCTTGTCCTAGCCGTTCACGGCCGGCAAAATAGCAGGCACACGCCGTGTGCCGTCCGTGCGGCGACCAGTACGCCGCAGAGTCGGTTGGACGCGTCGTCGGTCTGACCTGAACATGGCATCCGCTGACGGCGCACGGCGTGTGGGCTGCTCAAAACGGCCGTCAATCACTCGCCACATTGTGTCCCGTTTGTGTTCCACCCCCCTACGCCGAAGGCGTTCAACAACACAGCCCAGGGTTGCGAAGCTACCCTGGGTCCCGGTTCCGACGTCGCCCATCAACCCCGAAGGGGTTGCACAGCGCCCGCTCGAGGGTTGCACGGGGTGCAACCCCGTTGGGGTTGGGGGGGGGACTCGGTGCCCGCCAACTGCCGCTGTCATGGTCCACCGCCGCGGCCCCACCGGCTACGAGCCCGTCGAAACCGACGCCGGAGGCTGCCAATACTCGACGGTTCTCAATTGCCACGACCGCCTCGACCGCGCCCGCAACCGCCAGGGCCGACTCGCGCTGGATCTCTCCGCAAGAGAGCCGACGCAAGAGAGATGACCTCCAACCCACCCCCGACCGCCCAAGCCGGCGGTGCGACGGTCCCGTTGCCTCTGCTCAACACAATCCCACGATCACCCCAGCACGGGCGAGACGCCCGTGCCACCCCGCCGTCTCGCCCGAACCGAGCGAGTAGGGTGCGTGAAACGCACCATCTCCTCTACCACTCGAACTGTACGCCGGCCAGCTCACGCACGTCCGCCTCGCCCGAGCAGAGTATGGTGCGTTTCACGCACCCTACTTTGCTTGGTCTTAACAAGATCTCTGACAAAACCTGTAGCAGGCACATTTGCGTTAACGCGCAGATGGAATCGTGGGTCAACTCCCATCCTGGCAGGCAGTTGCGCCCTTGCCACGCGCTAGCTTGCGTGTTATCACGTTTCCGGATATCCCTCCGGGCGGGTGGCACGTGCGTCTCGCCAGTGCGCAGCCTCAGTTCACCTGCATCCGGCAATCTAGCCGATGGCCGACCGATCGGCAATACGCTGGGCCATCCCCACGGGATGGAAGGCCGCACGCAGCCGGGCGCGTCCTGTCGTGCGCCCGGACGCCCGCACTGCTTCCGGAGCGGACTTCCTCCCGTCACATCGTGCCCCACTCGCCACTCCTCACTCCCTACTTCCCCCTCCCTACTCCCCTCTCATTCTTGGACACGGTCACTTTTGCCGCCGCCCCGCTTTCGCCACCGATGAGGGGTGCTACCCCCTTCAGATACCGTGAGCGCACGTGCGCTGGGGCCCGAGGGGTAGTGCGCTGGGGTTCCATGGTGAATGCGCTGGGGTTCCAGCGCACGTGCTACAGGGTCACAGGCCACCTGCGCGCACGCCATGTACTGGGGAAAACGGCCTTTTTGGACGAGGTCACTCGCGCAACGCCCGGGTACGAAAGCACTTGGAGGTTTTGGCCGGACCAACAAAAACCGTCCAACAATTGTTTTCGACGCAACGCGTTTCGAGGCTTAGACTTAGGGCTTGTCATGGACGGCATTGTTGGACACTTGGACGGGCTATTTCAGGGGCTTTCGGGCACTCGGTTTCCGGCGTAACACGGTCGAGCATACCATGTTAGCGCCGAGCCGCAAGACGTTTTTTGGGCACCCCCGGGTGCTTCCAGTTTCTCCCGGCCCGGCGGCCGAATCGAGAGCGCTCGTGGCGCGCGGGGCCGCCGGCCGTTGCCCCACGTTTGGGATGTGCGACTCCACGAAGGGAGTGAGGGGCGGCGGGGAGACCTCCGGTCGGCGACTTGTGCCCCACGTTTGGGATGCAGGAATCCACGAACGGAGTGAGGGGCGGCGGGAGACCTCGGGTCGGCGGCTGGTGCGGGGTCGGGAGAACCGCACAGGGCGGGTCAGGCCCGCGTATAACTGAGGAGGAGACCGCGTACGGCGCGGTTGCCCGTCAGGCGGCTCAATCGGCAGGACGCGTCTGTTTGCTGCGCGTGGGCCTATTCGTTTCAAACGGGGCGTTGGGGACCGGTTGTGCGGGTGGTAGCGGATATAGGTTGCGGATTCCGGGTGGGTCTTTTTGACCGGCCTCGAAACGTGTTCTATACTGGTTGGGCGATGGACTAGCCCCTGCCTTTTGACGGCCGCCAGGCCGACCCGCCCACAGCGCCTCAGCGTGCAAAACGGTCGCGACCTCCAGCCCGCTTGCCGGTCGGGGGAATCCGCCTCGCGCGGCGCGCCGTGGGAAGGAGCACGCGACGGCGCGACGTTTGGACGCCTCCCCCAACCACGGGACCCGACCATGCCACGAAAGGTTCTGCCCCTGCGCGGTGGTTTTTTGGCTGCGATTCTTGCGGTGCTCCTGCTGGGCACGGCCGGCGTGCCCCAATCCTTGCAGCCCGTCTCGGACTACTCGGCCCAGATCAGCGAGCTTCTGGTGGACGGCCGGCGGTTGGAGGTGGAGCGCCGCTGGGGAGAAGCGCTTTCGCACTACGAGGACGCCGTCCGGCAGTTCCCCGACGACCGGAGCATCCAGCTACGCTTCGAGCACGCCCGGATGCACTACGATCTGGGGCGCCGCTACGAGGATCGCAGCTACCAGCGCCTGCTGGATGGGCTCTCGCTTGCCGAGGCGCTGGACGTCTACTCGGAAGTCCTGCTGAAGCTCGAGGCGCACTACGTCGAGTCGCCCAACTGGAAAGAGCTGGTGGAGCAGGGCACGAACATGCTCGAAGTGGCCCTCTCGGAGCCCGCGTTCGTCGACCGGCACGTGCCGCGGGCCGACGTCACGGTCGTGAACGAGTTTCGCTACGAATTGCGGCGGACGTTGGGTCCGCGCGTGATCCAGTCGCGGAGCGAGGCGCGCAACGTGGTGGCCTGGGCGGCCGCGCTGGCCGAGCGGCGACTCGGCGTTGAACCCCACTGCATCGTGCTGGAGTACACGTGCGGGGCGACCAACTCGCTGGACCTCTATTCGACGTACCTCACCCCCGATCAGCTCACCGACGTCTTCTCCCAGATCGAGGGCAACTTCGTGGGCTTGGGGGTGGAGCTGAAAGCCGACGGCGGGGCCTTGCTGATTGTCCGCGTGATCCGCGGAAGCCCGGCCGAGCGGAGCGGCATCCGTGCCGGCGACCGGATCACGACGGTCGACGGCCAGTCGACCGAAGATCTGACCACCGATCAGGCGGCCAACCTGTTGCAGGGCGAAGTGGGAACCGTGGCCGCGCTCTCGGTCGTCAGCCCCGGGCGCGACGCCCGAGACGTCAGCGTGCGCCGCCAGCGGGTGGAAGTGCCCAGCATCGACGACGTCAGGCTGGTCGATGCCGGCCTGGGCATCGGCTATCTCCAGCTCACCTGCTTCCAGAAAACGACCTGCCGCGACCTGGATGCCGCCCTGCGGAACCTCCACCAGCAAGGGATGAGAAGTCTGATCGTCGACCTGCGAGGCAACCCGGGCGGACTGCTGGTGACCGCCGTCGAGGCGGCCGACAAGTTCCTCGAACAGGGCGTCGTCGTCTCCACGCGCGGCCGCAGCGTCCAGGAAGACTTCACCTATTCGGCCCACCAGGGCGGAACGTGGCGCGTGCCGCTGGTGGTGATGATCGATCACGACAGCGCCAGCGCGGCGGAGATCTTTGCCGGAGCGATCGGCTATCATCGTCGCGGAACGGTCGTCGGCACTCGGAGCTACGGGAAGGGGTCGGTGCAGAGCATCTTCCACCTGAACTCCACGAACGGCGGGCTCCGGCTGACGACCTCCAAGTTCTACTCGCCCAGCGGGCGGCCTTACGGCCACGTCGGCGTGGAGCCCGACGTCGTCGTCCAGCAGACGGCCCGGCCGATCGACGGCTCCGGCGAGCTGACCCTGACGGCCGGCGAAGATCCGATGTTGGCCGCCGCCATGCAGGCCGCCCAACAGCTCGTGGCGCAGCGGTAGCCGGGGCCCTGCCACGCATCGTGTGCCGGCGGTGCCGGTCGCCTCGTGAGCGGGCCTCTCCACGCAGTGGCTTGGCTGCTGACCGTTCGGCCCCCCCCGTGTCAGCAGAATCTCGCGATTGCCTCTTCTCCCGCCCTCATTCCGGGCTGCGCTCCCACCCGTTCCACGCCCGCGCAATCCGAGGGCGTGACTGGCGGAGTGCCCGCTTCGTGTTCACTGATTGCGCACGAAATGGGCACGATTTGATTCGGACGCCGGAATATAAGGCAGCAAATACTCGCATTAAGTCTTTTCTTTGAAACATGTTGCGAGAATCCGTGCCGCCTCGGGAGCGTGGCGTTGGTACCCCGTTTGCTTGAATGCGGCATGCAATGCGGGTTCGCGCTTCGTGAACTGGGCGGGACAATCGGAGAAGTCGTACGTCGGGAAGCGAGACACAAACTCACCGTTGTTTTCTTGAAAGGAAGACTCGATGACCCCCAAAGAGGTTTTGGCGTTGTGCCGGGAGAAGGACGTGAAGGCAGTGGACATGCGATTCATGGACTTTCC
>Ga0307379_10012937_pt1 | contig 10842 bp, 10 predicted proteins | sample UN2MG_FD_202237 | JGI IMG/M metagenome (GOLD analysis project Ga0307379, IMG submission 202237) | Soil microbial communities from Risofladan, Vaasa, Finland - UN-2 | ecosystem: Environmental > Terrestrial > Soil > Coastal area > Acid sulfate soil | place: Finland: Risofladan, Vaasa | collected... | reverse complement strand
CGTTTAACTTGAACGAAGATTATACAGAACCGCAGAGAGCCTGACGAGAAGTGACTACCTCAGCCAGGCCAACTCGACTTGGTCGACAATCGACAGATCGTTCTTCTTTGAAGCATACTGAATGAACTGGGATGGCTCTAAATATCTGGCTTCCAGCAGAGTTGGTAGTGGAGGGTTATCGACTACCTGGCGTCGGCCCGCTGTGGTTGCTATCAGAATTGCCATCAGTTAGAATGCCTCACTTGATGGACAGAGAGCATTGACCGAATACACCAACATAACACCGGCAGAACAGCCCCAAGTGCCGGTGCCGCTCAGCGAAGACAGCGGCATCGTCCGTGCAGCTGCAGTCCTGGCGATCGGGAATATAACCAGCAGAGTGCTTGGATTGGCCCGGGAGATCGTCAAATCCAACCTCTATGGGGCGTCAGGCCTGCTTGGAGCCTACACGGTAGCCGTGCTGGTGCCCATGACCCTATTTAACCTCATAACCGGGGGCGAGATGGTGAGCTCATCCCTGGTACCTGTCTTCAGCGATTATGCGGCAAAAGAAAAGCGACCAGAATTATGGCGCGTGGTTAGCATGGTTCTCAGCCTGGCCACCACCTTTCTGATCATCATCGTCATTCTAGTGATCTGGTTTGCACCACAGGTGGCATGGCTTGCCGGAGCCCGTAATTTCGAAGATCAGACTCTCGTCCCAATAACCGTGAAGCTGATGCGCCTGGCGACACCGGCGGTGATCTTCCTGAGCATCTCCAGCGTACTAACCGGCGTCCTGTTGGCCTTGAAACGATTCACACTGCCCGCATTTACCGGCGCAGTGTTTAACGGCACAATCGTTGTCGTTGCCCTGCTGCGGCCTGACGAAATCAGCAGCCTGGTGTGGGGATTACTGCTCGGATCTTTCTTTCAGATTCTTCTCCAACTACCCGGTCTTAGAGATGGCAAAATTCGTATAACCTATTACTGGCGGCATCCAGCTGTCCGGCGAATTGTTATCCTCTACACCCCTATCGTCATTGCCCTAGTAGTGAATCAGATCGCCATTTGGATTAGCTTTAACCTCGCCATCACGACCGGTGACAACAGCGTCACTTATATGACCTATGCGACCACCCTCTACCAGTTTCCCCTTGGACTGGTCGTAACCGCGGTCTCTGTCGCAACCCTACCCACTCTTTCAAGACTGGCTTCTTCCTATCGTCAGGCTACCGAGACTCATGCGGACGACGCCGAGCAGAAGTCAAATGATTACAAGGAAACATTAGCCGGTGGTCTCAGGCTCGTGATCACCCTAATTCTACCCGCGGCTGCCGGTCTGTTCGCCCTTGCGGTTCCAATCATTGCCCTTCTGCTTGAACATGGGAAGTTTACGTCTGGCGATACCGCTATCACAGCAAAAGTGCTGCGAGTCTATATTCTCGGCCTCGTCTTCGCCGCAGTTGACCAGATGCTCGTGATCGCCTCCTACGCGCGAAAAGACACCTGGCGTCCGGCTCTTGTCGGTGTGTTCAGCATTGTAATCTATACAATAACCGCCTTCGCCCTCATCAAACCACTGGGTCTTCTGAGCCTGATGGTCGCTGATGCCGTTAAGCATGTGGTCCACACCATAGCTATGATATTGATATTGCGCAGGCAGGTAGGCAATCTTTCCGGCTACCAGATCCGAGCATCCCTGCTGAAATCGCTATTGGCCGCCATCTCGGTTGGTATTGTGGCCTATCTTAGTGCGACATTTTTGAGCGGCGTGCTTGAACAGGACAACTTCCTTTCCAGGCTAGTCATCGTGGCAGCGGCTGGGTTAGCAGGATTGGGAACATTTGTCGCCGCAGTCTTTTTGCTTGACATAAGGGATGCTAAATCACTCCGGCAGCTGCTGCCCAGACGCACTCCTAAATTAGAACCCTAAGCTCCACCTTCTCGCTTTCAATAAGCCCATAATTCAGGTACAATGCGGGCAAGGTTTCCTGTCGGTTTAATCATGAACCGCTATTCATCATCGTTCGCAAACCTTGTGCCCGAACAACAATTCAAAGGGAGAGGAAAGTGGCTAATCATGCATTCCAACTCGTAGTCAGAAAGGGACCACAACCTGGACAGATATTCCCGTTGTCAAAGGATGCGATGTCGATAGGTCGAGATCCTGTCTCGGATATCGTCATCGATGATCCTGAGATATCCCGCCATCACGCACGTCTTAACCTGGGACCATCGGGATATGTTCTCCAAGATATGGCCAGCACCAATGGCAGTTTCGTGGAAGGCAATCGTTTAGGGGGCGAACCAGTAGCTCTCAAGCCAGGACAAATTCTCGCATTTGGGAGCAACATTACCGTTGTTTACGAAGCCTTGCCAGCTCCCGATCCAATGGCCACCATAGTCGCTCCTGCGTCTATTTCATATGAAGAGGAGTTGACTCCTGAAGAGCCACCGGTCGATGAAATTGCCGAGATTGAGTCTACCGAACCGGTCGAGGTTGATGAAGAGGAGATCATTCCGAAAGTCATCGTCCCATTAGTTCTTGAAATTGAAAAGGAAGAAGAAGAAGAAGAAGAGATGGTCGACGAGGTCGCCATCCCGCTGGCTATTGAAGCCGAAGAGGAAGAGGACGTTGTTGAGGTCGCATCTGCAGAGCCTGTTGAAATTGACGAAGCGGAGATTGTCGCCGCGGTCGCAGCTATAGAAGCTCTCGAAATTGAAGAAGAGGAATCGATCGAAGAAGTCGAATCTCCGGAATCACTCGAGATCGAAGAAGATATTGCTGCAGTCGCAGTTGCAGCCGCTCTGGAAGTCGAGGAAGTGGAAGGTCTTGCCGATGTCGTTGAGCCCGAACCCTCTGAAATCGAAGAATTGGAAGAGATGGCCGAGGCTGTCGTCGAAGAGGAAGAATACGAGGATGAAGATGAAGATCTCCCGACGATCATTGATAGTCCGGTGGTTGTCGCCGCAGCCATAGCGGAACCTGAGGTAGAGCCTGAAGTAGGGCAAGGCTTTCCGAGCTTTGACGATGTGGAACCTGAACCGGTCGAGATGATCGAGGAGGAACCCGAACCAGCACCATTTGTCTTTGAGGAACCGGCGCCGGAACCAGATGTTTTCAAGGAACCGGAACCCGCGCCCGCATTTGCTATGGATCCAACCGAACCTGACGTCGACTTTCAACCAATGATGGCAGCACAGCCCGAGATGGAAGCACCTTTCGAGGAACCCAAAAGTGGCCGATCCAATCGCCCGGTCATCATCGGGGCCGTACTTTTTGTGCTCATGTGCTGCTGCATAATTGGATTGATCCTGGTTCTTGTCACCTTTAACGTGGGTTAAACCAGATCTGATCGAAGGTCTTGACCTGGCAGCGTTATGGTTCTTTCGAGGATTGACTCTCTTGGCACAATAGAGAGTAATGGCTCACCTTAAGTATTGATTAGTGACCGGGCTGAACGGCCCGGTCTTTTCTATTCCGTCCGGTCCTCATCGTCCTCAATCGTCTCGAACTCCCCCTCGATGACGATAGATCCTTCCAGATCGCCAGTCGAATAGCCATCGACACCATCGTCGACCGAACTCCTGGAAGTATGCCGGCGCAGCTGTTCCAAGTATTTCCTTACTACGTGATTTGGTGACATCTCGATAAAAACTTTTCCGCCAACAAGTAGTGCGGTTATATCATCAAGCTGGCCCATAACAGGAAATACATCGGGGATAAGATCCGTTGGAATAAGGACATATAGCATGGCAAGGAGGGGGATAATTTTGACGTAGATGGGGACTTCGGGATCACGAATCAAGTACCATACTAGGCGAACTTGATACCAGAACTCTTTCCAGAATCCTGTGTCCCTTGCCGTGCCACCAACACTTGTCTCTAGAGCTTCCATCTGTTCCTCTTCCTGACTGTTTATCTCGCTTTCTGTCATCAACAATCCTCAATACGATGCATCAATTATTAAGTTGCAGCTATGAAGTTGCACAGGGAAGGGTGCACCAAGAAGTTTACCTATGAAGGTTATCTTAAGATGGTTGCCTCTAGATGGCTACCATCACTTATCGCTGACTGATAACATAATTGGTCAACTCAGGCAAGATCGAATTGATATTGTACTTCTCCCAATAGCCAAAGCCACCTGCGGTAAATACCGTGAAACCAATTAAGTAGCCGTCCTGACGCACACCGGCATCGTACCAGGCGAGCTGGTTTATGAACGCTTGAGGACCATCCTCCCCAAATCCCTGGTCAACCCAATATCCTTGAAAATCTAGCCAGCCCAAACCACCTGGTCCAGGGCGGTTGCCGATGATACCATCAACACCAGCCTCGGTGATGACAAGTGGGATGATCATACCGGCGGGTTCGAGATACTCGCGATAATACCAACGATAACGAAACGTTAAGGAACCGCGATCGGGGTATGCGGGATAACCCGGTAGCGGATCCCCATATAGATATAGCATGTCTGGCGCACCATACTCATGTAAGGTCAAGATACCGTCATGATCAATTGCCGCTTGAATAGCCGGCAGGAATAACTCGAATTCATGTAGTTCAGGAACTCCGGTAGCGAATCCCCCAATTGCGGTCCGGAAGCCATACTGGGCCATGAGCCGCACCCGCTCCTGTTCAAACCTGGAATACCAAATCATATTCTGAGTATTTGGATCTGGTTCGTTCCACCCCTCCCAGTAATCAACGGCCGGATTCAGTCTGTATGTTTCTAAATTCTCCGCGACAAAGTCTCGGGCAGTTTCCTCAGGAACGCCCTTGTAATCTTGACTTTCGACGCTGATGCGCCCAACTGTTAACGTCCGCGGCGATACCTCTTTGACCTCCGCTAGAAATCCGAGATCGTCAACCGCTTTCATGACTGCCGGCTGCGCCCTGCGGACAAACTCCATTATTGCCGGATCATTATTCCTAACCACATGCAGGCCAAGTTTACTCGGACCAAGCTCGTCCGTCGGGGGCAAATCGGGCAGGGTACTGGAATACCTATACCTGGTAGCTGTCGCCGTTGGCGTAGGTGATGGGGTTCGTGTTGGTGTATTCGGCGGAAGAGTTGGCGTTGCGGATGGTGTCATCGTCGCCATCGGCCGGTTGTTTCCGGTATCAGAAGAAGAGATCTGCTGCGTTGGCACTGGTGTATACGTTGGCGGAACCTCAGATGGCTCTGCTTTCGTGGATGCCGGTTTGGCTGCTGCGGATACCGCGGTTGTCGAAGCTGGAACAGTAAATACCGCCGCCGGCTGCACCCTTGTTGGCAGCTGGACCTCGGATTTACATGAGATTAGCAGCAGTATCCCGAGCAGAGGGAAGCAAGAAAGAATTCTCATTGTTCCCGTATAACCTTGCATGTGAGGAATATACCACCGCACATTTTGAGGGCCAATGACCTTTTGCGCCTATGACTGCCAGTGTTAAAATCGCGCCTTGCATTCGCATCGCCTATCTACGAATACTTATGAACCTGCTATTTCTCTTTGCAAAAGTTACGCTGGTCGCCTTCTTCCTGTTGATGTTTCTGCGCAGCAACAAGGTGATCTGGGGAATCGGACTGTTGACAGTGACCTCGGCAATCCTCCTCGACGCTTTTCTAAATACGTTTGGTCGGGAGGAGATGATCCAACAGTTTGGATTCTTCTATTACGTGCTTGCCGGCGCGCTCTTCGCTGGTGCTACGTTGTGGCTTTGGGGAGTTCTTCGTGCGTATACCAAGCCCGTGATCCAGGAGCCGGAGAGCATTAGGCCGACTGCATCCCCACCTGCCTGCGTCGACGCACAACCAGCTGAAGGATCAGATGATAGATCCCAAGAAAAAGCTGCGTATTCGGATATATACGTAACAATCAACGATAATTTCAGCGAGGACGACATTCTAGACCTCGAGTTCGACATGGGATACTCGGAGTATTCAAATCTCATCGCAGGTCGAGAAATCGAAGAACTCACATTGTCCATTATCGAAACTGCTGAAAGAGACCACCAAATCGAGGAACTCAGATTGGCGATCGAGCGTGTCCAATCCCCTCTAGCTGCCGACCATTTGCCGAGAATCGAGAAAATCAGCGCCGATTCACCCCGGACAGTTCTTCGCCAATATATGTTAGCAAACTGCACTATGACAGATATCGAGCTAATCATAGACAACCTGAGAATTGACTCAGATTCCGTTCCCGGCGATACGACAAAGGCCAGAGTACGTAATCTACTTCTCTATGTTGATAGTAACGATCGAGTTGAAGAACTTATCGAATTGCTGCAACGTCGATCCTCCGAGACATCCGCTCCCCTTTCTTCTCAATAATTCAGCTAGACATAAGAATAAAGTCACGTTGATAATCGGCGCAAAAGCGTGTAGATTGTCTCTAGGATAGCTTTGATCTCGGATGACCTTGTCTGTTGTCGATCGGTCATCATGGAACGGTCATGATGGATCGCTCTTGATCAAGCTAATCAACATTACGCCAAATGTAGTACCGGCAAAAAAAGAATACATCAACAGCGTTTCGCTGATGGAGAGGATGATCATTCGTAAACTCTGGCCAATTCTCACAGCTTCGTTCTTGGTTTTGGGCATCTTCGCCTTACTGGGATTCTTCTCGGTCTATGCCAGCGATGATGGCATTCATATTGCGGAAGAGAGTCCGCCAATCCCCAGGTCGCCTGACCAAAACCTGTTGTTCAATCCGTCCTTCGAAGGAAACTACACCGCCTACATTCCCCAAGGCGGGCACCCGGATTGTCCAGCGGGAATTTGCCAGACGGCACAGATGGCCGCTGGATGGACGCCTTTTTGGAGGTCTCACGATTCAGGAGACGATCCATGGATTTATCGGATGCCGGAATACAAGCCAGCCGAATTAAACATCCCCCCACCCCCACGTGTTCGAACCGGAGAGCGTGCTCAACAATATTTCACATTCTACTCCACCCATGCGGCAGGAGTATACCAACGTGTTTCGGTTGAGATAGGTCGACAGTATTGCTTCTCCATATGGGGGCACTCCTGGTCTTCCAACGATGATAATCCTTTCACCAGCGACAATACATTGCTCCAAAAAGTCGGTATTGATCCCTCAGGTGGAACCAGTTGGGAAAGCAGCAATATTATTTGGAGTTCCCCAAAGGAGCAGTACAACGAATACGGCCAGTTTTACGTTTGTGGCACAGCGCAGACCAATGAGCTGACCGTGTTTGTGTTCTCGGAACCTATCTGGGCAGCAAAACACAACGATGTCTATTGGGATGATGCTGAACTGGTGGTCTACGAGCCTGAACTGATTATACCGCAGATAGATGGCATCAGCTTTGTAACAGATGTAGACATTCCTAGGACATTGTCTCAGGAAGTTGTGATAGAAATCCCGGATGATCCGTGGGTGTCCTGGAGCGCCGCGATAGCAAATGGTGGAACGCTTGTTCCTACGCTAAGTGCAACCAATGGTGTGGCTGGTGACGACATAATGGTAACGGTGGATTCCACAGGTCTGGGAATCGGCACCCATACTGCCGATCTCATCATAACCTCAACCCCCCACCTTGCTGGTAGCCCGGCGACCGTACCTGTTTCTTTGATCGTTGTACAGGAGCTTCACACCACCGATCTTCCGTACCTTACGGCTCCTTAAACAAATAACCAATTCCTTCAAGAGAAATCTATATGAAACGCAAAGGGCACCCTGACAGGGTGCCCCGATGATTACTTGTCAATTACTCCCAAATCGTCTTCGTTTTACTCGGTTTTTTCCTCGACCTCATCCGCTGTCGTTTCTTCTTCATCATTACCTTCGCGTACACCTTGTCTGAAGGCACGAACGCCCCTGCCGAGCTCTTCTCCGAGCTTTCCGACGCGTCCGATGCCGAAAACCAGGAGGACTATTACGAGGATAATGAGCCATTCCCAACCGCCTAAACTTGGCATGTCATTCTCTCCAGGTCCACTAGACCTAAATTCTACAAATCGCCACTTTAACAATCATTTCTGACGATCTGATGTACTCCCTCTATGATTCGACTTGTTGAATCGTTTCCGGACCCAAGCTGGAATCCGGCATTCATATTAGGACATACGGTATTCACAGGATACGGTATCAGAAGTATTATATCATCCGAGTCAATACCCGGACAAGGACACTCACCTCCAAATCCGGTTGCTTGGCCTATCTCTCGGTGCTAAACTAATCTTGTATGTCCCAAGCCCTCTATCGAAAGTGGAGGCCGGCTCGATTTGATCAGGTAGTCGGTCAGGAACACGTAACCAGTACGCTCAAGAACGCCGTCGTCGCAGGCCGCCTAGGTCATGCTTACTTGTTTTCGGGGCCGAGGGGAACTGGCAAAACTACGATCGCCAGGTTGGTCGCCAAGGCAGCTAATTGCCATGATTCGGATTTGACACAGCGACCGTGCAACGTTTGCCCTCCCTGCATTGCCGTTAATGAAGGACGCTACCTGGACCTCATTGAAATCGACGCCGCATCAAATACAGGTGTCGATGATATAAGGGATCTTCGTGAGAAAATCAACTTTGCCCCATCCGAGGGACGTATTAAGGTATACATCATCGACGAAGTTCATATGCTTTCCACAGCCGCCTTCAACGCCTTGTTGAAGACCTTGGAAGAACCTCCCGATCATGCCATGTTCATCCTGGCGACAACCGAAGAACACAAAGTCCTACTGACGATCAAGTCTCGCTGCCAGCTGTTCAACTTTCGGCTGCTGACCAGCCAGGAGATAACCGGCCGCTTAAGATGGCTTGCCGAGCAGGAGAACTTGACTCTGGAAGAACCTGCCGTGGCGATGATCTCCCAGCACGCTGCTGGAAGCATGAGGGACGCAGAGAGTTTGCTAGACCAACTGGTTGCTGCGCCCGGTGACACGATTACACTGGAACGAGCTCAGACAGTCTTGGGTACAGCCTCGATCGAGGCGATTAGCACCTTGGCAGACGCACTTCTAGCTGGGGACGGGCCTGGAGGATTATCAATAATACATGAGACCTTGGCATCCGGGGCAGATGCCCGCCAATTCTCCCGGCAGATGCTATCCCATATGCGGCACCTGTTACTGGTCTCGATGGCAGGACATGAGCTGCCACTAGGCTTAACGGAAGACCAGGCAGCAACAATGAACCGCCAGGCCAGCGGCGCCGACCGATCATTTCTTATCGATGCGGTCAAGCGCTTTAATTCGGCGGCTCATATTCCAACTGGCAGCTGGCAGCCACAACTACCTCTGGAATTGGCTTTTATCGAATTGCTTCCCATGTCGAACGACTCTCGCTCGGCAGAGAAATCTGTACGCGCACAAGGCGTCCAGCAAAAGAAAGCCAAGAAGATCCAACCTCTGCCGGTGGTTGAACCTCAAAACAATCCAGAACCTACAGCCACCAATCCTGAAGAAACCAAATCGACTATCAAGGCAACAGTCAGCCCTTCATCCGCGCCATCGATTGATGACGTTAAATCCCTTTGGCCGGAGTTGAGGGAACGAGTGGCTAAAAAAGACTCAAACCTGCCTGCCTTGTTGGCCTCGTCAAAGCCCCTCGCGACCGAAGGAGCGACATTGATACTTGGTTTTGACTATCCAATCTTAATGGATAAATTCGAGAAAAGGAAAGAGGCCAAAGATATCGTAGCGGCCGAGCTCAGCGAGCTATTACATGTTCATGTAACTGTCCGAACTATCGTTACTGAGCATTATATTCCGCCGGCGATTGAAGAAGGCATAAACATTGAAGAGTTTTCTGCTCTTGCCCAGGAGCTAGGGGGCGTCGTTCACGACCAGTAGCGACCATAGCGGACTCAAGTTCGATATGCGTAGTTCAAATTGAAAACAAGCCATTGAGACATGATTAGTAGCAGTCTGTACAGTCTCAATTTTCAAGTGCTGATGATAATGCACAGGAATCAGTTAGAACGCCAATTCATGAGTCAAACATCGACGGTAATCAAGAGTTTACACAATTAGGAGTACAAGATGGCCAAAAGATCTTACCGGGGAAAGCCAAAGAAGGACAGAGCACCAAGCAGCAGTAATATGATGGGTCAATTCCAGGAGATGCAGAAACAGATGGCGGCTCAGCAGGAAGCCCTGGAGACCGAGACCATTTCGGTGACTGCCGGAGGGGGTGCGATCGAGGTGGTCATCACCGGGCATCAGCGAATCCAATCAATCGTGATCCAACCCGAATTAGTAGATCCGGATGATATCGAGATGCTGCAGGATATGCTGGTGGCTGCGGTAAATGCTTCCATAGAGCAATCGCAGGCAATGGCTGCTGCAAAAATGGAGGGTTTAACCGGTGGTCTGGGTCTAGATGATCTCTTGGGTGGACTTGGTGGGATGTAGAGGTGGCTAACGACATCCTTCCAGCGTCAGTCCAGCGATTGATCGATGAATTTGCCAGGTTGCCTGGTATCGGCCCGAAATCTGCGTCTCGACTGACCTTTTATCTGTTACGATCTTCCGATGAACAATCTGCCGAACTGTCCGAGGCTGTAGGTTTATTAAGAAGCTCCACCCGGCTCTGTTCGAACTGTTTCAACATCACCGAAGTAGATCCATGCCCTACGTGCAGCGACGACTCCCGTGATGCGGCGATCCTATGCGTTGTCGAAGAGCCTCTCGACGTCGTCGCCATTGAACGCTCTCGAGCCTACAAGGGTCAGTACCATGTATTGCATGGGGTTCTCTCACCGGTCGAAGGCGTGGGACCTGACAAGCTGAAAATAGATGAGTTGGTCCAGCGCATCGGGAACACTGACTTCACCGAGGTAATCATCGCTACCAATGCCACGCTAGAAGGGGACTCCACGGCGCTGTACTTGCAGCGGCGGCTGTTA
>Ga0307379_10012936_pt1 | contig 10842 bp, 10 predicted proteins | sample UN2MG_FD_202237 | JGI IMG/M metagenome (GOLD analysis project Ga0307379, IMG submission 202237) | Soil microbial communities from Risofladan, Vaasa, Finland - UN-2 | ecosystem: Environmental > Terrestrial > Soil > Coastal area > Acid sulfate soil | place: Finland: Risofladan, Vaasa | collected... | reverse complement strand
GCGGGCTGGCCCCGCCGCGCCGAGATGGTGCGTGGGCCGAGACTTTGTGAAACCGCAAGCGGAAGCGCGACCCCGGCGCGTCGGGATGGCGCGTGGAGATGAGGATGAGCGATGAAGCGATCCAGGTTGTCTCGATCTCGCCGGCCGAGTCGGATTCGATTCCGCCCGGCGTGCTGCGCCTGGACTACCGCAGCGGCGCGGACGGCCTGGCGGACTGGGCCCTGCTCTGGCCGCCGGAAAGCGGCACGACGTGGATCGTCAACCTGCACGGCTACGGGTCGCACGGCGATCAGTTGTACGTCCGCGCCGACATCCGCCGCGACTGGCTGCCCGAGTTTCGCCGGCGCGGGCTGGGCGTGCTCACTCCCAATCTGCGCGACAACGCGTGGATGTCGCCGGCGGCGTCCGCCGACCTGCGCGGGCTGCTGCAATCCGCGCGCGAGCGCCACGGCGCGGGCCGGTTCGTGTTCGTCGGCGGGTCGATGGGCGGCACGGGCAACCTGGTCTACGCCGTGCTGCACCCCGAGGACGTGGCGGGCGTGGCGGCGCTGTGCCCGGCGACGGACATCGCCTCCCTCTACCGCAGGTACGGCAGCCAAGGCGACTCGCCCCGCGCTCGCGAATTCGCGGAGTCGATCCGCGCGGGCTACGGCGGCACGCCGGATGAGTCGCCGCGGACATACGAGCGGCATAGCTGCCTTCGGCACTGCGACCGGTTGACCATGCCGGTGTTCCTGGCCCACGGCGAGGCGGACGGCTCGATCCCCGTCGGTGATTCCCGCGCGCTGGCGGCCGCGTGCGCGGGGCAACGGCTGAAGTACGTGGAGATCCCCGGCGGCGACCACGACGCCCCCCTGGCGGCGCCGATCATGCAACAGGCCCTGGACTGGGTGCTTGGCCGCGGTGCGGCCGGCCCGCCGGGATGAGGCCGAGCTCGTGCGGGAATGTCGATCGCCCCTATGGGGCTCTACTCCCAACGGGTCCGCTACCGTGGGCTTCCGCCCACGGCTATCATCGCAGACTCCTTCGGGGCCAAGGCGAAGCGGTCAGTTTGAGTTCCGGCTTTCAGTTTTCGGCACTAAGTTTTCAGCTCTCAGCTTTCAGTTTTGAGCTTTCAGCTTTCCCATTCCCGAACGCTATTCAGGCATTGCTCGAACCAGCCTACGGGAGGTACTGCATCTGAAGGACGCGGCCTTGGTCGAGGGCTTGGAGTTGGGCGTTGATGTTCCGCATGCCGGCGCGTGCCGGCTCGTAGTCGGAGCGGATCTCCAGTGCGCGGCGGAAGCAGCGGCGGGCCTCCAGCCAGTCGCGTCGGCCGGCGCGGAGTGCCTGGTCGGCCTGGTGATGGCGGCCGGCGTTCTGGTGCTCGACCATGGCCGTCAGCTCGCGCTGGCCGAGATAGGCCAGGCAGACGCCCAGGTTCAGCCAGGCCTCGTGGAAGTCGTCGCGCTGCCGCAGGCACTCGCGCCAGGCCTCGGCCGCCAGGCGGAGCCAGCCAGTGGCCTGCGCTGCAAGCGCCTCGCTCGCCTCGCTTCCGGCCGGACCCGCCCGCGAGGACAGCCTTGTGAAGCCCTGACCCAGCCCGTGCAGGGTGGCTGCGCCGATCCTCAGGCCGAAGGCCGGCTCGGGGTCCGACTGCCGGCAGGTCCGCAGGTATGCATCCAGGTCGAAGCTCTCCAGCGTGATCCGCGCCGATTCGATCAGTTGGGCGTTCTCCGCCGTCCGCCGGAGGAACACCAAGTACCACGTCTCGACGTGGACGAGTGCCCATTGGTCCGACGCCAGCAGGGCGGCGGCCAACGGATATGTCGTCGGGACGCAGTGGAGCATGGCCGCGTCCATGTTCCAATCGGCGGGGATGTCCGCTCCCTCGGACACGGAGGGCTCCGGATCGGGCCAGCCGGCGCAGATCGCGATCACTCGGCGCATGCGACTGAAGGGCATTGCCCAGGTATTGGTCAGGACGGGCACTTCAGTGACCTTGGCCGCCAGGAACAGGACGTTGGAGGAGGAATTGTAGTCGGTGAAGACCGGCTGGGGCCGGGAGAGATGCTGGTCCAGCCATCGGCAGGGGCCCACGGGCACGGTCGCGCTCGACAGCCCCCAGCCGAAGCGCCACACGCGGCGCTCGCCGACGTAGAACCGGTTAGTGAGGACGCTGGCCAGGAACCAGAGCGAGGCCGCCGCCACGATTCCCAGCGCGGTCGCCTGCGCGATTCTCTTGACGGTATTGCGGGAGGCGGCCGCCCTTAGCGGACTGGCGCGTGCCGCAGGCTGGGTCTGCGAGCGCCGGGCGACCAGGAGTTGACCGGCCGCCGCCGCCATCGGCCAGATCACCATCGATGCCGGCGCGATGTTCCGTCTCATGGTCATCGCGACGGCCGTGCAAAGGGCGATGATCGCCGCCGCGCCCCATTGCCTTCGCCACAGGAGCACCGCCGTCGCCAGGCCGGACGCGGCCAGAAGGATGATGAAGGCATCGGTCGTCTTGGTCTTCCAGGGCGAGAAGGGCGTGTGGAACTCACCGATCAGCGCCCAGGGATGCAGCGACTGCGTCTCCCAGCCGGCGGTGAACTCCTCGGCCGTGGTGCCGACGATGTTCTGCTCTCGAAGCAGTGCGACGGTCTGGACCGGATGCAGGAGCGTCCGCCACGTCGCGGGGCTGACCAGGGGCGCGGCGATCACCAGGGCCGAACACACCAGCAGCCGCACCAGGGCCTGCCGCAGCTCCGGCGCGACGGGCCGGCGGCGCACGTGCCTGGCCCACAGCGCCCGGGCGGCTGCATCAGCCGTGAATGCGAGCACGATTGCCGTGTTGACCGACCAGTAGCCATGCACGTTGGCCGCCACCACCTGCACAGCGACGGACGCCCCGACCCGCCGCCAGGTGATCCTGCCGCACAGCAGCCACAACTGGAGCAGCAGACACACGTAGCCCAGCATTTCCGGCCGCAGCAGCAGGCGCTCGTACGACCCCAAGGCCGTGCCGAGCCAGACCGCGCCCAGCCATTTCCACGACGCCCCCATCCGCCGCAGCACGCCGGCCTGCAAGGCGAATATCATCGCCGTCAGGACGACCACCATGGCGTTCAGGGCGCCCCAGCCGCCCAGGCGGTGCACGCCGGCCATGATGACCTGGCTGAGCCAGTTGGCGTTGACGAAGCGGAAGCGGCCGTGCGAGTCGTAGTAGGCCCCGGGCGGCAGGTCGTCGCCCGGCGCGCGGTCGCCCGGCGCGCGGGGACGCACGAAGCGGTCGTCATCGACGATGTGGCCGGTGTCGAGGAACGCGTTGCCGTAAGCCAGGTGGTAGCCCAGGTCGGGGCTCGACAGCGGGCGCAAGGACAGCGACAGCCCCAGCGCCAGGGCGGCGGCCGCGGCCAGCGCACTGAGCGCCCGCGTTAGCAGGACGGACCCGGCGCGGGGATCAGCGGGTTGGACCTGGTCGGTCATCTGTCGGCAGGTCGCTGCTGACGATCGGGCTTGGATCGCAGCGACGCGATCAGGCCCGCCGCGATCACGCCGACAATCGCGCACTGGACCAGCAGGCGCGAGGAGTCTATCCGCGAAGAGACCATGTACGTGTAGGTCGTGCCGTCGGGCGCGAGCTGCGTCTTCTGCTTCGGCGGCCTCAGAAGGAAGTGGTACCCGTCGTCCAGCCGCCGGATCCCGCCGTCGTCGATAGTCCAAGGCGGGAAGGCGCACATGGCCGCCACGGCCAGAACGGCGATCCAGAGGACGAAGAGCTGTCTGCGGTTCATTCGGTGCGCCTCGGCGCGAAGCGTCTCGCCGGCCTGAGGCCGCCGGCTTCAACCGGATCGCGATCGAACTGACCCCACGGGGACTCGAACCCCGGTCGCAGGCTTGAAAAGCCTGTGTCCTAACCACTAGACGATGGGGCCGGATGGCCGCCGAAGCGGCCGGTTCATCAGTGAACCGGCTGACGGGCTGTCCGTCAACCGGCGCTCCGCGAAGACCCGACGGCACGACGCACAATGAGGGAGCTGGGGCTCGAACCCAGGACCTACGGCTTAAAAGGCCGTTGCTCTACCAACTGAGCTACTCCCCCTCTTACCGACAGTATATCAGTGAGAGGGCCAATGGTTAACCGGCTGATCGAGATACTCACCGACAGGCTGCGGGTCTGCTATGTGAGGTCGTCTGGTCAAATCCGATCCGACCCGTCAAGGGCGGCCTGCCGCACTGCCGACCGGAAGCCGGCCCATAGCCATGGGCCGGCTTTGAGCGGCAACTCGACAGTCTGCCGCTCGGCGGCTGAGAAGCTACCTTTCCTCGATCTCCACGGTCTTGGCGTCGAGGATTACGGTGACGCTCTTCTCGTACTTGTCGGTCAGTTCCTGGATCCCTTCCTTGCCGCGGCGCGACTCGTCCTCGGTGAGTTCGGAGGCCTTCTCCAGCTTGTCCGTGTCCTTGTTGGCGTCGCGCCGGGCGTTTCGGATGGTCACCCGGGCGGCCTCGGTCATCTTCTTGAGCTGGGCGGCGATATGACGGCGGCGCTCCATGGACAGAGGCGGCACCACCAGCCGCACGATCTTGCCGTCCGCCGCGGGCGTGATGCCCAGGTCGCTGGCCTGGATCGCCCGCTCGATGTCCTTGAGGCTGCCGGGGTCGAACGGCTTGATCAGGATCAGGTTGGCCTCCGGCGTGGCGATGGTCGCGAGCTGGCGAAGGTCCGTCGGCGAGCCGTAGTAATCCACCTTGATGTGATCGACCAGCCCGACCGACGCCCGCCCCGTGCGGATGCCGCGGAACTCGTTCTTGAGGTACTCCACGGCCGCCTCCATCTTCTCTTCCGCTTCCAGAAGGATGTCGTCCATGGCCATGAGAGTTCTCCGGTCAGTTGATTGCGGGTATTATAGCGGCGCCGCGAGCGATGGAAGCACGATTCTTCCGCCTGCCTGCGGCGCGATTGGAGTGTGATCGTGATGTCAGTCACCTCTGCAGGGTGTGCGAAGGGCCAGTGGTGCAGACCGTCCGCCGCGCTGCGGCTGTGCGTGTGCTTGTTGCTTGTTGTGGCCGCGTGTGCCTCGCCGGCCTGGGCCGACGTCCCGGGGCCCGAGCCGGGCCGGCGGACGGTGCGAGTCCGCGCCGAGAAGCCCGTCGGCACGTGCTACAAGTTCTGGACGGTCGGCAACTTCAACAAGACCCACCTGTTCGTCGATCCCAACTTCCCCAAGTACAGCCGGTGGACCAGCCCCTTCGTCACGCAGGCCAACGCCGTGTACCTGCTGGGCGGGCGCTACAAGGATCAGAACCGCTGGTTCCTCGGCGTCGGCGCCGACGGCAAGGTCCGCGCGGATTTCACCGGCATGATCGCCCATCTCCGCAGTGTGCGGGGCTTCGGCTTCGTGCCCTGGATCGTGCTGGACAACGTGCCGTACGAGATGAGCGATCCGCCGCGGGAGAGCTTCTACGGCAACACGGCCCCGCCGGGCGACGAGCGGGTCTGGCATGAGTACGTGCGGCAGGCCGTCGAGGCGATGGTCAAGGCGTTCGGGCGCAAGACGGTCGCCAAGTGGTGGTTCCGCGTGGGAACCGAGCCGGACCTGCGCCCCGGGCACTGGGCGGGCACGAAGGAGGAGTTCCTCAAGCACTACGACTACACGGTCGATGCGGTGACGCGCGTGCTGCCGGAGGCGAAGATCGGACCGGGCAACATACTGAACCCGGCGCGGTCCGGGCGGGCGACCTCGGCGCGGACCCGGTGGGGGCTGGACATCATCGACCACGCCGCGGCGGGCAAGAACTACTGCACCGGCAAGACAGGCACGCGGCTGGACTGGTTCTCGTGCTCATGGTACGCGCGCGTCGGCGGGTCGATCAGCAGCTTCGACAGCGCGATGGAGGCGATGCGCAAGCGGCTGGACCGGTACCCGCAGTTCGCCAACGTGCCGATAGCCGTCGGCGAGTTCGCCGTGCTGGGCGACGAGCGCGGCCGGCGGCTGTATGCCGGCGACACGACGGAATGGTCGGCGAGTTTCTACGCGGCGCTGGCCGACCGGGTGTACGCCCACAACGTCATGCAGGTGTACGAATGGGACCACGCCACGTTCGGCGTGATGCATCCCAAGGGGCACGTGATCGGAATGCTTGAGCGGCTGGCCGGGGGGAAGCGGCTGGCCGTCGAGGTGGACGGCAACTCGGCCGCCCGATGCGGGGCGCTGGCCGCCACAAAGGACGGCCGGCTGCTGGTGCTGCTGTACAACCACCGCCCGGGGCGGCAGCCCAGTGTGGCCGAGACCGTCCGCCTGGAGCTCCGCGACCCGCGGATGAAGGCCGGGCAGCCCTGGCGACTGTCGGAGTGGGCCGTCGACGCCAATCGCACCGTCTGGACGCACGCGTACCTTGCCGACTGCGCCGCCGCCGGCGTCAAGCCCCTGCCGCGCGCGGGCCTGCACGAGGGAAGTCCGTTGAGGTACCACGGCCCGCAGGGCGAACGCATCTTCCTGAAGAACGTCGCCAAGTACCGCAAGCTCGCCGAGCTGCCGCAGACAAAGCGCGACGAGCCGCTGGCCGTCGCCGACGGCCAGGCCACCATCAGGATGACGCTCCCCGGCCACAGCGTCAGATTCCTGGAGCTCTCGCCGCCGCCGTAGGGCGGGCTGTGCCCGCCAGCACCCTGGCCAGAGCGTCGGGCATAGCCCGACCTACGGACTGTTGCCTGCCCCGTGGCCGGCGCATATACTGGCGCCGGAAAGCGGCGGCACATGCCGGAATCAGGCGGACATTGGGGTAGCCGAGAAGATGCAGCCCCTGCTCTGTGCTCGCAGGAGAGCCGAAAAAGTAGCCTGTCCCCTATGTGTCCCCCGGACATTGGGGTAGCCGAGAAGATGCAGCCCCTGCTCTGTGCTCGCAGGAGAGCCGAAAAAGTAGCCTGTCCCCTATGTGTCCCCCTATGTGTCCCTATGTGTCCCGACATCTTATCTGAAAGGAGCGCAAATGTTTAGGATTGTCAAGAGAGTGCTGTGTGTTCTTCTCCTGGTCTTCATTTCGATTGCCCCGCTGGCTTGCTTGAGCATCAACGAGCCGGCGGACAAGCCCAAGACAGATGTCAACGTCGGCGGCCCGCATGGCGTCGTCGTGGACCATCCTGACGCGGATGCCAACCGACGGTGATCGCTGGAAGCTCGCCGGTGCGGGCGACCAAATGGGCACAGACATGCGGAGGATCAGCCCGGTGCCCCTTGCGAGGGCACCGGGTCCTGGTCCGCGCAATCGGGGGGTATAGAATAAAAGGGGTCAGGAATGCTCTGTAGAAAACCCCTCAAGCGGCGAGGCGTGACGGTTCGCCCGGCGCATAGAGGATGAGGATATTGTGGGCGACGGCCTTGAGCATCAGCGCGCGGCACTGCGACCAATAGGACCGTGCGTTGACGGCCGACCCGAGCCGCCGCTTGATCATGCTGATGGTCGTCTCGCTCTGCCACCTCTGCCCGTAGCAGGTCAGATGAATCCGCTGCGACATCCAGCGTCGATAGTAGCCGGTCGGGGGTTTGTCTGTCGGCCGGCCGATCTGTGCGGGGTAAGGTAATCAGGGGTAATCAGGGGTAATCAGGGACAGTCACCTATTTGGGTAATCAGGGACGGTAATCAGGGACGGTAATCAGGGACAGTCACCTATTTTGATGTTGGTAATCAGGGTAATCAGGGACAGTCACCTATTTTGATGTTGGTCTTGACGCGGGGCATGATGGCGATAGGATGAGCTCATGCCGCGTCTTGCCAGGGTGGTCATACCGGGGGTATAGGGGACAGGCTACTTTTTTGGTGAGCTATCCAGGCGGCAGGGGCCGTCAGGACTCGGAGACGATCGTGCCGACCTCTCGGCCGGTCAGGGCGCGGGCGAGGCTGCCCGGGGTAGCGAGCTGGAAGACCATGATGGGGACGCGGTGCTCCATGCAGAAGGCGACGGCCGGCAGGTCCATCACCTCCAGGCGGTCGGCGATCACCTGCTGATAGGTCAGCCGCTCGTAGCGCCGGGCCTTGGGGTTATGGACGGGGTCGCTGTCATAGACGCCGTCAACCTTGGTGGCCTTCATGAGGATCTCGGCGCCGACCTCGCCGGCCCGCAGCGCGGCGCACATGTCCGTGCTGAACAGCGGGCTGCCGGTGCCGCCGGCGAAGATGACCACTCGGCGGTCCTCGAGATGCGCGACGGCCTGCCGGCAGTCGAACGGCTCGCAGACGCTGCCGACGTGGACGGCCGACATCACGGCGGCGCGGGTCCTGCGCTTCTCGAGCGCGTCCCGCAGCGCCAGCGCGTTGATCACGGTGGCGAGCATGCCCATGTGGTCGGCTGTGACGCGCTGCACGTCGCCGCCGTCGAGGACGTCGCGCCCGCGGATCAGATTGCCCCCGCCGACGACCAGCCCCACCTGCACGCCGATCTTCGCCGCGGCGGCGATCTCGTCAGCCGTCGCGGCAAGGGCGTCGGCGTCGATCCCGGTCCCGTCCGGCGAGCAGAGGCTCTGGCCGGAGATCTTCACCACGACGCGCTTGTATCGAGGCTTCGCTGGCATGCTGAACCACAAAGGCCACGGCCGAGACGGCCGTGCTACTCACGGGCGGGACGCCCGTGCTACGTTTCGACGCCGACGGCGAACCGCGCGAGGGCCGTCACCTTCACCCCGCCCAGCACCTGCTTGACCGTCTTGCTCTCGTCGCGGACGAAGGGCTGCTCCATCAGAGCGTTCTTCGCCAGGGCCTTCTTCATCTTGCCGGCGACGATCTTCTCGGCGATCTCCTTGGGCTTGCCGGACTCCATGGCCTGCGCGATGGCGATCTCCTTCTCCTTGGCGACGAAGTCGGCCGGGATGTCCTCGACAGTGATGCTCATTGGATCGTGGAAGGCGATGTGCTGGCACAGCTCTGTGAGCACCTGATCCTCGATCTGGCCGTCGACGCCGACCACCACGCCGACCTTGCTGTTGTGGTGCAGATAGGTGCCCACGCGCGGGGCGGTGATCTTGACGCCGCGGGCGTAAGACATGTTCTCGCCGATCTTGGCGAGGCAGGCCTGGACGGCCTGGTTCATCTCGTCGGTGGCCTCGACTGGGCCGTCCGCAGCGGCGGCCGCCCGCTCGGCCAGACTCGCGACCATGTCCCGAAAGACGCCGTTACGCGCGCAGAAGTCGGTTTCGCAGCGGACCTCGATCATGGCCGCCGAGGTGCGGTCGGCGCTGACCTGGATGGCGACGAGTCCTTCGGCGGTCGCCCGCCCGGACTTTTTCTCGGCGGTGGCCAGCCCGCGCTTGCGGAGGATGTCCTGGGCGCCCTGCAAGTCGCCGTCGGCCTCCGCCAGGGCCTTCTTGCACTCCATCATGCTCTGGCCGGTCTGGTCCCGAAGTGCCTTGACCATTGCTGCGGTAATCTCAGCCATGTCAGCTCCCGATCTTCAAGCAAGGGCCTGCCGGTTCAGGCCTGCTGGCCTTCTGCCTGGGCTTCGGCCTGGACCGGCGGGGCGCCGGCGGGGGTAGTGTCGGCTTGTGGTTCTGGGGCGGTTTTGTCGGCATCGGCGCGGGCGGTGGTGGGGCGTCGGCTCCGGCGTCGCTGCGGCGCCTCCTCCTCCTCCTGCTCCGGCGTCGCCTTGCGGGCCTGTGTGCCCTCGGCGATCGAATCGCACAGTTCGCGGACGATCAGATCGATCGCCCGCATGGCGTCGTCGTTGCCCGGGATGGCGATGTCGGCCATGTCCGGGTCGCTGTCGGTGTCCAGAAGACACACGACCGGAATTCCGAGCTTCCTCGCCTCGCGGACGGCGATCATCTCCCGCTTCTGATCGATCACGACCATCGCCCCGGGCAGCCTGCTCATCTGCCGGATGCCCCGAAGGTTGCGCCGGACCTTGCGCAGCTCGCGGCGCAGGACGGCCCCTTCCTTCTTGGAGTAGGTGTCCAGCGTGCCCTCGGCCTCCATCTTCTCCAGCTCGTCCAGCCGCCCGACGCGCTTGCGTATCTCGCGGAAGTTCGTCAGGGTCCCGCCGAGCCAGCGGTCGTTGACGTAGTGCATGCCCGCGCGGGTGGCGTTCTCCTCAACGGCCTTCCGCGCCTGACGCTTCGTGCCCACCAGCAGCACATCCTTGCCGGCAATCACGGTCTGCGCGAGGAATCTCCTGGCCAGGAGGATGCCCTTGAGCGTTTCCTTGACGTTGATGATGTGGATCTGGTTACGCTTGCCGAAGATGTACGGCTGCATCTTCGGGTTCCATCGGCTGACGCGGTGTCCGAAATGGATTCCCGCGTCAACCAGGTCTTTCATCAACTGACTCGCCAAACGCGCACCTCCGCCGTCGGTCCGGGGCTCTGCCCGGACGCGGGTGCTGCGGCCCAAAGGCTGCCAAACCCGTTCAGACTGCTTCTCGCCTACACCGCTCTGCGGCGATGAAGATACACTCTCCACCCCAGCGATGCAAAGCGAAGTAGGCTACCTTGCCCATGCCTTTCCGGTCAAGGGGTTTATGCGGAAAAAGACCAGCGGCGGGCCGAAGGCCCGCGATTCGCCAGCCCAGGGCGAAGCCCTGGGAACATGGGTCGCGTCCGAGCCAAGCCCTGAAGGGGCGGAACAGGATGTGGACGTGGTCGGGCTGTTTCGCCCTCTCAGAGCTTCACGTTTTCTGCGACCTGGTCCCCAGGGCTTGGCATGGGCCTGCGGCCCTCGCCTGCGCCCTGGGCTGGTGAATCACGGCCCTTGGGCCTCTGCATAATCCACCGCCCAGGCCTCTCCTGCAACAGGGGAGCCGGGGCAGGCGCCCTCACCTTTACCCACATCTTCCGGTGCCGGGGGCATGCCTTCGAAGTCCCGCAGGGACGGCGCGATAGTAGCCCA
>Ga0307379_10012935_pt1 | contig 10843 bp, 20 predicted proteins | sample UN2MG_FD_202237 | JGI IMG/M metagenome (GOLD analysis project Ga0307379, IMG submission 202237) | Soil microbial communities from Risofladan, Vaasa, Finland - UN-2 | ecosystem: Environmental > Terrestrial > Soil > Coastal area > Acid sulfate soil | place: Finland: Risofladan, Vaasa | collected... | reverse complement strand
AAGATTTTCTGTACAATCGTGTCAGGCTCATCCCATCGGTCATCGTTTCTGAGAAGCTCAAAGTAGGCTCCACGTTCTGCTCGGATCCTTTTTGCCTTGAGCAAAGCGATCACATCCTCTGCGAGAAGCACCTTCTGCTTCCAAAGTGGAAGTGCTCGTAGCTCATCCACCGTAAGGGCTTTCTTGGCTGGGGCGGTCATGGGCGACTCCAAGTTGCCTTCGATCATAGAGTGCATCTCTGCATGCGTGGGATTGCGGTTCATCGCCGATAGCCTGCCCTTGATGCGCTCCCGCTCTGCTTTCACGGCAGCGTCAGTGTAGGCGTCGATGCACCTCCATGCCTCGACCCGTTCTTCGTCTGTGTCAGCCATCGCGTCAATGATATTGGCGAGCGCCTCCGCGCTCGGCGCCGAGCTATCGGGTGGGGTGGTCACGACCTGGGCTCCGTGTGTGCGTCGCAGTTGCAAGTCGGTGTGTCGTCGAGGTCAGTCATCCTGGTAGATCCTTTGACATGATGGCGTTGAGGCCTATGAACAAAGACCTGGGCCACAGCTTGCTATCAAGTGCTGCTGTGCGAGTTCTTTGATACCTGCCGGTAGCCAAATCGTCGTCCCACCGGCCGTAGGTGTTATTGCCCAAGTTCTTGATTAGGCGTTCAGGAAAAGTTGCCAGCGTGCCGTTCTTTTCTAGGTAGGTCTTGGCTATCGCCTTGTTGGCTATAGCCGGCGCATTGACGCTGTAGGACTGGTAGACGGCAGCAGCCAGATCAAGCTCGGGAGACCACCCACCTACACCTTCTCGAAGCGTAGAGACTTCCAGGCCCATGTAGAGCAGATCCTCGAGACTGTTCCAGTTCGTCAGGGTGATGCCCTTCTTTGTTCCCGGCTTGGAGCCCAGATTGATCCTCCGACTCTTGGTCCGGGTGACCAGGTGCTCTTTGCCGAAGTCTACCTGAGCCCCAAATCCAGCGGGGTGGCTGAAAAGGTCGTTGAAGGCCCGTGCCCACGCAGCAGACTGCTCCCAACCCACACCCGTCTTTGGGGCCTTGCCCTCTTGGGGCGTGAGAGTGTTTCGGATATCCCAACCAAAGACCGTATCGCCAGCAGCCATGTCCAGCGTCTTGGTCTTGTTCGTTCGCTGGCAATCCTTGGCGTACCGAAGCACACCGTCCTGAGCCAGGTACCAGTTCTGGGCTTCCATGAGCTTCCAGACCCGGCCAAGCAGGGTGTTGTACTGAGTGTCCGAGATGACCTCCATACGCCTCAGGAGCTTCCAGAAGCCTCCCTGATCGTCCTTGGCGTCGTAGTCCTCATTCGCCAACTCCTTGGGGTAGACGGCGATGTGCTGGTCCAAGCCCGCTGTGACAGCAGTGCCGTCGTACATGACGATGGCTCCGAACTTGGCACCGGTCTCCACCTTCGCTGTAAGCCAGAAGGCCCGAGCAACATGGTCGTCAGTTTGCGGTGGCTCGAACGGGGCTGTCCCCTTGATCATCGGTCCGCTGTACGTCCGAAACTTTCTCCACAGGACTTTGCTTGTCATCTTTCGCTCCCTCGAGGGCTCTGAGCCCCAGTTCAATACAAGCCTGCACAACCTGCCTGTAGCTCTTGGCACCGAATCGTGCCTTCTGTTCCATCAACCTCTGGCGCATGACTGGTGAGATCTTCAGGCCAATCGTGGTGCCATCAGACTTGCACTCAAACTTGCCTAGCACGTCCTGCAGCGCCAGCTTGGTGGGCTTGAGGTCGCCGGACTGCAGCTTGCTTCGCAGCTGCATCAGCTGATCTCGTTGCTCGGAAATAATCTGGTCCTTGTCCATCATCTATCCTTTCGGGCTAGCGTCTGCGCTAGCTCCATTATCGCAGTCCATACCTGCAGTTTGCTTCTGAGGGAAGCAGTTGCAGTCTTTGTTCTCGTGCCGTGCGTTGCAAGCGGCACTGGGACCTTCGATGATTTCCCCGCAACACGTGCAGCGGTTGAGCCCGATCTTGCAGGCCTCCTCGAAAATCATCGTGTGCCCTGCTGGGTCTTCCCAGCGATCCTCGGTGTCGTCGTCTGCGTGCACCAGCGTGTAGTCCACATTTCGCAGCATCTGCTTCAAGTCTTCGGTAGTAATCATGCTTCCTCCAACTACCTTATCCCCTTGCGTTGTGCACGATTGCCGTGCATCAGGGGATAAGATTCGTGGAGGAACACATGGTAGACCCCAACGTACAGGCAGCGAAGGGCAACCTCACTGGGCAAGAAGAAGCGAACGCCTGCGCTGAGATGGGCCTAGCCGTGATTGCCAACGTGTCCAGCCACCCCGGCATCATTGGGCGCTGGAACATTGAGCACGTGAATGCACCAGGCAGACTGTGGACGTCTGCTGGTACGTCCACAGTCTGGCGTACTTGTATCTGGGTTCACGCGTGGGTGTACGTGCTGTTCCAACTGAATGACGCACAAAACGTCCTCTCCAACGCCTGGACGTCAATACAAGAGAACAAGCCCAAGATGGTGCAACTGAAGAGGCTGTACGACGAGGCACTGGCGAGCCCGGAGAGGCAGCTCATCTTGCTCACGGAGTTTCAGCTCGGGTGGGCCTCGTTGGACGAGAGGCTGGGTCGGGGTATCGACGCCGCCATCCGCATTACACAGAAGGAACTGGACAGATGAAAGTACAACTCGACGACGTAATCAAGATCCCACACGAGGTGGAGATTCCCGACACGTGTCCTGGATGCGGCACAGATCTCATAGAAGCTGGTCTGAAGCACTTCGAGTACCAGGACCAGAGCCGCTGTGTCGACGTAAAGCTGAACGACGTGGGCACGCGCATCATCGAGTGGGATACCGCCCTGCCCAAGAGCTGTGATTCCTACCTGGCTGTCGTGTGGCAGTGCGGCAGCTGCGGGCACCCTCTAGCCGAGAGTAACGAGGCCGCACTGGCCGGGGAGGCCGACAAAGACCTGATCGAGGCCATCTACACGAAGTACCAGTGGTTGCCTCACATCTGGGCGCCGGTGGACGAGAGAGACCTGATGATCGCCGTCAGGGACTGGGCGCGGTGCAAAAGCCGCACCGACTCAGAGGAGAGTAAGGCGCTGCACCAGAAGGTCGAAGACGCCATACAAGCCATCCGGGACAGGAAGGCGAAGGTCGACGCGACATCAAGCAGTGTTACAACCACGCCATGAATGTCTCGGGCTTCTACAGCGACCCGCACTTCGGGCACAAGAACATCGTCGAGTTCTGCGGGCGCCCCTTCAGAAGCTGGCAGCACATGGAGGAGGGACTCGTCGAGCGGTACAACGACAAGGTGAAGGACAAGGATCTCATCATCTGGGTCGGCGACTGTTTCTTCTACAAGTCCGTGACGGAAGCAAAGCTTCTGCTCGACATGATGAACGGCAGGAAGATCCTCGTCATGGGCAACCACGATGTCCGCAACGGCAAGTACTTCATGGCCGAAGCCGGGTTCGACGCTGTCATCGAGAAGGAGATGTTCCTCTGCATCGGTGGACGCATCTGCCGAGTCAACCACTACCCCTACTGGAAGACTCCACACGGGCGCAAGACGGGAGGAATGGACGACAGGTACCGTGAACGCCGGCCACCCAGAGTGAAGGGCGAGGTGCTTATACACGGACACACGCACTCGAATGAGAGACGCTCCGGCAACTCGATCCACGTGGGTCTGGATGCCTGGGACTACGGTCCTGCAATGATGAACGAAGTGGCTGAGCTAGTTGCTCAGACCTAACAAAGGAGAAAGCTATGGGACAAGACACGAGCGAGTACACCAATAAGGCGGAGCGTAAGTTCGCCAGGAAAATCACCAAGCACCCGGTCTACCAGAAGGTTCGCATGCGCGCCCTCGAGGCCGAGAAGAGCAGCGACAGCCTCCGCAAGGACCTGGCTGAGACCGCCAACCGCGTGGCGAAGGCCGAGCAGCAGGTCGTTGAGCTCAAGAACGAACTCGACGCCCTGAAGAACCCGCACGCGCCGAAGGCGGAGGAAGCGCTGGTCGAAGCTACCCCGGACGCCTGACAATCAAGAAGGCCCAGCTCAGGAAGCAGGCAGTACAACCCGCAATCGGAGATAAGGATATCAGTAGCGGAACTGACCTTCAGCTGGTACAACCATTTCCCTCGTCTTCAGGAGGGACTCAACCGGAATAGCAACTGCTCGAGCAAGCGGGTCAAACCGTGGGGCAAGCCTGGGGCCTAGAGCAGTAGTATCGCACTAGGTCTTTGTCCCAGCTCGGTGGCGAACGACGACGGGCTATCGTCGTCGAGTGTTGCGCAGCACTAGCCGCTAACCGGCACGCTTCGGCGTGAAGCGCAGTTCGGTTGGGTCCCTCGTGGAGATGATGGACCAAGAGGTCTTTGGTTCCTGGGGCGGGTCCATCTCTTCGGAGTTGGGCCCGTCTTTTTATGTGCCAATAGGGGATAAGAAGATTGGAGGAGGCCCACCATGACAAACGAGGACGAAACAGAAGAGGTACGAGTACTGGCAGCCGGACCTGACGGCCAGGTGGTAGCCGTCGACAAAGAGGGCAACGTCAGCGTTACGAATCCGCTCAAGCACGGTGTTCCGATCAACCCCGAGTCGGACATCGTCGAGTACGGCGCCACAGACAGACCGCACGTACTCACACGGCGCACGATCTACAAAGGCAAAGGACCAGCCAAAGTCTCGTCACCCGAGTTCCGCAAAGGCTGGAACGAGGTATTCGGCAAAAAGCCCAAGCCAGAGGAGTTGAACTGATGGCCAAACCGAGCGAAACCCAAGAAGAGTTCGAGGAACTGATGGATGACATTGAGAAGCAGCTCGACGACGTGGTTGTCACAGAATTCCCTGAACCCACCCTTCCACATGACGCAAGGACCTACAGAGGTACGACATCGGGTGGTTGGGGTGTCCTGGTGATCAGTTTTGACATCTCGGACCAGGGCTTCCCAGAGGGGGCCAGGGGAGCGGATGGCACCGTCATGAAGGATGGAATGATCATACGACTACCCACACATCTCGCAGAGCGCGTAGCTGGCATTGAGAAGGTCACAGACTGGAGGATGCACTGATGGCTTACATCGTTGGCCTCGCCGCCAAAGACGAGATCGAAGAACTGGAGAGGCGGGGGTGGGAAGTGGAGGATGCCCCGGCATACTTCGGAAGCCCCGAGGGCTCCGGCAGCATAGATGAGAAAGCACTCAAATCGGGTGACGTTCGCTACATCATGGTGTTCGTGGATACGGACCTGTTCAAAGTGATGAGCGGTCCTGACTGGGAGCGTGGTTGATGACTAAGGGTGTTCCAGTATCGAAACACAGGTCTCAACGTACGGGCACATTCGTGATCATTGTTCGAGCCGTAGACTTCGACCTGAACAATGAGGATGGGAAGACTCCTTACTACACGATCTGCTCAGACCACAAGTTGAGCGTTGGACACCGTACACTGAAACTGGCTCGTTCATTCTCACCCGTACCTGATGAGTGGTGCGAACACTGCCAGAACAGGGGATGATCATGAAGAGAATAGTTAGGGAACTGAGAAGGAAACAATAATGGGCTACTGCGCGGATCAACACGATTACAAGTTCAGCTTCAAGAAAGGCGAAGAGGAGAGCGCAAGAAAAGCTGTTCTCGCCGCCAATCTCAACATGGGGTTCACAGAAGGCGACACCCTGGAGACCATGCTCAGTGATTTGGGCTGGGATTGTAACCTGGACGATGAGGGTGTCTTGGACGTGATGTACAGGAGCTACTCGAAAATCCTGAGTTCCACCGATGACTTCTTCAAGGCCATTGCGCCCTTCGTAGAAGACGGTTCTTACATCGTCATGATTGGTGAAGACCTGTGTATCTGGCGTTGGTACTTTCACGACGGGGAGTTGGACATCCAGGGCGGGGAAATCACCTTTCCCGAAGCCATGAAGACTGATGACGATGGGTGCCCGGACGGGTGCGGTATTGAACACGCACCAGGTTGTGACGGGTACTGCGACCACGTAGACCATAAGAACATGTGCTTGGCCCAGCTCAAAACACTGGAAGAGGAGAAGTGATGGGAATCCATTCATTCAAGGAGCTTCTGGCTCACGCCGGACACGAAACCACTATCGCTACCTACGGGAGTCCCGATGACCCAGCAAACATCGCCATCGAATGCACCACGTGTTCCGAGGTGCTGGTGGACTTCGACAACCCTGGTGATGAGAAACTTCAGAAGAATCGCCGAGGCGTCAGGAAGGTAAACGGTGTCGAAGAGGATGAAGTGTTCGTCGACACCGTGGGTGGAGAAAAACTCGTGTTCTCCTCCTACAGGGCAGATCCCGAAGGCGCCACCTACGTCCGAATCGTGGATGAACGCGGCGTAGAGCTGCTCTATTGGACATGCCAAGAGTGGGAGGAAGACCCCGTCCTAGTAATGGGGGCCATCCTTGGCGCAGTAATGCGTGGTGCCATCAAAGACTGAATCGATGAGCATAAACGGGCGCTATGTCCTCGAACTCATTTGCGATAATCCGTCCTGCCCACATACACACAACACCAGTGATAGTATTGCTGGGCAAGGACACAAGACCATAATCGAGGCTGAGGACCGTGAGGCAGCCCTGAAGCATGCGAGAGAATCCGGTTGGAAGCTCTCCTCGTGCGCTCGCTGCCCAGTCTGTGGAGGCCACTACCCCAGGAGGTGACTCTGTGCGGAAGCCCTATGCTGTAACCCTACTTTTGCTGATCACGTGCACATCAACAGTTGATGAAGAGCCGCCGGTCGAGGCGGGTCAAGAGGTCGCTGGCGAAGAGGACATGGGAGAAGATGCCCAGGACCTCGACACACGCAGTGAAGAGGACCTGCGGGAAGAGGTGGCTCTGCTGGCGGAGCGTGACGACATCGAGAAGCGGCTCAAAGAAGGGCGACCCATGCCTGAAGACGAGCCAAAGGATCCCGAGATCGTCAATCTCTCCGAGTACCAGCGATGGCTACGTACCCACGGCGATAAGCACGTACCCATAGAAGAGTCTGTTCCTGGTTGGCTACGTCTGGCTCGGTGGTGCATGAGCGAGGGACCCAAGGACTGTGGAGCTCTTCTTCAGATGGCCAACGTAATACAAAGACCAGGGGAGCCCATCGGCAACACCATAGCTAGACGAGCCCCACACGTGTCCAGGCTCAGGGAGCCAAAGGCTGGAAGACAGCTATGGACGTCCACCCTGGTGCCTGGGAGCTTGGATCCCCCACCGAAGTGGTTCGAGTGCAAGGATATCTACCAGGACGACAAGGGCAGGTGGAGACGTAAGCCCTATGGCTGCCACGGAGTGTGGGAGCAGAAGCTGCCACAGTGGGTGACGACTCAAGCACTGGCCAAAGAGATCATCAACACCAAGCCCCACGTCGTTCAAGGTGACCCTATAGACCAGGGTGGAATCATGGACGTATGGCGAGTACTGGAGCTGCCGCAGTACAAGCACCTGTGCTTCATAGGGCAACCCAACCCTCCAAAAGGGAACCTCTTCTACGGAGAGAGGAAGAACCCAAAGAACACGTGCCTGCCCGTCCCCGGAGAACTGGTGGCCAAGAGCAAGACAATATCAGTTGCCCTCATGCTGAAGAGGGAGCGGTTCAAGAAGGCGAAACAAAGAGCACGCGCCCACTGAAGGGTGCCTACCCGACATCCAGGAGGTTGAAAACATGGATAGACACACCGCACTCATGGCTCAGGGATCTGACCTGGTAGGCATCTCACCGGGTGAGGCAGCAGATGTATGCCTGAGCTTCATGATTCACACGATCAGCAACCAGATGATCGCTGGACAAACCGCCGACAACCCCAAGGAAGACCTCGAGTCATTCTTGAATCGTTGGCTCGAAGCCAACTCGTAGGCTCTTGCAAAAGAGCGCTACATAAGGCCCCCTTCGGGGGCTTTTTCTATTCTGGAGGACACGTGTCTGACCCATCTACCTACGCACCACCCGAAGCCCAAGACCAATGCTCGCTCGACGCGGCCAAGCAGTGGTTGCAAACCAAAGCGCAGTCCAGCGGCGGAGCTATATGCCCATGCTGTGACGAACTGCAGAAGGCCCGTGGCTGCAAGCCCACGCCTGGGCAAGCTGCAATGCTCGTTGTCATGTACAACAACTACCAGGTCGGCCAGACGGTCGACGCAGCGGCCATCGCCACGGCGCTTGGACGCGAGGATATGAAGCCCACCGGCCTCGACAAGATGGTCCACTGGGACCTCCTCGAGAACACGAACACCAAGAACCACTTCACCCTGTGCGAGGGAGGCTACTTCTTCGTGCACAAGGGGTTCCCCATCACACCTCGCGCCTGGATCATGAGCGACAGGGTGGTGGGCCGAGACGGCAAGCCCACCAAGCTGGTCAAGCTCCTGGGTAACAAGTACGACCTCAACGAACTGCTGTCGATGAAGCTGTCATGATTGCCGGCGGCGGCGTCTACATCTCAAAAGAAGCTGCTGAGGAACTGGCCACAGTGTTAGAGCTATCCCTGCAGCTCGCCGAAGCGATGGATGCTCCCAAGCACATCGGCGACGGCTGCGAAGAGTACGGAAGCGACACTGAGGTGCTCCTGTACAAAGCGATACAACGCGCCTACATGCTGGGCGCCAACCCAGACTACATCAGGCACTGCCTGCAGAAAGACAAAACATGACTGAAGAAACCAAGCAGTGTGACGATGTAGCCAAGTGGTTTACCACTGGGCATCGACAGTGCGAGCTACACATGGGCCACGACGGCTCACATGAGTACGGTCGGTCTGCGTTGGTAGCGCCGGACATGAGCGACGAGAAGAAGGACCAGTTGAAGAAGGACATCATGGCGCTGCCCCCGCTGCCGATCCTCGACAACGTCACGGCCCTGATGCGTCAGCCAGAAGACGCGCCGAAGTACCAGGAGGTGTTGAAAGCTTGGGCGGATGAGCAGATCTCCCGACTCATCGCCGAGCGTGACATGGCCCAAGAGAACCTCGACAAAGCTCACAAGATGAAGGTGTCCACCGCCGGGTGGAAGCGGCAGGTGAGGCTTTGGGATGGCCGGGTCACGTATTACAAGAAGATCTTGTCGGCCATCAACCAGGGCTACTTCATCATGCCCGATCTACCGAACGTCATCGACATCTTCGCCGTGCGGACGGACCAGAAGAACACCAACCAAGTGGCTGACAGCACGTGGCAGCACAGTGTTCGGTTGGACGACGTCAAGTCAAAAACCCTCCCAGAGGGCGAAGGCCGTTACGTTCACCCCCAACCAGACACGGAGAGCTTCAGCGAACAAGAGACATATGAAGACCGCAACGGCGAGGAGCAGACCCGCACCAGGTATTTCATGGCCGCCACAGGCATCGACGAGTGCGTCGACTTCCCGATCAAAGCCGTTCGTCCGCAGGTGCTCGACGAGGTAGGTAAAGCCCTGGCGAGGAAGATGTTCGACGAGCTCGGTGTCATCACACCACACAGGGGCAGTGCTCGGCGCGGTGACCCCATCGTGGTCGGGCGCATACTGAGGAGGGAGGGCAGGCAGGACTTTGGCTGTTCCTTCATCGTTCACTGGTGGGTTGACACGAGGGACCTATGAGCATTTTCAGCGACGTACGTGACTTCATGAAGATCGGGCATCCGGAAAAGATCCGACCAGTCCCCACCTTCGACATCGACGACGACAGGCTCTGTGCCCACCTCATCAAGGAGGAGTACAGGGAGATGATGGACGCATGGGCCCAAGAAGACATGGCGGAGTTCGCTGATGGCATCGCGGACCTCATCTACGTCCTCGTCTTCTCTGCCCATGCTTACGGGATCCCAATCGAAGAGGTGTGGGACGAGGTGCAGCGCACCAACATGGCCAAGTTCCCCGACGGCAAGGTTCTGCGTCGAGAGAGCGATGGCAAGATCCTGAAGCCCGAAGGCTGGACACCTCCCGACATCAAGTCGATCCTGGACAAGGCCCTAGCAAATCAATGTACCTCCGCCTGTCCCCATGGCGACCGGTGCACGCTGGCAGAAGACCACGATGGCGGGCACAACCACCGTGTCTGCGACTGCAACGAGCCCAATAGCGAGGCCAAGCCATGAGCGTTGAGATGGTTGAATGCGGCGAATGCTCCTCCTTGAAGACTGGGCACACGATCTACCACTTCAAGGTGGACCGTTGTCCCAACGCTAACAAGGACATACTGTTCGTGCCGATAGCGAACTCGTATTTCCAAAACGACGCAGCCATGAGCTTGCACAAGAGAATGCACGGGGAGAGTGATGGGTAAGAGTAGAGAAAAGAAAAGGCGCAAAGAGAAGTCACGCCTGCGTCGTAGAGAACGTGAAGCTGCTGAGAAGCTGGCCGAGGCTAAGGCTCTCGAAGACCAAAAGCGAGAAGCACAAAGATCACCGCAGTTAGTGCCAGAAGCACATACTCGGTGAACCTAGCGATCTCCTCCGCCACGTGGAGATCCTACCAGAGTCAAAGGGCAAGCAAGGACAATCATGAACCTAGTGAAACTGATGGAACCAACTGGGGAGGTAGTGATGCCTCCTCGTGTGCCCAGGATGGACGAGATCCTGGGCAAATCCTTCAAGGTGCTCGACAAAGGGCACGTCCGTGTCGTCGACTACATGGGCAGTGACGAAGCTATCGTTCAAGCCGCTCGTGTGAGCTACGGCAAGGGCACCAAGACGCCCAGCGATGATGAGACACTCATCCGCTACCTGATGCGGCACAGGCACACCACGCCTCTCGAGATGTGCGAGATCAAACTCCACATCCGCATCCCCATGGATCACTGGCGCCAGTGGATCCGTCACCGCACCGCCTCGGTCAACGAGTACTCCACTCGATA
>Ga0307379_10012931_pt1 | contig 10845 bp, 14 predicted proteins | sample UN2MG_FD_202237 | JGI IMG/M metagenome (GOLD analysis project Ga0307379, IMG submission 202237) | Soil microbial communities from Risofladan, Vaasa, Finland - UN-2 | ecosystem: Environmental > Terrestrial > Soil > Coastal area > Acid sulfate soil | place: Finland: Risofladan, Vaasa | collected... | reverse complement strand
AATTCTTGAATATTGTTCTAAAAGAATCAAATAAATGATATTCGAGTATTTTTTGGAATGAACACAAGAGGACGAGTGCTAGGTTTGGACTTGCTCGGGCAACTTTTGCATGAATCCAAAAAAAAAAAAAAACGGATTTGGAAAAAATGCTCGCGAGTGCCAGAGCATGCGCGCATCATTATCATTTCGGAACTACACCAAATGCTCAATAACAAACTCTCCAAAACCATAGTCGAAAAGCTCAGCCGCACCAAGCGATCCCTCGAGAAGAACAAAAAACTACAAGTCACGTTGATTATCGCGGGAGTGGTGATTGTCGTCACGCTCATCATTCTCGCACCACAGCTATTCGTTCTAGCCATTGGATTCTAAAAAAAAATACACACATACCCTCTGCTAATTAATGAAATGATACATTGTATAAAAAGAAGATCAAAAAGAAAACTTGCGCGTTGTTTAGTTTCCATTTGGAATGTCAAGAGTTTATCGTCGGAGAAAGCATTGCTCCGAATGCAAAACCACAGATTGTGAGTTTCTAGTACCACTTCGGACTGACGAGGATTGCTATGTTCTAAAGTGCTGCGAGTGTTTTGTACCCAAGAGACCTCTCGAGGACCGCTGTATGGTATATCTTTCTAAATCACTCATTCCTCTTCCCGATCTCTTAATCTGAACACATTTTTGGTTCATCTTAATCTAAAACAATTAAATTTCTATTCTTTATTTCGAAGAGATTAAAATGAATTCCAGATGTCTTCTTGAAGAGGCCAAATATGTAGAAAGGTGATCTTTTTGTAAATCCGCAATAATTGTCCATCATCTTCAGCTCGGAATCGTATGACTTGGTGATAAATAGATTGAAGTTGCATAAACACTGGTGACTTTCTCTGATAAATTTGATCTAGTTTCTTTTCGATCGAATCTAAAGGATTCTCTCTAATTGGACTCAAATCTCTCATATTCATCTTTGTCTTCTATGTTTTTTAAAACTAATCTTCATTTCTGAGAGGTGATTTAATATATTTATATTTTCAAATATTGATTAAAAGATTCATTTCCAATCCCTAACCCACGGTAATCTGTGTATATATTATTTTTATTACACAATTAAACCGCACTCGTACGCATACAAGACCCTTTGAGAGAATATGAGTAACGAATGGAAAAAATCACTCGAGCGCGGTCTAGTGCATGGCGTGCCAGACGATGAAAATAGCCTCTATGTAGAGTGCAAATATCTACATTTTATGCAGCCCGAGAACATGCCACCTGCTCTGCTTCTCGATCCGATACAAGATGTTGACTCACAACAAACACTTGTACTTTTTGATATTTTTGTCCCGAAATCACAAAGAAATCAAGGTCTCGCGAGATCGATTGTCGAGTTTTTGGAAAAGCGTGCGGAAAGTGAGCAAGTGTGTTTTGCGATTGGACCCATCTTGGAAGATCCAGAGGACGAGAGTGCACACATGGGTGCAATGTGTGCTCGACGCCACTGGTCTCGTGTTATGCCCTTTTCCTATCTCAAAACATAAAACGCAAACTTTGTGTTACTCGGTGGAAACTCTAGTTTATCATGCTTGGATCTGCGGAAACACTACCCAAATGCGCGTCTCGGGCAACAAGCCCATCAATTTGAAACCCAGCAACCTCTAGCTAACACATGAGTATGCGGAAAAATACCCCCGAGCAGTATTCTGTGCACACGAGATTGACAGCGGTCGCGATTGAAATGTTCTCTTGGGTCGCTCTGATCCAAGCGCCAGTTCTCACGAGACTATCGGGAAAAGACACGCAGCACTCTTTGCAAGATGTGCAAGAGGGGCTATGAATTGCAAAGAGAATCACCAATCCAGTGACGAGCATTATCGCACTGGAGACAACATTCACAGGTGGTTCAGGCATGTCTGTGTGTTTTCAAAATGGAAAAAGATTTATTTCTGGATTGATAAAAAAAAAAAAAAGAGGGACACGTTTGTGTACTTTGTACTTTTAAATCATTTTGGGAAATACACACAATATGGAACACTGTCGTTGGTGTCGATCCATTCATCACACAATTCGCAAATGCCCAAAAGTTCGATGCAAAAACTGTCACGATATTGGCCACATGCATCTCGATTGTCCTCGCGAGTTGCACGAGACGCTCGAGGTGTGCGGCTATTGCTCCATCGTCGGGCACACCAAAGAGCAGTGCAAAACTCGCGTGATATGTGAAAAATGTGGCGTGCGCGGGCATGATGCCTCGGTATGTGGCGCGGGTTGCGAGTCGTGTCGCGAGCGCGGTTTCAAAGATGCCGAGCGACACTCGCAGCTGCGATGCCCTCGCGCCGAGACTCGCTGCGAGCACTGTGGCAAGACCAACCACATCACCGAGCGTTGCTGGTTTCTGCGCGAGTGCGGCAAATGCGGTCGACTCGGTCATGCCACGCAACGCTGCATCGCCTATTGCAGATTTTGCCAAATCGCGGGATTTGTCGACTATGCCTCACATGCGCCTCGAGCGTGCGTGCGCTTCCCGCTCGTGTGCGACAATTGTCACTGCCCTGGACACAAGGCGAGCGAGTGCACCGAGATCTACCATTGTAGCGAGTGCGGCGACGCCGGACACACTGCGAGTTTTTGCCGACGGCGGCGCGAGTGCAACTTTTGCCGCGAGTCTGAAGCGCTACGCGAGCACGCCTCGACACACAATACTTGGGACTGTGGACACTTGAAAGCTATGAACAACTCTCATCATTAAAAAAAAACACACAAGTTTATGTTTGCTCTGTGCGAAGACGCGGATGGTGCCCGCCGTGCGCCAGGTCGCTGCGGTGCTTTTCGGCAGTTTTGTTGCTATCGAGTGCTTTTTGATCCTCTACAAAGAGCATATCGCGACGCTCTGATATCATGAATCGTAGTAGAATGGCGTTGGGTACGAAATAGGTCTCGCGATTGTCCTTGTCGCAAATCTCAATGTGGAATGTGCGATGCGCGACCACTCGGCCCTTGGCAATGCTGCCATAGTAGGCAATGCGAAGGTAGTGGCGATCGTGCACAATGTCGCTCGCCTCGATGATAATGCCCGAGACGAAATTCGCGATTGGGTCTTGCAGCGCAAATCCAATGATGATCGAGAAGATCCCAACGCCCGTGAGGATTGAGACAATCTCCACGCTCACGAAATAAAACGCGGCGTAGATGCCAAACAGAATGAAAAACGTCTTGACAATTGCACTCGCGAGTCGCACATAGTGTCGCTTGCACCCGAGGAGGTCGTCGAGGAGCACGCGCAGCACAAACGCCGAGCCCCAGCCCACTGCCAAAAACACGAGAAACACGCCGAGCACAATAAACACAAATGCGAGCGCGTCGCCGAGATGCTCGAAAAACTCGTCGACGCTCAGGATGCCGACTTTGTCCTTGTCCATCGCGAGTGCACTACCGCATAGCAAAAGTAGTGATAGCAATGCATTCATTCATCAAAGCTAAATTTTTCCCCCGGTTATCTATGTGTGTGCGCGTATGATTATGTACTTGCTCTCGCGCGTGGTTTTGCTATTGTATCGAGTGTGGCTAGATTAGAATGCTCGCAAAGTCTTCATCTCCGTCGAGCTCCCCGAGGCCAAACATGGCATAGAGGAGCGCCTCGTCCTCCTCCTCGTCCTCTTGATCACGCTTGCGATTCGCGCTGATGAAATGTTTGTACTCGCTCGAGTCCATGCCACCGAGTTCGCCGTGCACATCGAGATAGTGGACCACGAGGTTGCTGTAAAAGTGATTCCACTTTTCCACCGACTCTTCCTGTGTGCGCGCGCCAGTGATCACCACTTTGCCCGAGACAAACACTAGGAATGTCACGTTGCCATACTGCGTGTCATCGCGATAGATGAGTCCGGGAAAGTTCTCCGGATTGTATTTCGAAAACTCGGGCAAGGCGACGTGAATGCGCTCGTTGAAAATCTGGTACAGGCAAATCGCCGACGAGACCACATTCTTGATGTCGAAAGAGCTAAACACGCCCTCGATGCCCACGTACTTTTGCAGAAATCGCGAGTAGCGCCACGCGGCATTGAGCGCCTCGATTTGTGTTCGAGTGCCCGGGCATACTATGCTCCCGCTCGAGAAGATGAGCGCCGCGCACCTCGGATTCTTGAGTCTCAGAGTGGCCGCGGCAAACTTGACACTATTGTAAGCACATGCGTCGATTTTTTTCACTAGCGCATCGATACTGATGCGTACATCTCGAATCGAGAATCCGCAGACAATATTGGAGATGACTGCCTCGGGAATCGGATCGGACGGTATGCTCATCTGCTTTCCTGTGTGTGTGTGTGTGTGTGTGCTACAATAGACAAAACAAAAAACTAAACTATATAGGCGAGGTGCTTTCAAAAAAAAAAAAAATCTCTTTTTCCTATGCGTGCGTTTTTTTCCTCTCTCTCTCTCGAGAGCATTTTTATCTCACAAAAACCCTCTATTATATTATCTCCTTTTCGGGAGGCGGGTTTTTTTCCATCTCCACAAAAAAAACCGCGGGAAAACTCTCATGGACAAAGTCATCGATCACGATATCGAGACGTGGTTTCAAGCGCTCGAAACACAGCATATTGACCGCACCTCGCGAGATCTACTTTCCAATGAAAACCAACAGCAGTACAAACTGCTGCGCTGCGTCACAGACCCAAGCGAGTTTGGAGTGTCGCGCGACGCCATCTGCTTGCTCCTGTACGAGTGCACATCTGCCGAGGCCAAGCGCTCGCAAGACACTAGGCACAGAGCACACTGCATAGAGACGAGCTCGCCCGACTATCAAGTGTTTACGCACATTCGAAAAAAGTACGGCATTGTGCCCTGGATCACTCGATACAGAGGAGAAGGCTATGCGTTTGTATTTGGGTTCACAAATCGCGTGTTTGCAGTGATCTCGCAAGAGACCTATAGTCCATTTCTCAAGCGCTACCAGAAAGCCGTGTCGAATTTTCTCCTCAGTCCCGACGAACAAGCCGAGGCTGCACTGGGCGTTCAAAAAATCACAACACTCTGCAAGTATCTGCGCGAGCGCAACACACCCGAGTTGGCCGAGTGCGGCGGCATGCAAATGTCTGCCATTGGCGAGATTGGCATTGGCGAGATGCTGTTTGTCTCTGATGCCTATGACACGTCTTCTCTAGACCTATTCTTCCGGCAGGATTGTGTCTATTTTCACTCGGAAGAGCTTTTCGTATCGCCCGAGTCTGAGGAGATGGACCGACTCTCGAAAGCCTACGCTTTTGCGCTCAAAATACGCGATACCGCCGAGGGCTTTGGACTCGCGATTAGCGCGTTTGTCAAGTTTCAACAGTGCGACGAGACGCAGCTGCTCATCTACTCGGAATCGCCGACGCAGTCCGAATCGCTCATGTCCTCGTTTTCGCCTCGAAGCATATCGCACTCGCCCGAGCTGTCATCATCACCGCAGCAGAGGGAACCATCACTATGGCAAAGCTTGTTTGGACTGGGTCGAGACTCGGATTCGGAAGAGGACGAAGCGATTCATTCGGTGCGCGACAGCATTTGCGCCCAGTGCGAGAAAAGCTATGACGACCATTGTGGGGTTTTTGTGATTGGTATATATGTCCCATTCTTTGGCAATGCTCCCTCTTCCTAGACTTTGTGCACACGCACACACACCCACATACACACGCACATATTCTCTCTCTCTCTCTCTCTCTCTCGACATGCTCTGGTGGAAAGCCTATCACGCGTTTATGACACTGTATTATCTACTTGTACACATTTACATTGTGCTCTATGCTCGAGCTCCGGTCGCTGCCGCTTCTGATCCTGTCGGCTCGGATACAGACGATTTACGCAGCATCATTCGCGTGATGGCAATGACGGTTGCAAACGTTGTGATCCATGTACCCGCTCTATACAAAATCATTAAAAAGCCCGAAAGCACAAGCAAGGCCGAGTCTTCGAAACGATCGATTGTCAAAATGCTCGCACTCACGTTTGCATTCTACGCATGTGGCGCAGCGACTGCGGTTTATTCGATGCGCGCAGACGGTCACTCGGCGGACATTCCAATCTATGTGCTCTATCCGTTTTACGCATGCTGGGCGCTGGCCTATCCCGCGTATGGTTTTGTTCTTTTGAGCAAAAAGCCCAAGTCCTCGGACAAGAGTGCTTGACTGCTAAGATGACGTCGACTTGTGCAGCGCCTTGGCATAGTGCGTGCGAAATTCTTCATACTCGAGTAAAATCTTCACAGCTCTGATAAACGTTTTCTTGTTGTGCTGTTGTATAGTAGACGCAATCGAGGACACGGGCGGGTTGTCGCAAATCTCTATCAAAAATCGAACCGTGTCCTCGTGCGGAAGCCCTCTATGTGCGCTCGAGATGAGTAGCGCGCGAATTTTCGATTGGTCGAGCGGAATCTCGCGCGCACGATAGAGCTCCCGGGCAATCTCGAGCATGCTCTCGAGACACGCGTGGAAAATCTCGCTTGCCTCGCGTGTCTCGAGTGTCACTCGGGAGCATCGCAGCAGCGCTCGCAAGCACTCGGGTTTGCACTGCGAGACGTACGCGCGATACCACGAGTGCTTGTTGCGCGCAATGTTCTCTGCGTCCACGTACAAGAGTAGCTTGGCGAGGCACGCGCCTGCGTCGAATTTCAAGCAATGCGAGACCTCTTCCAGGTAGCATAGGCTCGGGAAGCGTTTCAGCAACAGCCCGAGTGCATCTCGCGAGTTGTGCTCGACACACGCGAGGGTAAGATTGTGTACAAACGCCTCGCTGAAAATGCGCGGGTCGTACTCGGGCTTCCAGTAGCGTTTCCAGGCATGCGCGCGCTCGAGTGTCTCTTTCAAGAGCCGAGTGTCTCCCGAGACCACTGCACCTCGGGCGGTGGCCTCGAGCATCCAGCGCTCGAGGTGCTCGTTGCGCTCGGGAACAAGCGCATGCGCAAGTCGCACGAGCTCGGGTGTGTTTTTCGCAGCGGCCACATAGCACAGATGCGCGAGGAATGGACCTTCTTGGCCTCGATAGCGGAACGAGTGTATCAGCGGAAACACTAGCCAGTTTTCGCATATTTGGAGGGGCTCGAGCGCCTGGGCTTCGAGACTCGCGAGCATTGCCACACCCGGGTGATAGGCTCGGAGCTTGAAACGCACACGAATCTCGTGGAATAGTTGTGCGTTTCTCGAGCGAATCACAATCTCGTACACGCGTTGAAAAAGTGCATCCATTTCCCGATCGTCGAGTGGTTCCTCACGCACGACCATGCGATGCAACATTCGCACCAAAAACTCGGGACGTCCGAGGTGCGTGAGTTTTGGCAAGAGCTGGTCGAGCAGTGCGTTGCCTGCGACGCCATAGCTCCCGAGCACAAACCAATCGCCGAGGAAATTCTGCACAAATCCCAATCCGAGAACGCGATGGTTTCCGAGCACAGCTTTTGCGCGTGCGTCGTCCGTGTCTAGCTGGGTGCGTTCAAAATACTCCGTGACAAGATCTGGCGAGGCATAGGCATAGTGCCACGATTTGCACACGAGTGCGAGTTGCCCAACACTCGAGTAGCCCGTCGCGAGACATTCGACTAGAATCGGGAGCACCACTTGCCATGGGATGTCTCGCCCGACTGCTAATTCCGAGTGTGCTCGTTTGGTCATTTCATAAAAAAAAAAAAAATACAATGTACTATCTTTGCACGCGCGCAATTCTGACACCTCTTTTAGCTCGGACAATTTGTTGTTTTTTTTTTCTCGAACGAAAGAATTTATTACAAGCAATACAATGCATTGGAATTAATTTGTTTGACGTTTTTGTTCTAAATTCTTGAGTCTGAGTCGAAGGGATCGTCGATGACAAGTTCCATCGCATTGGGGGCACAATATCTCCATACATACTAGGCACCGAGGAGCTTCAAATTTTTCAACTCCACAGAATTGAATTACTTCAAAGTGCTTTCTACATTTAGAACAAACATAAGTCATGGTTATTTAGAATTGTTCTAGACTGAATTTATTGTTTCTCTTTTATTATACACAAAAATAATTTTACAGACGCTGGTTATTGTTTTTTTTTTTTAATTGTCTACAAATCATCATCGATATGGCACGGAAACAACGAGACACTGGAGTTTTCGTCTCGAGCCATCTATCAGCACTGAACAGGCGCACGATTTGCGAAAAGCACAACCAAATACATCTTTGCAAATACTCAAAACCTACAAATGTAAAAAAGAATCTTTGTGTTCTAAAAATGATTTCAATACTATTAAAGATAATAAGTCATCATTTTGAGTGTCTATGTTACTACCCACCCCATCAGTACATTCGAACCATGGACGATATAGGAAGCGGCGTCTACTGCGACAACAACGGAAACTGCTACGATCCGAGCGACGACGACTACTCGTGGAATACCGGACACAGTCCTTGCGGCGATGACGATAACTAGGCTCTAGCTAGTTTGCAGTAAACATGATGTTATGATTGCATATTTTGTCCAAATAGATTTGTTTTGCATGTTAGAGAGAGAGAGAGAGAGAGTTCCACATCATTGAATTGTCTCAAATTCTTTTCCACGCCTGTGAAAAGTACAAGTCATTGAGTTAAAATTGTTTTAGGCAGTTTTCTTCTAGACAAAATCCTTTTATTTTATCTCGAGTTTTAAAAAAAGTTCCCTTGTGCGTATACAAAGAATATCCTCAGTTTCGTGGTACATGTACAATATTTTGGAAAGACTAAGCACAAAGCGAAAGTCTCCATCGAGTAGGACGCGAGGCGAAGGCACATTCAAAGAGAGCTTTCCGTATTTTTCGTAGGCTTCCCATAAATAGTTGTTGACTGGACGAGTGCTTGCACAGTTGAAAGTTTTCAAATGCTTGGGCAGATTTCTTTGATCGTCTTTGACCGCCTTCTGATGGGCGCTTTTTGGGGTGCGTGGCATCGCGAGGGAATGAACTGATCAAAATTTCAACTACTGCTAAAATTAAACTTTCTGGAAATAAAATATAGCATATTTAGCGAATTTATTGATTTTTTTTTTTTCTAGTGTTCATTTTATACTCAATCCGAGCACGTACGAATCGCACAAAATAAATGTTGCATTGCTCTCGAGACCATCGGCTACTCGAAAATCTCTCCAAACGTCGGCAGCTTTCGAGCATCAAACCTATTGGCATCTGGTACTCTCCATTGCTACCGAACAACCTCTCCGAGTGGCAAGTCTGGTGCGAATCGACCGGCTATGGTACTGGAGAGTATCTTTATGAAATCGTGCCCGACTATGCCAAAGTGTTGATTGTAGAAGATTTGTCATCGCTCGAGAATTTATTCAAAACTTATACCAATTCGAAATGCATCGATTGGTCGAGTGTTTCCCGAGACTATGCTGGTATCGAGTTTCGAAACTTTGCCCGGTTAAAGCAAGACTTGGTGAGTGTGGATTTGGCATCGAAACGCTGGCCTTTGAAATTGCTTGTCCTGTCGCTCGATTGCAATAGTGGATGTATATGGCATCCGAATGCACTCAAACTAAATCCCCTTTGCTAATTAATTCCACGTCTGATCAATGCAAGTTTGAGTGCGAGTTGTCCGACATGCAGATTTGTCTGTCGGGCATGACCGACCACCTCTCGGGCAGTCGGTGTGATCACGCTGATCACTTGCTGATCAAAAGTCTCAAAGAGCAAGTCTTGATTGCGGGAGCAACCATAAATATGGTAGGCAAAATGCCGTATAACGCGAAAAATTCACTACTGAAAATCCAGACTTGTCCGGAAATTTCCTTTTATGGTAAGTTTTGCACAAATCAAGACTTGCTAATATGGCTTTTTAGCAAGTCTTGAATCAAGACTATCAAAAATTTACACCTCGCGTGTCGTAAATTGACACGTAATTTTTTGGCTGCTCCCAAAATCAAGACTTGCTAAAAATAGGTTTTAGCAAGTCTTGATTCTATATCTTAACAGTGGGTGATCAGCACTTACCATATTTGGAATGCTGATCATCGCTGATCACTGTGCAAAACTTGCCTTATAAGGAAATTTCCGGACAAGTCTGGATTTTCAGTAGTGAATTTTTCGCGTTATACGGCATTTTGCCTATGTTCTTTATGGTTGCTCCCAAAATCAAGACTTGCTGAAATGTGATTTTAGCAAGTCTTGATTCAAAAATACTGATCAGTGATCACAAGATCTGATCACGGATCGATCGCTGATCAAGATCTAAAATCAAGACTTGCTAAAATCACATTTCAGCAAGTCTTGATTTTGGGAGCAACCATAAAGAAGATAGGCAAAATGCCGTATAACACGAAAATTTCACTACTGAAAATCCAGAGTTGTCCGGAAATTTCCTTATAAGGCAAGTTTTGCACAGTGATCAGCGATGATCAGCATTCCAAATATGGTAACCGCTGATCACTCCCTATAGAGATGTGAAATCAAGACTTGCTAAAACCTATTTTTAGGTAGTCTTGATTTTGGGAGTAGCCAAAAAAATGACGTGTCAATTTTCACCTCGAGTGCTGTAAATTTTTGATAGTCTTGAATCAAGACTTGCTAAAAAGCCATAATCGCAAGTCTTGATTTGTGCAAAACTTGCCACAAAAGGAAATTTCCGGACAACCTTTGATTTTCAGTAGTGAATTTTTCGCGTTATACGGCATTTTGCCTATCATATTTATGGTTGCTCCCACAATCAAGACTTGCTCTTTTGGACTTTTGATCAGCAAGTGATCAGCAAATCAAGACTACTTTACGGGATGAGAATTTTTTTTTTTTTTTACCAGTCGCGTGTTGGACAAAAGTCATGAACATCTATCTTCTCATGCAAGAACAAAACGGACGCTATAGCCCGTATGATGCATACA
>Ga0307379_10012929_pt1 | contig 10846 bp, 9 predicted proteins | sample UN2MG_FD_202237 | JGI IMG/M metagenome (GOLD analysis project Ga0307379, IMG submission 202237) | Soil microbial communities from Risofladan, Vaasa, Finland - UN-2 | ecosystem: Environmental > Terrestrial > Soil > Coastal area > Acid sulfate soil | place: Finland: Risofladan, Vaasa | collected... | reverse complement strand
CCATAAGGAGGTCGAGATAACGCAAGAGGCGTTGGAGGCACGTGGTTGGCATCGTTACAATTGGGTCGACGCTACCATAGCAGAGTGGTGGAAGGGATCGGGAGGTCCAGCATCGGTTGGTGGCAGGTATCTCTCCGCTCGCTTCGACAGCCCAAGTGGACGTTTGCTCCACATCCTGGTCTCCGGCCCCTTTGTTGCCGTTCCGATGCGAGGCGTCAAATACATGGAACAGCTCGACGCATTGTGGCAGCTCCTAGGCGAGGAGGCTAACGATGTTCCTGGATGACGCCTACGGGGACCTGTACGAAGTCGTCGAAAACGAGCAGTGGGAGGCCTTGCTACCGTACTTGTTCGAAAAGATGGCATGCCCTGCCAACTTGCAGGCTCAAGTAACCGACCTGTTTCAAGCGAACCTCCACCTCTTACTGAACTTACGACACTCGACGAAGACCATTGTGGTCTCTCCCGTCCTGGCCTACATTCACGGAATAGCCGACTACGTAATCGACGATGTCATTGTAGAACTCAAGACGTCCGAGAGTGTAGCGGCATCTCAGGTATGTCAGGTAGCTCTTTATACCTTTGCAGCTAGGCGAGGGGGCATATACATCCAAGGTATTCGAGGGGCTCGTACCCTGCCAGACGCGACCCCAGCGCTTCATTACGCACGATTCGGGGTCATCGCAAAGGTTCCGATGCCGTCTGTATCCGAGGCTGAGGCATATCCAATCTTATTCACCCAGCCGGTCTCAGAGCTTGTCCAAGACTACGAGTGGTTGGGACGCACGTTCGATATGGGCGAAGTGCAAGCGCTTTGCGCGGATTTGGAGGCATATCTGACATCTAGAGGGTTGCAGGTTCCTGCGGGCCAGATGAGCCCAACGGAGAGTAGTGTTCTGGGATCGTTTGTGGATGTCCTCGTGAAGATGGCCCTTATAAGGGACTTCCCACAAGCATACCTGAGCATTCGCGACGAATTGGTAAGGGTAGCCATACAGTTTAGGAGGTTATGGAATGAACGAGGCTTTAGCAACTAGCGAAGAAGTTGCCCAGTACCTAAGGGTAAGCACACCCACAGTACGCCGGCTTGCTACGTTGGGCCGGATTCCTGGCTGCAGGATCGGCCGACAGTGGCGGTTCGACATGGCCAAGATAGACGAGTGGGCAGAACAAAGGAGTGCAGCGAATGTCGTGGCAGTACGTAGCGATCCCGAAAGTGTTCAAGAGGACGAGCTCTCACCTGACGATCCTCTACGTACTACCTGATCGATCAGGGCAGTTCGCGATCGTTCGCGTGCCGCACAGCGCCGTAAGACAGCGCAAGGGCAGTGTGTGGCAGATACAGTCCCACATTGCCGACCACATCGCTCGGTACGCAAAGCGTTACGAAGGTGTACTACGCTATCATGATGCGTACCGAGCGACGTACGTCTACGGTCCGATTCAGGGAAGGTACTTCGGTGCTATGGGCGAAGTATCTGTACCCTTCCCTACCTCTCCTGAGGACTTCGCTTAAAGCAAGACGACCTTGGGGCGGACAACGACCCCCGAGACCACTACTTCGAACAGGCCGGCATAGACGGTCTGTTCGTTTACCTTGAGTTCGAGGCGAACCTCGTTGTCTTCTGGCGATGGAGGTGGTGTTGGGCCTTGCTCCCACAACAGCTTCGCGTCGTCCCAATACGTATCGTTCGTACCCGCTGGCCACTTCCACGCTGCGTAGGTAAAGACCGTAACTGCGCCAAAAGACGTGGCCTCTACCTGCATGAGCGTAAAACCCTCGTACGGCTTCCAAAGGTCCTCGCTCCACACCACGCTTTCAGCATAGGGATCCGTCCCACCTGTAGGATCGATGCCGATCTTGGCCATTCCTTCGCCGTCGTTGCCGTCAGGGTTCTCACTGTACTGCCTTACGTAGGCTTGGAACGTGACTTGCTTGCCTGCCGGAACGATGATTGGCCCTTGTAGCAAACCTGCGGTGTGTGTTGCGAACTGCGTCCAGATCTTCTGTGCAGTCGGAGGCGTACGGTATCGTCCTTCAGCGTCAATCGGCGCAGCCTCAGGTCGAAAGTTCTCGCTCTCCGGGTCTGCTGGTAAACGCTCCTTCCACCACACTCTCCACGGCACAAACACCTTGAGCTGCGAAATGCCATCCTGCTCGACCCACCCGCCATCGAAGCTGCCATTCTCCAACACGTCCTGCGGCATACTGTTCCTCCCGTTTTGCGGCCTACTGAACCAGGTAAGACTTTAGTTTTTTCCGTTGAGAACTACGTGCCATTCTCTTTCTTTGATCGGAAGAAAAAGCCAACGATGATCCCACCAGCACCGATCAGCACATCGGGCGGCTCTCTTCCCATAAGGGCTAGGGCGATGATCGTGCCCCAGATCCCCAGCGCCAAGACGCCCGAGATCAGGTTGCTCTTTTCCCACTGATCCTGGAACCACTTTACAGTTTGCTTCCTAGTCATTTTCACCTTTTTCTGCCTCCTGCTGCGCGGCAAGTCGCCGCTGCACAACGACCACAACGACTACAAAAGGTTTCCCTTATCCGAAGGTGTTATAGAACCAATCACAGCTCGCGTAGTTACCCTGATCCTTCACAAATAGCCCTGCCCTGCCTGCGGCTGGCGGCCATGCAACGATGCCTGTTGAGAAGCCAGCGATGTTTATGGAGCCGCTGTCCTCGGGGATCAAATACCCGTTTATGTAGTAGTTGGCTCCATCCCAATAGCACAGTAGAAGAACTACGATAAACGTATCGCAAGGAATGATCAAGCCACTATTCACCGTAGTTACCGCGCCGCCGCCTATGCGGTAACGAAAGTCCAGTCGTTGTGTAGCGTTACTCAACACACCAGTAACGTATATCTCTGCGTAGTTATTGTCTGTACCGTCGTCAACGCGGAACCCGATTTCTGTAGTCACTCCGGTGCGGATACGTCCGCGTATATCTTTGCCTTGCCAAGCCGCGGCATTATTCGTAATCGCTTTGCTTAGAAAGTGTTTTACACCTGCACCATTGGCAGCACCCACAAAGTAGTCTTCCAAGGCACTATAACCCATGTACGTTGGCGTCCCACCCATTGGCGCGCCTTGCCAAGCATATCCGGTTGGAATCACGTTAGATCGAAAGTGATCGGTAACAGATGCAAGCCCGGATCGATCTATAAAACGCTGACATAGACCCCAAGTCGGAATGCCGTCCGGACGTATATCGTTCGTACTCGCAATGGCTCCTGCCACGTCTAGTTCAGTCGTGGGGTTCACGATCCCGATGCCAACCTTACCGTCACCTCGTATCTTTAACGCAGAAGTGCCAGTGTAGCCCTTGAAGTCCGCAACTTCAGTTCCGGCGCCACCATCTCCTCCGTATACTATCAAACCAGTGCCGTAGTCGGCGGCGTGGTTAACTATACCAACCTGTAGCTTTGCGGCGGGCGTTGCTGTTGCAATACCTACTCTGCCTAAGTTGTAAAGCGTGTTAAGCCACACAGGGTCCGTGCCCCCAGCATTGACCTGCATTATGTAGTATGCAGTGCCGATCGGCAACGTAGTGATCTCTGGTGTTGCATCAACAACCAGCACATCACCTCGTGTTAGCGGAGAAGGCGCACCAGGTCCAGGAGAGCCAACAGGTCCTTGCGGTCCTTGCGGTCCGGGAGGGCCTGCAACGCCACTCAGCTCGGTTCGCTCGAGGGCTGCAACGCGCGCCTCTTGCAACCGTTGTTTGTCCAACACATTGCCTTCGTAATGGTCCCTATCCAATAAGCTCATTATAGCAACTCCAGCCTACAAGTGTTGTCAGGAGACCACTCACGACCGTACAAACGCATTGTTGCGTCAATTGCCCACTCGCCTCTGATAATGTAGGCGTGAACGGTAACAATATCTCCGACATTGTACTGATCGAAGGGCGAAGGGGAGACATTGGCTGCAGTGCACTTAAGGTGTGGTCGTGGGTTGTTAAGCTCCGCTGCAAGCGCTACTGCAGTGGCATCGAGCGTTGCTTGGTCAAACACTCCCGTAAGGATCTCCGCATGCTCTCGAAAGCCATAAGCAATTCGGCTCGCTACGTTTGTGTCCGTTCCCACAAATCGGTCAGTCCACTCCGTACCGCCAGCACTCCCTCCGGCCACGTATATGTCGCTAGCAATCGTTCCTTGCTCGTCCACTGCTACATCACGCACGTTCTCGCCGTCTTCGAGCAGCACCTTCAATGACAAGTCGTGCCCAATCGTTGGCTCCCAGTAAGCCTCAAACTTTAGCTGTCCCTGCGTGAACACTGGGAGTACTACGAACTCTTCTCCGGAATATCGAAGCAACTCTTCAATTGCCGCGCCTAGCGGAGCGTAGTTGTATTCTTGCGTACGCGGCTCTCCGGCGGCCGAAACGGAGACAGCGGAGATGCCTGTAGGGCTTTGCGCGTTTGCGTCGTCTAACAGGGTCTCGAAGATAGTGCCGGGAGACGTACTTGTAAAGGACCGAATCTTTGCCGAACGCCTCCAACTCAGTATCCGATCGCCGGTGTACACCGTAAACGAGATGCCCGTATCGGTCCGCTGCATTGGTACGTCAACAACTCCACCGAAGTTGGGGAGACCATTACCCATCTGTATCAGTACACGGTTTCCGTAACGCAGAAGGGTCTTGTTGCAGTTTGGGTCGGTGTAAGGAAGAGCAAGGACGGCTTGGCCTGTGCGGTTATGGCGCCACGCGATGTAATTGAACGCTGGCTCGACCAGCGTCGGCTCCCTCCCATAACGATCGAAAATGAGTGCCTGCACCACATTGCTCACTCGATATACCTCCGATCCCAAACCATATCGAGAGAGACCTCGACAACCCCGGTTTCCGCGTACGTCAGTACATTGTCGCCATTTCGCAGCGGCAACCACTGCCTACGCACACCGCCAATGAGCGTCAGCGCGCCTAACAGGTTTTCTCCTTCAGTGAGGTCAGTAACCTTTTTGTTCTGTGTATCGACCTCAATTGTCGAACCAAGCTCCACCGAGACGGCTAAGTTTATTGCGAGGCCCAACGTGACGTTAGTAATCGTGCAATTCAATGCGTAGGTATTCAGTTCCGGACCTATCGTCGCATCGGGGGTATACGTTGTATCGAGCGCCACCGTTATGTCATCAACCTCGACCGCGGAGTACGTACCGTCGCTCGAGTAGTTGTTGAATATCCCTCCGTACTTGCTACCAACGTTTAGAGTCTCGTTTTGACTCCACGCAACCCACGTAGTGTCGGGGTCGGCCGTCTGGTTGATAAAGAACTCGTTGACCCATACTGCACCGTCTAGGCTCGATTGGATGTATGCCGAACCCCAAGACCCCGACCGGTACCTTTCACCGTTTTGGAAGTTCATGGAAAGAATTCCCATTGGATGGTGCAAGTACCATCGGCCTGAACGATAGAGGTCGTTGTAGTCGTATCGACGGGCGAGGTGCCCTATCTCTTCCCAAGGCTCACCCCATGTGATGTGGTTCGTGGTGTAGAAGTTGCCGTATGGCGATGCAGGATCGTAAGTGATGGGCTGTCTCTGCCACGTGCCCGGTCGGTTGAGCCGCGCCGCCTGACCGAACAGGTCGTAGTCCCACGAATCGTTGCTGCTTGTATCGAGTTCGAACACAGGTTCATTGTCGGCGTCGACGGTTGGCGCAGTTAGCGTTGCATCGCCGTAGTAGATCCAAATGTCGTGCTCGATCCATAAGACGTCGGCGTTCGCTGCGTGGCCTGCTGCTGCGGTGCCCTTTGCTGCACGAACAACGTTTTGGAAGGTTCTGTTTGCCCCGTCTTTGCTGCGATACGTGAACGCCTCGCTATCAATCAAAAACCGCCCAATCGCCGGGAACCCGCCGATGTCCTCGTTTGTCTGAACAGAGGTTACAGTATCGCCGATCAGCATCGCGTCCTTAAGAGTAACGGCCTGCGCCCCGCTAAAGTCAAGAACGACCCAAACATCCGTAGACGCCGTATTCGGATCCTTGATCCATCGATCAATTTCGCCCGTACCGTCATACACTCGCAAGTCGTCGCAATCGACCTGCATCTTGCCAGCCCCAAAAAGCGCTGCGGCGTCTAACGTGCCTAGCTTAACTGGATAGTCGGTAAGCGCCTCAAACTTCCACACAATTGGCACCCAACAGCGATATAGGAAGCCGGAGGCCTTCGCTACTTCGGGCGTAACGTACAATACCGGATGGACGTCGTCTTCGGTATCTACATGAATCGTCCAACTCCATGGGGTATCGTGAATGCTCATAAAGTACGCGTCCCCGTCTCTGGAGTGAAAGCGAACGTCGTCGTCAACGACAAGGTTAGCTATGAAGCCTAAGGTCGTCTCCTTACTCCCGACGGCGAATGGGGCTGTTTGATCGCATAGTACGTTGAGCCAGCGAGCCTTGAGGCACTCGAGGTGATGCCTTGTCACCTCGGTAGCCGTAAACCTCTTTTTGAAGACCTGAACTTGCTCGAATGCATAGCCGCCTTGACCACCGCCACCACTCGACGCTCCTATGCGCCAAGTCGCGGCTGTTACGATGGGGGACACAATGGCCGTATCGCTAGCCGCCAAGATCCCGTTGATATACAATTCACGTCGGTCTTCCGAAAAGTCGTCCGTATAGATCAGTTCGATCCAATCTCCTGCGCTAAAGGTTTGAGCGGGCGAGTTCAGTCGGTATCCACCGTTCACCCACACCCGAAACTGGTGAGTTACATCGTAATAAACGATAAAGTAGTCGTTGTTGCCGGGTCCGCCAACATCGAATAGGGAGGTCGTTGCGCTTGGCCAGTCGGCGTCATAATCGTACGGTACTTGAAAAACAAGGCGCACGGCAAGAGCCATAGTGCCCTCGAACAAGCCGCAATAAGCGTCCAAATCGACGTAAGCCGCAGTACGAGTACTCGTACTGCCATACGCTGCTCCGGTCCACGCGTAACCGGGACCTAGTTGACCGCTACAGAACGTGGTTGGGAACGCCGCTTTCTCGACGCTTACCGCACCGAACTGTACGTCGAGGGAATCGCCATCGTCGATCAAGACACACTGCACCTGTACACGAATGTGGTCCGTGGTTGCAGGCAAGGTCGGATACACGACGTATGCTCGCTGGAGACTTGTTGTGAGGGTAACCTCCGTTGATTCAAGACTCAGGTAGCCGTCCGCTGCATTCTCTGCAACTATTACGATCTCCACCATCACGCCGCTGACCACACCTGCGATATCACAGGATAAGCAAGCGTCCTCCCCCGCTGCGAATGATGCCGCAGCAGTACGGTGGTAGTGGTAGGCGGATTGCGCCGCATCCCCGGCAACGCCGGTGTACTGAACCCGCTGCAACCATCCCATAGTTGACGTAGGATGCGCAATTACCGATTCGGTCGGTACGCCGACACAGTTTTCGACCATCGTCCACAGGTCGGCCTGGCCATTCGCATTGGCATCTCGCATCGCCCCATTGAAACAGTAGTTGAGTCCAGCAGCCTCAAAGACAGCCGCCTTCGTATCCGTTCCGCGCCCATCTACGAAATGCACAGCGCCAACGAAAGGAGGCACTCGATTAGTGTCGATCAGGTCCTTAACCCACCAGTTCCCTACGCCATTGGTCTGTACATCCCACGGACCCAGGGCTAGCAAAGCATCCGAGGGAGCACAATTCGGGGGTATGAAGTCGGTACAAAGGAGTCGGTAAGGCGTCTCTTCCTCATAGCTGAGCGCATGAAGGTACACAGTCCTAGCTAGCTTTCGATCGACCTCGAGTAAGTGCAAAAGGTGCGTCTCGAGCGAGATCGTCCTGCCTGGTCGACGAACACCAGCAATGGCTGGCCACGTACCGTACCGCTCGAACATAAGCGCCCGTGCAGCCGGCAACCCTTGCCACCCTCGAAGGACCGAACCCCATCTTGCTGCGTGCCAATCGATCCCGTCGTTGACGATGACGTTGTTTACGACCCACGGCTTCGGATAACTCATCGTTTATTGTCCTAGCTCCCAAAGGGCCAAAAGCGCCTGCACCTTCTCTTCAACGCCGTACTGCTGCACTCCTCCGTAAACTGTCACATTCTGCCGATTGTCCTGTCCTCCTATCGCCCCAAGCCTTTCCAACAGTGTCTTAACGCCAGCAAAGGGGTCCCCCGGAGTCTTCGCCGTCTTTTCTCGTTCGACCACCTCAAGGGCCTTCGTGACGGCGATCTCTGCCATCCTGCGCTTCATCTCTTCCAGGCCATCCAGGACCTCTCCGATCCGAAGGGCGTTGTACAAGAACTCGCCTCCAGGAATCGCAAGGAGCGCTTGTAGCAGGCCCATCACCCATTCGATCGCTTGGCCGAATACATTCGCGATAATGGCCCCAAGCTTCCCCAACGTGACCTGTACTTGGTCCCCGTACTCCCCCCAACTCAGTCCTAGTGCTATGAGCGCTGCTCCCAACGCAATTACGGGCAGTGCGGCCAAAAGCATGGGCACGACAAAGACGGCGAGGAGAATAGCGCCAAAGACAGTCAGTGCTCCCGGCAACAGATCCTTAACAAGCTCTAACAGGCCGTCGAGAGCGGGCTTAAGAATGTCTTCCCATATCCCCGTGACAGCCTCTTCGATCTTGGGGAGGTTCTCCACCATCCAAGCGTATATGTTACGGAAGGCCGTTTCGAGGCTGAGCACGACATCGACAGGTACACCAAGTTCGAGAAGGGCGGCCTTCATATGCCCGATGAACCCTTCGACGTCTCCGTCACGGAGTTCCACCAATGCCGCCCAAATAGTAACGAGAATTTCTTCAAGGTGGACGAGCGTCTCCTCAGGTACTCCAAACGCGACGAGTGCATCGTGTATGCCCCAAAGGAAGCCTGAGACATCCCCTTCCAGCAACTTACTGAAGGCGTCGAACAAGCCTATAACGCCCGGAACAAACTGCTCCTTGAGAAACACGACCGCCTTACCCAACGTCTCGGCTATAGGCCGCAAGAACGCCGGTAGCTTATCAAGATAATCGTTGAACGTCTCTCCCGTCTCAAAGACCTTCGACAAGTACGTCACAAAGTCCCCGGCCCAGCCGAGAACCTTCTCGGCGATCGGTAAGAACAGCTTACCTATCGAGAGAGTGATGTTTTCCCATCCGGAGTTGATCTTACTCAAAGAAGCTGCTGCAGTGTCGCCTTGCTCCCCTACTCGCTTCATCGCGATCTCGGCCTGCTCCATCACCGCGATGTTGAAAGCCTGCTCACGAGTCAGGTCGGCGTTAGCCGCAGTCAGCTCTTCGATACGCGCCCGTACTTTGCCGGAGCTGATGCCGAACGTGTCGAGTCGAGGGATACTTTGGTTTGCCATCATCAACGCAAAGTCTTCCATCGCCGTCGCCGCATCAGTACCCATTGCAGTACCCAACTGTGTCGCAACCTCGGCCAGGTTAGCCGCTTCTTCAGCAGAGGTCGCGATCCCCATCGATAAGAACTTGTTCGAAGCTTGCATGAGGTCGGAGTCGCTTACCATCCCTCGCGTTGCGAAGCGCAGATCATTCATAGCCTTTACTGCATCTCCGCCCACGACCTCAACAAGGCGCTCAAAGGTATTCGAAATCGCGCTTACCTTGGCTGCCTGAGTCACAGTACCCAGTAACTCGCGGCCAAAGTTCTTTACCATACTGGTCAAGCCCTCAATGGACTTACGTAATAGTCCACCCAAGGCAATCTCAAGTATGCCGCCAATCTTCGGCACCCACGATCTGGTGTCCTTTTCGGCGCCCTTAAAGTCCTGCTGTAACTTCGATCGATCGCCACCGATCATTACGAGGGCGTCACCGAGCTTTATTGCCATTTCGCTCCCATCGCTCTCATAAGGTCCTCGTGAGATGCTTCTCGCGACGCTGGGCTTCCGGAGGTTCCTCCGCCAAACAAGGTCTTGGCAACCTCCACTGCAAGTATCTTCGCCTCCCATTGCTTACGGCGTAGATAACTGAGCTGCAAGATCGCCAACGTTCCTTCGTCTACTTCGTCGTCCCAGAACCCCCATTCCGCAAGGGCAAGCTCCGCTGCGTCTGCGGCAAGTCCGAGGTAAGCTGCCGCAGCGTACCGATCACTTTCGAGAAAGGGTATGCGAGCTTAAGCACCTCCACGAAGGCGTCGGCTATCTCGCTGTCGTAGCTGCCTTCGACTGCCTCTGAGAGATTCGGGGCGTACAGGATCACAAGCTCGCACATCAAGTCAGTACTTTGAATAACGTACTTGACCACCGCCCGTACTAGCTGTACGATAGATGTCAACTCCGTTATGTCACTTTCCACTCCCGCTTCGACGGCAGCAGCAAGCTCCTCGATGTACCCTTCGAGCTTCTCGCGCCACTCCTTGTTTTGTCGATGGCGCAGTTCCTTGATAGTATACTCTTTTTCGTCAAGTATTACAGTAGTCACCCGCACGATTGCCTCCCCTTTCGAGAGTACTGATGGCGCTGTGCGTTAACGTAAGTTATGCACAGCGCCATAAGGCGGTCTTAGCCCGTCAACTCGGCCGTGACACGCTGGAACAGACACAAACGTTCGCCGGCGTCCTTCGTAGTCAGGGCCAGCGCCTTGATCTGGATCGGGATGCCTGGATACTCGGTGGTCTTTTTCGAGAATTGGAGGTTCCCGTTGATCATTGCAGTGCCTTTCCACATAAAGATGCGGATCGGCTGCAAGTTGCCCCCAGCTTCGACGTGTAGCATCTCGACGCCCCACTGCTTCTCGACGAGCAACGAAATGTCACCGAACCCAGTCTCTTCATACGCGTCCTGCGCAGCTCCCACCGGCAGTCCACCTATTGCGTCCTGGTCTGATCCGGCCATAAAGCGATACGCGGCGGT
>Ga0307379_10012928_pt1 | contig 10846 bp, 15 predicted proteins | sample UN2MG_FD_202237 | JGI IMG/M metagenome (GOLD analysis project Ga0307379, IMG submission 202237) | Soil microbial communities from Risofladan, Vaasa, Finland - UN-2 | ecosystem: Environmental > Terrestrial > Soil > Coastal area > Acid sulfate soil | place: Finland: Risofladan, Vaasa | collected... | reverse complement strand
ATAAAGTACAAGTCCAACAAAGGCATCAGCAATAATAACTATTTCTACAGTTAATACTCCAGATGTACTATTATTTTCATTAACCCCATCTAAATTTACATCTGTGATAGTATTAAGAGCTACAGTCCAAGGATTTCTGTAATATATTAACATAAAAATGAAGAAGTTTTCTTTGTGTTACCCTTCACTCACGCACCAGCTACAGGCAAATCGCTAGATTAATTATCCATACGATTAACATGAACTGATGGATTATGCTTAGTGCTACCAGGAATACCAGTAGGACCGTCAAACAAAATCCATTCCCAGAAACCAATAGTAGCAGCACCAGGTGCAGAAATATGCAACCTTACACAATCAAACCCATTAGTTACATCAAGCATAGCTTGTTTAATGGGAATCATGTATTGAGTATTTGCAGCAATGTTGAAAGTATCACTAACTGCTGTTTGTTCTACCCACATATCTCGTTCCTCAACTGGAGAAGTAAGATATGCGTTAGAATAGTAAGTAGTGAAACTCAAAGCTTTTGCAGCACTAGCTTCAACACTCGTCATTTGTTGAAGAGTAATTGCAACAGCCGTACTACTATGTGCTCCAATAACAACTCTTCCAGTAATACTAACATGGTTCCTCAAAGAGATACCATTATAGTTACCACCTTTTGCACCACCAGTATTAATATCTACTGGTGCGGCGTGCAGGACAAATTTACCATGTAGAGGTAAATGACGCATAATCGGGTTCATACTTTATTTCTCCTAAAATTAGATTAGCTTTTAAGGCTTAAAGACCACTTGAAGTGCTACCACCAGTACGGGAAGCCATCAAAGTGAATGGTGAACGGGTTGTATCTCCATGCAAATCTTCTTTAGGAGCAGTCCAGAAAGATTTACCACCAAGTCGGAAACTGAAACGGAAAGCAGTTTCTTCATAAAGGAAACGAACATGGATACTGGAAGCAGTTTTAACACCACCACCAACTTTGGTTAGAGTAGCATATTGGCTAAAGTCATACAAGCCAATATCACCAGTATTACCATTATCCAATGCCATTTCGTGAACAAGCATTGGCAAACCATAAGGTCCAACAAAGATAACTGAACCAGGTTGTACCAAACCACGATTAATTGGAGTATAGATAGGTACTCCAACAGTTGCATTATCATCAAACAATACAAACTCTAATTGTTGAGCAGTATCAGGATGAACAACCCAAATAGCATTATCACGATTCCAATTCCTCCAATACATCTGAGACAGATTCCAATGCAAAATCGTATGATTTGTTTGGGCTGCACCAGCACGATTACCAGTAGGAATAACAATCGCAGAATCTTCTCTACGAATACCTTTAGGTTGTGCAACTCCAGTTCCATGTAGGAAGCTATAATTAGCTTCAAACATAATTGCTTCTGGAACTAATCGTTGAACTCGACGATTCCAAGTAGAAGGAGCATCTTCTAGTTGTTCTTCTGAGAAATAAACAACTGCACCCAATTTATGTAGCTCAAGTCGATCTTTCTCAACTTTAGCTTTGGTACTGGAAAAGAGTCCAGCTTCATCTAGCCATCCAACTTGGATACCAGCATGGCGTTGACCAGCTCCAGCTTTCCTAGAAGTTTCTTGCATCTTTGGAACAGGTAAACTATTTCCACCAGTTTCAAACCTATCTGTTCTAGGTAGGAAACTTGCAGGATTGTTTTCCATATTGTCCCAAATACGATTGGACATAGAATCTACAACCATAAAACCACCTTCACTGTCATTACTTACATTTTGACCAGAAGGTGCTTTAATTAGCAAATCAATATATTCTTGTCCACCAACAAGTGCTGCATCAGGTGTAACCCCTTGTCGTGCAGCTCTTGAACTTTCCATAACACATTTCAAGAAATGTCCTTCATCCTTAAATCCACGATAATCTTCTTGTTTATCATCGTGAATGTGAATGATAGGAATATTCTTTTCCAGTTTATCAGTAAAACCGGCAAGACTCTTCTTGAAACTTGTTTCAAAAGTCTTTTCAACCAAAGAAGTCAAAGACTTCTCCAGCCCATCAAAATCCATATCACCTTCCGGCTTTTTGGATTCTTCACAATGACCTAGCTTAATCAAAGATTTAGCCAAATCATCATCTTCAATTTCAATAATCTGATCCTTTTTAAAGGCAATAGGATCATCGCCTTTCTTAAGAGCTTTTTGAGTATACTCTTCTAAGAATTTAACCCACATAGATTATCCTTTTATTAAAAAACTTAAAATTTAAATATATGAAAAGTAGTTCTCTATTCGTTTTGTATCTAGTACCTTAAGTGTACCTCCAATACAATTCAAACTAAACAACTTTTCCTAACAGCCGACGAATATGGTTGTCTATAGTTTCTGGCAACTTTTTTGTAAACTTAGCAACATGATTATCAATAAGTGCTTTTCGTTCTTGTTGATAATCTTCTGCTGTCTTAAATTTGGTAATTACAGGTAACTCAGCTTGTACCTTTTTAATATCATCCATAATCTCTGAAAAATGCTTCTCTAAAATATCATCAGGAAGATCAATCAAACCTTTATTTAGAACTTCAACAATAGCATTATTGTTCATTGCTACTGTACATACAGAATATTCATAAACTACAGCTTTTTCTGCAATTCTTTTTGCACCATCCCAATGAACATTCTTTTCAATATCTTCTTTTATTGGTTGACGCCACTTAACAGCACCACCAATTGATTTACCCTTCAACACACCACTTTTAACTAGATACCAAATACTATCTGAAAACCAAGGACTATCTTTAGGATGCTCTTCTGGCTTTTCAAAATAATGTGTTTTCCCCTTAAAAGCATTACCTACTCTTTTAAACCACAAAGATCGCCCAACTGGAGGAATATTGTAGTTGTGTTGAAAACAAGTTGGTGAACCGTGTTTTTCAAATTGCGCCCAATCTAAACTATCAGGTGGAACAACATCACCTTCTTTATCTACACTATCATCAGTTAGAGTAGATAGTTCTGCTCTTTCACTTTCAAATAAACCTTCAAGTTTTGAAGCTTTTTCTAACTGGAAAGAACTGTATTCACCAGTGTTTAGTTGTGCTTCTAAATTCCTAGCTTCTTCATCAGAACAAGGATAACCAAGAGGACCAAGTGTGGTTAAACCTTTTTCTGTATAATTACTAGATAACTTCAACATGGACATCATCTCCTAGATTCGATTTTGCAACAACTTTAAGAGTTGTTTGCATTTTCTTTTTATATCTACTGTAAATTACTCTCCAGTGAGGTCTTGCAGCAATTTTTCCACCTGGTGTACCATATTCCAACCACTTACCTATTACTTTTTGTTTTGGAGCTGTAATATGTATCTTAACTTTAATTATGTGTTTAGTATCATGCTTTGTAACTTTTATGGACTTAGAATATTTGCCAGTTATATGATAAGGTATTTGACCAGGTGCTGAATGTATTTTATCTATATAACTACCTTGATTTGCTTGTAATGACCTTACAAGTTCTCTTCTATATAAACGAGCAGCAGCCATAGCTCCTTTATTTAATGCTCTACGTAATTTAGCTTCTACTTTTGGCCCATTCCATTTCAATACTACTTTTGGTGCTGACATTATTTAGCATCTTCTCTTTTCTCTTCATCACCTCTACTATTACTTCTTTCAGGTTCAGAGGGAACATTCATGGGCAGTAATTGATTAGCTATGGGGTCATCACTAGGTCCATATGTTCCATCTTCTTTTCTAGCTTCATTCCTTGACCAAATACCATCTTGTACCAATCTACTAATCTTATTATATTTGATTTCCTCGTTCTCTGGAATAGGATCATCATAAGCAAAGAATAACAATCCAGTTTCATCAAAACGAGCCAACAACCCATAATCAGGATCATTTAAAACTGATGCTAGCCTATTTAATCTAGGAACTGTAGAATGTTTTGCATGTTGTATCTCAGACGCTTCTAATTGCTCCCTATTATGAGAAGCATCACTAATCATTGCATAAGGAACAGCATAAGCATTTGCAATTTCGTTCTTACTAACCTTATGTATCTCTAATCTAGCTAATTCTCTTGGTGGGAAATTTAAAGTGTGCATATCCATTGCATCTTCCATAATCCAAACACCACCAGTTCTACCCCTTGCAAATCTAGTTTTATACTTTTGTTCCATATTTTCAGCTTCATCAGGACCAATAGCTGAATCAGGTTTTGGTGTGAATACTAAATCTGGCCTTCCATCATTATCCAGTAAACTGTTTTCCAAACTAAGTTGTTTAGAAGCTACATCATTTACATCAAAAGCTGCAACTAAAGGAGAAATCCCATCCACATAAGGATTCAAAGGATTTGGCATTATAAAGGATAAAACATCTTCTACTGGATATTTTGGATTATTGTCTTTAAATTGATATCCTGGAGGACATAACTCATAATGATCTATAATTTTTCTTGCTGCTGTTTCAGGAGATGATCTAGGTTTTACCCAATGAGAAGGTAGTAACCAAATATCTGTTGGAATGTTTAATATTGGATCATTCTCAATCAACCAATAAGCTTTACCAACCAACTCTTGATACAACTGAGTTAATTCAAACAATCGTTGACCATTGAAGAATGGTAATCTATTACCTTTACTCAAGAGGTCCAATGCTGGATGAACAACTACTTCCTCAATATCAACAAATTGTTTTAAAGCTTTTTGTAAAGGGTTTTGACTGGAAAGAAAATCCTTCTGTTTCCTTGTAATACTTCTAGTCTCGACACCTTTTCTTAGTAGTGACTTACTGTTATTCTGTTCTCGTTTGATAAATAAACGTAAAGGTGTGCTAACAACACGACTAACATTTAAATTACAACAAGTATAAATAACCCTTTTGTATTGTCGAAGTAAAGTTTCTTCATCAGGTATTCTTTTACGATTAAATCCATCAAAAAAAGAAAGATTACTACCACTAAGATTTGTATTTAGTCCCCTCGGTGGGGCGGCTTTAAAGGATGAACTACGGTACACTGACATATATAGTTACCAATCCATATCTTCCCAAAGTGATTCATTACTTGGATGAAGATACTTTTCCTGTGCTTTGACTTTTAATTCTTCGACCTGCTCTTCTTTTTTCTTTTCAATTTCTTTTTTATTGAAAGCTACTTCTTGACGATTTTTGGTACTGGAAGAAAAATCTTCACCACCGTTATGTTCCAGCTGTTTGAATGGCATTTTTGTCCTTAAACATACATTCCATAATATGTGTGCAATAAGTACAGTATAGGATACTACGCTCTATTTCTGTTCTTCCTTCATGTTCTTCTATATCTATAGCTTGAAATTGGTAGTTGCAACTTAATTTATTACAACCGGCTTCTTCTCTTTCTTCCTGAGTAGTCATTTAATCTTCCACTGATGGATTATACACATCGTCCCAAAGTGAGACAACCGTAAGGATGGGGGGTATGCTAGGCCCAAAAGTACCGATTTTGAAGAAAATGTGGTAAACTGGGCAAGATACAAGGTGGACACTTTGGCAAATAGGACAGTACACCTTTGGGGTGGACATTCTAGTATTATAATACTATTATGGTTTGTAATTAAGCTGACTTCTTCCAATCAATTTCTGTTATCATGTAACGAACATCATCCATACAGTGATTATCCATATCTATTGGTTTATCACCTATAACTTCTTCATCTTTTTCAGGGTAACGATAAACTTCACTTTCAGCACATAGTGCTGGACACATATTCTCAACTACTCTTAATCTATTAGAATGTATCCTACTGCCCATCATCAAAATACCGTTTATGATAGCACTAACAGAAGTACCTTTATAGTGTTTCTTTGCCTTTTTGATATTATGACCACCCTTTTTAAGTTTCCTTATCAAGTCTGGTCTGGCTGAATCTGCTGCCCAAGTGATTGATTTACCTGCTATAGTTTTTGGTAAAGCATCTGCATGCTCTTCAATTGGTGTTTGTGACTTGTATCTTTCCCAAAAGATAGTTAAAACATCAGTTTCAAAGTCTAAGAAACCAATATTAGCTGCAAATGGGTCATTCCATCCAAAGTCCATACCACCATAAAGTTTGCCCTCTCTGGAAGAAATCATATCCAAGATTTGTTCAGTGGACATACTTATTCTAGTTTTATGGAAAGTTTGATAAACCAAACCTTCCAAACGCATAAACTGTCCACGATATCTTTCTTGAAACTTCTCAGGAGATAAACGTGATCTAGCTCTTTCAAATTCTTCTTGTGGATAAGCTGGATTCTTTACTGAGTCCCATATTCTAAAAAAGTAATCATCATTACCAGCAAGATAGTGCTTGTACCATTCATTATATAAAGCACCCAAACCATAAGGTGTTGTAGTAACTAAAACTGGTCCTTGTTTTGCTCCAGTACGACCAGTTATAGCTTCATAAGTTGCTTTTTTACCTTGTCCACCTTCATCAAACCAAACAAAATCAAATTGACCACCTTCTAGGCCACCAGGATTATCAGCACCTTGACACCAAATTACTCCCCAATTGTTTGGTAGAATATACTTTGATTTAGATTCAAAATAACCTGTATGATTTTTAAAGTTACCTTCAAATTCAGTATGTTGACAAGCATCAATGAAAGTAGGTGTTGTGGCTCTGGAAAGAACCTTATAAGTAGGTGCAATAATCATTCCATGACACTTACCATGCTTTTGGATGGCTTTTTGTATTTGGAATACTGTCCAATAAGCACCAACTACAGTTTTTCCTCCTCCAGTACCAGCACAAGCACAAATAAATCTATGATTAGCTTCAAGTATAGCTATTTGATCTTCATGAAAAGGACAATACTTTCCAGCATTTGGATTATCCATCCCACAAGCTTCATTTGTTGTAGGATCATATAGTTCTCCAAAATTTACTTGTACTCTTTCAGAGGCTAGTGTGTCTAACTCTGCTTCGTGGTCAAGGTTTATTTGGCTCATAAAATTCTAAATATAAACGAATGTTATTCTTACCACAAATATAAGCAGCATCAGCTATCTTTTCAGCTTCTCGTTTGCTTACTGGAAGAGATACTAACAATATTATAGCTGGGTCCATTTTTAGGACTTTTGCATAATGTTGTGATTGACCTATTGCTTCATACCATTTATTTAAGAAATCAACTTCAAAAGCGTAATCTTTACTTAATAAATCAACTTCTGTGCCATCTGCTAGTTCAGGTATTGGGTAATCAGAACCATATTTATGGGCTATTTCTCTAGTTAAAGCATCTTCTGTTTGAGCATGTAGCTCAACCTCCTTGATATGGTAAAGTAGGAGTCCAAGACCGTTCAGAAACAGCAATTTTACTACTAATGAGTTTTTTAAGATCATCATAAGTTTCTTCCACTTCTATGGTAGCTTCAACATTACCTATAGAACCACCTGGTCCTGGAATAATAGTTGGAGTACCAATGACTATAATAGTGATACCAATTTTTTGTGGATCACGATAAACCTTTGTGATAAAAGCACTATTGATTAGTTGCTTAGTACGCTTTACAGTAACTTCAATAAACACAACTGTGTTCCTTATTAGCTAGGGTCAGGTAGAACAAGCATTATTAGAAAAATTAGTACTATAGCTCCTAAATACAGGGCTGTTATAACTTGATTTGGAGCCATCAAAAATACCAGTACTTGGACCATTGTTTATAGGTCTTACAGTTCTAGGATCAGGTACTAAAGGTCGATTAGGATTTACATATTCATTTGGTGAAGAGGTCGTAACTGGAGAGATATGTGGTATATACTCAAACAAACCATCGTTGGTTACTTTAAACTCATAGAAACCACCACGATTATATGTCTGATTATCACATTTGAAGCCAATAGGAACAGTAATTACGTACTTTCCTTGCTTCCTAATCCAATCATGAGTTTCTTTTACACCACTTCTTTTACCATCAAATCCTGGATTATAAATATCCAGAACAACAATAGTCCCTGGACCAGCTTTTTTAACTTGATCTAGTTGCCATTTGTACTTTTCTGCAGCTAGTTCTTGTGGATAGATTTGTTTAGTATCTTCTGGAGATAACCAATTAAAATCAGCACCAATAGAAGTTTGGAGACTGACTTGGAAAGCCATCAAAAGCAGAATAAACAATACACTCTGTACCACCATCCTGTAATTCCTTATTAATGTCATTTGCATCTTGCCAACCTCCACCATTAGGACCATCTTTTTGTTCTCCATGTGCATTTGGACCCCAACTATTTAGTCTAAATACACCTGGACGTTTAGGATTATCGTCTATACCAATAATTGCCATTTGATGAGGCCAACTATCTCTTCCAGTAAACCAACTTTTTCCAGTATTTGGATCATATTGTAATTGCATGGAAAAACCACGCATAGAAGCTATACTAGCTGGATAACCATTCATCAAAGCATCACGTAACTGTTCATATGATCTTATTCTAGCAAACTCTTTAACTAAATGTTTCTTTCCATATTCTATTTTATCTTTTGGTGGACCATTTCTACCCCAATCCTTAGCTACTCCACCAGTATATTTAGGAGCGTAGGTACTGGAAAGAACTCCATACTTCTTTACACCTTCTGCTCCCCATATACCAAGTGAACCATCAGAATTACCAAGACGACCACCACCAATTTGCACTCTAGATATACCATAAAAATAAGGTGGAAAAGATGGTTGAAACTCCTCATTATCACCTAATTTAACTATTTCAAAGCAAGCTAGATGATCTATTGCATTTCTTAAACCCCAACTAACACAATCTCCAATCTCTTGAGGTATATTTGGAAGAGTTGAACCTGTAACTTTTTCAACAAAATCCCAAAAACATACTCTTTCACCTTCAGAATCTCTATAACTAGCTATTGGAGCTACTTTATAGAAATCTTTTTCATTATTTGGATCAAAAGCACCCCAAACCTCTTGAGATTCTTTTGGTCCATGCCAACCAAAGAGATTATTTGTTGTAGAAGCCATGAAAACTACTCACCTTTAGCATATTTTACAACTACTGGACGAATCTCTCTTAACAATTCACAACCTTCTTTGGCTGCTTTTGTTAATTCTTCTAACAATGTTGCTGTCTCTTCAAATACTTCAGCTCTACGACGAAGTGCCGTTACTGGAAGAGATGTACCAGTTTGGCTACTTTGGTTGGTTTGTCCATTTAAACCTACACAATCGTGACAATTTTCACAATCAACACAATTTGTGCAATTTGTGCAATTTAAACAATTGTCACAATTTGTACAATGTTTACAATCTACACAATGGCAACAATTACCACATTCATCACAATCAAAGTTTTTCATAATTTTCCTGATATTTATAAAAATTTAGTTAAACCCATCCAAAATCTGGTTCTTCACCTTCTTCAATTGAGCCAACCACTAAAGGTTTATTAGCTGTATCACCAACAGTTCTAAGCATCCCATTAGTCATATCCCAAGAATCAACAGCACCTTTTAATTCACTTTGAATATCTCTATGCAATCTAGCACGTTGACGCCATTTAGGATTCTTTGCAGTTGCAATAACTGCATCTGCTCTATCTTCTACAGACATTGGTAAACCAACTGTTCCATCTGGAAGTTCACTAGAACCAACAACTTGTCCTGAAACTGGATCACGAACACATAAACCACCTTCACGGAGTTTATCAATCAAACCAAAGATGAAACTCAAAACAATGTCCAAAATGGCAGATAGCGTAACTGGATCAATACCTTTAGCAAATTCTAGGTTTCCATCATCTGTTACAACTGAAACTTTTTCTCCAGTTGCACTTTCATAACATCTGACAGCTAGTTGTTCACTTGGCGACATTCTTAATTTCCCTTTCAAACAGTTCTACAACAACTTCACCATCCTTCAAATAAGATAGTGAATACAAATTTTGGTCTTGGAAAACCTTACTACTGACAACAAACAACCTTGCACCAGTCAATAACTCTACTAATTGGTCCTTTTTGTATTTAGGTGGTGGGCAAGCCAAAACTTCACCGTTGGGCCAAAGATAAAAAGCAACTAAACCAGCTTGTAACTTCATTATGTCTCTTCTATTTAACATTATTTAACCTCCCTTAAACCTTGTTCTATTTCTTGAAAAGCTGTACGTAAATCTTGTACTGTAATTAGCTGGTTTGCTGCAAACAAACTATTCATCTTTTCAGAGAACTTTGTGAAGAAAGCAGCCCATTCTGGTGGAGTTGAACCATGTTGAGCAAATGTAGCTTGATTTCTAGTTTTAAGGTCAGAATTAGCATTATTAATAGAAGTTATCACACCTGCTGCGATACTGGAAGAAACTGTTTGGAAGTTGTTAGCTAGATTGTTAGCTAAAGTTATGTTATTACCACCCTTTGGAGCATTATCATAAGTAAATTTAGCTAATTTATACGTTCCATCTGGAAAAACTGGTTCTACTGGTCCTGGTGGTGGGTCTGGTGGATTAGGTGGATCAGGGTCAGGATCAGGAGGTGGTGGATTTGGTCCATTTCCAGAAATTTCAACAAAAAATATCTTTTGAATAGAACTCTTGTCGGTATAATTAATAGCAGTAAGAGCAACACTATAAGTAACACCTGTTTGACAAGCAGCAAAAACACAAGTTTTACCATTATTTGTTTTCACAAAATCCGTTTGTGGTGGGTAATAAACAAACCAAAGATAATCTTCTGCTACTATATTGGTGTTTAATCTTACCAAACCAGGTTTTTGAACAACATTTTCACTATATTGGGCATTTAGAGATGTTCCCAATAACAATAAAAAAATGAGGGTACTGGAAAAGAATATAGCTGGCGTTTTCATAACGATGGTT
>Ga0307379_10012927_pt1 | contig 10846 bp, 10 predicted proteins | sample UN2MG_FD_202237 | JGI IMG/M metagenome (GOLD analysis project Ga0307379, IMG submission 202237) | Soil microbial communities from Risofladan, Vaasa, Finland - UN-2 | ecosystem: Environmental > Terrestrial > Soil > Coastal area > Acid sulfate soil | place: Finland: Risofladan, Vaasa | collected... | reverse complement strand
TTATTTACTATCAAAAAAACTCATGAAATTTTCGATTTCTCCAAAAACATTACGCCAGATGAATGGAAAATTGATTATTATAAATTTACCTTATACGTTCAAAAAGTTTTATTTGATCCGTCATATAATCCCTATAATCCTAACTCTAGAACTTTGAATTTTGAAAAGACTCACACTGATTCATATATTTCACCTACAAATCCAAAATTTAAGGATCTATTAAAAATATTCAAGAAGAAATCTAATATCAAGAGTTTCTGGGCGACCAAAAAAGGAGCACAATTAGAACCGGTTGTTTTCAGACTTCTAAAAAATAAATTAATATATCTATCACTAAAATTTAAGAATCTAAAGCTAAGAGAATGTCTGTACTTCATCATACCTGACCTTAATGAAGAACAAGTTAAAATTCTTATAAAATTATTCCAGTTCTTTAATGTTGTAACCATTAATGAAATATCGGGTGAATTTTTTGTTAATTCCTTTGACGAAATGATCACATTCAGCAATGGGTTGTTTATTAAATTAAAATTACCTGAAATGGAAATAAGTCCCTACATGGATACGTGGTTTGAGGTATTTGATCATCTGAATATCAAACATTTTATTTTTTTCAGTGAATTATTCAAGACAAAGAAATGGTTACGTGAGATTTTTAAAGGTTTTGATTTAAAAAATAACTATAATCCCTTAATCAACCTACAATGGAATGATATTGATAAGATTTACATGAATCATAAACTTTTTGGTGAAAATTTCAAGCCACAATATCCCAAATTAAATTCAGAAGATCAATAATAACACGATAATAGTTATGGGTGATTATATAAAATATAATATTAAGAGCATTACGTATATAAAAATTAAATTTCTATATCCTTCTTTCTTTTTCTTTACTCCTAAAGCATGAAAAATTATATCGTAGGAGTTTAAATACTTATTTTAAAAAAATCGAAGTTTAAATATGAGGTTCTAAAGTAATCAATAGCACCAAAAAAGGTGTGAGGTAATTTAGAAATGGATAGAAATAGAATTTTTGTTGTATTAATGCTAGCCTTAAGTGTGATTTCTCTTGGAATCACTTTAAGTTCAACCTCATACGCCGTTGGATATTTTCCTGGCGGCGGAGTTCCTTAATTATACCCCGGGGAGCATGACTTCATACTTTTTTTTCTTTTTTTTCTTTTTTTTTCGAAAAAGTACTTCTTGCTCGATAGAATAGGATTTGGTAAATTGAAATTCAATACTTCTATATTAAAATAATTATTATCAAAGATGAACTCAAAAATGACAGAAAGAAAAATTTATCTAAATAATAATGTAAAGACCTTAATTAGAATCGCTAAAACGTATAGTGTAGAGGGAAAAATCCCTCTTTCAGAGTTCAAAGAATTTGCTGAAGAAGAAGATATAATTGAAAAGAAATTTTATGCCCATTTTAATCAAGCGTGCTATTTAGGGTACCTAAAAAAAATTGGTAAAGAAGAAGTACAATTCATAAGGGATTACGACTAACTTAGTAAAATATAATATAAAAAAAAGAATAAAAAAAATGGTTTAATTTAAAATATCTGTAGCTGCTATTGTGAAGTACGTGTATGTGCCTACTGAATCTCCATAAATCGTCCTTGCAGTACTTCCAGTATGATACGCGAACATCTCAACGTAGTCTGATTCGTTTAAATATACAATATCAGTAAAACCTGTCGATAAACTGCTTGTGTAAGATGCTTGTGCAGAACTCCCCGCTTCTACGATGCCCCCCCTAGCCGCTGCCACAGATATCATTTCTCCATCATTCATATCGCTAAACATTAGCATTGCCGAAATGAGGTAATATCCTGAAGTCGGACATATAAACCTATCTGATGTTAAATTAAAGTCACCTGTGATATCATAATCTAAGACGGTAAAATTAACAGGCGTCCAGCCCATACCCGAGATCGCGTAACTAGAATCTAGGAACGCTCTTGTTAATGGTTTAGGGGATTCTACTTGACTAATAAGTTGCTGGTAATTATACAGCGAATAGACGCCAACGCCTAAGCCTGAAAGTGCTACAATAAGTACCAAAACGCTAAAAACTGAAATTTTTCTTCTTTCTTCCATTATTCCTTACCTTATTTTTTCCTATTTGGATTCATTCTATTTTATATTATTAGTAATCATAATTAATGTGATAAATATTTCTCTCATTGGGTTAATCTACTTTATTGTCCACTTTGGGGTTTTTTATAAAAAATATTTTGATTATACTAATAAAGTAGAATTAAGCAAATTTAAAGAAAATAAGTTTAAGGAACTGCTTTTCTAATAAAAATAAAGTTTTATTCTTATCTACTATTAGATATAGTCTTTCTTGCAGAAATAGGGTTCTCAAGCATTACGTTATAGATCTCATTCGCTCTTTGCTCGATTAGTTCTCTTCTTTGACTGAGAAAATTCTCAGACTTTTGGTAGCGCTCCAATGCGATCATGCGCCATTTCTTTGGCCATGATGGAAAGCCCGTCTTAACGTAGCGCTCCCGATTTGGAAAATCTTGGCACACCCAGTTAAACAAGACGAAGTATCTCTGGAAACCTGCTTCGGTCGTTAGTTTTTTCGAACTTACTCCTAACTGTCTAAGGTGTTGAATAAGTCTACCTTCCACGGCCTCCTGAAGTACTCCTTCAACCACGGCCGCCTCGTAGTAAATCTCGTTCTGGTCAAAATATTCTCTTACAAGATCAAAGCAATTGCCCCGACAAAGAAGTATTCGATCTCCTTCTTTATGATTAAGAATTCTAAGAGCTTTAATAACTACCTTTAGGATGTGTTTCTTCGGTTCTAGAATGTGTTTCTTCTTATCCTCGTCTTCTTTATAAAGGTCAACTGGAACTGATTGATAAATAATCTTTCCAGTGATCGTATCTCGAAAACCTATAAATGCATGACCTACAAGGTCTCCTGTCCCAGCGTCATCAATTTCTATTGTTCTTCCCTTCCACTCGCTGGGATTAATAGTGGATTGGCACGACTCTTGGTCTTCGTTATTTGACTCTCGGTCGTCTTTTTTTGTTTCTGTCTTCATTGTTTGTTTCTATGTTTTCTAAATGTATGGCGTCATAAATACATTTCGATTTACTTTAAGGTAATTTAGAAAAAACTTCAGTCTGAATTCCTAACAAAATTTTGATTGTTTATTGGCTTTTCTAATTGTAATCTCAATTTTCATGTTTGTCTTTTTAAAAATTATAATTACAATTTGTAGGGAAATAATGATGGATAAACTGAAAAGAAAATTATCTTTCCAAAATCCAATGAACGGGATTTTAAACACAACAACTCCTAGAATCGCATCTTGAGGAATGTATATAATATTAGTTTTATTGTATTCAAATAATAAATAACCCGGACTTGACGATAATGTTCTATACATGCCATCAAATTCATAACCACTATTATCTCCTTTCGTCATGAAATACCAGCTTCCATTCATGTTCATTCTGTTTACGACCCTGTGGATGATATAAGAGTTGTTCGGGAAATTACTCCAAAAAATTGGGGGAAATCCACTATCATAAAAATAAATGGGGTTTTTAATAATTACGACATCACCAACCAAAATCTCAGATGGATCTTTAGTTGTTGAGATAGCTAAATCATTTTGGCTTAGAGTTGGATTCATGGAATTGTTAGTCAAGTTAAGAAAATAAGGATTCAATATCAATATAATCTGTAAAAATAATATTATCAAGCAAATCCCTAATAAAATTAAGTAAGATTTGGATTTTATCAATTTTTTTTCACCTCTATTGTGTCTAAAGAGGTGCAACTGCCATTTCTTAGAGAATAAATGATACAGTAACATAAAAATTATAAGAATTATAGAAAATAATAATCCATATTCTTGCAAATATCCAATGAAGGGAATTTTAAATACAACCACTCCTAGAATAGCATCTTGAGTTATGTACACCCCATTTGATTCGTTATATTCGAATATGGAATAATCCTCTGATTTAAAGATTGTTCGAATAGAACCGTCAAATATCACATTATTATCCCCTTTAGTGAGAAAATACCACGTACCATTAATTAGCTTCTTGTCAATTACTCGATGGATGATTCGAGTATTATTAGGTATATCCCAGAAATCGGGTTCTGCGCCTTGATCGGTGTGATACTCAGGGCCTTTAATTACGACAATGTCACCATTTTGATATCCTACTTGGATGTTTGCCGGTTTTTTATCTATCACAATAACTAGATCTCCAGGATAAAGATTCGGTTCCATGGAGCTCCCTTTTATTATATACAAGGACTCATTAAAGAAAATGATAGGTGTTAATACAAAAGTGACTACCATGAGTATAAACAAAATATAATCCGATTTTTTCATGACCATAAATAATTTAAAATTAGAATATAAAAGCTCCATTTTTTTGAAAAATCCACCATGTTTAAATATCGATCTACAGAATAGATAGTATCGTAAATTGATTATTCATGATATTACGTTAGGGGTTCAAAAAGGTTGAGACAAAGAGCCATAATTTTCATTGACCATGCAAATCTATTTTATAACATTGAAAAACTTCAAATTCGGATAGATTACAGGAAATTTAAGGAGATTTTAACAAGGGACGATCATCTAGTGGGAGCCTTCATGTACATGGGTATTCCTGAGCAGATTTTTCCTAAGAAGCAACGTTTCCTCAAATATTTGAGTTCTCAAGGATATATAATTCAAGCAAGGCCCATAAAAGTAATTGCAGAAGGGAAAAAAATGCAAAAAGGACTTGATATTTTCATCTACAGAGATATTGTAGAGCTCGCTGATGAAGATATATATGATAAAGCAATTTTGGTCTCGGGTGATTCAGATTTTATTGAAATTGTAAGAAAATTACGAGATTTAGAGAAATCGATTGAAATTTGGAGTTTTAAAAGGTCATTATCTCATGAACTACACACGGAGGTTGGGAATGAAAATGTATACTTCATTAATGAGATTTTGGGCGATATCACGTGTTAATTAAAAATGAGTTGTCTTTATATATATTGGTTTCAAATAATTGATGTTTTTTTATGTTTTTCAATGTTTCGTTAAGAGAGAATGGGGAAAGAACTGAATCAAAAATTTTATCCATTCGCAAAAAATTACCCCTTTCTATAAAAAGCAGTTCTTCTCCCTAATTCTCTCTTCTAATTTTCAAAAAAGTTTTTCCTTTCTTTTTGAAAAAGTAATCCTTCTCCCTAACTCTCTCTTCTAATTTGCCTTAAAATGGTAAAAATCCAAATTTTTAATTACCATTCATAATTAATTCTAAACATAATTATTCATAATTAAAATCTAAAAATAGAACGGATAAGATTGAAAAATGACGAGACCGAGTCCTCTTGACATATATAGTTTATTGGATAAGTCCAATTGTAAAGATTGTGGTTATGATACATGTATGGCTTTTGCAACGGACCTTTTAGAACGTAAGATCTTTGTAAAGGATTGCACGCATCTCATGAATGACCGAAAGCAAGCTAAAAAACGGGATAAACTCGTAAAACTCATTACTCCGCCTCAGAAGCCAGTTATCATTGGTACGGGAGAGAGAGCAGTAACTGTTGGTGGTGAGGAGGTTTTAATGCGTCACCAATTAACATTCTATAATGAAACCGCGATTTTCATAGAAATTGCAGATGATGACCCTGATTTGGAACAAAAAGTAAAATATTTAGAGGAGTTAACCGTTAATCGGATCGGTGAAGTCCTACAGGTTAATGGTATAGCATTAAGAAATGTATCTGGAGATAAAGAACAATTTAAGCTTGCTGCAAAAAAATTAACAGACGTATCAAAACTGCCGATTATTTTATGTTGCTTGAATTCTGATATACTTCTAGCTGCTGCAGCAGATATCAAAGAGAAAAATCCATTACTTTACGCCGCAACTAAGGATACTTGGGAAAAAGTTGGAACATTTGCAGTTCAAAATAATTTACCCGTTGTTGCAGTTTCAACTAATATGGATGAACTACTATCACTCAGTGCAACTCTTCAACAGTTAGGGGTAAAATCTATTATATTAGATGCTGGAACTTACTTTGGTCCTGGTAATGTAGCTGTAACTTATGATAACATAATGAAATTGAGAACAGCTGCTATTGATAGAGAAGATGTGAACGCGGGTTGGCCTGTAATGGGTGTGCCAGCAGTTTATTGGGCACAAACTAAGGTTGATGATAAAAATGATCTGTGGAGACATCAGTTTGAAGAAATAATCATGGCAACGATCATGGAGTCTGTTGGTACTAGTCTTATTATAATGCATACTGGTCAAGAAAAAGATGATATTTGGGCACTTTTGGCTTTGATGACTTTAAGGCAAAGTGTATATAGTGATCCAAGGATATATCCTGCTGTCGATCCAGGTATTTATAAAATCGGTGAACCAGGAGATATGGCTCCAATTTTCGTCACAAGTAATTATCGAATGACAAAAATTCCCGTTGAACAAGATCTACAGGGCGCTAATATTGATTGTTGGTTATTAGTAGCTGATACTGAAGGTATTGGTATTGAATCCGCAGTTGCGGGAGGCCAATTCAGCGCCGGTGGAATAGCTGAAGCAGTAAATGAATTCAAACCTTTTGAAAACGTTAAGCACCGAATATTAATTATCCCTGGAATGGCCGCTCGTATTAGTGGTGCTTTAGAAGATGAAGCAAATGCTTTTGTTGTAGTAGGACCAAGAGATAGTTCGGGTATTCCTAAATATCTAGACACTCAATGGAAACCAGAAGAATTTATGAAAGAATACGAATCTTGGGAAAAAGAATAATTCTTATTTTTTTTTCTTCCTTTTTATATTTTTAACAAAGATTTAACTTACTAGTTCATTGATAGAATCTTCATTTAATTCACTCACACTATTTAAAATTAAGGACTTTCCCTTTTTTGAATCCTTTAATTCTTGAGCTGAATGGTTACCAGTTAAAACTCCTATAAATGGACATTTTAAATTGTTAGAAAGCATCGCATCCTTAGGATGATCTCCAATTACGATAATTTGATAATGAGGATATTTTTCTTCAAAAAAGCTCTTAAAGGAAGGGTCTAACTTGCCTAATTCTTTTCTTTCTTCGGTTTCGCCAGTAACGTAATCAAAGAATTCACTAATGGCTAAAATTTCTACCATTTTTATTGCCATTTCTTGTTTTTTTGACGTGATTATTCCTAAAATGAATTCTTGTTTCTTTAATTCTTTTAATTTTTCCTTAACTCCCTCAATTAAGTGTCCTTGATAAATTCCCTTACTCCCATAAAACTCTCTAAATGTAAGAACAAGATCTGATATATTTTGTTTCGCAATTGTTAAGAACATTTGGTGAAGGGGGATTCCTATCATTTTTTCTATGACTTGCTTGTCCATTAAGGGTAAATTAAATTTTCGAAGAGCGAAATTAAATGAATTTACTATTCCCTCCCGATTGTTAATAAGTGTATTATCTAAATCAAAACTGAGTACAATTTTTCTATTTGAATCCATTGATATCATTTTCGTTAATTGATTATAAATGCTATTTCCATTTATTTAATACTTAGGTCATTAATGCATAGAAAATTAGATTTTGTAACCTTTAAAAAGACGCAGAAGATACATGATTTCTTCAGAATTTTCTATTATTCGCTGGAGGGGGTAAGAGAATTTCTCAAATTCAATAGATTTTCCTTGATTTATCCAAGTAATCATTGTTTCAACCAATTCTTTATATTTTCTTTCAGTAGTTCCAGTAGAATTTAATTTTGATATTATTTCTCGAGCTTTATCAATTCTTCCATTCAGTATAGAAGAAATAGCTGCTAAAACGTAGGATTGGACGATATGCGATTTACCGATTTCTTTTAAATTTGCTGCTTTATAATAATATTTATACACGTTCCTTACCATTTCTTTGAGGAGGAAATCCTTTGCAGTATCAAGCTTCTGGTAAAATTTGATGCTTTCCAATATTAGAGTAGCAGCAGTATAAAATTGTTTATTTTTTAAACCTTCTTTCGCTATAATGCTCAACCCACGCACAATTTGGTTGAATAATCCAAATTGGTTATATTCTAAATTTCCTTCAACCGCTATATCATATGCGTTTAAATAAGACTCTGTTGAATCATTAACATTACCATCTTTCCAATAATTATCAGCTGCTTTTATAAAATGCTTGTAAGTCATATCTAAGTTATTCATTTCCTTAAATGTAACCGCGGCATTAAAAAAATTAACTGCTGATTCGTCATAATCTTCAATTTTTTCGGAAAAATTGCCTGCTAATACGAAACAGGAGGCAGATTCAATTAAATTATTATCTATCTCTTGATAACAAAGAGCAGCCCCCCTATAAAATGTAGCTATTTTCTGAAAGTTTTCGGGTATTTTTTCTAAGAATTCTGCCAAATTTATATAAGCTCCTGCCTCCTTCTTAGAATAATTGACAAATTGTATGTTATCATCGATTAATTGGTAAAGTTTTCTCAAAACTTGAGATAATTGGGCAACAGTCAAATTATCATTTTTTTCTTCATATTCCTCAAATAAATCGAGGAAGTATTCGATACCGTCTAAAATTTGATTATTAGAACGATCATAATCATCTAATTCTTGAAAACATGAAGCAATTTGTTGATAGGAATATGCTAATAAATCAAAATAACGAAAACTTTTTGAAACTTCAATTACAAATGCATAAAATTTAGTAGCTCGTTTATAATCTAAAATTTTTATATATAATTCTGCGATGTTTTGGTAATTTTGAGCTAATTTCCTTATTTCATTAAAATCCTTTAATAATTTGGTTTCTTGTTTTAAAAAATTAATACTATTATGAATATTTTTTCTTTCGAGTTTATGATCCTTAAATTTATCAGCATGCAGGTCCGCTAAACGAGTATATATTTCAGCGATTTCGTGTAATCGCGCTTGTAGTTTAAAGGAAGAGATCTGCTTCTCCCAATATCTCTCTACTATTTCAAGTATGTTTAATGATTTTGAATGATCAATTTCTTCAATTAAGGAAGCGACCGAATACAGAAATTCTCCTGCTTCAAGTAATTCCCCCGTTTCGGCAATCTCATTAGCTAAATTTGCAGATTCTTCCATTATTTGATTTATAATTGAGTTTATTTCCTCATTATTCTTATTAGTTCCGCCTTGATCTATAAAATCTCTTAATTTCTCCAAGTAATCTCCATAATCGATAAAACCTTCTAGAAGTATTTGAGATCACCCCGTTAATAGGATTTAAACGTTATGAAATAAAATTTAAGTTACCATAAAAATCCTTTTATTTTACTGAAAATATATTAATTCGAATGTACTTTTGCTCAAAATTCAAACTAGACTTCTCTAACGACAATTATTTGATTTTTTGCTAATGATATGAATCGAACCCTTTCGTATTTACACCTTTAATAGGATAGAACATAATTTTAAATAGGAATACAGTTTTAATTATAATAGTTCAAATTATTTAGCATTAGGTGTTAAAACTATAAAACAAACTCATGAACTATTAGAAACTGGAATTTATGAAATATATAAACCAGAAAAGAGCATGTTAGTTAAAGATCTCTTGAAAGAGCTCAATTTAGATGGAAAGTGTTTTGGAATCCTAGTAAATGGAAAGAAAGCATACGAGGATACAGCGATAAAGGAAACTGACGAGATTGTGATACTCCCGCATATTGCTGGCGGGGTTTAAACTTAAAATCTGTTTTTTTGATAATATTTTTAACTTTATACCATTAACAATAATCTAATTAATCATCATCAAATGAATGAAAAAAAAGGTTATACAATTCTATCTTTAAGCAGCACTTCTGCTGGTTTGAGCAGTCTATATTCAAAATATTGCTATAAATTTGATTCAATTAGTCCTTTTGAAAGCTTATATCACATTGGAATAGATTATTATTCAAAAGACATAGTGTTTCTAAATAGCACTATTATGACACTTCATTTCTGGAAACTGTCTTTCCAAGCACGATTTAATTTTTTCTTAAAAAAGATGGTTAAACATGCAGACGCGGGATTACTGATGTTTGATCTAATGAGTAAAAATTCATTATATAATATTGAGATGTATATTCCAATTTTCCGCTCGCACGATCCTGCATTACCCATTATTCTTGTAGGTAATAAAGCAGATTTAATGATTAAAAGACTTATTGAAAAAGATTATCTTAAACAGTATTTATCAAGAAATAATATTAATTCATATTATGAAATATCTGTAAATAAAGATACTAATTAAAATATTGAAGCAATGTTTTCTGATTTAGCTCATCTTGTTCGTAATAGATAAGAATGAAAAGTTGCTCATTTGATTGAAATTTCCATAAGATCGCTTGCTAAGAGAGTATTTGAAAAAATTTTTTTGGCATCCTCCAATAAAATTGCTGCATCTTCTTGATATCGAGAAGAGAGATGAGTGAGGATCAATTTTTTGGCACCCATTTTGAGTGCTACATTTGCTGCATCGACAGAGGTAGAATGTTTTTTTTCAATAGCAATTTCCTTTAGTTCTTTAGAAAAGGTTGCTTCATGGATTAAAACATCAGAGTTCTTTCCTAACTCGATCAAACTTTCACAAGGAGCAGTATCACCAGAATACGTAATTTTACGGCCTGGTCTTTTTAGACTGACGATCCCTTCTTTTTCAGGATCAATAAATTTTCCTTCATGCGTGATGCTTTGTCCATCTTGCATTCTTTTCCATAATTTTCCTTCAGGAATTTCTAGCTCTAATGCTCGTTCAGGGTTGAATTTTCCACTCCTCGGCTTTTCGATAAAAGAATAAGCAAATGAAAGA
>Ga0307379_10012926_pt1 | contig 10847 bp, 11 predicted proteins | sample UN2MG_FD_202237 | JGI IMG/M metagenome (GOLD analysis project Ga0307379, IMG submission 202237) | Soil microbial communities from Risofladan, Vaasa, Finland - UN-2 | ecosystem: Environmental > Terrestrial > Soil > Coastal area > Acid sulfate soil | place: Finland: Risofladan, Vaasa | collected... | reverse complement strand
TGTTAACAGAAGATAGGGATTATATTATTAGAAAAGAACTAAAGAAAGTGGCATAAAAAAGTTTAAAATTATCTTGATTTTTCAGATGGGAAGTTCAGGTCTTGAAATGACACTTTTTTTTAACAACAAGCAAGTATTGATGGAAAATGTGTCATTTCAAGACCTGACCCTCTTTTACTCGTGACAAATATCTCTTATTCAAAAATTTCTTAATTTTATCCTGAACATCGTAGTAGGCTTTCATTCTAAGGAGAATTGCTTTTGTAATATCCTTTTTTTTAAGTGAAATAGAGGCATTGGATTTGATTTCCTCATAAAGACTCAACAATTGCTTCTGCTGATTATCCAAGCTTTCCCAATATTTCTTTTCAAACTCCAGTAATGACATAGTTAATTCCTTTTAGGGCACAATTACACATAACTTGTTTATATTTAAAATAGGGAGACATCCTCTTTTTCTATGGTTTAGCTTTCCCTTTTACGAAGTCGTCCTTTAGGACATCTATATATAGTATAATACCTAAAGTTTCAACCATCTGGTTAAAAGAAATTCCACAGATCCTATAGGTTTTACGCTAAAAGTTACCGAATTATTAACCTGGTACATCTGTCCCCATTTATTTTTAAGAAGAAAGTATAAGAAAATAATACCATTACTATCCTGCCCTGTTCTTTTAGTAAACTCTGTAAGGGTTCCCCTTGTGATTAGGAATTGCCCCTTCGGTGCTTTTTTGTATAAAGCTCTCCAAAGTTCTGTCCGGTAACAGTCCTTTTGCCTGAAAGTTTGAATACTTTTGGTATCTTGCCTCTTCGGCTCCTTTTCTTTATAAAGAGAAGGTCTCTCCTGTTACCTTCATCCAGATTACAATATTAAATTCATTTAAAGTTAATATATTATTTATACGTTATAAGTTTTAGAAATCCTTCTTTTTATAAAAAAGAAATCTTCCTGTTACATTAATTGAACCACTTAAGAAGACATGGTGGAATTGATTATCAGACCCCTTACGAAAAGTTAGAAAAAGTTACCGAATTATTGAGCTAGTACACGTCCTTTTCATATTTTTCATATTTTAAAATCGACCTAAAATTCACATTTATTTACTCTGGTTGTTATATTTAGGCTGGGTCTTACTTATAATCTTTGCTTCTTTTTTCCGAGCCTCAGATATACTATTCATTTGTTCAATCTGTATTTTTGTACCTGGGATGTTACCTAAATGTTCTTTAATCCGATCCTGTACTCTCCCTCTTTGAGCTATCCCGGTATAATTATTTTTACCACCTTCAGTCATTATTTTATAAACCACAGGCTTATTGTTAGGTAGGTTTTCAATCCCAGTTTTGTTAAACTTTACTTTTTTAGTTCCCATAAGATACCTCCTATGTACATTTTTTACTTTCGAAAGAGGAAATAATTAGCGCGGCTTTTAACATGCTTCTCTTCAGTAATTGGTTAGCGTCATGACTTCATATTATTTTGCGACATAGAAGGTTTTAGGGCATAAACTTTTGGCTAATTTTTTTCCATCATCTAAGAAAGGTGTATACCAACCAATCGATTGTACTTCAATATTAAAATATAAAGCTGCTACTTGAACAAGTTTTGATCCTAATCCCATTTTCCTATATTTTTGGTGTATCCAGACTAAACCAATCGACCAAATAGCTTCACCTTTCGGAAGTTTTTTACCTCCTGCATTCTCATACTCTTGCCAGGTAAACTTTTGGACATGGGCTCTTTTTTCAAGTTTTAGTAATCCAATAATTCGGATTTTTCTACTTAAAAGAAAAAGATGGACATTTCGTTTATCTAAATCCTCTTTAGAATGATACGGGGCAAAATCGAATGGTGTATCTCTATGAGCTAAAAGTCCGGCTTCTTCTGCACGTCTTTTTTGTGTAGTAGGTGAAAAATAATTCACAACGGTTATTCGATAGTCACCTTTCTCCCAGAATATTTTGTCACTTTTGATCTTTCGCGCATAGACACCATTCACAACTTTGTCGTGGTATATTCTATGAGTCCTTACATTTTCGGGGTACTCTGGGACATACATCATTCCACAGATAGAACACTTCATAATAAACCTCTCAAGTAATTATCCTTGAACACTAACATTATTTTTTATACTACGGTGATGTTTTTTTAATTATATTGTTAAAATCATTCTTAATCAAACTAATTTTGACCATAATTCTGTTTAATAAAAGTAGCTATAATTCAGTATGAGTTATCTATGTAAACCTTTATTGTTGATAAATTATTCTAATTCAATTAAAGATCTAATCTATAATTTAGGAAACTTCTTATTTGAATATAACCATCCAAGAAGACATGGGGGATTGAAAAAAACAACCCCTTACGAAAAGTTAGAAAAAGTGACTAAATTATTGCGTAGTATAACCGCCTTCGTTTTCTCTATTTACATCTTCGTAAGAAAATATTATATAATATAACTTTAAATTTTATTCTTAAGATCCTCGCTTCTAAAAATAATAAAACAAAATATGTTTTAAAAATTCTCTAATTGTAAGTAATAAAGATTTAAAAACCTATTTTTTAACAAGAAAAAGGTGGGGAAATGCTTTATTATTTTCTATTCATAAGTTTTGCTTATCTCTTTTTCCTTCTTCGTTTTATTGTATTCAAGATAAAGAAGATCAAATATATCTGTTTTCAGTCTTTTTCTTAATTTTTCATTATCGACTATTCTTTTATAGAAATTGATGCTGCCGTTTAATAATTTATTCATTTCTTGGTTAAAATATTTATCAAATACTGCTTTAACATTCTCTTTTGAATTATTTTTCATCTTGTTTATTAATTCTTCATTACTCAAAAGATTATCTTTTGCTCTTCCTAAGAAAATCTTATCATCGTCTGTAAAGTTTGTTCCAAATGCTTCATTAAGGTCTTTAATGATTTTTGAAAGTTCGGTATTAAAATTAGGTTTGTATCCCCCAACATCAGCAGATATAGGTTTTAGTTCTCCTTCTGATTCAAGCTTTATCTCTATTTTGCCTTTTTTTACAATTTTGTACGAATCAATATCCACATCCTGCAAAACACTAAATGGAAGAGGGTTGTTTATTGTTGGTAGTTTTTTGTTTAAGAATTTGTTGAATATATACATCTTTTCAAGATTGACATCTGAAAACGGGATAAGTTGTGATAGAAAAGAATAGATATTTTGGTATCTCCTCAAAGTTTTCTTAAATTCAACCTGGTTTTCCTTCTTTTTTTGTTTAAATTCATTTATGATAGGGCTTAAGATATTATGCAACTTGGCCTGTGATTCTCCTTTTTTCCATGCCTTAACAAAGGTTTCAACATCTGACTGGTCAAATACCTGATAATCCAGTAATTTCTCCTCTAATTCGTACAACTTGTGAGGGTCTGTGGCTTCTTTGAGGAATGTGGTTTCGTAATATGGCTGAAACGCCTTTTGAATTACTTCTGTTTTATTTACAAAATCTAAAATTAAGGTATCATTTTTATTTGGATGTATTCTGTTAACTCTGCATAGAGTTTGAACTGCAGTAATTCCATTTAACATTTTATCCACATACATTGTGTGTAATAAGGGCTGATCAAAGCCAGTCTGGAATTTCTCCGCCACAATCAATATCTTATATGGGTTTTCTTCAAAGGCCTTCTGGATTGTTTTTTTGCTTGGCAGATTATTCATAGAGTTTTCAGTATATTCCTGTTCATCGTGCCTAACTATGCCTGTAAAAGCCACCAGGGTCTTAATTGGATAATTATTTTCTTTAATCAGTTTGTCAAATGCCTTTTTATAAAGAACCGCATGGAGCCTTGAACGGTTTACAACCATTGCCTTTGCTTTCCCTCTTATTTTGTATATCGTAGAATTTATAAAATGATTTAACATAATCTCTGTTTTTCTTGCAATCGCAACTGGGTGTTCCTCTACAAATGTTCTTAGCAATCTCTTTGTCTTCTTTTCTTCATATTGGGGGTCATCCTGTATGTTCTTAACCAATTTAAAATAAGTTGCATAGCTCAGATAGTGCTTAAGAACATCTAATATAAATCCTTCCCCGATTGCTTGTCTCATTGTATATGTATGAAATGGATGATAATGCCCATATTCATCAGACATTCCAAACATCTCTAAGGTCTTGCTTTTAGGGGTTGCTGTAAATGCAAAGAAACTAATATTTTTTAAATTCCTGTAAGATTCAATCTCCTTGAAAATTTCCTCATCAACCTCATCCATATCTTCTGTATCCAAGATCTCGGCTTCTTCAAGACTATTTGTGCTAAGAACCTCTTTCATTTTCCTGGCCATAATTCCACTTTGAGAAGAATGAGCTTCGTCGATTATTACTGCATATTTCCGTTCTGGCAGATCTTTAACTTCTTCCAGTATATAGGGGAATTTCTGCAGGGTTGTGACAACGATATTACTTCCTGTCTTTAATGCCTCTTTAAGTTGATCAGAATGTTCCTTAATCGGTTCTACTATCCCTTTTACTTTTTCAATAGACTGCACCTGGTCCTGAAGTTGCTTGTCTATTACTCTTCTGTCAGAAACAACAATTACCATGTCGTAAACCCTGTTATCCTCTTTGTCAAATTTATTTATTAGTCTATGCGCAAGCCAGGCAATAGTCTTTGTTTTCCCGCTTCCATTACTATGTTCTATCAAACAATTTTTACTCGGCATAGCATCTGCCAGCAGTAGATTAACGCAATCCAACTGATGATATCTTGGGAAAATGGGTTTTGTTTGTCCCGTATTTTCATCCTTTTCTATATAAACAAAATTCGAGATTAGTTTTGAAAGTTTGTTTATTTGCAAAATATCGTTGTATAAATAAGATGTTTTGTACTCGTTTTTTACTTCAGGGTTTTCAAGTCCTTTGTTAAACGGCAGGAATCTGGTTTTCAGTCCTTCCAGTTTTGTTGCCATATATATTTTTTCATCGCTCATGGCGAAGTGAACAAAACATCTTTGGAAAATTGGTTCTCTTGGATCTCTATCTTCTTTGTATTGTTTTATCGCTCTTTCAACGCCCTGAGAAAAAGTGTCTTTCAATTCGATAGTTATTATTGGCAGCCCATTGATGAAAATGACCAAATCAAGTCGGTTGCTATCATCTTTCTGCTCGTATTCCAGCTCGTCAATGACAGAAAAGATGTTTCCCTCAAATTTTTCAAACAAGTCAGGGTTTTTCCGGTTGTTTGGTTTTGGATAAAATAATTTAAAGTAACACCCAACATCTTTGAATCCGTTCCTTAAAACATTGATTGTCCCTTTTTTATCAATCTCGTTTACCAAACGATAAAAGAATTTTCGCTCTGCATTACCACCATAAACCCTCTCAAACTTTTTCCATTCCCTTGGCTGGGTATCATGAATAAATTTCAGGGTTAGTTCAGGATCAAGGCAGGTTGCCCTATTATAATTCTCTTTACCTCTTTTGTAATAACCCGTGCTAATTAAATGAGCAATAATATCGTTCTGAAACTTCTTTTCTGATGTATCGGTTACCATTATACTTCAACCCCCCCTACATTAACTTTTCCTGTAACAACATGATGAATTAAGGATTTTTTATATTCTTCTAAAAGTGTGATTTTCTTTTCTATAAGTTTAATAGTTTTGTCTATTTTTGCGGTGGCTTTGTCTATGTATTCCACTATTTGTTTTTGCTTAAAGAGTGGCGGGAGAATAAGTTGAATTTCCTTTAAGTTATCCTGATAAATTACATCTATGGTTGTTGCATTACTAAGTAGTCTAAGTTGAGTTAGGGTAATATCTGATTCTTCAATTAATATTTCTATAAATTTATCATTTACAACTTTATTATTGTTATTAATTTTCATCAAACAAGGATGTAATATTCCTGTCTCAGCTTTCTCAGATAATCTAAGAGTTTTACCGATAGTTCCTCTAGTGTCACGTCATACTTGCAATGACGCATTGATTGGTGTATACTATCCTTCAATAAAACTATTGGAGGATATCATGAAGAAGTACAAAGTAACACTATCAAGAGAAGAACGAGAAGAATTAATGTCTATTAAATCCAAAGGAAGCCACCGGTCACAGAAGGTCTTAAATGCCTTGATTCTTCTAAATTGTGATGAGGGCAAATTTCAGGGGCATAGATTGAAAAACGAAGAGATTGCAACCGTGTTAAATATCAGCATGAGAAAAATTGATCGTGTAAAGAAACGTTTTGTTGAAGAGAGCATTGAGACAGCGTTGAATGGTCACAAGGGGCAGCGTATTTATACTAAGAAGGCTGACGGAGACTTTGAGGCTCATCTGGTAGCCTTAAGTTGTAGTGAACCCCCATCCGGCTTTGCCAGATGGTCGTTGCGCTTGCTGGCAGACAAAGCGGTTGAGCTAAATTACGTAGAAAGCATTTCACATGAGACGATTCGTCGCGTGTTAAAAAAAACGAAATTAAGCCCTGGAAGAAGCAGGAATGGGTGATTCCCCCCAGGCAAAATGGCGATTTTGTTGCCCATATGGAAAGAGTTCTTGAGGTATATAAGCGTCCGTATGATGCCAGGTTCCCAGTAGTTTGTATGGATGAATCACCTAAACAGTTAATAAAGGAGACACACCAGATGGTAGCCGCCACCCCGGGTCGTCCTGCTAGATATGACTATGAATATGAACGAGGCGGAGTGTGCAACATCTTCCTGGCGAGTGAGCCTTTGGCTGGCAAACGATTGGTCAAAATTACCGAAAGAAAAACAAAGCGTGACTGGGCACTTTTTGTAAGCAAAATTGCACAAACATACAAAAACGTGGAGAAGATTACCCTGGTAATGGATAATTTGAGCACACATAAAGCAGGGTCTTTGTACGAGACCTTTTCGCCTGAAGAAGCAAAAGCGCTATGGGACAGATTTGAGTTTGTATATACACCGAAACATGGAAGCTGGCTGAATATGGCAGAAATAGAACTTAATGTTCTTACTGGACAATGTCTAAACAGAAGAATTGATAATATTCCAATAATCAGAAGAGAGACTGATGCCTGGCAGAATCATCGGAATAACCTGAATGCAAAAATCAATTGGCAGTTTACAACAAATAAAGCTCGGATAAAATTAAAACGACTCTATCCGACGTATGAAATGTGACGTGACACTAGTTGAAATAAGTAGATCTCCTTTTTTTACTTTAAAACCTATTAAATCCTTGAATTTTTCATTGGAAACATAATTCTCGCCCGTCGATTCACTTTTCTCGATTACATTTTTTTGATTATAAACTTTGACTTCATCGTTATACATCTCATCAATTGTCAATTGGCTCCCAAATGGACCTGTTTTAATTGAGTTTTTCATATCTAATAATGTGAATCTTAATCTACTCACTTCCCACCCCTCCGGAATCTCGCCAATCCATTGAATTCCGGAATCTTTCATTTTTACGTTCGGGTCAAGTCCTTTTGTTACAGCATGATTTATTAAGGAGGCCCGTCTTTCCTTCAAAAGCGCGATTAATTTTTTATCCTTCTCAATCAGGGTATCAATCTTAGCGGTTTTTTTGTCTAAAAAGTTGGCGATGGTGGTTTGGTATTTTATTGAAGGTTTTGCTATAAACATATTACTTAGTTGATCCTGGTTTAGTTTATCTCTAGTACTACCCTTAATGACCGTTCCATAATCATATATATTAAGATAATAACATAGCCATTTTATTAAGTTATTTCCTGTAACTCGTAAAACATGTGCATGATTATTGACCCAAGATTTCCCGTTTATTATATATGCTACATCTTTAAAAGGTTCAAAGAATGGTGCGCCATCTTCTCCCACAAGCAATAGTTCTTCATTAAAAATGAAATCTTTTACGTAATCAAGAACACCTGTAGCACCATAATAAGGGATTTTCCCATCCTCTCTTTTCTCTGCACTTATTGGAATACGTTTACCATCAAAATTCTCTGTTAAATGTTTTATCTTATAAACTTCCCACCCTTCAGGAATATCTTCAATCCAATCAATTCCCGAATCTTTATATTTTGGATATGGTTTAAGTTTCATTTTCATCCACCAATTTAAATTCTTCAATTTTATTTCCCCGTCTATACACCTCTATCTTTGTTTTTTCTTTGGCTTTACCTAAAACAATATAAAATCCATAACCATACCCAAATCGATCTCCTTTTGTTAGGATTTCAAGATTTTCTATATCTTTTTTTCTTCCGTGATAATTATTCCATCTTTTAATTTCAAAACAAATCAAGTCATGTTTATAGTTGTCATCTCTTTTAGTAATTATTATATCAATAACATTGCCATTTGGATTAGACGCTATTTTCGGTACACTCTTTTCATTAAGAAGCGATTTATTATACTCACAATCAATAAAATAACCCGGAAATCTTTCATTTTCCAAATAGACAGCTACTCTATGGACTAAACACCTCTCACATAATTTTCTTTCAATTAAAAAGGAATCATTTTTATAAAACGTATTTAAAGCGTTTTGTACTTTGCCTTTAATTTCATATAGTTTCATTATAATTCCTCTCTCAAAAGTTCTTGAATCTCACCTGTAACTTCTTTAATATCTTTTTCAATTTCTTCCAATGGTCTCGGAGGAACATATTTGTAAAAATATTTGGTAAAGTTAATTTCATAACCTATTTTATCTTTTTTTCTACCCATCCAGGCGTCAGGGTAATGGGGCTTGACTTCTCTCTCAAAATACTCCTCGATGTCTTGCTTTAAGGGAATCTTTTCAGAATCCCTCAAATTTGAATCTGGCAATTTATGCCCTTTAGCATCTAAAACATAATCAGCAGTATCATCATGCTCAGATAAGGTAAGAATAATGTTTTTAATTAAATTTTGGGATAAATCAAATCCATCTAATGCCTTTTTTACCTTCACCTCAAATTCGTCCCAGTTCTTATATAAATGATTCCCGATATCCTTTAACGCATTGATAATCTCTTCCTGTTTTCTTTTTCCTTCTTCCTCTTCCTCTAACTTTTTCTCCGGCTCTTTCTGCTTACTTTCTGCCAGTTTTGAAAATGCATTAACAGAATAAAGATTCTCTAACCTCTCTTCGGTAATCTGATAATTCAACTGCAACGGTCTTTCAACAATTACCTTGGTATAGCCAAACTCTTCATTATCAAAAATCTTACAATATTTCTTCTCTTTAAAGTTATCATACAGCTCAATAATTTTATCAATGTCTTCAATATTAAGATAATTTCTCTTGTTCCCCAGGCTCTTACGCATCTTTTTAAAGAAAGCAGTAGTGTTAATCAATTGTATTTTTCCAACTCTCTCTGAAGGTTTATCATTTGTCAAGACCCAAATATATGTATGAATACCCGTATTGAAAAACAATTGGTTGGGCAGAGCAATTATAGCCTCAATAAAATCGTTTTCGATCATCCATTTCCTTATATCGCTCTCTCCCTGCCCGGCATCACCCGTAAATAATGGAGAACCATTTGTAATAACCGCAATCCTTGATTTTTCGTTTACTTTCATCTTGGAAATCATATGCTGCAAAAACAACAATTGACCGTCATTTATCCTCGGTAACCCTGCCCCAAACCTACCTTCAAAACCTCTTTCAGCTTCTTTTCTTATAGAATCTTCATCCTGCTCCCATTTAGTACCATAAGGAGGATTAGAGATAATGAAATCAAATCTCTCATCAGGAAACTGGTCTTTAGAAAGTGTACTGAAAGGACCCCTGATGTTCTCATCATTTTCTCCTTTCATCAGCATATCCCCCTTGCATATAGCGTAAATCTCTTCATTTACTTCCTGGCCAAAAAGAACAACATCAACTTTTTTATTTATGCTTGTCATAAAATCTTTACAACTGGTGAGCATTCCTCCTGTTCCACAAGCAGGGTCATACACGGTTTTTATAATATCTTTCTTTTTCAGATTCTCACCGTTTTCAACCAAAATCAATTTTGTCATTAATTTGACAACATCTCTGGGAGTGAAATGCTCCCCAGCTTCTTCATTTGATTGCTCCGCAAATTTCCTGATCAATTCCTCAAAAATAGTCCCCATCTCATGATTAGAAACAACATCAGGGTGTAGATCAACCTTTGACTCCGAGAATTTCTTAATTAAAAGAAACAGCATACCCGCCTTAGCCAACCTGCTAATATGGTCTTTAATATGAAAATTCTCAAAAATATCCTGTACATTTTTGCTAAAACAATCAAGATAATGCATTAAATTCTGCTCAATATGTTCAGGGTCTTCGAGCAGAGTTTTGAAATCATATTTTGAGTAGTTATAGAATCCCAGTGGATTGCCATTTCTTTCCTTTGCGGCACTTAAAAGAACAGGTTCCATATTTTCAAACTGGCCTGTATATTTATTGTAAGTTTCAAGAACTGCTTTTTTGGAATCACTTAAAACGCAATCAAATCGTTTAAGAACTGTAAAGGGAAGAATTACTTTCTGACGTTCATTCCTTTTATAAGCAAATCTCAATAAATCTGCTAAATCCCATATAAAACTAATTTTTTCCTGAAAGTTTCCCATATTCACACCTCTATATTATTTTTCTTCAATTCTTTTTCAATAAATTCTCCTAGGGTCAGGCTTCACAAGTTCATTTTTTTTTAATTACAAATAATATTTTTTACAATTATATCATGGTGCTACGACTACAGTATGGCAACAATTAGGAAAATAATTTAGAAAATATGAAAAAAGTTTGATTCTTTTTAATTATTTAAGAAAAACTATAATTTTATATAAAACAGACTACTATCTATATACTGTATTGCTTGTCAAAAGTCCTTCTTTTTTGAGAAATTGTGTTATCTTAGTTAACGGTAATTTCTATTCCCTCTTC
>Ga0307379_10012925_pt1 | contig 10847 bp, 9 predicted proteins | sample UN2MG_FD_202237 | JGI IMG/M metagenome (GOLD analysis project Ga0307379, IMG submission 202237) | Soil microbial communities from Risofladan, Vaasa, Finland - UN-2 | ecosystem: Environmental > Terrestrial > Soil > Coastal area > Acid sulfate soil | place: Finland: Risofladan, Vaasa | collected... | reverse complement strand
CTTATTGAATCAGTAAAATTAGAAGATGGTCATTTAACTGCGGATACTGTAACCACAACAGTCCTCAACTATGAACCACCACATGCTAAGATGACCTTTGAAAGCGAATCTGAAGCCTTAACCATGTCAACGAATGTCTGGACTAAATTTACCAATGCAACTGATGATCTTTTCTCTGGGATATCCGTTACTAATATAACTCAAGCAGGGGATTCATTAACCATTATCGTTCCAGGTGATTACTTGGTTAATGCTTCGGTCAGTTTTTCAGGGACAACTAATACCGATCTCTATGAATTTGCAATATTTGTAAATGATATTAAAGCCTCTATAGCTATTCCAAGAAGTACTACCTCAACAGATATAGGAAATGTAAGTCTCCCCTTTTATCTCGAAGGGTTACAAGCAGGAGATGATATTTGTTTAAAGATTAGGAATACTGCAAATAATTTTGATGCTACTTTAATAGCCTGCAGTTGGATAACCACTTTACTTCATACAGAATAATATGTCAGCTACACCATTAACAAATATACAGGAGATTATAGAACGTAGCCTGTTTCATAGGATACGTCAAGAGCTCGTAGATAAAAGCTATCTTCCAGATATTTCTGATACTGGAACCTATCCTGATACTGCTATCGGTTGGGCTCAATGGGAATCAGATATGAATGATATTGTTACCAACATGGGTTTCTCAATTGAGGTATTCAGTTCGGGTAGTAATGAAGCTAAGGGTATAAAGAAAGTTCCTAGAATTGTTATGGAACCAGGTAACTTTCTCCCAGGTGCCTTAGGCGGAGATCCACAAAGATATTTTAATGATCAGGGTGTAGATTACCAAGCTTTAGTTACACCTCCTCAAACTGTAGATTTTTATATCAATTTCTGTCTAGCAACTAATTCAACTAAGCAAGCCAGATTACTTAATGCTATTATGTCTTTGGCTATTCCTCGTAGGGGATATATCCCTTGGTATAATGATGCAAACAAAACCTTCTTTGCTCGTTATCTTAATTATTATAACCGTACTGATACGGATGAAGGCATCATAGAACATGTATATGCATATGAAATACCAGATGCCTGGGATCAAGAAGATGTTGAAGCCTATTCTAGCATTGCCAAGATCAGTGAAATTACCCTTAATACTAATCTGCAGAAGTATATGGATAGAACTTGGGGCTATGATACTACACCGCTGGTTGTAACATAAGAACAATACTACGGTTTATATACATATAAGTTAAAGTTAAAAATCATTAAAAAACATAGTTATGCCAGATGCCGCTAAAGTCCAATTTAACGTAAAGAATTTCACACCAGGTGTTTCAACACCAGCACCAGGTATCTTTTACGTAATAGGGATTACTAAAAGAGGTCCCATAGAGCAGCCTGAGTTGGCAGCTTCTCTCATTAATAGCTGGCCCCAGTTCGAAAGAACCTTTGGGGGTTTGATGGAGACATCTGATTTTCCATATCTCTGCAAGAGGGCTATTGCCCAAGGTGCTACTCTAAGGGTATGTAGGGTAGATGCTGCTTCTACTCCTGCCGTAATATCTACAGCCAAAGATATTTTAAATGGAGATGGTGCCCCAGTAGACCTCTTCTCAGTACAACCCAAATATAAGGGAGTAAATTATAATAGCTTTTCAGTTGAGATTAAAGCTGCTTCTAATGGCCAAACTAATGCCTGGAACATGGAACTAGTTCATGCTTTAGAACCTGAGCTGAATGAGATCTATGAAAATATTCCTGCCTTTGTTGCAAGTACTGCCAATGACCAAACCTGCCTGGATGAGATCAAATCAATGTCTCAGAATTTTAATTTTGTATATGCCGATGCTTCTGCTGCTGTTCTTTTAATCCCGGTAGTTGCTGCAGCCTCTGACTTTGCTGGAGGGGTTGATCCAGCCGGATTGGTTGCTGGAGATTATTCTGGGGCTATGTCTACATTCGATGCAGTAGATGATGGGCTGGTCATGGCTGTTCCCGAACAAGATGATGATTCAATGAATGCTGCCGGTATTACATATGCAGCTGCTCGGGGAGATATCGTATTCTTTGCACACCTACCCAACTCCCTTGTTACTGCTGGCACTCTGGCCACAGAAAGAACCACCGTTGCAAGTAACTCCAAGTTCGGAGCCTTCTATGCTGGGGGTATTAGGATCCGTGAAGAAAGAACATTGGTTGAAAAGGCAATGTCTGAGATGGGCGATGTACTTGGTATTGCTGCAAGAGTTCATAAGGCATTTGGAGAATGGTATTCATTGGCTGGACAAACCAAGGGATATGTACAGGATGCCATTGGAGTAGTAACCAACTTCGGTACTCCAGGGTCATTTGCCGATCTTAATACATTGGCCAACTCCCAAATCAATATGATGGTTCAAAGGAATGGCATTGTACAAGTATCCGGTAACTTCTCTGCTCAATACGAGAATAACCAAGAGAAATACTTATCAGTAGTTATGCTGGTTATCTGGATGAAGAAAACTCTTAAGCCTATTTTGGAATCATATCTGGAAGAACCCAATGATCCTATCACTTTCCAGAAAATTTATTACCATCTCAAGCCTTATCTGGATAAGCTGGCTTCACCTGCCTATCGTGCTATTTATAAATATGAATACTACGGAGATCAGTTTGCCAGCACGATTGATGATCTTCAGGTTAATGATCCCGTAGATGTTCAGAATGGTAAGTATAAGATTAATCTGAAAATATGGCCTATCCCTTCTCTACAAGAATTGACATTCAACCTTATGCTCGTACAGGGTGAAGGGGTATATATCCAATAATCAAATATAAAAATTCTATAACATGGCTAAGTTTGCAAACCCACGGAAAAAATTTAACTGGTCTATCCAGATAAGTCCGGATCCTATTAATCCTTTTATGTTTCAGAAGGTAACTATTCCGGATGCCAACATTGAAAAGGTTGGTCATGGGGATACCAATCACGATATCAAAACCGCAGGACGGGTAGAGTACGGTGATATCGTATGTGAAAAGCTCATGCCCTCTGATCAGGGAGATGCTTACATGTGGTCCTGGTTCGATACCTGCCAGAGTTCAGTACTCGGTGGCGGTGCTCCTCCTTCAATTTACAAGAAGGTAATTACCATTGTGGAAATGGCTGAGGATGGTGCTACCATTTTAAACACCTGGGTTGCCGAAGGTGTATGGCCTGCTTCTCTACCTGGTCAGGAGAAAGACCGTCAGTCTTCTGATAATGCCATTGAAAATGTAGAATTCTCAATCGATAAACTTACTAAGATTTAACTTCTCTCGGTTTTAGTCCATAGCTCTTGAAAGGGGATTCGCTTTTGCGGCCCCTTTCTTGTAGTATGCTAGTTCAGAGAAGTACTATTATATTAAAAATAATAAGCTATGAAAGACCTTGAGAAGTTAACAGAAGCTTATGGTGATGTACAAACCCTGACTACTCCATCAGGTCATATGGTTACTATAAGAGAACAAACCGGAGAGGATGATGATATTCTTTCTAATGCCAAAGGAGTTATCGATGGCACCTCAACCAATAAATTTATTGCTGGCATTGTAGTCCAAACAGATCTTACTGAGAATGGTAAAATGAATCTGGACACAGCAAGAAACCTTAAGCTTTGTGATAAGTATTTTATCATGATTGCCAGTAGGATATTTTCAATTGGTCAAACTCTTAAGTTTACATATGAATGGCCTGAACCAAAAGGTTTGGAAGTTGATTATGAAGAGGATCTTGGATTATATATTTGGGAATATCATAATGAAGCTATGCCTTTCCCTGGGCCAGAAGATGAAGAATATTATAAATATAGAATAAAGCAACACCCCCATGGTAAAGATGAATCCAGGAAGATTACCTTGGCTTCTGGGAAAAAGGTAAGATACAATTTTATGAATGGGGTTGCTGAGAAATATCTAATGGAGTTACCCCAGGATAGGCAATCTGTTAATGCCGAGTTATTTTCAAGGGGTGTTGCTCAAGAGATAAATAAAGCATGGGTACCAGTTCAGAATTTCAAAGGTTTTACTCCTAATGATATGCGGGAGCTCAGAAATGACATTAAGGCTAATGACCCTGATCTGGCTCTTATTACTGAATTATACCATCCTGTGGATGGTTCTAGGGTTGATTACTTAATAGTGGGAACAAACGATTTTTTTTATCCTCGAGAAATTTAGAAGCAGAGTATTTTCATCTCTGTCAATACAAACTAAATTTCTCGTTCCAAGCCTTTCTAAAATTCACATATAAACGTAAGAAAAGATTTCTTGAACTCTGCGATCAATATGACATTGAAGTAGAAAAACTCCACGAAAAATAGATAACTCATGGTAGGCGGTTCAGCACTAGGTATAGGTGTAACTATGTTCCTGAGAGATCAGTTCTCAGGCCCAGCAGCCCAGGTACGTAGTTCTGCCCAAATGACAGCCATGGAGCTGCGGAGGATGCAAGAACAGCAACTCCGCTCTCAACGTAATATGTATGCCGGTCTAGCTATGGCCGGTGCCATGGCGTTAAGGGGTATGGGTAGGACTGTTAAGGCTGCTGCCGAGTTTGGTTATGAGATGGAGTTTGTGAAGCAAATTGCTTCGGCCTCTGGTGCTGAACAGAAAAAATTAACTGACCAGGCTATGGAACTAGGTCAGGCCACAATCTTTACTTCTCAGAATGTAGCTGAGGGTATGAGGTTCATGGCAATGGCCGGTATGGACTACTCACAAGTATCTGGTAACATTGCTGCTGCTGTAAGCTTGGCTGCTGCTTCTGGATTGAGTATTGCGGGTAGAGGAGGGGCTGCTGACGTTATGACTAACGTTATGAAAGCCTTTAAGAAAGAGGCTCATGAATCTTCATATGTATCAGATGTCTTGGCTACTGCGGCTACCAATGCTAACCTAAATGTTTTTGAATTAGGTGAGGCCCTTAAGTATGCTGGTTCTACAGCAATGAACTTAAAGGTACCTTTACAAGATGCTACCGCTATGGCTATGACCCTTGCCAATGCCGGTATGCAGGGATCCATGGCTGGTGTTGCTATGGAGAATTCATTTAGGTATTTAAACAGGGCAGTGGGAACTTTTGCTACTGGCCGTATGTTGAAGGCTTTAGGTATGTTCGGGTTAACTCAAGAACAATTTAAAACTCCAGCTGGTGATTTAAAACCCATGGTTGAAATCATGGGAATGTTTGCCAAGGCTGGTCAAGGTATGGGTAGTTCAGATTTACAAGCTGCTTTGGAGCCACTATTTGGAGTAAGAGGACAAAGGGCAGCTGGTCTATTGATCAGGAATTTAAAAGAATTTGAAGCCCATACCATGAGATTCCAGGATGCCCATGGTAGGGCTGCAAAAATCTCAGCTGGTATGATGGATACTTTGGAAGGTTCATTTAAACGACTTAAGGTAACATGGTCTAACCTTGGTATATATTTCACTCAAGCTTTAGAACCAATACTAAGACCTTTACTCAGAATATTTGAGGGTATTGGTAAAGCTTTGCAATGGTTATTTAAAACCCCAATATTGGGGAATTTCCTTGCAGCAGGTTTGGCTGGGTTCATAGCATTGAAGACTGTCTCCTGGGCATACATGGCTATAGTAAAGGGAATCAGATTGCTTACCATGCAAACAGGGGTTTCAACTGCTGCTTTCCAAGAGAGGACCATTGCTGGTTGGAATCTCATGAGTGCTTCAGCCAGACGCTATAATGCCGCAGTTATGTCAGCAAACCTTGCTGGTGGTATGGCTACTCGTGCAGGTCTTACTACAATGGCTGCAGCCGGTGGACTTAAAGGTATTCAAGTTAATAGGGCTGGTAGAATGGTTGCTGCTACCAGAACAGGAATGAGACCCTTTGTATCAACTGCTGCTGCCGGTGGAGTTGCTGCTGGTGCTATGAGAATGGCTGGGGGTAGGGCAGTAGCAAATACTGGTACCAGAATGTTACTCGGGAGGGTAGTTGGTATCCTAGGTGGACCACTTGGTTTAGCTTTATCATTTATATTGCCCGCAGCAATAGGTGCTTTGGTTGGGGCTGTACGTAAAAATAAAGAAGCCACAGAACGTGGTACTGATGTACTAAGGGAGAACACAAGAGCAAGAACTGCTGATGCTCAGTTCACTAGGATGGGCCATATTATAAAATTCCAGGATATTAATGCTCCAGCCATGAGTGTAATTGGAACTACCGGGATTGGCCAAGCAAACAAAGAACTTGATCAAATGCAATTAAAGAGGATGGCCGATAGTCTAGAAGCTATCTTAGCTATTCCTGGACAACCTCTCATCATTAACTTAGATGGAGAGGAATATTTTAATGGGATTATAGAACGTAACCAGTTAGATAAACTACAACTCTTCAGATAATGGCCATAATAAGAAATCCCCTATTTTATGAATACCATACTTTTGCTAGTATGTCCCCTGAAGCCAAGAAGAATCTTCATAAGGGAATACAGTGGGGATTGGATGCTCGTAGGGCTACGATATTCTTTCGTAGGGCTAGTGTAGTAAAGGATGCATTGGCTAAAGGGGAAACCCCTGCAATCAAAATCTTTGGGGACTTCTCTCCTAACACTTCCGATCATAGTGTAATCACTCCATATCATAAACAACTTGAATCTCAGAAAGATAATCTGAGACCTGGGGAGAGTATAGATAATTCTCTATCCCATAAAGCCATGACTCACAATCGTGGTAATCTGATTGAGGACTTCGTAGCCATTATTGATATAGATGCTGGAGGGGTAGACCAGGGTACAGATATTATTAAGTTACCTTTTATACCTAAGGAATTAAATTATAATTCTGAATCCACTTTTGTTGCAGTAAAACCCATTGGAGCTAACAACCCAAGATACCAATTCACAGGAGCTGAGGATAAACTTGAATTCGAAATAGATTGGTATTCATTTGATGAAGACCGTAGAGATGTTATAACCAATTGTAGAAAAATAGAATCTCTATCAAAGGCTGATGCCTATACTGGTAACCCCCATAGGGTAATATTACAATGGGGAGCATCCGATATATTATTCTCTGCCCATGAGTTTATAATTACCTCGGCATCTTATCGATTAACCCAATTTAGTAAGGGACATTATTCTTCAGGTGGAGAACTTAAGCTAACTCATATGTTACCAGTTCAAGCCTATCAACGGGTAACTTTATCTCGTATTACTAGTGCAAATTTAAGTAAAGTAGAAATAGAATACGTCGAAGATACTTTATACACTAGAAACATTTAAGATAAGCCATGGCATATACCGAAGGACTATACGACAGGGGGTATTTAATTGATTTTGGAGAAGGTGAGCTGGTTGTTTACAGAAATAACATAGCTTATATAAACTCCGTAGCTGATACCTATCATGTTGTTAATGATAACGAGGATCTTTATCAGATCTCTAGGAAATATTATGGTAGTTCTTTTTATTGGTTTATGATATCTGATGTTAATGATAATATTGAAGACATATTTGATCTCCCCATTGGTGATATAATTCTAATACCAAACATTTCCCTAATCCAAGCTAATTATGGCTAGTATCAATGATCCTTTAAAGACCCCATTTGTAGGGGTATTTAGCCGATCTGGAAAGATGTTGGCTAATAATTTTGGGAAAGGGGATATTACTGTAGTGAGTTTGAGATATAAATTTGATGATGAGGACGATGATATTTGTACTATTAAAATGCAGATGTCAGATCCAAAGGCTCTTGATATATTAAGTATAGAAAGGGGTACTGAGCTTAGGGTAATTTTTGGGTATTTAAATAATGCCTTGAGTCCAGAGGCTACTGTGGTAGTAAGGGATATGACCAGCAAGTATGGCCCAAATATTATATATACAGATCTCGAATGTACTGACTATTTAACTTACCTGAAGATTTTCAGATCACCCGATGTAGATGGAGAATTATCTATCATTGATTATTTAATTGATCAGGTGTATGGTAAGTATAAAATCGTAATTAAGAATCGTGGTAAAAATATATATACTCAGAGGACTCTAAAAAAGCAACCTGAGTCAGTAGAGGTTAAATATATAGAGGACTGGGAACTTAAGGGATCTACTGTTAGAGAACCTTTTGATCCCTTGCTTAGAACTGGTGATCTAGAACCAGGTAAGTATAGTACTCCAGAAGGTACAAGAGCAATACTGGTAAAGGAATCTCAAAGGCCAGCTGATGCTGGGATATGGCATGTTAATGAGGAAGACCCTGTTAGAATATATATGGAGACTCCTATTACTATCCCAACTTCTAACAGGTCCATCTTTATAGTCCTTCAAGATATTTTTAAGAAATGTCCTAATGGACCATGGTATGTAACAGGTAGGGGGGATACTGTAGAAATCCATAACAGAAACCTTGGTGGTAAAATTATTACATCATATAAGTATAAAGATGAACCAGGTCAACTCTTAGATTTTCAGGCTAAGACCAAGTTTGAGAACTTTGAAAGACAAAGTATATCCTATGCTGGTATGGATGCAAAGGATAGAAAGAATTTCTTTATAGATGATTATCGTAAGGCTTTACTTAACCAAAGAACCCCAAAGGAAATACTTGAAGATAGGAAAATTACAGATGAGGAAAAGCAAAAACAACTGGTAGAATTTGCAGAGCTTTATGAAGGAGGTTATGCCACTTATAGAACCGATGCCCTAGAAGGGGCTTTTATAGAACCAGGTACTCCTGCTCAAAGGTTTTTACCAGGACATTTTAGTGAACCAGTTATATCTAGATTTGATCAACCAGTAAATGTAAGAGATAGGACCTATGTCGATTTCTCTAAGTATGCTCCTGGATTAAAGCAACCCGAAGAATTAAAAAGGATTGATGAAATAGAGGATAAGATTCTTAGGGCTGTATGGTATACTATCCCTTTATTATCATATGATGAAGCTGTAAACGTAACCAATAACCGAGAAAGGGAATTGGCTATGGAAAAGGAGGAGGGTAAGATTATAGTAGAAGGTAACCCTTACCTAATGGATCAGCAAAAGATAAGTATTTCTAATGTCCATAAACAGCATGAAGGATCTTATTATATTAAGAAATGCGAACACAATATAACCTCTCAAGGTTTTAAGACTACACTTGATTGCTTAAAGGTTAGTCCTGAAGCTACCATCGATACCATAGGTACCATCACCCAACAGAAATATGAAAATGGGGAACTCACAGAGGATCAATTAATTTATTATCACAGGGAAAAATCAGTTTATGGTAATGATGTTCTGGTTACTGGTAGGGGTTCAGTAGGTGATAGATTAAGAAAGACTGGTGGCCCTGCTGCTCCTGCAGATGTCTACGAAAAATTTGAATTACAGAAATTAAGATTCTCTGACCTTTATAATTCAGATTTAAATTATACCAAAGATAGTTGGGCACATGATATGGTCAAAGTATATAATCTTTCAGATGGAAAGGTTACAAACATTGCATTAGATCCAGAAAACAAATGAGTTCGGTAAGAGAAATATTTACAAACATCGTATACTATGGGATAGAATCTCTAGGTAGATTTTATTCATCATATAGGGGATATGTTGTGGATAACGATGACTCTGAAGGATTGGGTAGAATCCAGGTTAAAATTCCTACTGTTACTAAGAACAAAGTACATTCCACTTGGGCATATCCTAAGACCCAAATGGGTGGTAGAGATTATGGTTTACAAGTGTTACCCATGAAGGGAGATCTAGTATGGGTAGAATTTGAACATGGTGATACCCGATTCCCTTTCTGGTCATTTGCCCATCGTACAGAGGGAGATAAACCAGAAGAATTTTCATCACCTAGAATATATGGTTTTAAATCTCCCAAGGGTCAGACCGTTATCATTGATGATGATCAAGAACTAATCATTATTAACCATGGAGAAAATGAAGGACTAGTTAAGGTCATAGAATTAACAGAAATGTTAAATAAACTTGAACAGAAAGTAAATGATTTCCTAGCTCACTACCGTGTACATAAAGTAATAGATCCTATATCAGGATATGCGGGTCCATTAGACCCAACTGTTCCAGCTCCATTGGATGTGCCAGAGACAGAGCAATCTTATATTGAAAACGAAAAAGTACTTCACTAATGGCTTGGTCACTACCTGAACTTACAGATGCTTTAATAGACCAGATGGTGGATAACTCCAGTTATCCTACATTGGCGGGACAGCCTATGCCCACTACCATGCGTGATGAGATGGAAGATTCTATGGGTAGGATGTCTAATGCCATCTATCATTTTGTGGAATCATTTGTTTTAGAGCCCGGAACCATAGAATTAACTTACCAGGTAAAGGTTACACCAGAAGATCCTTTACCAGGATATCTTGAAGATAAGATAGATAATGATACCATTAAAGTTCGTACTGTTGCTCTTGGAGCAGAATTAACTAATCATATATATGTAGATACAGTTCCTCTGGCAACAGGTATTAAGGTTGGTGGTATTATGATAGGAGCCCAGCCATTCCTTTATTTACAGGGTTATCAGATTATGTTAAATGCTGAAACAAATCCAGCATTATTAGGTGGTAATGAAATGGTACCTACATCTAGGGCAGTTAAAATGTATGTAGATAGCCTCATTACTGGAGGTGGAGGTGGTGGTGATATGCTTAAGGCTACCTATGATACCCTGGATAGTGGAGTAGTAGATGATGCCGATAGATTAGGTAATCAGCTCCCGGCTTATTATCTGGCTTGGGCTAATCTTACTGGAGTTCCTACAACCATTGCTGGATATGGTATTACTAATGCCTATACTGACACGGAAATCGATGCCTACTTCGAAGGGGAATCGGCTGGTAAAAAACAAGT